>Ga0181524_10000386_pt1 | contig 53588 bp, 36 predicted proteins | sample PEATcosm2014_Bin_34_FD_119761 | JGI IMG/M metagenome (GOLD analysis project Ga0181524, IMG submission 119761) | Peatland microbial communities from MTU Mesocosm Facility, Houghton, MI, USA - PEATcosm2014_Bin05_60_metaG | ecosystem: Environmental > Terrestrial > Soil > Wetlands > Peat | place... | reverse complement strand
TCATCGACGGCATCGCAAAATCGGTGATGACCACGTCGAACTTCCCTTTCTCGAAAAGCGCCAGGGCCTCCTGGCCGTTCGCGGCGGTCTGGACCAGATGCCCATCAAATGCCAGCATCATCCTCACCGCATCGCGAACGAAGGACTCGTCGTCAACAACAAGAATCCGGCATTGTGAACCAGCAGACACAAGCGCCCCAAAATGACGATGATTGAACCGTGAACCCGGCCACAGCGTTAAAACGCGCGGATTATATTCAGCCAACCGGCAAAGTCAACGCCCTGTTAGGGACCCAAATCCAAGGCGAACCCGCAGTTGAATTTGACATCCGCCCCATTCGTCGCTCAAAATGCGACCCGCGTTTTTTTGCAATCATGAAAATACATTTGTCGTTTGCGGTCACGGCGGCGGCCTGCCTCCTTGCGGCTGTCCCAACTCGAGTCTCCGCAGAAAACTCCGGCCTGAACTTCATCTATGAAACGCCCCGCGAGTTCTTCGGCAGCGGGGACTTCGACGGCGACGGCCGGACCGACCTGGTCATCGTGGACAAGGAAAGCGGCAAGTTCCGCCTTGGCTACCAGCAGGCGGCCGGGGTGTTCTCCTGGGTTGATTGCCGCTTCAGCGGCGTCAAAGGCGTCGCCGGCTTCAGTATCGCCAAGCTGCTGAATCCTAAACTGGACGGCTTGGCCTTTGCCTCAGCCGACGCCAACCAGGTCACCATTCAGGACGCCGCCAACCCCACCGCTCCGGGCAAACCGTTCATCGTGCCCTTCAACGCCGGCCTCGGCCCGAATACCGTCGTGGCCGTGGACATTGGCGGCGAAGCCAACAAACCGCTGGCCGGCCTTTACGTCGGCAGCATCTTCAATGCGCCCGACCCCAGCCAGGCCACCCTGCTCCGCAACGATGGCGCCGAGTTCCCCAAACTCGAGGACCTACCCTTGCCCGGCCCTGCCGTCCGCGCCAACCGCCTCTCCCTCAAGGCCGGCCAACCCGACCTGCTCTGTATCCTGGTCACCAGCGAGAGCGGCGACACATTTCGCGCGGAGAACTTCGCCACTGGCAAGGAAGACCTCGTGGCCACCCTTCCCGGTCTGCCCGCCGGCTCCGAATACACCGTCGGCAACTTCGGCGGCTCGCCCCTGCGCCGATTCATCTTCTATAAGCCCGGCGATAGCAAGTTGATGGTCCGACCCGTCGAAGAATCCGCCCCCGGCCACTTCCAATTTGGCCAGGGCAACACGTTCGACCTCGGCCAACCCGTCCGCCGCGTCGTCACCCTGGCCCAGAGCGCCGGCCAGAAACTGCTGGTCATTTTTGGCGCCGGCGAGAAGGCCGGCCTCTTCGGCTTTGATGGTGTCAAGGCCCCGGAAGCCATCCAAACCATCGCCGCCACCAACGACCTCTTCACCTGCGCGGCCGACGTGCCCAACGGTTTCATCGTCTTCTCCCAGCCTGCCGGCGGCAAGTTCTCGACCCGCTACCAGGTCTTCAGCGCCGCCGGGGCCTCTTATACCGCCGGCGCCTTCGGCACCCTGGCCTCACTGGCCGACAACGACAACATCACCATCCCTGACATTTACGCCCGCATCGTCGCAAATACCACCCCCGCGGATGAGAGCCAGATGAAACCCTATACCAACACCATCCCGGGCACCCGTGTGACCTACGCCCTGGTCCCCATCCCCGGCGGGGAGTTCACCATGGGCAGCCCTGGCAACGAACCGGGCCGCAAACCCGACGAAAGCCCCCAGCATCGGGTGAAAATCTCCCCCTTCTGGATGGGTCAATACGAGGTGACCTGGAATGAATACGAGCTGTTCATGTACCCCGATGAGGAACGCCGCACCCGCGATACCATCCCGACTGACGCCGCCGCCGACAAACTCGCCGACGCCGTCACTCACCCCTCCAAACCTTACGTCGAAATGAGCTTCGGCATGGGCAAAGACGGGTTCCCCGCCATCGCCATGACCCATCACGCGGCCAACAAATACTGCCAATGGCTCAGCGCCAAAACCGGCCACTTCTACCGCCTGCCCACCGAGGCAGAATGGGAATACGCCTGCCGCGCCGGCACCACCACCACCTACTTCTGGGGCGAGGACGCCTCCAAACTCCCCGAATATGCCTGGTTCGAGCAGAATAGCGACTTCAAGTACCAAAAGGTCGGCAAGAAAAAACCCAATCCCTGGGGACTCTATGATATTTACGGCAACGTCGTCGAGTGGGTCCTCGACCAATACGACCCCGAATTCTACAAGCAATGCGCAGCCAACTCCATCGTGGTGGACCCTTGGAACAAGGCCACCAAACCCTACCCGCACTCGGTGCGCGGCGGTTCCTGGGACGATGAAGCCGTCCGCCTCCGCAGCGCCGCCCGCCGGGGTTCCGAACGCCTCTGGAAAATGACCGACCCTCAATTGCCCAAGAGCGTCTGGTATCTCTCCGACGCCCAATGGGTCGGCTTCCGCATCGTCCGTCCCCTCAAAGTCCCCTCAGCCGAACAAATGCAGAAGTATTGGACAAGCGGCACCGAAAGAGATTAGGCTGGGGACGTTGCGGACCGGATGTCCCATTCGTCCGCTTCGTCGTTATGACCATAACCACATTTTGAAAACCGGAACTAACGCCAAACCTACAAGATAAACCCCAGATAAACCCCACAATAACCCCGGAGTATCATGCAAGACCAAACAAATAACCAATCGTCAGCGGTATCCCGCCGGCAGTTCCTTAAGACCTCATCCATTGCGGCCGCCTCGGTTGCGGCGGCGGCCAGCTTCCCGTCCATCCTTCATGGCCAGGAGAAGAAAGCTATCAACGCGGTCATCATCGGCCTGGGCGGTCGCGGCGGCGGCGCCGGCGGCAACTTCATGGAGGCCGTCAAGGCGACCGGTGTCGCTGGCAAGATCGTCGCCGTTGCAGACCTCTTCCCGGAGGCCGCCAACCACGGCCAGGACAACTTCGGAGTGGCTCCCGACAAGTGCTTCAGCGGCTTCGATGCCTATATGAAGGCCCTCGAGGTCCCCGGCGTCAACTACGCCATCCTGGCCACCCCGCCCGGCTTCCGCTCCGCCCATTTCAAGGCCTGCGTCGAGGCCGGCAAGAACGTCTTCATGGAAAAACCCGTCGCCGTTGACGGCCCGACTTGCCGCATGATGTACGCCGCCGCCGAAGCAGCGAAACAGAAGAACCTCAAAGTGGCCGCCGGCACCCAGCGCCGCCATCAGACCGGCTACATGGAAACCATCAAGCGCATCCAGGACGGTGCCATCGGCGACATCGTCACGCTCCGCGTTTACTGGGTCAACGGCGGCCCGATCTGGCACAAGGGCGAGCGCGGCGACTCCGACCTGGAGAGGCAAATCCGCAACTGGTACCACTACATCTGGCTCAGCGGCGACCATATCTGCGAACAGCACGTCCACAACCTGGATGTCGGCAACTGGATCATGAAGGGCCACCCCGCCAGATGCTGGGGCATGGGCGCTCGCCAGCAGTTGGACGGCAAATCCGGCGAAATCTGGGACAATTTCGCCGTTGAATACGAATACCCCGGCGGGGCCAGGATGTACGCCTATTGCGGCCAGATCAAACGCGACTGGTCGTCGGTCAGCGAAGGCGTCCAGGGCACCAGCGGAACTTCCAACCCCGGCGGCAGCATCGCGGCCAAGGGCGGCTGGACTTTCCGCCACCGTGGCAATGGTGACCGAGACCCCTACGTCCAGGAGCACATCGATCTCATCAATGCCATCGTCAACGACACCGAACTCAACGAGGCCAAGCAGGTCACCGACAGCACCCTGACCGCCATCATGGGCCGCGAGGCCGCCTATAGCGGCGCCGGGGTCGAATGGGATGCCATTCTCAATTCGCAATTCGCCTACGGACCGCAAACCCTGTTCCAGGATTGCTCGAAAATGCAGTACGGCGCCTTCCGCACCTTGCAGCCCCCCATGCCCAACAGCCACAACATCATCAAGGACCCGCCGGTTGTGTCCGTAAAAGGCTGATCCACCGTCAGGCTTTCTCTGTTATTCATGGCCGGCCCCCGGGGCCGGCCCATTTTTGCGGATGAACGGCCCCGTCCCGACTCTGCATGGAATCCGCGCTGAAAGCGCGCCGCATACCAGCCCAGGGCAACACCCTGGGAAAGCCGGTCTTGCTGTGCTCTTGCGCCCTGTAAGGGCGGAGGTCACGGAAGCTACCCCCGCACTTGCAGGGCGGGCTGGGATTTAGTGGCCATTTTCCCAGGGCGATTGCCCTGGGCTGATATGCCTGCACGCCGTTGGCGTGCAAAATGCCCAAGCTCCGGGGCGCCCTTCTTCTTCTCTCTCTCTTGCCCTTCGTCCGGGCCGGCGCCATACTAGCTTCCAGATGAACTCTCAGGTCAAGGTCGCTCGGGTGGCATCGCTGCATTTGCACCCTGCAGAGGCCGGCGCGCCGTTGCGCGTCGTCGAGGCGGTCGAGGCAGTCCAGGCCAAAGGGCTCGTAGATGACGCGCGCTATTTTGGCCGGCTCAGCCGCGAAACCGGCCAACCCTCGTCCCGGCAGGTCAGCCTCATCGAACGCGAGCAACTGGCCGAACACGCCGCTGCGCTGGGCCTGGCCGCCATCGCGCCCGGCGCCGCCCGCGCGAATATCGAGACCCAAGGCATCGACCTGGTTGCCCTGGTCGGACGCGAGATCCAGGTCGGCGGCGCGGTTTTGTTCGTCCGCGCGCCGCGTGACCCGTGCGTCAAGATGGATGCCATCTGCCAAGGCCTGCGCGAGCGCATGCTCGGTCATCGCCAGGGTGTGCTGGCCGAAGTGGTCCGCTCCGGTCCCATCCGCCTGGGCGACCCGATCACTGTGATGTAATAATGGTGTCGATTTCGCCTGTAACTTAATGCCTGCACAACCAATCTGTCATAAGCGCGAATTCCTGTGTTCCCGGCTTTGGACTTCAGATGCGGATTGGGGATTCATGCATTCCGCGGCGAGATCGCCGAGGGCAGCTAGCCGATGGGCGATGGTCGTTGCCCTCCGAGGGAACCGACATGCTCGCAGGCGATGGCGGTCTTATCGCAATGGCGCCGATTACGGCGCGAGATTGGCGCGTTCCGAGGCGATGGTCCAGTAAATGGCGGCCTGGACTACGCCGCTGGCCGGGAGAATGGGAACGTCGTAGCCCGGGACCGTAACGCAGCCGTCGGCCAGCGGCCAGGCTGGATCGATGTAGAGGATATTGCTTGCGGGTTCGGGAGGTTGGGCGGGCTGGACGTCGAGATAAACAAGCTCCACTCCCATTGCTTTGGCTTGAGCCAAGAGTTTTCGAGGAGCGAACTGATAGCCGACATAGAGGATAAATTGCGGAGGGCGGCCGGCCTCGAGCAGGTCTTTATCCTCCCAAGCCGGAACTGCCGCGAGACTGCCCATGGGGAGTGTGCGCGGGTCCTGCGCGTGGCGTGGGAAAATATGGCCGGTAACCAGTGTTGTTGCCGATGTTGCCTGTGCCCACCACCTGGCTGCCTGGAGGATTTTGGGCATTTGGGTGTCGTGTATCTTCGCCAGCATCCGTTCGATCTCTTCCAGGTACTCCCGCCCCAGGACGCCGGCAGGAATGGGTTTGATGGTCAAATCGTCATGGAACCGCTTTCCCTGGTATTTCTTTCCCCGCTCGGGGCCTCCGGGCAGGCCGTAGGTCTGGTAGAGGACCGGCATTCTGCCCAAGCGCGTGCATGCCGCCACGAATTCCCCCGTCCAGGTCCACAGGTCCAGCAGGTTGGCGACCGTATCGAGAGGGAAATGGTCCCCGTAAAGTCCGGCCGAAGAACTGAACCTGATTACCGTGGCGCCTTTCTCCTGCCATTGGCCGATGAGCCTCAGGTCCTCAGAACCCAGCGAACCCGGCACGGCGTAGAGGATTACGTCGTGGTGAGCGGGGACCTGCTGGCCCAGAGGAGCGATGGCCATCAACCCGCCGGCGCGGCCGCAAGCCTCCCCAATGAAATCAGCCTGCCGGCCTGCGACCCAGAGATTTCCTCCGGACACGAATTCAGGGGCGGCGCGATGCGCGGATTCTGCGAGCGTTGCCAGGTTTGACCGGGTCTGGGGGATGGCGGCCTGGAGGGCCGACAGGTAGTTCTGCGCCACCGCCGCCGAGGCCCAGTACGCATGACATAACACAAAGGCCACAAGAAGAAGGACCCTGCTCATCGGGTGGAGTTTTGATTCATGACGTGGGATATACAGCATGGTGGCTGGTGCGGGTCAAGACGTAAGGCCTCGGTGGCGGCGGGATTTCAACCACGGATGGACACGGATGAACACTGATAAGGCATAAGTCCGTGTGTATCTATGGTTGAAGCCCCCCCTGCCCCGCCGTCACTGAGACTCGTTACGTCAAGACACGTTTTTCGGTTTGCTTTGGGCGGGCGCATCCCGGCCTTGTCGAGGGCGGCAGGCAGCGCGGCGCGAAAACCGTTAAAACGGTTGACATTCGCTCGTTCGGCACGTAAACACCCCGCTAAAGCAGGGTGTTAATGAGATTTTGGGGGAGGTCGGCAAGGCTGGGATGCGCCCCTTTGGGCGCTGGAGGTTGGATTATCAGGCGCACGCGCGATGAAACGCATAAGGTTGTTCTGGATACTGTTCATGATGACGGCGCTGGGTTTGCCGGCAGCCGGCATCCCTGTCATTTACTCCACAGACCTTTTCCACCCGCACGACGACCCGGATGATCATTTCGACCTCGCCACTCTGTTTGCGCTGCCGGAGTTGGAGGTAAGAGCCATTCTCCTGGACCAGGGAGAAAAGCAGTTGAAGCGGCCCGGCGCAATCCCGCTGCAACAGATGATGCGGTTGAGCGGCCGCCAAGCGCCATTCGCGATTGGTCTCGGGCAGAAGCTAAGCTCTCCGGCCGACGACGGGCGGGGCCAGCCACCGGAGTTCCAGGCCGCCGTGAATCTGACGCTTAAGACGTTGCGCGAGTCCTCCGAGCCGGTGACGATCATCTCGGCAGGGAGTTTGCGGGATATCTGCGCAGCCTGGAACCGCGAGCCGGCCCTGATGAAACAGAAGGTCGCCTGCCTCTATTTGAACATCGGCAACGCCGACAGCAGCCAGACCGAATACAACGTGGATCTCGATCCTCAGGCCTATATCGGCCTGCTGCGCTCCGGTCTGCCGCTTTATCTCTGTTTCTGTTTGCCGATGGCGCAGGCCGGTTCCTCCAATGCCCTTTACAGCACGTGGTGGCGCTTCCGTCAATCGGAGGTATTGCCCGCGGCGCCGCGGGAGCTGCAAAACTATTTCATTTACGCCCTGCAAAAGTGCGCGCCGGAAGAACTTGACCCTCTGAAGGCCCTGGAAGCAGACCTGCGGCCCTGGCGCCGCCTGGTCTGGGAGATGGACCGCAATATGTGGTGTACGGCCTCCTTCCTCCATGCGGCCGGGCGGCAGGTCCGCAAAACCGGCGGTAGCTGGACCGCATCCGGCCAGCCGGCGCTCGGTGGCGAGACGAGCGCCCCGTTCACTTTCGTTCCTGCCCGCATCCAAGTGGATGGGACCGGCAAGACCATATTCGAGACGGAGGCCGCCAATCCGAACGTTCACCTCTTCAAGGTCCTTTCAGCCGAGCACTATGCCCCGGCCATGCGCGATTGCCTGCGGGAATTGCTCCGCTTATTGCCCCCGGCGCTGCTCACCCATACCGACGTTTTTGTCTCCGGAAAAGACGGTTACCGCACCTACCGCATCCCCGCGATTGAGGCCGCACCGGATGGCTCGCTCATCGCGTTCGCTGAGGCCAGAAGATACAACGCCGGTGATCCTGGCTCTAGCAACCAGGAGATCGATCTGGTCTATAAGCGCAGCACCGACAATGGGGCAAGCTGGTCGCCCATGAGGGTTCTGGAACACGCGGGAGAGTTTTGGTCAGCCGCCAATCCAGCCACTCTCCTGGACCGCGCGAACGGCCGGCTCTGGGTCTTCTATATACGATCGCGGCCCGGACGAAGCACCGACACGGCGCGGCCAGGCACCGATGACATGCAAACCCTGGCCCGCTGGAGCGACAATAACGGCTGCTCGTGGTCCGAGCCGCTCGATTTGACCGGGACAGCGCGCGACATGGCAGATGCTGCCTGGCGGGCCAGCGTGCCGGGACCAGGCGGGGCAATTCAGACCCGCACTGGCCGTCTCCTGGTCCCGATGTGGAAGACCCCCTTTGCGACTTATGCCTTTTATTCGGACGACCATGGAGGCACGTGGCAGCGTGGGCAATGTGTGCCGGGAAATCAAGGCGGAGACGAGTGCCAAGTGGTGGAACTGGCCGATGGCCGGATTCTCATGGACATTCGCCAGGAGACCGGGTCGAACCGCTGGCTGGCCGAAAGCACCGATGGCGGAACCACCTGGGGCCGGCCTCGGCCAGGCCAGACGGTCGCGCCGGTTGCCTGCGCTACCGAACGGTTCACGTTCGAAAGCGCGGGCCAGGATCACAACCGCCTGCTCTGGACCGGGCCAAAAGGACCCGAGCGGAAGCGGCTCCGCATTCTGACGAGTGACGACGAAGGCAAGACCTTTGGCCACGAGCGGCTCATCTCAGACCAGTACGCGGCCTACTCGGACCTAACGATTCTCAAAGACCAGACGGTCGGGGTGCTTTGGGAACGGGGCGTGGATAGCGGTTACCAGTTCGTCACATTCACCCGGCTCCACCGGGCGTGGCTCGAGGAGGACTCGTCCCGTACCCCACCCCCGGCTCCCAACGTCATCTCCCGGGGTGAGTCGGCAGGTTCCTACCAGGCTTTCCCTGACGTTTGCCGGCTCAAAAACGGCGACTTGTTGTGTGTCTTTTATGCGGGCTATGGTCATGTGTCGTTGCCGCGGGAAGACTGCCCCAGGGGCGGGCGCATCTGCTGCGTCAGGTCCAGCGACGAGGGCGGCACCTGGAGCGCGCCGCGAATCCTCTACGACGGCCCGTTCGATGACCGCGATCCCCATATCGCCCAAATGCGCGATGGCGCCGTCGTGTGCAGCTTCTTCACTTACCGCCCTCAACCCGATGGCAAGGCGCGCTGCGACACGTGCCTGGTTGCCTCGAGCGACGGGGGCGAGACCTGGGGGACGGAGCCGCAGATAGTTGCTCCCGGCTGGCCCAGTTCGGCGCCGGTGCGCGAGTTGCCCGACGGCACTCGCATCCTGGGCGTGTATCGCGAAGAAGGCGCCACCGCTTACGGCGGCGTCATCCGTTCCAGCGATGGCGGCAAGACCTGGGGCGCCCCCATCCCGATCGGCCAGGGCAGCGGCGTGCGGCTTGACGCGGAGACCGACGTCGTGTTGCTGAAAGACGGGACCCTCTATGCGGCGCTGCGCGGCGACCACGTGAACATGCATTTCGCCACCAGCCCGGACAGCGGCCTCACATGGTCGCCGGTCAAGGACATCGGCTTCCCCGGCCATTGCCCCCATTTCACGCGCTTGAGCACTGGTGAGATACTCCTGGCGCATCGTCTCCCGCTGACGGCGTTGCACATCAGCCGCGACGAGGCCAAAACCTGGCAAGGTCCTTACCCCATCGACGAAACCCCCGGCGCCTACCCCTCGACGGTCGAATTGAAAGACCGGACGGTCCTGGTGGTGTACTACGAAGAAGGGGAGCACAGCGCTGTCCGCGCCCGGCGCTTCAGGCTGGCTGGGAACGGGATCGAGCTTCTTGAATAACCCATTCATTATCAAGAGCCTGATGGCCAGCGCCCGGGCCTTGCACGACCAGAACGCCTTGAAACTGGCGGGCAAGCAGAACCTTATGGGGTGGGAGCCGACAAAACGACGCGATAGAATTGTTGCGTGTTAGTGATAGCGCCTGAAATAGACAAGGTTGAATTGGTGGCGGTGATGGGAGCCCCCAAATTGGTCCAGTTCCCCGCATGCAAATCAGTGGAGTATTGAACCCGGTAGGTCTGCCCGGAAACTGAAGACCAACTGAAGCTGAACGAACTGCCTTGGACACTGGGCGTGAGAAGTTCCAGAATAAGGGGAACATAAGCCCTCACGCCGCTGACGAACATGGAATAGGGAATGTTCTTTCCGTGAGTCTGGGCGCTGAGGATCAGATAGAAATGCTGCTTCGCCGCGATGGCGGGCACATAGGGCGGGCCTGCGCTCATCTGTCGGCTGCCGTCAACCCACCACGACACCCTATAATGCACCGGGTCATAGCTTGCTCCAAAACTGTGTTTCCGACTGCGATCGAGGGCAACGGGCGAGAGATTGTTTGGATTGGAAATGTTCGTATAATTCGGCCAGATCCCGCTCCAGCTATGGACGGTCCCGAGAAGGCCGGAGCCCCAGCCGCCTTCATCCACATCCAATTCCATCCAGCGCTCGAACCCGGGTGGATCCCCAGGATACCAATCCCGCAACTGGGCATTGTGCTCGACCGGCATCAACCATACAGCAGGCCAATGGTCTTGATCATTGTCCGAAAGCTGCACGTCGAATTCAACGTAGAAACCGTTGCTGCCCGAGAGCACAGCAAGAGCTCCGGCCGAGAAATCGCGCGGGGTGCTGACAAGGTCGCCGCCAAGACTGAGCACCAGAACGTTGGTGACCGTTGAATAGTCGGTGAGAGGCGGCGGCGACTCCCACCATTGGCCGTTGAACCACTTGTAGTCGCCGCCGCTGCCAGAGGCGATGTCAGCCGCGGTCGGGTGCTCATTGATGACGCAAAGTGTGTAGTCCAGCGCAACGGCACCTGGCGGCACGCCTTGGGCCATGCCCTTCAACCCAACGCAGACTGCCAGGAAAAACAGCCGTCTCATCCCCGTTCCTCACCGCCGCCGTTCAGGTCCTTCGGGTTAACTCGCAGGACATCGGCTTGAGAAAAAGCCGGCGCCAGACGCATCCGGCGCCAGCGGCATCGAAATCTAACAACGTTCGTCACGGACCGACCACAACCGGGGAGCTGGTGTTCGCCTTGACGCTCGTGGTTGTCGTATCCGTCGCCGTAATCGTCCAAGTGCCCGAGCTTCCAAAGTAGAAGTAATTGTTGCCGGTACTCGAGAAGGTTATGGTCCCGTTTACCAGCGGGGCGTCTGCTGGCAGACCGGCGCTGGTGTCGCTCGAGGTAATGTCCACGGTGTCGGAGCAGGTGGTGGCAATGTGCCACGCAGCATCGCAGGCATTGACGGTGAGGTCAAAGGGGTTGCCTGGTGTCTGCGGAAGGGGCGTGCCGATCTTGCCCGAGGTGGTGCCTGGCGCGTTGGTCTCGCCCGGCAGCAATACCTGCAGTTGTGAGGCAACAGGCTTAACCACAGCAAAGAACGCCGCGTTGCCAGGCGGCAAATCACTGGTGCTAATCAACTGCTGACTAAGCGCCTGCTGACTGGCATTAATCGTCGGAATGGGGGTGTAGGTGCTGACATTGTTCCAAGCCGTATTGGTCCGCAGGTTGCCGCTGTCCACCAAAGAGAACCCGGTTGCTGGAAGCGTCCACCCCACCCAGTAGGGCGCGTTCGAGGGCACAATGAGCACATTCCCGCGACCGATCGAAAAAGAAGGGTTCCAGATGCTGGTGTTCAACGAGGTATCAGCCAAAAAATTATCGCTGACGGCTGACGGCACATTGGATATGGCGAAGCTCGAATAGACCACCGCTTGGCCGAGGGCGCTGGTAGTGTTGGCCACGGTGCCCAGATACACATTGAAGCCGTTCGATTCAGCAAATTTCGTCGCGTTGTAAGGAGGGAAAATGAAGCTGCCGGTCGTGCCATCGGGCGCGATCAGCGTGCCGTTTGTGTCGGACGTGAACTGGACGGTCCAAGTGCCTAAAAGCTCCGCGCTCTGCACGTTGCCCAAATAGCCGCTCTCCAAATATTTCGTCGTGACACCATCCCAGCTTCCCGGCGCATTGGTGAACGCGCTGCCACCCCAGTACATTTGGTTGTCGTTGGGATCATTGACCTTGTATTCGAACTGCATCTCGCCGCCGCCGTTGCCTGTGCTTACGACCGCTACGATGGCGCAATTGGGTTCTGTCCAGTCCGGCGCGTTTTCCTCAGCGGACGCATTCGGGGCCAGAAACAAATAGGCCTCGGTATTGTAAGCGATGTTTGTCCCGGCCGGGAAATCTTTAATCGTATAAGAGTAGCTGACGGGCTTGGCGGCGGTGGCGCGGCCCACCCAGGACAATCCATTGCTCGCCACCAGCATCACCTCTTGCCGGTCCCAGACGGAATTCTGTTGCGTAGTGGCAAATGCATTCAGTCCTTGAACCGCTTTAACCAGCGGCGTCATCCTCGGCGGCGGGATGACGCCTGCGCCCACGAGTTGGACGTTATCAATCCAGAAATCCGAGCAAGCCGGAGGGTTGTTTGGGTACCAGTTATAAAAACCCCAGGCCGTGCCATTAGGAGCCGGAGCCTTGGCATCGTTGAAGTCAAAGGTGTTCGGTATCGGGATGGAAATATGCTGCCAGGCCTGCTTGGTGGGAATCGGCACACTGCCGATTTGGGCGCTATCATAATTCCAGGAATAAAGATAGATCGGGATGTCGATGTTAGACGAGGTGTTGACGTTGACCAATATGTCAAAGCTCAGGGCGGAGTAATGAGAGAAGTCCACTGCAGTACTTTGGTTCGCGCCCAACCAATTATTATAGCCGACGTTGGGGGTGATAAAATCGCCGATGCAGATATTGGCGGCTCCGGCAATGGCGTTCGAGGCAGTGTTCCCTGGCAAGAAAATAGTGACATGGATGGAGCCGGGAATACTGCTGCTGGAAGAGACCGTTGGATCAAACACCTCGGTAGCGATGCCGTCGGCCCCTTGATACCCATTCCAAAATATGCCCCAGTCGAGGGTGGTGTCAGTCGGGTCGCCACCGGGTTGGATGGCGCCGGGGGGCATGGGGATGGTGGCGGTTTGGGCGTTTGCCGCCTCCGGCCACCAAGCCAGCGTCAAGCCAAATGCGACGCTGAGAAGTTTGAATGATCGTTCTATTTTCATAACGGATTATGTTGATGGTTTTTGCGTGGTTTAAGCGAAGCAGGGAAGAACGGCCGGCGGCTGGAGGGAGGACCGGTTCGCGCTCAGGCGCGAAGGTGGGGAAGTCAAGGCTACTGTCTTTGCAGGGCTCGCTATGCAGCGAGCCATGGGCCGCCTTGCCAGTGGCAAAAGCCCGGACTTAATGTGTCTGCGCATTGTCACAGCCGAGGGGTTATCCTTGAGAGATCCGACAGTTGCCGACCACGTTGACGCTTCACCTGAGATTCCAGGCATCAGACAACTCTAGAAAGGAACGCCGATCCCAGGCTCTCCATTTCTTGTCATAAACTGACCGCTTTTTGCTTCATACCCATTCTGTGAAATCTTCCGGCTCGCCAAACACCAAACCAGCATCCGCATCGTTTTCGCCCGGATGCGCCTGGCGTCGCGTGGCCTTAATCTTCCGGCGTCGACCTGATTCCGATGGCCTTGGGGCTTGAGGGGAAATCACCCTTGTCGCCGTGGGTTCTCACAAATGCCTTGACTGAAACCAAACGAACTTCAGATTGTACGGCCATGAAAGCCAGCCTGAACCATCCGCGCGCCAGTCGCGCTTTCACTCTGATTGAGTTGTTGGTCGTAATCGCAATCATCGCCATTCTGGCGGCGTTGCTGCTGCCTGCTTTGAGCCGGGCAAAAGGGAAGGCCCAGGCCGCGGGCTGTCTGAGCAATACCCGCCAAATCGGGATCGCCATGATGATGTATGCGGCCGACAACCGGGACACTCCGCCCAACCAGTGGTGGTTCGATGGACCATACAAGAACAGCGCCGGTCTGAACTGCGGCGGGGAGTGGCAGGCCTCGCCCGCCATTCAACTGAATCCCTATCTCAAGAATCCCATGGTCTGGGTCTGTCCGACCAAAAAGCGGGGCCTTACCTACACCACCCAGCCGGGGGATTTCGATCCGTCTTATACGGGCTTTCTGTCATACGGCTTCAATTACCTGGGGGTGTTCGGGATGGAAGGGACCGTCACGGTCAAGCTAACCACGATCCCGAAGCCATCCGACACCGTCGCCATGACGGAGGTCATGGGCACCTCGAACCCGGCTGAAATCGGCGGCACCGTTGGCAATCAAAAGGCCGACGCCGCGTGGTTGGACAGTTTTTGGGTCAGCGGATGTTACCCGGAGCAAACATCTCCGGATCACAATCAGAATTTCCGGTGGCAGTCGCAGCTCAAGAAGCACAATATGCGCGTGAACATCGTCTATGTGGATGGGCATTCGACCCTGCAACGCCCGAGCCGGATTTATTGGGGGCAGTTCTATGCCCAATACAGTGGAAACGTGCGGGGCACCGTGGCCTGGGACTCGCCGGCGAGCAACGCGGCGCTCGATGCGGCGGAAATCCCGCCGGATCAATGAACTTTTCGCAGCCGGTTGGGGTTCGTTTTGTGTTGCGAGAACACAGATGGGGTCCTAGCGTGGCGGCATGACGTTTCTCCGGTGGATTTGCGGCTTTTTCTTCCTCGCAGTGGTTTCGGCGGGCCTGGGCGGAACGCTGGCGCAATTTCGCACCCCGTTTGGGGACATCGAGGTGGAGCTATACGACCAGGACAAACCGGCGACGGTGCAGAATTTCATCCGCTACGTCCAGAGCGGACGTTACGCGAATGAATTCAGCCACCGGTTGCTGCCGGGGTTCGTGTTGCAGGCAGGGGGTTTTGCCATTACCAATCGGGGCACCACCAACTGGTCCACGACGGCGGTGGCGACCTACCCGCCAGTCACGAACGAATTTAACACGGGGACGTTTTACAGCAATGTCTTCGGAACCATCGCCATGGCGAAAACCAGCGACCCTAATTCGGCGACGTCGCAGTTCTTTTTCAACCTGGCCGACAACTCCGCCGCGCTCGACAGCCCCACCAACAGCGGCGGTTTCACCGTGTTCGGCCGGGTTGTCGCCGGCACGAACGTCCTGGCCACATTCAACAATTTCCAATACTGGACCTTTCCTTGGGCTGCGCCGCCGCAGCCGACGAACCTCGTGCTTTACCAGTATTACGCATCACCATTTGACACACTGCCGCTGCTCCACCCTGGCATCATCGATTCCAACCTGGTGTTCCTTGACATCTCGCTTCCCAACGTCCGGATCGCTGCAAAGGCAAACCGCGCCTGCAACGTTTTCTGGAACAGCGTGGCGGGAATGACAAACTACGTCGAATTTACCACCCATTTTCCGCCGGCGTGGCAGTTGCTTCTCGCCACTAACGGCAACGGCAGCGCAATGACAACCACCGACTCCACAACGAACAACACTTCACGGTTCTACCGCCTTCGCGTGGGTGATTGAGGCTCCTCCCATCGGGCCTTCGGCTCCGAACACTCAGAGCTTGAGGCGGAAGCCGAGGCGGTTGAGGCCGATTGTGGCCGCCAGGAGGATAAGGGCGCAACCGGCGGAGCGGGCGACGGCGTGGGCCAGGCCCGGCGCCGCCAGGCTGCCATACCAGTCATCGAGTCGGAGCAGATCGATCGCCGAGGGCAAGAGCTCCGAAAGGAGATAGGCCAGAAAGACATTCTGGCCGGCGAGGACCAGGGGCCGGGCAATGACCCCGGCGGGCCGGCCATCGATGAGAAGGTGGAAAATGAGCCACAGCAGGGCGCTAATAGCGCAAGCCCAGAGGCACCACGAGGGCGTGGCCCTGTTTTTGTTGATGCCGTAAAGGCCCTGGAGCAGCCAGGCGCCCATCGAACAGGCGGCGATGAAACAAAGAGTAAAGCGGATGCGAGGCCATCGGGAGCTTGTGTCTGGCGTCACCAGGATCGTCCCCAGGATCAAACCGGCAACCGTAATGGCCGCCTGCGAGCCGAGCGTCGCGCCAATCCCAACGTATGTGGCCAGCCAGAAGTGGCCGAAAGCGCCGGCCTGGTCTGCCGGATAAAGGCACATCAGCAGCACCGCGCAGCCGAGCAGGGCAGTGCGGTTGCTGCGAAAGGCCAAGAACACCATCGAGCCGACGAGGTAAGCCCAGCCAATCAAGCCGAGGATGCCGTACCATTGCGTATGCAGGGAGAAGGGGAAGAGTTGGATGATCCGGTGGCCGTCCCTGCCGCGATATGCAAACGCCAAATAGACCAGCGATACCAGCCCCAGAAGGCGGAGCGCCCCGGAAAGAACTCGGAATTCCTTCGCCCGGCCGGCCGCGTTCTCCGCTTTCGAACGCGGTGTTACCGTGCAAAAGGCCAGGATAGCCGCCAGGTACATCAGCGTGGACCAGAGGGCGCCGGACCAACCCATTTTCTCCGAATCCGGGGTTTCGTTGACCATCAAGATGCCGATCCATAAGAGGGACACCGTCCGGATGACCACGTGGAGAAGGGTTCTCCACAAAGGCTCGCCCCGGTTCAAGCGGGAACCGAGGGCAAAGGGAATCGACATGCCGACGATGAACAGGAAAGCCGGAAACACCACATCCACAAAGGTCATTCCGCTCTTTCCGTGGAAATGCTTCATCCATGGCGGCACGATGGCGTTCGAGACGCCGGCGATGTCGTTGACGAAGATCATGCTGAACATGACCAGGCCGCGCAAGGCATCGATCGAGAGAATCCGCTCCGAGCCAGGACGCGCAACAGCCGCCGTCTCAGGCCGGGCCGCAACAGACAAACTCGGGCCGTTCATAAGCTGGGCAGTCTTCGGGAGAAAAGCATGGCCAATCGTAAGCCGCCTTCACCATGCATTTCAAGATCGAGTTCTCCGATATGGTGTTGACGTCCGCCCGCCCCCAGGCAGTATGGCTCGCATGAACGCATCCACGACGATTTCCACAGTTTCACGCCGGCATTTTCTGGCCAGCGCCGGGGCCTCGGCCGTTTCGCTCACCGTCTTAAGTCCAAAGCTCCTTTGGGCGGCGGAGGCCAAAGGCAGCACTTCGCCAGGGAAGAAAGTGGTGGTGGGCGGGCATCCGTGGGTTTACGCGGCCACGCGACCCAAAAACGACATTACTCCCGTTCTGCCCACCATCTTTGCGGACATGAGTTATGCCGGGTTGGACGGCATCGAGCTGATGCATACGGCGCTGCGGCCCGAGGATGCGGTCGAGCGTATTGGTGAACTTTCGCGGAAGCACCATCTGCCCGTCATCGGCATGTCATTTGGCGGCGCCTTTTGGAATCGCGCCCAGCACCAGGCGGTCCTCGAGGATGCGGAGTTGCTCATTCCCCGCCTGGCCAAACTGGGCGGGCGCACCCTCGGCACGTCCGTCGGGCCGGCGCCAAAACGCAAGACCGAGCAGGAACTCGACGACCAGGCCGAACTCCTGCGCAAGCTCATCGCTTTGTGCCAGAGGCATGGCGTGGTCCTGAATCTCCACAACCACACCTATGAAGTCGCCGATGACCTGCACGACCTCAACGGGACTTTGGCCCGCATACCCGAGGTCAAGCTCGGGCCGGACCTGAATTGGCTGGTCCGGGCGGGAGTGGACCCAGCGTGGTTCATCCGCCACTTCGGCAAGCAGATTGTCTTCATGCACCTGCGCGATCAGAAGAAGGATGGCCGCTGGTCCGAAGGCCTGGGGGAAGGCGACACAGATTTCGCCGCCATCGGCCGGGCGTTGCACGACATCGGCTTCGACGGCGACGCGGTGATCGAGTTGGCCCACGAAAGGGGCTTTCAACTCACTCGTCCCCTGCCCGAAACCTGGAAGCTCAGCCGCAACTTCGTAAAGCAAGTGCTTAATTACTGATCACCGCGACGGCCGCGAGAATTCGATAATCCCCCACACCGATGGACCCGGGGATGGGCTCCAGAAGGGCGGACGAGGTCCCCCTCGTCCTTTGCACGCATAGTCATTCCTCACGGTGGCGGCTCTGTCGGCGGAAGCGCCCCGCTTTCGAATTCGCGAATCTTGCGGCCCAGGCTTTGGACGGTCTCCCCCGCGAAGAGCCTTTCACGCAGGGCGAGATAGTCGGCGCCCAACACAGGGCGAGCCGCCAGGAACCTGGCCACCTTGGCCGGTTCCAGGTGCTCCAGTAGAATGGTCATGGCTTCGTGGATGACCTCTTGTTCACTGACGGATTTGGTATTCATGGCAACGGGTCAAGTTGGAGGACGAATGTCACTGGGTTGACGATCTGCAGCGGGCCTGGATAATGGCGCGGCAACCGGTCGTCGCAAGTCAGCAAGCAATCGGCCCCGGCTGCTTCGGCAGCAGCGACGTGGAGGGAATCGAGCGGCTTGACACCCAATGCCTCCAGCGCCACGGCCCGGTGCTGGACAATGTCGTTCACACACTGGGTAACATGGCACAACCGGAGAACCCGTTCCACATAGCGGCGTCTTTCAGGGTCGGGGTTGCGGCTGTTTTCATAGCCCAGGACGCTGGAGTTGATGAGCTGGATCCCGCCGGCTTGCGCGATAGCGAGGATAGTCACAACGGCCTCCGTTTCCAGTCTGATGCGCGGCTGAGACTGATCGTCAAACGGGCGCTTGAGAACGCTGGTGTCGAGATAGACCTTCATCGTATGCGGCAGGCAAGAGAAGGCCCGGAATGTGACTTTCTCATCTTGGCATGGTTATAGCAGGCAAACCGAAACCCGCGTCACGGCCGGATCCGGCGCCCTGCCAGAAAGGGAATCTCGGGGGAAATTGGTCAGGAGGCTGATGCCGACAGTGAGGATGTAGTGCCGGGTCATTTTGGATTGCGGGTGCTCAATGGCATCCCGTGGACTTGGACTGCTGCGTCATGCGGTCAGTTTAGCGTGTCCAGGGCACTTTTCAATAGCGCAGACGTTCGCGGACGTCGCCCGGCCGGCTGGGCGGTGCCGCGCCCATCTAAAGTAGCGCTCGGGCTCAGCTCGCTACCCAGCCCGGTGTGAACAGGGCAGCCAATGAATGGCTGCCCCGTCTCTCCTATCGAGGAGAATCGCGCTTTTGGCTCCTGAGGATCTGGGATTCAAACCCCAAAGCGCGCTCCGCCGGTCACGCGTGCGCCGTCTTGCTCGCACCCAATGAGCGCATCCCGCCGCTCGATGACGAACTGCGGCTCCTGACAGGAAAGGACATCCAGGCTCTCGTGCCGCCGGGGACGCAGTGAGTTGCAACAACCGGTTTCCCAGGGTCTTCAGTCTCCGAAGCGGAGAATCATCCGTGCGCTCAGCCTCGTAGACGCGCTGAAGATCGTCGAAAAACACTCTTGGCGGCCGGGACGCGCGTTGCGGCCCGAATTCTGGTTTCCAAAACGCCCGAAGGTCGGACAGAAATGCCGCCGACAGCGGATGACGGCCCCGGTTGCTCGTCGGTTTTGCGAGATCGCCGGCCTTCGCCCCCATGGCGGCGGGAGCCGCGTCACTTCGAGCCAGAATCTTTCCGGCCGCTCTGCCGGTGCTCATGCGGCCATTCTGCGCTGCCCCGTCCCACGGTCAAGTTGATTTCCCGGCGACACGTGGCTAGGGCATAAGCACCGGCTCCGCAAGGTATCCCTTGGCCAGATTGACGGCCCGCCCCGTCAGACCGGCAGGAGTATCGTGACGGTGGCGCCGCCGGCGGGGGGGGACTTGATCTTGACTTTGCCGCGGTGGGTCTCGACGACGCGGCCGACAATGGCCAGGCCGAGGCCGGTGCCCGTGGCTTTGGTGGTGCCCAGGACCGAAGTGAAGGCGCGCCGGCGCTGCTCCTCGGTCATGCCCGGCCCGGTGTCGGCAAACTCGACGGCCACATGGGTTGGGCGTCCGGCGTGGCGCGGGGTCGAGACGGAACGGGAGGTGATGGTGAGGGTGCCGCCGCCAGGCATGGCCTGGGCGGCATTGAGAATGAGGTTGAGAAAGGCCTGTTCGAGCTGCGGGGCGTCCCCCATGACCGGCGGCAGGGAGGGCTGGAGGCGGCGCTCCAGTTGCACGTTCTGGTGCTTGAGCTTGTGGCGGACGAGCAGGCCCAGTTCATCGATCAATTCGTTCAGGTTCACCGGGGCCATGCGAGGCTCGGTCGTGCGGGCGAAATCGAGGATCTGCTCGACGATGCGGTTGAGGTGCTCGATCTTTTCGCCGATCATGCGGGCGTCTTTGCCGCGCGGGTCGCCCTCGGGGAACTTCAGATCGAGGGAATGGTAGAGGAGCTTGATGACGGTGAGCGGGTTGCGGATTTCATGGGCGACTTCCGCCGCCAGGAGGCCGAGGGCCGACAGTTTCTCGTTGAGGCGCAACTGCTCTTCGACGTCCACCACCCGCTCGTAGAGCCGGGCCTTGTGGATGGCAATGGCCGACAATTCGGCCAGGGCGGACAGGATGCGAACTTCGTCGTTGGAAAAGCTGTAGGGCTGGCCGGTATAGACGCTGAGGGTGCCGATGGCCTGGCCCGCGAAAAGCAGGGGCACCCCCAGCAGCGCCACCAACCCCTCCAGGCGCGCCACCTCGACCTGCTGGTAACGCGTGGAGACGCGGACGTCTTCGATTTGTATCGGCTTTTTTCGCCGCACAACAATGCCCAGGAGGCTCTCTTCGGTGCCGAGCCTCGGTTTGCCGAGGTAGGCGGGGCCCGCCCCGTAACTGGCCCTGAGGTCGAGCCACTGGCCTGTGGGGTCCAGCAGCATGAGCGAGCACATCTTGGCCCGCATCAGGACGCAGGCCTCCTGGGTGATGACCTTGAGGGCGTCATCGAGGTTGAGTGTGGAGTTGATGGTCTGGCTGACGGTGAAGAGCGACTCGAAGAGGCCGACCTTGAGGCGGAGTTGCTCGTAAAGCCAGGTATTGTGGATGACGCTGGCGGCCTGGGCGGCAAGGGCCTCAAGCAATTCCTGGTCGTCGGCGGTGAATGCCCCCGCGGTGTCCGAATCCACATTAAGGACGCCGCGCACCTGGCCCTTGACCTCGAGGGGGACGGCCAGCTCGGAGCGGGCCTCGGGGCGGACCATGACGTAGCGGCGGTCCTGGGTGACGTCCCCCACGCGGGCGGCTTTGCCGGTGCGGGCGACCCACCCGGTGAGGCCGGCGCCCATCGGCAGCTTGAGCTGGGCGGCCTGGGCCGAGAGGCCGTAGGAGGCGTGAATCTCCAGCAGGCCGTTGGTGGGATTGAGGAGCACCATCGAGCCGCTGGAGGCGCGCACGAGCCGCACCGCTTCCTTCAGAATGAGCTGGAGCGCCTCCTGCGCATCCAGCGTCGAATGAATGACGCCGCCGACCTGGTTGAGCAGGCTCAACCGCTCGCAGCGCGCCCTTAACTGGGCTAATTCATTCTGGTGATTTTCCATGCGGGTCGGACTGATCGACCGGATCGGGCGGAGTTGTTTCATCCCGCTTTTCAACCAGCCTTAGAGTGGGGCAGGCATCCTGCCTGCCCCACCCCGGCTCGCCGTGCAAACGAAAAATGGGATAAGTGGGGTAGTTCATACGCTGTGACCGGGGTTAGCGGATGCGGGCGGTCAGAGCGAGGCCGGCCAACGCGAAGGAGAGGTTGGGCAGCCAGCCAGCCAGCCAAGGCTCCAAATAACCGCCGGTGCCCAGGGCGAGGGCGAGTTGCTGCAGGACGAAATAGACAAAACAGATAACGATGCTGCCGGCCACGCCCATGAACACGTTGCGGCGGCCTGAAACGGCGCCGAAGGGGATGGCGATAAGCACCACGACCACGCAGGTCCAGGGCGCAGCCAGGCGCCCGTGCAACTTGGTGTAAAGCCACGAGCGGCTCGAGGGAGACGGGTTGGGGTGCAGGCGCAGGTAATCGCGAATCTCGGCAATCGACATATCGGACTTCTTGGTTTTTGCGTTGCCGGGCAGGGCAAGGCTGCTGCCAATCTTGATCTCGCTCTTGATCTGCTCGGGAGTCTCCGAAAACTCCGGCATCGCCAGAAGATTGGTCTGGAGGATCGGCACCGAGGGCATGTTCGTGCGCATGTCCCTCTTGAATTCCTGGGCGTCATAGAAGGTCCAAACGCCATTGAGGCGGGCGGCGCGCCGGGCAACGAGTTGAAAATGGGAACCGTCGGGCTCGTACCAGCCGACCGTCGGATTGATCATCTCGCCGGTGGCGGTTTTGTAAAGGCCGATGAACCAGTCCCGCCCGGCGCGCTCGTTCCTGAGAGGCAGCCCGGCGGCCTCGCCGGGTTTAGGAACCCCTGAGCCGGGTCCCAGGCGCCGCGCAAGGATGCGTTTGGCGGCGTCGGCGCTGTTAGGGACGCACAGTTCATTGAGGGCAAGCGACGCCAGGCTGATGAGCAATCCGACCCCCATGTAGGGCAACACCAGCCGCCATAGGCTCACCCCGGCGACGCGGGCGGCGGTGATCTCGTTGTGGCGGGCGTGGTTGGTCAGGCTATAGAGCAGGGCCAGCAGCAATGTCACCGGCAGGATTACGACCAGGATTTCCGGGGCCTGGACAAGGTAATACTGGGCAATGTCCCGGCCCAGGAGACCGTTTTTCTGAAAATCGTTCAGATTGGCAAACACGTCGAAGGCAATCCAGAATACGAGGAAACCGCCCAGGCAGTAGCCGAGCGGGATGAGCAGTTCGCGCAAAAAATAGCGGTCCAACAGGCGCATTTCAAACCAAGCTTACCAGCGCGCAGGCTCAAGGCAAGCCGCTCCTGGCGTCCGGAGCGTGAGGAGCGTGTGGGGCGTGGAGCGTGAGGAGCGTGTGAGCGTGGAGCGTGGAGCGTGGAGCGTGATGGCATCGTAGCACTCGCCACGCTCTATGCTCCACGCTCTGACGCTCTGACGGTCCGCCGCAGGCATCCAGGCCCAGGAATTCGTTCTTGCACGAGCCTTACGGCGCGCGCAATTCCTCGGGGACGCCGTCGCGGTGGACCAGGAAGGCAAGGACTTTTAATTTCACGTAGGAGTCATGGAGGAAGAGGCAACCCTTGTTTGTGCCGCGCCAGGCGGTCGCGGAAGAGTCCTTGGCAAGGAACCAGTCCTGCGCCCCGAACTGGGCGCAGCCGATGATGTGGACGGCATGGTCATCAGTGGTGGTGCCGTTGCGAAAGCGGAATTCGCGGGCGTCCTGCGTGATGGCGGCGGCGGGGATGTCCGCGTCGGGGATGAAGGCGTAGCGGCCGGTGGTTTCGTAGCTGGGTTCGGTGGTATCGATGCTGACGGCGACGGAGAACCCGGTCCGCAGGGCGTTGGTGAGGACGCGGTAGAAAGCGGGCAGGGGCAGATTGAAGTAGTTGGTATTGTGCTGCCAGTTATCCGGGACTTTGAACTCGGTGTAGCGGCTGAATGGGGAGTATTCGAATGAGGTGAACATGAGGTAATCGCTCCAAGGCAGGCACACGACCTGGTCTGCGAAGCTCTGGGGAGTGTAGCGCTTTTGGTTGAAGGAGAAACTGTCAGGCGGTTCGCCAAGATGGCGGTTGAGGATACGCCTGAGCTTGGAGAGCACCTGCGCTTCGTCCCATTGCTGGCGCTGTTTGACTCCGGCCATCAAGTCCTGCAGTTCAGAGTACAGATGGGTTTGGTCCAACCGCTTGTGATTGGGGAGTTTCTCGTATGCCTCGGCGGGCAGGGCGCCGTATCTCCGGCAAACTTCCGGCACGCCCGTAAAGAGGTCCCCCGGGTCGAACCGGGAGGCGCCTTTGGTCTGAACGAAATAATGGGCCTTCTCGAGGAACTGGCAGTAAACCGGGTAGATCACGGACAGGCGCACCGGCGGCTTCTGCAAGCGCGCCATTTCAGATTCGATGAATGAGCAGGTGGCGAAACTCCAGCAGATCTGCGTGTTGCCCTGGTTCATGCAGGGCAAGTGCGGGACAGGCTTGAAGTCTGCCGCGCTGACCGGGTGCGGAATCCTCTCAAGCGCCCGGAGGACCTCCTCGCCCGCCGGCTGAGCCGAGACCACGGTCACCTCGAAGGCGACAAGAGCCGCCAGGAGAAATCTGCTGCTCAATTGCGGTAGCGAAAGCATGACCCAGTCTGCCGGATGACCGGCCAAAATCAAGTGAAGACGCCAGTTTAGGAGTATCCGGAGGCAAATGCCGGGATGGGGTGTCGAGGGGCGGGGGACGGGGGGGCGAGTGTCGAGTGTTGAGTGTCGAGGGAAAGAAGCGCCGCCCCTCGACACCCGACACTCCCTCCTCGGTGCTCGGTCCCCTGCGAGTCTCACAATTGGGCACTGGTGTGGACACTTATGTCCCGATTCAGGACAGAGAGAGAGGGGTCAACGAGTTAATTAGAGCTCGATGCACGAGTATCCAGGCAGGCCCGGGAGGCCCGAAACGCGAAATCCGAAGGCCCGAAATCCGAAAGAAATCCGAAATCCGGACTGGAGGCGGCGTTCGGCAGATGCGCCGGGACGCGCGGCACGTTGGCTGCTCCTGCGTCGGCCACAAGGCTTCATTGGTGTTTGTGAAGCCGAGTTCCCGGAGGAACAAGTCCCATGAGTTGGAACCACCGCAAGGCTTGTCTTGCATGAGCCGCCGGACCAGTGGGCGCGAACCAAGGACGGGACCAAACAAAGGAGCTAAACAATGAGACTGTGTCTTCGATCTCTTCAAGGAGCCATACTGAAATCGGCTCTCTCCGGCGCAATGGCGGCCATGTTGACTGTATGCGAGTCAGCGGCCCAAAGCCCGATCTTCGACTTTCAGTTCAGCCCGCCAGGCAATCAGCCTGGGGGACCCTGGGTGTTGGGCAACGATTTCGCGGTCAACTCGGCCATCGTGATCAGCGCGTTGGGCGCCTTCGGCAACGGAGGCGGCGCTCTTGCGGCGGGCATTCCGGTGGCAATCTACAACACGGCCACGGGACGGCAGATCGCCGGCGCGCTGCTTACGACGGCCAATGCCGCTTACGATGCCGCGACCCAAACCCGCTGGCTGCAAATCTCCCCTGTGACCCTGCCGCCGGGCAAGTACTCGGTGGTCGCGGCAAACTACGGGTCAACCGCCGGCTGCGAGGACAATTACAACGCGGCCGCCGACCCGAAGGGGAATCCTTCTCCGCTGGTGTTCGAGAGCCAAGACGGGGCTTTGAGCATGCTCGGGGGCAGGTGGTTGGCGCAAAGGGGCAGCTTGAGTTCGCTTCCGGCCACCTTGGCCTCCTGGAGCGGCATCGATGATGGAAGCGCCTATCCGCACCCGCTGTTTGCGGCCGGGACATTGGCCGCGGCGATGACGAGCGCGGCCCCTGAAATTCTGGCCCAACCGGCCAGCCAGACAGTTGTGCCGGGAGACAAGGCGAACTTCAGCGTGTCTGCCGCCGGCACGCCCCCCTTGACGTATCAGTGGTTTTTCAGCGGGAACCCCATCCCGGGCGCCACGGCCAGCAGCCATGCCTTGGCAAATGCGCAGGCCGCAGACGCCGGGGCTTACGCCGTGGTGGTGGCCAATGCGAATGGCAGTCTGGCCAGCAGCAATGCGACATTGGCGGTGCTCACGGCGCTCAGTCCGATCTTCAACTTCCAGTTCAGCCCGCCAGGCAATCAGCCTGGCGGGCCGTGGGTGCTGGGCAACGATTTCGCGGTCAACTCGGCCATCGTGATCAGCGCGCTGGGCGCCTTCGACAACGGAGGCGATGGTCTTGCGGCGGGCATTCCGGTGGCTATCTACAACACGGCCACGGGACAGCAGATCACCGGGGCGGTGCTTACGACGGCCAACGCCGCTTACGACGCCGCGACCCAAACCCGCTGGCTGCAAATCTCCCCCGCGACCCTGCCGCCGGGCAAGTACTCGGTGGTGGCGGCAAACTACGGTTCACCCGCCGGCTGCGAGGACAATTACAACGCGGCCGCCGACCCGAAGGGGAATCCTTCTCCGCTTGTGTTCGAGAGCCAAGACGGGGCTTTGAGCATGCTCGGGGGCAGGTGGTTGGCGCAGAGCGGCAGCATGAGCTCGCTTCCGGCCGCCTTGGCCTCCTGGAGCGGCATCGATGATGGCAGCGCCTATCCGCATCCGCTGTTTGCGGCCGGGACACTGGCCACGGCCGTTGTCTCGACCAATTCTGCCGACCTGGCCAACGAGGGCGGCCAGTACTTCGTGGCGCCGGATGGGACCGGCGCGGGCGATGGGTCTTATGCCAAGCCCTGGGACCTCCAGACGGCCCTCAATCAGCCGCAGGCGCTCCAGGCCGGGCATACCGTATGGCTGCGGGGCGGCACTTATCAAGGGGCCTTCACCAGCGCGCTGACCGGCCTGCCCGACAACCCGATCATTGTGCGGCAGTACCCGGGAGAACGCGCGACGCTGGATTGCACAAACAGCAGCAGCGCGGCCACCCTCGATATTGGAGGCGGTTGGACCTGGTACTGGGGCTTCGAGATCATGAACTCCTCGACTAACAGGTCGATTTCCCGGAGCAGCGGGGTCGTCAGCACGTACAGCGCCAGCATCAAATGCATCAACCTGGTGGTCCATGACGCGGGAATCGCCCTGTGCGCCTGGACGCCGGCAACGAACGCCGAGATCTACGGCTGCCTCATATACAACAACGGCTGGCAGGCGACGCCCGGGGACCGCCGGTGGGGCCACGCCATCTACTCGCAGAACTTCTGGGACACAAAGCTCATCCGCGACAATATCCTGTTCAACCAGATGGACTACGGCATCCACATCTACACGGAAGGAGGCTCCATACAGGGGTTCGACCTGGAGGGCAATGTCTCCTTCAACAACGGCGTCATCGCCCAGGGCATGAGCCGGTGCGACAACTACCTCATCGGCGGCTATACACCGGCGGCGCGAATCACACTGTTGGATAACTTCGGCTATCATACCCCGGGCCAGGGCGGCAGAAACATCGAGCTGGGTTACCAGGTCAATTGCGACAACTCGGATGTGGTGGCGGAGGGCAACTACTTCGGCGGGGGGACCTTGAATTGCTATCAGTGGACCAATGTCACTATGCTGGACAACACACTGGTGGATTGCCCCTTTGGCCTCGAGCCGGGGCTGGGCGCCGCCATTTACAACTGGAACAGCAACTCTTATTTCTTCAACGCCATCAGTTCCTTTAGCGAGGCCAGTTTCGCGAGCTGGCAGGCACAGAGCGGCTACGACGCCCAGAGCGTCTTTACCGCAGGCGCGCCGCGCACTCAGGTTTTCATCCGCCCAAATCTCTATGAAACCAACCGCGCCAATATCATTGTTCTGAATTGGGAATTGCTGGACAACGTGGCTGTGAATATCAGCGGCGTGCTGGCGCCAGGAACCCCGTTCGAGGTCCGCAACGCGCAGGATTTCTTCGCCCTGCCTGTTGTGAGCGGCACATACTCCGGCCAGGCGATTTCTCTGCCAATGACGAATCTGACGCTGGCCCAAGCCATCGGAATTGCCACGCCCCCGCCGACAACCGGACCGCAGTTCAACGTGTTCGTTTTGTTGTCGGCCCAAACTGCGCCTTGAATCGTCGAACTACTTAGACTCGACGCGCAGACCCCGAATAGGCTTGCCATCCGTCCCTATGATCCTGGCGCAAGCGGCCCAGCCGCCGCCGCCCTGCGTGATTTTAAGCATGAGTTCGTTGGGACCTTGCTTGAGCCGGATGGGGGCCATGTCCTGGTCCACCACCAGGCCCCGGTCAATGTTGTTGGCGTGGACCACGGCGCCATTGAGCCAGGCCTTCACGCCGTCGTCGCTGCCAAGCAAGAGGGCGGCATCGAAGTCCTCCGAGGCAACGATGCGCGTCTTGAGATAAGCGACGCAGTTCATTTGGTCGGGGAACATTTCCCCGAGGTCGGCGACGTCGGCGCGCGGCATTGGCTTCCACTGCACGGATTGGTTGGGTTTTTCGGGAGCGAAGGCGATGTCGAAGAGGGCCAGGGCGCCGGTGATGCCGGCCTGGCGGTATGGGCCGCAGACGAGCCAGTCCTGTATGAAAGGCGCGGCGCCTGCAGGCTTGCCCCGGATGGCCCAGGCGCGCTTAACGATGTCGGGTGTCTTGCACTGGGCCAGCACCTGGTCGGCGACCTCGGCGGCGAGTTTGGGATTTGCGGGGGCGAGTTTCTCGGCAATCGTCAATGCGGCAAGTCCCGCCTCAGTGGCCAGGCCCGGCTCCGCCAGGTCTGCCACCACGGTTCGGAGGGCCTCCGGGGTGGGGATCTGGCCGATCTGGCCCAGGGCCTGCTTCTTCTCCTCCGGGCGTCTGGCGGCAGCCAGTGCTTGGCGGAGCAGGTCCAAACGCTTGGCGGTGTCGGGTTCCAGGCCGGCGACCTGGATGCAGCCGCGCAAGGCGAGGACCTGGAGGGCCGGGTCGGCGCTGGCGCGGGCCAGTTCCAGCAGGCCGGCCGCCGGGGCGGCATTGGGCCACTGGGAGAGGACGCGCACCGCTTCCTTGGCCAATTCGGCATCCGGGTCTCGAGTGGCGGCCTGGGCGGCCTCGAGCGCGGCGGTCGTTCCGAGTTCGGACAACAGGGGCAGCACCCGGCGCCGTTCCACGGCGGGGATGCGTCCGAGGGTCTCCAAGAGGCTGCGGGTGACGTGGTCCTTGTCGGGACTGGCCTGGGTGACGGCGTAGAGGGCCTTGAGCACAGGCTCGCACTGCGCGTCTGACTCGGATTTGGCGGCGAGCTCGAGGAGGGGCGTGAAGGTGTCGGCCAAGGCGAGTTTTCTGAGCGATTCAAGGGCGGCAAGGCGCGCCGGCTCGGGTCCGAGGGCCGCATTTTGGAGCAGCACGCCGGCGGCCTCTGTGTCGCCACGCTCGCCCAGGGCGCGGAGCAATTCCGCCTTCTCCGGCGGTTGGGCAGCATCAAGGTATTTGAGCAAGGCATCGCGCACTCCCGGCCCGCGCAGGCGCGCCAGCGTGTCGCGCGCAGCGTCGCGTTCGGCGATTTGTCCGGCGGCAGCGGCCTTGGCGAGGGCGGGAACCACCGAGGCATCGCCAAGATCGGCCAGGGCCTGCCAGGCAGCGACCCGCACCACCGAGAGGTATGTGCTGTGAGTTGCGGTGCGCACGGCCGCCAGAGGAGGAGGGTCGAGCTTGAGCGCGGCATCAAGGACCGCCAGTTGCGAATCAGCGGGCAGGGATGCCCATTGGCGCAGGCAGGCCTCGACGACGGGGGCGTCTTTCAACTCACGGACCACCTTGAGCGCGGCGACTTGCAAGGGGCGATCCTGGCCGGAGAGCGCGCCGAGGATGCGTTCGCCACGCCCCGAGGCATCCGCCATGACCAGACCGCGCCAGGCGGCGACGCGGATGCGGTCTGGAACATGTGCGGCCAATATGGCCTCATAGAACCTCGCAGCCTGGTTGGCGTCGCCGCCGGCCAGAAGGTCTTCGGCGCAGAGCAGCAGGGCATCACCCCTGGCGGCCCGAACCCCAGGCGGGTCCACGTCCGCGGCGACAAGGGCGCCAGTGGCCTCAAGTCCGCCGATCCTGCCCAAGGCGGAGGCGGCTGCCGAGGCAATCGCGGGGTCGGCATCCGTAAGCAACGGGGCCAGCAACGGCACGGCTGCGGGGTCATGCCGCCAGCCGAGCGAATCAATGAGGCCGGCCTTGATGGGGCCGGAGGTGGCGCCAAGGGCTTGGCGCAGGGCCGTGACCGCTTCCGGGAAGGGCAGCCCTTCCAATGCATAACGGGCGGCGTGCGAGGTCCGCTCCTGGCCAAGCAGGGCCGCGAGGGCAGGAACGGATTTGACAGTCCCGACGACTCTGAGCCTTTGGCAGGCAGTGCATTTGGCAGGGGCGGCGGCGGCGGACTGAAGAATGGCGATGAGGTCCTGTTCCTCGTCGGCCCGAACACTGGATGGGGCCAGCAGACAGAGAGCGGCGAGAACGGGAAAGAGCAGGGGGTTGGTTTTCATTGGAATGAGTAGGTTGCGGGCGGGAAAAGGGGGTTAGAGCCGCGAGCGGGGAGCGGGGGCATTAGGATTAGGATTAGGATTAAGATTAAGATTAGGATTAGGATTAAGATCGGGAGAGGCGGTTTCAGAGGCGCCAGGGGGGGCGCGGGGTGTAGGAGAGGAGTCGATTTGCCTGTTCGTCGCCTGGAAACTCGGCTTTGACGGGGTCCCATTTCAGGGCGCGCCGCAGGATGAGGGAAATTCCGCCAATGAGGATGGCGTTCATGGTATAGACGGCGGTCTCGGGATTGCAGATGGTCAGGCGGCGGGTGCGGACGCATTCGAGGAAGTTACCCGAATGGCTGTTGGCGTGATAAACCCGTTTGTCGTCGGGCCGGAGCGGTTGCTCGAGGATGTTTGCCGGGTAAGACACGATACTGTCGCGGTCGACGGCGATGCGGCCCTGGGTGCCGACGAAGTTGGCGCCGCCATCCTCGCCAACATGCTCGCCGGGGTAACCGACGGAGTGGACCACGACGCCGTTGGCGTAGCGGTAGTGGATGACGGCATCGTCGGTCCGGGCGCCGTGGTTTTCGTAGGAGACCTCGATGGGAGCGGAGGGGTCGGGGTTGATCGTCCACTGGATGATGTCGTAGTGGTGCGGGCTCCAGTTGACATCGCCGACGAAGCAGCCGGAGAGGGCGTGGCCGGCTTCGCCGTTGTAAGGCCGCCAGCAGAGCGGTCCGAGCCAGAGGTCCCAATCGAAACCCGCAGGCAGGGGCTGTGACTGGTTGGAGGTCCAGACGGTCGGATAAAATGCGCCCGGCTGGCGATAGGCATAGACCTCCTTGAGCTGGCCGATGCGGCCGTTGCGGACTAACTCGCAGGCGAGGCGGAATTTGCCGGCGTATTCGGAGCGCTGCTGCATGCCGGCCTGATAGATGCGGGCATAGCGGCGGCTGGTCTCGATGAGGTTGCGTCCCTCGCGCACGGTGGTGGCGATCGGTTTCTCGCAATAGATGTCTTTGCCCGCCCGCATGGCCATGGTGGCCATCATGGCCGCCCAGTGGTAGGGCACGGCCACGAGCACGGCATCGATGTCAGGCCGGGCCAGCACCTCCCGGAAGTCGTTGTATGCCTTGACGCCGCTGTAGCCGGGCTGGCCGAGCTTGTCGGCATAGATTTGATTGCAGCGCGCCTGGGCAAACTCACGGCGCTCCTTGCGCACGTCGCACACGGCGAGGACCTGGACATCACTGCGGGCGATGTAGCCGCCGGGGACATAAGTCCACGCGCCGCCGAGCAAATGGCCGCTGCCTTGGCCTCCCAGGCCGATGAAGCCCATGTTGATGCGCTGGCTGGGAGCGGGGGAGCCTTCGCGCCCGAGAGCGGATGCGGGGATGAGCGTGGGCGCCGCCAGGGCGGTTCCCAAAGCAATCGAGGACTGGCGCAGAAAATTCCGGCGGGAGAACAGATGCACGTCGTTCATAAATGTTATGACCGAGTATAGAGATGAATTGAGGCGATTGAAAATGGTTTATTTTCGTGCCAAAGCAGCGGTCGACCCTGAAAAGCAGAGAGTGGAAAACAGAAGGTGGAAATCTGTCCTGCGCCCGAGCAGCCAAAGGACCAGTTGCCCGCAGGCACGAAATGCGAGATAACTGTCGCATGGCTTATCGCTTCAACAACGCTCGGCGTTCTGCATGAGACATGCGGGAAGAGTGACCTGCGCCCTTACAGGGCGCACGAGCCGGGTAAGGCCGGCTTTGCCAGTCCCGATTCGGAATCGGGATGGGCTGATATGCTGCGCGCTTTCAGCGCGGACCCCATGGGTACCCGGCGCGCGGCACGAATGTCCAAACTCCAGTCCCGGGCAGGATGCCCGTGCCACGTCCGCATGGCATACCAGGTCATGACCCTTCCCCTCTTGCAGCTCAGGGGGGTCGCGAAGTCCTTCGGGGCGGTGAGGGCGCTTAAAGGGGTTTCGTTCGAGCTTCGGGCGGGCGAGGTGCATGCTTTGCTTGGCGAAAACGGGGCGGGCAAATCCACGCTGATGAAGGTCATCACGGGGGCCGAGTCACCGGATGAAGGGGTGGTGGAGATCGCCGGATGCCCGGTGCGCCACCTCAGCCCGGCCGCGGCACGCCGGCACGGCATTGCCTGCATTTACCAGCAACTGGCCCTCTTCCCGGACCTCACGGTCGCCGAGAACATTGCGTTGCGGCTGGACACCCCGCGCGCGCTTGACCGAGTGCGGCGGCAGGCCCAACGGGAGCGCGCCCGGCAACTGCTCGAACGCGTGGGCGCCGCCGTCTCGCCGGATGCCGAGGTGGGCGGGCTTTCGCTGCCGGCACAGCAGTTGGTGGAAATCGCCTCCGCCCTGGGCGCCGGCGCCCGCATCATCATCATGGACGAGCCTACCGCCTCGCTGACCCGCCGCGAGGTCGAGCTGCTTTTCAACCTGGTCCGCGGCCTTCGCGCCGAGGGCGCCGGCATTATTTATATCTCTCATCGCCTGGAAGAGATCTTCCAGTTGGCCGATCGCGTGACCGTGCTCCGCGACGGCGAGAGTGTCGGAACGCGCGTGCTCCGCGCGGAAACGCAGGACAGGCCGCCGGATGAGGAGGATGCGCTTCAAAGTGCCGGCGCAGACGTTACCGCGGGCGAACTCATCCGGCTCATGGTGGGCCGCGAAGTCTCGCAGGACTATCCACACGCCGGGGGCCTGGCCGGGGCCAGCGTGCTTTCCCTCAAAGGTGTGGGTTGTGCCGCGGCGGGCGTGCGAGAAGTGACGCTTGACCTGCGCGCGGGTGAAATCGTTGGCCTGGCCGGCCTGGTTGGCGCTGGGCGCAGCGAGTTGGCCCGCGTGCTTTTCGGCATCACTCCTGCCGACAGCGGCGAAATCGTCCTCGCGGGCGAGCCGGTGGCCATTGGTTCACCAGGGCGAGCGATTGCGCTGGGAATTGCTTATCTGCCCGAAGACCGCCGCCGGCACGGCCTGGTCCTGGACATGCCGGTTGCCGCCAACATCACGATGGCGATTCACCGCCGTCTTTTTCCCGGCGGGTGGCTGCGGTTGGGCGCCGAGCGGTCGCTCGCCCTGGAGATGATCCGCGCGCTGGACATCAAGCCGCCCACGCCTGAAATGCCCGCCCGCATGCTCAGCGGCGGCAACCAGCAGAAAACCGCCCTGGCGCGCTGGCTGGCCGCCAAGCCCAAGGTGCTGCTCCTGGATGAGCCTACCCAAGGAGTCGATGTGGGCGCCAAAAGCGAGATTCACAAGCTTATCCGCCGCCTGGCCGTCGAGGGGGTGGCGGTGCTGCTGATTTCCAGCGATCTGCCGGAAGTGCTGGGCATGAGTGATCGCATTGCGGTGATGCGGGGCGGCACCGTGGCAGCCATGTTGCCGGGCCACAGCGAGGCGCACGTGGTCATGGCCGCCGCTTTGGGCCAGGGCGAAGGGAGCGTTGTATGAGCGTGGAGCGTGAGAGCGTGGAGCGTCGGAGCGTAGAGCGTGGGGGCGTCGCAGCACTTGCAACGCTCCACGCTCCACGCGAGCCATTCAGATCTCGGGCGTTCGTTTTGCACAGGCCCTTACGCGCACGCCCCTAACCGCCCCCCACCGATGCGCCGCTATTCCCGCGAACTTTCTGTCACTGCCATGTTGCTCGCGGGCATGGTGGTGCTGGCCGTTTTTGCCCCGGGCTTTTATCAGGCGCAGCCGCTGCTCTCACTGCTGACGCGCGAGGCCTCGGTCCTGGTGGTGGCGTGCGGCATGGCGCTGGTCTTGATCAGCCGGCAAATCGACATCTCCGTCGGCTCACAGTTTGCGGTTTGCAGCGTGTGCGCGGGACTATTGGCCGCGGCGAAATGGCCGCTGGCCCTGGTGGCCCCGGCGGCAGTTTTGCTGGGCGCCGCATTGGGCGCTTTCAACGGCGCCCTGATCGCCGGGTTGCGTCTGCCGTCCATCGTGGTGACCTTGGCCACGATGGTCGGCTGGCGCGAGGGATTGCGCTGGTTGCGGCAGGGACTCTGGGTGGACCTGCCCGATGGCCTGCAATGGTTCGGACTCCGCCAATCCGCCGGCCAGTGGACGCTCATTGGCCTGGCTTTGTTGTTGTTGGCCGGGATGGCCCTGGGCAGCCGCCATCTTGCGGCGGGGCGCTTTGTCTATGCCGTCGGGTCCGACGCCGAAGCGGCGCGCCTGGCCGGCATCCGGCCTGGGCTTACCACGTTCGGGGTTTTCGTGTTCATGGGCGCGCTGGCGGGGTTGGCGGCGATGATGAACGTCGTGCAATCGCCGCAAGTGGACCCGAATTCCGGCACGGGTTTGGAGCTTAAAGCCATCGCCGCAGCGGTCGTGGGCGGGATAGCCGTATCCGGCGGGCGCGGCAATCTGTGGGGCGTCCTGGCCGGCCTTTTGCTGCTGGCCTGCGTGAGTCCGGCGCTGACGCATCTGCATGTTGAGCCCCATTGGGAAAAGGCGATACAGGGCGCGATCATCCTGGGCGCCGTCGCAGCCGAAGGGTTGCGGCGGAAAAGAGTAAACCGCTAATCTGGGTGTTGGCTGAAATATGAGCCGCTAATCTAATCTGCGCTAATCTTGAGAAGTCGGAGACTTTAATCTTATGAAAGCGGAAATCTATAAAGATGAAGGATACAGGCTCATGGGGGCGGCATTTGAGGTCTATAATGAGCAGGGGTACGGGTTGGGTGAGGAGATTTACCAGGAGTGCCTCGAGATCGAATTGGAGCTTCGCGCGATTCCCTTTTGCTCGAAACAGGAGTTGACTTGCTACTACAAGGGGCGGGAACTCAAGAAAAAGCACATACCCGCAGATTAGCGGTTTAAAATCCTTCTTAACCATGAGCGGTCTAAGATCAGTTTTGGGGCGCCACGAGACCTTCCTCTTGTTGGTGGTGGCGGGGGAATGGCTCTGTTTCAATTGGCTGGGGCGGGGTTTCGGTTCGCTGGACAACACCTTCGACATCGTCCGGCACTCGGTCGAAATCGGGTTGTTGGCGCTGGCGATGACGCCGGTCATCCTGACCGGGGGCATCGACCTGTCGGTGGGTTCGCTCCTGGGGCTTTGCGCCATCCTGTTTGGCAAGCTGTGGCGGGATGGGGGTTTGCCGCCCTGGCTGGCGGGCCTCTGCACGCTTGGCCTGGGGGCGGTGGGAGGCGGGCTCAACGCCACGCTCATTACCCGCCTGCGGCTCCCGCCACTCATCGTCACGCTGGGGACCTGGTCGCTTTTTCGAGGGCTGGCCGAGGCCATCACGCGCGGCGTGGATACCTTCACCAATTTTCCCCCGTCATTCCTCTTTCTGGGTCAGGAGCGGCTCGTCGGGGTCCCGGCGCAGGCGCTGGTGTTCCTGGCCATGGCGGTCCTGGTCTGGGTGCTGGTCCATCGCACGGTCCTGGGCCGATGCTTTCGCGCCATCGGTTTTGCGCCGGACGGCGCCCGCTATGCCGGCATCCCGGTCGAACGGCGCCTGGCGCTGGTGTATGTGCTGGCGGGCTTTGTGGCGGCGCTGGCCGGCGTCATTTACACCGCGCGGGTCGGCCAGGCGCGGGCCGATGCCGGCACCGGCTACGAGTTGTTCGCCATCACGGCGGTCGTGCTCGGGGGCACGAGCATTTTCGGCGGCAGCGGGTCGGTGCATGGCACGCTGCTGGGGGTGGCGGCCCTGGCCGTGCTGAGCAACGGCCTCGTCCATGCACGCCAACCGCGCGAGGCGACGGGTGTGCTGACCGGCGGGTTGTTGCTGCTGGCGGTCGCCGGCGGGACACACCTGCCGAAAATCCTCGCCAGGCTGCGCGGGAAATCCCAAACTCCTGAGACGAAGACCAGATGAACCACATTTTGTCGCCCGGTTCCGGCCATGCCCCTCTGCGATGGACCTTTGCCGCGGCCTGTCTTTGGGCGCGGGCAGGATGCCCGCGCCAGATCGGCTACACACGCCTGGGATGGTGGTTTGCGGTGGCGCTCGCGGCCACGGTGGTGGGCGGCTGCGGCAAATCCTCTGATTCTGGCGGCGCGGCCGGCAGGCCAGGGGGCGCCGGCAAGAAACTGACGATCGCCCTGTTGCCCAAGTCCAAGGGCAACGCCTACTTCGTCTCCTGCAAGAGAGGCGCTGAAAGAGCCGCCCGGGAACTGGGGGTGGAACTGGTCTTCGACGGGCCCACCGACCCGGACCCGGCCAAACAGAATGAAATAGTCGAAAACTGGATCACCCTGGGTGTGGACGCGATTGCCGCGGCCTGCGAGAACAAGGAAGGCATCTCAACGGCCTTGCGCAAGGCGCGCGCCAAAGGCATCAAGGTGATCACTTACGACGCGGATTCCCTGCCCGACGCGCGGGAATTCTTCGTCAACCAGGCGACCGCGCAGGGCATCGGCTACGCGCTCATGGACGAGGGGGCCCGTCTCTGCGGCCAGGAAGGCGAGTTTGCGGTCATTATCGGCTCGCTCACGGCCGCCAACCAAGTGGAGTGGCGCAACTATGTCCAGGAACGATGTGCCGCCAAGTACCCCGGGATGAAGATGGTCGCCTGGCGTCCCTGCGACGATTTCAAAGACAAGGCCCAAAGCGAATGCACGACCCTCCTCAGTGCCTACCCCCATATCCGGCTCTTGATCAGCACCACGTCCCTGGGTGTGCCCGGCGCCGCCGAGGCGGTCAAACAGGCGGGCAAGACTGGCAAAGTCAAAGTGATCGGCCTGGGCCTGCCCAGCGAAAACCGCCGTTATGTCAAGGAGGGTGTGACCGAGAGCGTTATCCTATGGAAGACCGAAGACCTCGGCTACCTGGCGGTTCATGCCGCCGAAGCCCTGGCGCGCGGCGCACTCAAACGCGGGGACCGGAGTTTCAAGGCCGGCGCGCTTGGCACATTCGACATCCAGGGCGACAATATCGTGCTGGGCAAACCCTTTATCTTCAACAAGGACAACATCGATCAGTTCAACTGGTAGAGTTCCTTCATGGGCACCATCACGTTGATGACCGATTTCGGCATGAGCGACTGGTTCGTCGGCACGATGAAGGCCGTCATTCTCGGCATCCACCCGCGCGCGAACGTGGTGGACATCACGCATGAGATTCCGCCGGGTGACATTCGCGGAGGAGCATTCGATCACGAACATCGGAGCGGAATTAGTCCCCTGCGAAAGGGTTGGCGCGTGTGAGGTGATGGGCGAGCGGAAGGCGCGCTGCGCCCTGGCCGAATTCTACGGCGCCGTTCCGGCCAAGCGCCCCGTGGCAGTGATTGGTTCGGCCGGTCTGCTGGAGATTGCGGTCAACGGAGGTTCGGCCGCCCGGCAGTTGGGATTGAAAATCGGCGACAAGGTGAGGGTGCGGATGAAGTCCTGATGCTGTGAGACAACCGCCCCCCTACGCGTGGCGGGCGGCCAGGTAGCGTTCGGCTTCAATGGCCGCCGCGCAGCCCGAACCGGCTGCCGTAATGGCCTGACGATAGACCCGGTCGGCGCAGTCGCCGGCCACGAAAACACCCGGGACGTTGGTTGCCGTGCCGCGTTTGGGGACGATGTAGCCGTGTTCGTCCATTTCCAAAGCTCCCTTAAAAAGTTCAGTGTTGGGCAGGTGCCCGATAGCCACAAAGACCCCGGCGCATGGGAGGACGCTCTCGGCCCCGGTTTTGACATTCTTGAGCCGCACTCCGGTCACCTTGCCCTGCGCGGCATCGAGGATGTCCACCACTACCGAATCCCAGATTGGCCGCACCTTCGGGTTGGAAAGCGCCCGCTGAGCCATGATTTTCGAGGCGCGGAGCTGGTCACGACGATGCACGAGATAGACGATCGAGCCGAACCGCGTCAGGTACATGGCCTCTTCGCAGGCGGAATCCCCTCCGCCGACCACGACCAGGGGCTGATTGCGAAAGAGCGGGAGGGCCCCGTCGCACGTGGCGCAAAAGGTAACTCCCTTGTTCTCCAGCTTTGATTCGCCCTCCAGCCCGAGATGCCGGTGCCGGGCGCCACTCGCAACGATGACGGTCTCGGTTTCGATGCGCTCGCCGTCGACGGTCAGGACCAAGGGTTGTCCGGACAGATCCACTGTCTCGACAACGCCCGAGTGTATCCTCGCGCCGAACCGCTGGGCCTGCTTCTGCATCCGCATGGCCAGTTCATAGCCGTCGATGCCTTCCGGAAAACCGGGGTAATTCTCGACCGTGGTTGTCGTAGTGAGCAAACCGCCGGGGTGGCTGCCCGCAATCACCAACGGCTTCAAATCCGCCCGCGCCGCGTAGAGCGCAGCGGTCAGCCCCGCGCAGCCCGAACCCATGATGACGACTTTTTCCATAAGGAGGCGAAAGTTAGTTTCCAGGGCGTCGGTTAGCAAGCCGGCAGTGCCTTCGAGGGAGTTGCGGAATTAACCGCAAAGAACGCAAAGAGCGCAAAGAACGGAAAGCCGCAAGGAGGCAGGAGCCGCGGAACACGTGAAGCCTCTTCAGCTCAGGTCAATCGGCTCGGGCGCAGATCGATCTTCACCACCTTGGCATCCGCGGCCGAAACCCAGACCTCCCCAATATCGATGCTGCGGCTGGGATCGCGCATTTTCTCCGCCCAAAGGGTGACTTTCCACACTGCTTCACCAGGCGCGCTGCGGCCCAGCACGCCCTCGTTAACCCGCTCCAGCTTGAGTCTCGTTGCGGTCACTTTGATGTTCTCCAGCAGCGGTTCTTTGAGTGCCGTGTTGATTGCCTGGTCCGAATCCACTTTGAGTTTCTCGGCGTCCAGCGGCAATTCACCCCCCGTCACCGGTTCCAGCAGGTGCAAGGGCCGTTTTACCTCGAGCATCTTGCCGGCGCCGAATTTCACTTCAGTGGCCTTCAGCTTGGCCGTCGGGTCATAATACTCGACATACCATATATTGGGGGTCAGGCTGCCGACCGACCTTTCGGAACGAATCCGAACAACCTTGTCCTTGCATTGCTCCCCTACGTAGCGGTCGCCTTCCTTGATGAGTTGAAAGGCGGTCGGATTGTCCGCGCCTCGCGCTGCGAGGCTTGACGCAAAAACCGCCGCCATGGCCGCCAACAGCTTCCACCTTAGAATCGCCTCGTTAGTCCTCATAGACCAATATAGTTTGCCCGGCCCCTCCCGGCAACTGGAACCGCCCCTACTTGGCCCCTTGATCCACCCAAGCCCGCAACAGTCCAACCTGCTCGGCTGTCAGCGGCTTCGGCGGCGGTCCAAATCCGCCAGGGCCGCCAGGGCCTCCGGGTCCACCAGGGCCGCCTCCGGGACCGCCAGGTCCGCCAGGTCCGCCGCCATCGCCAGGAGGAGGCCCTCCGGGACCGCCAGGCCCGCCGCGACCGGGCGGGCGCTTGGGCGGCATCGCGGTTTCATCGTCGATTTGCGCGGCGGCAATGACTAACAGGCTCTTCTTGCTGTTGCCCGGCAGGATGACTTTGCCGTCTTCGCCGCCCTTGAGGGCCCCGGCCAAACTGTTCAACTGCAGGCGCGCCTTGGGGCGGTTCTGGCCGTGGCACCGCACGCACGAGGCCTCCAGCAATGGCTGAATGTCATTGCTGTAAGTCAGCCCTTTTTTCTGCGCCGGCGGCGGCAGTTTGCTCAGGTCCAATTTGCTGAAGTCCAGCTTATCGGCGGCGCTCGCCGTCAATCCGGCGCTCGCCAGGCCAAAAACGATTAAAACAGGCAATTTGATCATAGTTTTTCTTGATGAGGTGCTCTGACGCTGTTTTTGGTTCCCACTGTGCGTCATCCAACCTTAAGACGCCGTTAAGGAGCAACAGTTTGCTCTGGCCATATCCGCAAGCACCTGTTAGGGAAATATTATGCGATTCTCATTGTTCTCCCGCAAGCTCGATTTACTAACACTCATCCTGCCGGGCCTATTGCTGCTGGCGGGGGGGATTTGGGCACAATGCCAGGACGCAACCCTTCCCGACCTGCAACAATCCGGGTCAGACCACCGGGTGTACTGCCATCTGCTCGAGCCGCGTGAACACCCCGATTACGAGCGGCGGGCAGTGAAACCACCCGGCTGGGAGACTTTCAAGAACCGCACGCAGTTCACGTCGCTGCGCGGTTTCAACATGCAAGAGGACCGCATCGCCGGCTTTGCAGCGGAGATCGAGAAGTTCACGCGCGCGCACGAACTGGGTGACGTGATTTGGCCCTCTTACCCGATTCTCTTCGCGAAAAACCTCGGCGAATTGGCCGATGAAATCAAACGCCGCGACCTGTATCTGTTCGACGTGTGGGGCTATGTCCCCGGCTCGGGACCGGGCGGCTACTGGCAACAGTTCAAGCCCCCGGCGGCGTCCTTTTCCCTGTTGGAATCCACTCTGGGCGGGCGCTGGCTGGGCACCGACATCGGGGAGCAAGACGGCCGCTACATCGGCGGTTACGCAAACCAGATGACGCCAGCCTCGGCCAGCCGTTTCGAGCAGTACCTGAACTTCCAGCGCTTTTTCGAGCGCATGAGCGACGATCTCGGGCACAAACACGCGGCGCTGGTGTCTTTGAATTTCGGCCACTACCTGCTGAAAGAAGGCACCTTCACGCTCATCGGCGCAGAAACCGCCCAGGGCTTGCCCAACAGCCAGGTATACTACGCCTTCATCCGGGGCGCCGGCAAACAATACGGCGTCCCCTGGTTTGGCAACGCCTCGATCTATAACCGTTGGGGCTTCAAGACCTACGGCCAGGCCGGCCGCAGCGACGGCTATGATTTCGGCCCCGCCAAAGGCACCAGCCTGAGCCTGCTCAAACGGCTGCTCTATTCGCACATCCTTTACAACTCCGTCGCCGTCGGGTTTGAAAACGGATGGTTCGAGGGGGAGAAGCTGTCTCCGATCGGCCGCATCCAGCAGTCGGCCCAACGCTGGGTCAAGGAGCAAGGCCAACCCGGCGTCATGTATGCGCCCGTGGCGCTGATGCTCGATTTTTACTCCGGGTGGACTTTTCCCCGTCACCTTTACTCGGGGGATGTTTACCGGGTCTGGGGCAACTTGCCTTACCAGGCCGGGGACTTTCTGACCGACGCCCTATTGGACCTGCTGTATCCAGGGTACGCGGATTCCTCTTACTTCCACGATGAATCCGGGTTCCTGGCCCCCACGCCTTATGGAGACATGGCCGATTGCCTGCTGAGCGATGCGCCGCTGTGGCTGCTGGGCCGCTACGCCGTGCTCGTCGTTGCCGGCGAACTGGGCGGGGGCCTCGAGATTCGGGACAAACTCCAGGCCTACGCCCGGGCTGGCGGCCATGTCGTCATCACCGCCGGGAACCTGGCCAAACTCCCGGGCGGCCTGGCCGGGCGGACCAGCGTAACGGAGAACACGACCGTGAACTGCGGCCAGGGACGGGTGACCTTCTTCAGCACTCCCTTTGGCGTAAAACTCGATCCGCCGGCAAGCCGGCCGTTGCTCAGCCAGGTCGACCACCCTTTGCCCAGGCCTTGCGTCTTTGACCCCGCCATGCGGCGCGCCCTGGAGGGCATTCTCCGGTCCCAGCAGCTCTTTGAAGTCCAGGGCGATGGGTTGAGCTTTGTCACTTGCCGAAAGGACGCCGGACATTTCACCATCGGAGTTGCCAACAACACTTGGCGTGAGCAGCCCTTCCGCCTGGCCTCGCTCTGCGGCGAAATCCAGGCCCTCGGCGAACTGGCCCTCGACCAGTCCGAAAAAGGCGCCCCTGGCTATGCCCCCGAGAACGTGGAGGTCTCCCTGCTTGGGCGAAGCGCCCAGGGGAGCATTGCCGGGGGAGACGTGCGCCTGTTCTCCGTCACGGTGAACGAGAAAGGCATCCGGGAAATCCCGCACGTCCTGCCTCCGGCCCGCCCTCGAGGCCGGTTCCTGCCGCTGCGCCGCGCCGCCTCGATCAAGGAACAAATCCTCGCCCGGCCCACCTTCTTCGAGCACTACGACGGCGTATGCGTGGATGGGCGCTACTTGCACGATCATGAGAGGGCTGCCCTGCAAGAGGAAAACCCGTGGCTCAAGCGCCAGGGCCTCCGCGTCGTGGTCGATCTGAGCCCGGCCATCAATCTCTACCCGACGCTGCGCCTGGTGAACAACCTGGCCGAGGACTATGAGTCCAGCCTCGCGGCCATCCGGGATGTGATGGATAAAATGGAGATGCTCCATTGGCCGGACCTCATCCTATGCCTCCACCGGGCGCCGGAGAATAATTTAACCGGCGAGCAAAGCCGCGCCGCCCTCACCGCCACCCTCAAGACCCTGGCCGGTTGGGCGGCGACGCGCAATCTGACGCTTTACCTCCGGCTTGCATCGGGGAAACCGCCCCGCAGTGTCGCCGAATCTCTCGAATGGCTCGACCGGGTCGGGGCGCCGAACCTGAAACTGGCGATCAGCACTGCCCTGCTGGACCCCGGTTCGCTGCAGGCCCAGGTCAAAACCCGGTTGAAAGCCGCCGTGGGCCTGTGGCTGGTGGCCGGCTCGAGGCGCGATGTCTCGAATCACCTCTGGGACGACCACGCCCCAATCCACTCCGAGCCGAGGAGAGATTCCTTGGCACAAGCCATCGCCCTCTGCCCGGAGGCGCCGCTGCTTTTGGATGGCGTTTATTCAAGCCAGGATGAGGAATACGAGGAAGCAAACTTCTTGACAGCCGCCTCGAAACCCTCCATCAACCCCCCATGACATATCCACTCACCCGTCGTCAGTTCCTCACCCGGGCCGCCGGGGCCGCCGCGATTGCCCTGGCAGGCGCCCCCTCGGTCCGCGCCGCAACTTTCCGGGGCCGAATCCGGAAAGCGATGATCATTGCCAAAGTGACCGAGCCCGCCCTGCAACCTCTCAAGGAAGCCGGTTTCAACGGCGTTCAAACCACCCATATCTGTCCCGAAGAGGAGGCCGCCCAAGGCCGCGCCGTTGCCGAAAAGCTCGGCCTCAGAGTCCATTCCGTTTTGCGCGGCTGGATGGAGTTCAACAGCGACGACTCGAGAAAGGTCGAGGATTCTTTGGACAAGACGCGCGTGGCCCTCCGCGCCGCCAAGGCCTACGGCGCCGATGATATCCTGCTGGTGCCCTGCCGCATCGGCGGCATGCCCATGCCCGAGCCTTGGGAGTTCGATATCGCCTTCGACCCAGCGACGGGCCACGTCACTCGAGTGGCCGCCGGCGACAACTCCCGCTACGCGGACTACATCAAAGCCCATAACCACGCCACGGATACCTCGCGGGCGGCCGTCGAGAAACTCATTCCCTTGGCCCAGGAACTCAAGGTCGTCATCGGCCTCGAGAACGTCTGGAACAATCTCTGGGTCAAACCCGACCTCTTCCGCAACTTTGTGGCCTCCTTCGCCAACCCCTGGGTCAAGGCCTACTTCGACATCGGCAACCATGTCAAATACGACCCGCCTCAGGACTGGATCAAAGTCCTTGGCCCGCTCATCGTCAAACTTCACATCAAGGACTTCAAACTGAACCCCGATGGCCACGGCGGCAAATTCGTTCACCCGCGCGACGGGAGCATCAACTGGCCCGCCGTGCGCCGGGCCCTCGACGACGCGGGCTATGACGGATGGGCCAGCATCGAGGACGGCGGCCTGTCGCTGGCCGAGTTCAGCCGCCGCTTTGACCTGATCGAAAGCGGCCAATAGCTCACGGGGATACGGGCACAAGGGCCGGCCCGGCTCAGAGCTTGTCAGAGAAACTCGGCGAAACGAAAGTTTCGTCTCATCCTTTGTCGTGAACTTCGTCGAATTGGCTGTTTTCCGACAAAGGCGGCGACAAAGATCCGGAGTCAGGGGCTTTCTGGGCGCGCCCTCAACTCGTGACCAGTTGCTGGGCCAGGAAATTCTGGATGCCCATCTGCCTGATTTGGTCGAGTTGGGCTTCGAGCCGGTCGATGTGGGACTCCTCGTCTTTGAGAATGGATTCGAGGAGTTCGCGTGTGCCGTTGTCGCCGGCTTGGACGGCCTGGGGAATCGCATCGTTGTAAGCGCGCACCGCGCCGGTTTCGGCGAGTTGATCATTCTTGAGTTGGGCAGCCACGTCCGGCCCGATTTGCAGGTTGTTTAAGCTGCTAACGGCTGGGGTGCCTTCCAGGAATAAAACTCGGCCGATCAGTTTCTCGGCATGTTTCATCTCGTCGATGGCCCGCTTCTCGGCGGCCTTGTGCAAGCGCTCGAAGCCCCAGTTGGCGCACATCTCGGAATGGACCATGTATTGGCTGATGGCGGTCAGTTCGTCCCTCAAAAGCGAGTTAAGCGTGTTAACCAGGTCGATGTTGCCTTTCATAGATATTCGATGCGTTTATGCGTAGAGCATATCTCTTGGCTGGACATGTCAACTCATTTTCATTTTGAAAGCAAATTGGAATTAGCTCGTTCGGCCGCCTGGATCTCTGGAAACGAGGGCGCGCGCCAGAGTTGCACGGTTCGTTGTCGAGCATTGAACAACCCTCGACCCGCCGCCAGCGTGGTTCCGTCAGGAGAGAACAGGAGCGAGCCAAGGTCCGCTTTGAATCCCCTGAGGGTCATGAGTTCCTGGCCGGTGGCGACGTTCCACAGCTTGACCGTCTCGTCTGTGCTTGCGGTGGCGATAGTCTTGCCATCGGGAGAGAAAGCCAGCGAGTGGATTCCCGATTTGTGGCCTTGCAGCACCGCTACCTCGCGTTTGGCAGCGACGTCCCAAATCCGCGCCGTGTTATCGATGGCGCCGGAGATCAGCAATTTGCCGTCGGGGGAGAAAGCGATCTGGTTGATCGCCCACTTGTGCCCGCGCAACGTGGCCAATTCCTGCTTCGAGGAAATGCTCCAGAGTTTGACCGCGTAGTCCGGACTGCCGGCGGCCAATATCGTACCGTCCGGGGAGAACGCGAGGGCGTAATAAGCGTTGGTGAAGCGAGCGACCTCCCGACCCCTCGGGATGTCCCAGACCACGGCGGTGGCCGGCCGGCGGCCACACGCAGCCAGCAGCCAGCTATCAGGTGAAAAGGCCCTTGCCCAGACCGCATCCTCGCCCACGGGAACAGTCGCGGTCCGCTGCCCGCTTTCAAGATTCCAAATCTCGACCGTTCCATTCGTCAGGCCAAAGGCCAGGTTTCTGCCGTCTGGAGAGAGCGGGTAAGCTCCCCACCCCTCCGGCTTGGGCACGTTGTTCGCCGGGACTTTAATCCGTCGGATCACCTCGCGTCTAACCACGTCCCACACCTGAAGTTCCAGGTCCGAATCGAAGGTGATGAGGGTCCTGCCATCGGGAGAAAACCAGAGGGGTTCGTACGAGTTGGCGAGTTCGGGTTCCTCGGGCTTGAAGGTGGTGTTCCATAACCTGGCGGTGCCGTCTTTGCTGGCCGAAGCGAGCGTTCGGCCGTCAGGGGAAAACGCCAGCGCCCAAATCTCATTCACGTGGCCCTGAAGTGTCGCCAGTTTCTTCTGCTTGCCCACGTCCCACAGGTGAATGAGTTGGTCGCCGCCGCCGGTGGCGAGTGTCGCGCCGTCGGCAGACAGGTCCATTCCGAACGCCAGTATCTTATTCGGCTTCCAATGCTTAAGCAGACGCGCGCTGCTGAGGTCCCACAGCATCACCTCGCCCTCGTAGTTGCCCGCGGCCAGCACGTTCCCGCGCGCCGAGAACTTAAGGCATGCGCTGTGAACGAAGGGAATTGGGGAACCCACGATTTGCGATTCGCTTTGAAGGTCCCACAGTTCAATCTGCTGCTCATTACCGAGGGCGAGCGTCTTTCCATCCGTCGAATAGGCCAAACTGCCCCCGGAAAATCGAAGCTTGCCAGCCAAGGTTATTTTTGCTTTCCACGAGGTCGTATCCCAAAATCCGAGACCGTTGGGGCCTTCCTTGGCAGCCAGGGTCTTGCCGTCAGGAGAGAAAGTCACAGGACGTGATTGAGCCCAGCCGTCGTAATTGAGAGTTCGGCATTCAAGTTTTTGGCGCGGCTGCTGCCAGCGCGCGGTGTCCCAGAGCGTGATGTTCTGGCCATCCGCCACGGCCAGGAGTCCGCCATCCGGCGAAAAAGCGAGCGAATTTCGCCCAATCACATTCTGGGTATTGGCGAAGCCCTCGAGCGTGACTAATACTTTATGAGGACCGAGGTCCAGAATCTTTACTGTTTTATCAAAGCCCGCAGTCGCCAAGACTCTGCCGTCCGGCGAGAAGACGGCGCAGGTCACGATGTTGCTGTGTTCAGCAAGGCTGAAAAAGTCATCGCTTTGGCAGCGTTGCCAGAGGTAGCGCCACTCAAATCCGCGCAGGTCCTCTTCACCGGGCTTGGGGAAATGCTTGCGGACCAGTTTCGCCGCGAGCCAGAGATTGTTATCTTCCAGGGCCTCATGGGCAACGTTCATGTCCGCGACATAGACATGGCGCCGCAATTCGCGCGCGGCCTCTTTGGCGCGATGGGCCTGGTTCAGGGCGAGCAAAACGAGGCCCGCCAGCAAAGTCACGATCACCGAGGCCAAGGCCGCGGTCCGGGCGATGCCGCGCCGATACGCCGCCCGTTCTCGCGCCGCTAACTCCGCCTGCTCTCGCGCCAAGGCCGCCCGCCGCGCGGGCAAGGCTCGGAGATGCTTCGCCAGTTGGCCCGCGCCGGCAAAACGGTCCTGTGGATTGCCCGCAAAGCAATGCTTCAAATCATCGCGCAGCAAAGGGTCGGGGATGTCGTTCGCCCAGTCGGTGGTCACCGGCCGGGAGAAGTCGCCAACCAAAAGTTGGTAGAGCACCACGCCGAGCGAGTAGATGTCCGAACGGGTGGAGGCCGGCTTGCCTGCCAACAACTCCGGCGCCATATAGAGCTGCGTGCCCGTGTGCGAGGAGGACGAGTCGGACAGGATCGTCTGCGTGAACCCTGCCCGCGTGATGCCGGAGAGATATTCCTCGGAGACCACTTGCCCAATCCCGAAGTCCGTCAGCTTGACGCGGACCTCGGTCGGCTCGACGCCCTTCCCGCCAATCAGGATATTGGCGGGTTTAATGTCCCGATGGATGATCCCGGCCTCGTGGGCTGCCTGTAATCCATCTGCGGCCTGCGCCACAATCTCCAGCCGCGTCGCCAGCGGAATCGCCTCCGCCCCGCCCTGCTCCTGGCTCCAACTCCGCAAATCCGCCCCCTCCGCGTAATCCATCTCGACGTAGAAGGGAGGCCGGTCGAGCATGATATCGTGCAACCGCACGATGTTCGGGTGATCGCCCACTCGCTCCTTGAGCAATCGGAACAGCGTCATTTCCCGCTTCAGGAACCGCACGCGCTCAGCTTGAAAACAGAACTTAAAGACCCGCCGCTCCTTGGTGTGCTGATGCCGCCCGAGCCACACCTCCCCAAACCCGCCTTCACCCAGCTTGGTCTCCAATCGCCAGCGCGTGTTGGGCACCAATTGCCCCACCGCCGGACGCCAGCCCAGCACCGGCTCGCTCTCCGACGTCACCTGCCGCTGCGCTTTATCCGAACCGGCCGGCGCTTGCAGCGGAGCGACGCCCACCTCCCCCACCTCGCACACCTCCACCGGCGCCTCGATCCCTTTCAACAAGTACGACCCATGATTGAGCCATTCCAATGGGCCTACCCCTTGAATTTCCTCACCCTTGAGCATCTGCCGGGCGCTGTCGAAGGCCGAGCGGGTCAGGAGAATCTGCCCGCCCTGCGCCAGCCCCATCACCCGCGCGCACGTGTCCACCTGGGTGCCCGTCAGACCCTTGGGATTGGGAGAACCGTGCTGCTTCCACATCACCACCTCCCCGACATGAATCCCGATCCGGTCCTCCAACCGCGCCGCCGACCCCTGGTTCATCGCCCGCAACCGGGCGTGCAGCAGCAGCCCGAAATGGACCGCGTCCGAGGGCCGGGCGAACACAATGAGGAAGGAATCCCCCGCCGTCCCGATCTCCTCGCCGCCTTTGAACCCCTGCAATAACTCCCGGACCAGCCCATGATGTTGCTGGGTCAAGCTGGCGCCGGCGCGATCTCCCACCTGCTCCTTCAGGGCGGTCGAGCCTACCAAATCCGTGAAGAGCATGGTGACCACGCCCGTCTGGTGACGCGCGGGCTGAATTGGCGAACCACCTTCGATTGCTGTCTGCCGCTCTGGATTCGTGTCCATAGGCGCTCCGTTCAGGGTGCCTTCGATTTGCCCTCTTCCGCAGCCTCGATCTCGGCGAGGCTGGCGGACCTCCACACGATGACATCATCGCGGCTACTACTGACAATCGTGTCGCTATCGAGGAAAAACACGCAACCCGGAAAGTAGCTGTGGCCTTTGAGAGTCAGAACCTCCTGGCTTGTGTCTATGTCCCAGAACTTGAGCGTACCCTCGCCGGCGCCTCCGACCAGTCTTCGCTTGTCCGGGGAAATGGACACACCAGTCAAGCCCAGCAACTGCCCTTTGTAACTCCTCAATAACTTCCTAGTTTTCAGGTCCCACAGTTTTGCGGTTCCGTCATTGCTCGCGGTTGCCACCCACTTCTCGGCAGGGGAAAACGCCACCGCTATCACCTCTGCCTTGTGGCCCTGAAGGACACCCAGCCTTTGCCCTTTGGCAATGTCCCACAATATCACGGTAAAATCGCCCAGAGGGGCGCCCAGGATGTCCCCAGCGGAGGAGAAGCAAAGCCGGCTCCATGCTGGGTCCATCTTGTGTTCGAGCGTGGCGCGTTCTCGCCGCTCCGCCACATCCCAGAGCTTAAGCGTCCGATCATCGCCGACGGTGGCCAGTATCTTGCCATCCGGGGAAAAAGCCAGATCAACAACGGCACCGACGTGCCCCTGAAGCACCGCTGCCACGGTCTTTGATGCCACATCGAAAAGGGATATGTTCCCATCCTGTCCCCCTAACGCCAACAGCCTGTCTTTCTGTGGAGAAAGCGCCAAATCGGCCACATTTGAGATGCTCACCTGGAAGGTTGCTTGCTCACGCAGTGATGCCGGGTCCCAGAGTGTGATCGTGCCGTCGCGGGTCATGGTAACGAACGCATGCCCGTCGGGTGAAAACCTTCTGTACGCCAGATTCGTGGGAAGCGGCAAGCGGGTGGTCTCGCCACGATTTTGGGCAGCGCTCCACAATTTCACCCCGCCGTCCTTGCTGCCGGTGGCCAGGCTCTTGCCATCGGGAGAAAATGCCAGCGTTTGCACTTCATACAAGTGTCCTTTGAGCGTGGCAGTAAGCCGCCAGGTTCCCACTTCCCAAAGTCTAACAGTCTGATCGGCGCTGGCAGTGGCCAGGATTTTGCCGTCGGGCGAGAAAGCAACCGATGATACCCAGGCGTTGTACCCAGCCAGGTCGGGCAGCCTTTCGAGAGTGGCCGCGTTCCACAAGCTGACCGTCTTATCCCAATTGCCCGAGGCCAGCAGCTTGCCATCCGGCGAATACGCCAGTGAATGAACGTAACGCGCGTTCACAGACAGTTTCTTCCGCGCCCGGCGAGCGTCAATGTCCCACAGCCAGATGGCGGGATCGTAGCCCCAACCGGAGGCTGAGGCCAGCGTCTTTCCATCCGGCGAGAAGACCAAAGCGCCGACCGGTCCCGGCGAATGCCCCGGAAGTGTCACAATCAGAGAGTTGTGCCCCCAATCCCAGAGGCTGATCTTTCCACTCTTCCCTCCGGTCGCCAGCACGTGGCCGTCAGGAGAAAAGGCAACCGCGCCATCGTGCGTATCCTGGATGGAGGGAAAGCTCCGGATTTCTTTCCTCGTCAAGACCTCCCACAGTCTCACCGCTCCGTCGCTGGCTCCTGTGGCCAGGACCTTTCCGTCCGGCGACCAGGCCAGAGACCTGACCACGTTGCCGTGAGTCAAGACGGCGGCCTCGTGTCGCGTTGCCAGGTCCCAGAGCTTGATTTTGCCGTCGTGACCGCCCGAGGCCAGCAGTTTGCCATCAGGAGAAAACGCCACAACTGAGACCATATTGGAGTGTCCAGGGAGTGAAAAGCTTTCGTCGCTGCGGCACAACCGCCAGAGATAACGCCATTCCCATCCGCGAATATCTTTCTCTCCGGGGCTTGGCCGGTGTCGTTCCAGCAATTCCAAGGCTCGTCCAAGGTTTTCCTCCTCGAGCGCCTGGTGTGCGAGGTTCACGTCGGCCGCGTATGCGTACCGCCGTTGCACGTCGCGTTCCGTTTGTGCCTTGCGCAACCCATAAGCCAGCGCGACAGCGATGAGGATGAGCGGAACGGCCACTCCCGATGAGACCAACGCCACCCTCCGCCGCCACTGCGCCCGTTTCTGCAGACTCTCCGCGCGCTCCAATTCCGCTTTACGCTCCGGCAAGGCTCGGAGATGCCTGGCCAATTGGCCCGCGCCGGCAAATCGGTCCTGTGGATGGCCCGCGAAGCAGTGCTTCAAATCATCGCGCAGCAAAGCGTCGGAGATGTCGTTCGCCCAGTCGGTGGCCACCGGCCGGGAGAAGTCGCCAACCAAAAGTTGGTAGAGCACCACGCCCAGCGAGTAGATGTCTGACCGGGTGGAGGCGGGCTTGCCTGCCAACAACTCCGGCGCCACGTAGAGCTGCGTGCCCGTGTGCGAGGTGGACGAGTCGGACATCATGGTCTGTGTGAACCCGGCCCGCGTGATCCCAGAGAGGTATTCGTCAGAGACCACCTGCCCAATCCCAAAGTCCGTCAGCTTGACCCGGACCTCGGTCGGCTCGATGCCCCTGCCGCCAATCAGGATATTGGCGGGCTTAATGTCCCGATGGATGATCCCGGCCTCGTGGGCTGCCTGTAACCCATCTGCCGCCTGCGCCACAATCTCCAGCCGGGTCGCCAATGGAATCGCCTCCACCCCGCCGTGCTCTGCAGCCCAACTGCGCAGGTCCGCTCCTTCCACATAATCCATCTCCACATAAAATGGAGGCTGATCGAGGTAAACGTCTTGCAGACGAACGATGTTCGGATGCTCCCCAACGCGCTCCTTCAGCAGCCGAAAGAGGGTCAGTTCGCGCTTGAGAAATCGCACGCGCTCGACTTGAAAGCAGAACTTGAAGACCCGCCGCTCTTTGGTCGTCGAATTCCTTCCCAGCCACACCTCGCCGAACCCGCCTTCACCCAGCTTGGTTTCCAATCGCCAGCGCGTGTTGGGCACCAATTGCCCCACCGCCGGACGCCAGCCCAGCACCGGCTCGCTCTCCGGCGTCACCTGCCGCTGCGCTTTCTCCGAACCGGCCGGCGCATGCAGCGGAGCGATGCCCACCTCTCCCACCTCGCACACCTCCACCGGCGCCTCGATGCCTTTCAAGGAGTACGGCCCATGATTGAGCCACTCCAACGGGCCCACCCCTTGAATGTCCTCACCCTTGAGCATCTGCCGGGCGCTGTCGAAGGCCGAACGCGTCAGGAGAATCTGCCCGCCCTGCGCCAGCCCCATCACCCGCGCGCACGTGTCCACCTGGATGCCCGTCAAACCCTTGGGATTGGGAGAGCCGCCTTGCTCCCAGATCACCACCTCCCCCACATGAATCCCGATCCGGTCCTCCAACCGCGCCGCCGACCCCTGGTTCATCGCCCGTAACCGGGCGTGCAGCAGCAGCCCGAAATGGACCGCGTCCGAGGGCCGGGCGAACACAATCAGAAAGGAATCCCCCGCCGTCCCGATCTCCTCCCCGCCTTTGAACCCCCCCAATAACTCCCGGACCAGCCCATGATGTTGCTGGGTCAAGCTGGCGCCGGCGCGATCTCCCACCGCCTCCTTGAGGGCGGTCGAGCCTACCAAATCCGTGAAGAGCATGGTCATCAGTCCCGTCTGGTGACGCGCGGGCTGAACTGGCGAACCACCTTCGGTTGCTGGAGTGGACAGCGATACCATGCCTAATGGGTCCCTTAGATTAATCTAACCCTGTGTCCCAGACCTCGCAAGCTGATTCAAGTTTACATTTCTGCGAACATAGCCAAGTTTGTCAGGCATCGAACGTGCATACTGAAACACAAACCGCCGGCGCCGGCTGCCAATGGTCGCCGAGTTCCTGGCAGTCCAAACCCGCCGCCCAGCAACCGGCCTATCCCGACCCCGAGGCCCTGCGGCGCGTGCTGGCGCGGCTGGCGAAACTGCCCCCCCTGGTGACAAGCTGGGAGATCGAGAACCTCAAGCACCAACTGGCCGCCGCCCAGCGCGGCGAGTGGTTCATGCTCCAAGGGGGCGACTGCTCCGAGAGTTTCGAGGAGTGCGAATCCTCTGCCATCGCCAGCAAGCTGAAGATCCTCCTCCAAATGAGCCTGATGCTCGTTCAGGGCGGCAAAAAACGGGTCATTCGTATCGGACGCTTCGCCGGCCAATACGCCAAACCACGCTCGACGGACCTCGAGACACGCGGCGGGCTTACCCTGCCCAGCTATCGCGGGGACATGATTAACGAAGCCGGCTTCAGCCCGGCCGAGCGAACCCCGAACCCGGAATTGCTCCTGCGCGCTTACGAGCGTTCGGGACTGACCATCAATTTCATCCGCGCCCTCATCGAAGGCGGCTTTGCGGACCTCCACCACCCGGAGTATTGGGAGCTGGGTTTCGTGGCCAACTCACCCCATGGCGCCGAGTACATGCGCATGGTCCAATCCATCGGCGAGTCGCTGCGGTTCATGGAAACACTCACAGGCTCCGTCCTGGCGGACATTAACCGGGTCGATTTCTTCAGCAGCCACGAGGGCTTGCACTTGCTCTACGAGCAGGCGCAGACCCGGCAGGTGCCCCGCCACACCGGATGGTACAATCTCTCGACCCATTTTCCCTGGGTCGGAGATCGCACCCGGGCCCTGGACGGCGCGCACATCGAGTACTTTCGCGGCATCGCAAACCCCATCGGCGTCAAAATCGGCCCCTCTGCCGCCCCTGACGAGGTCCTGGCCCTGGCGAAGGTGCTCAATCCCCAAAACGAGCCTGGCCGGCTGACCTTTATCCTTCGTTTTGGCGCCCAGCAGGTCGAGCGATGCCTGCCCCCCATGGTCGAAACACTCCGGCGCAAAGGCAACGAGGTCCTCTGGTGCTGCGACCCGATGCATGGCAACTCCGAGACTACCCGAGAGGGCATCAAGACCCGCCGCTTCGAGAATATTCTGGCTGAGCTGCAAACCACCTGCCGCGTGCTCAAAGATTGCCGCACCCACCTCGGCGGGGTGCATTTCGAACTCACCGGCGACAACGTCACCGAGTGCATCGGCGGCGCCAGCGGCGTGACCGAGGCGGATTTGACCCGCGATTACCGCACCCAACTGGACCCTAGACTCAATTACGAACAAGCCATGGAAATGGCCTTGCTGCTCGCGCGCTTGATGGCTTGATGCAATTCGGACAGTGATTCCAATTTAATTCGGACGGGGTTCCGAGAGTTATTCGGACAGTTTTTCGGCACCGTCGGAATGCTGTCCGAAATGGTTTGGAACGGTGTCCGAAATGGATCGGAATGGCACAGCCGGAGTGGAGTGATGGGGCAGAAGTGCCATCATTGGTTTTTGGAGAAAGAACCATTATGGCACGAAAACCAATAGTGGGAACATCATCGGCCACCGAACCTCTGTTTCGTTCGGGAATAGCCCCGGGCCGAAGCGAGCGTCCCATAATCTCGGTGTTCCCATAACCATCATACACCAGCAGCTTAAGGGCTTGGCGCCGTCGATTCGAAAAGACGAACAGACCGCCCGCTAAAGGATCGGCGGCGAGCCTTTGGCGGCAGACCGGGTGGCGAAGCTCTACGGGATAGCGCTCAGCCAGTTGGCAGGGTGGTTAGGGCGCACAAAGCAGGCGGTGAGCAAGACACCGGACGCGGACTCGCTGCAGAGCGCCTTGGGCTGTTTCGAGCATGTCGCACGTCTGCGCCTGGTGACTAGCCCGGATATTTCACACCCGGCACGGAACGCCCACAGGCCGGAGCGCCGGCTTCAGCCGGCTTTGGGCCTCCGAACGCCGCAAGACAGGGAAAATGACAACGGCCGGCCCTCTGGGTGT
>Ga0181524_10000385_pt1 | contig 53626 bp, 55 predicted proteins | sample PEATcosm2014_Bin_34_FD_119761 | JGI IMG/M metagenome (GOLD analysis project Ga0181524, IMG submission 119761) | Peatland microbial communities from MTU Mesocosm Facility, Houghton, MI, USA - PEATcosm2014_Bin05_60_metaG | ecosystem: Environmental > Terrestrial > Soil > Wetlands > Peat | place... | reverse complement strand
GCCTGCGGCAAATATCTGCACGCGCTAAATGGCGGGTGGCCCAGGCGCCGGGTGGAGGTTGGCTCTAACGTCATGAATGGGTGCCCCAGGTCCCTCGCTTTTGGGGACCTGGGAAAGCAGAAAAGCCCAGGAGTCACGGATCACTCCCGAAAAACGCCGTTGTGGCGACCGACTCGATGGACTCGCATCGGCGTCAGCCCGCGCCCAGGTCTACATCTCGTGTATTCCGAGGCATCACCTGAAGACACCCTCCCAACGCCACCGGACGCTGACCATCCCGACCCCGAGTCCCTGGTCCCTGTTCCCTGCCTTCCGTCACCTCGAATACCTCTTCCTCCACAGCTCCCTCTCCGCAATCTCCAACGCCCGGTCCTCGAGCGACCGCGGCCACGGCACAATCCCGTAAAACCAGGTCGCACTGCATCGCCCACGCCAACTCCCCCAGCCGCTTCAGCGTGATCGTGTTCTGCTGCTCCGGCTGTTCCATCTGGAGGGCCATCTTCGGCGAGAACTCCATGTACTCCGCAATCTCCCTCACCGGAATCCCGTCACCTGCCGCATCGCCCGCAACCACCCCTCCGGCGGCAGGACGTCGTCGCTGGAACGGCTGCCCCCTGTCCTCCCTCCCCTGACAACCGCAGCCTTCTATGTAGACAAAACCCAAGAAAAAACATGCCAAAAACACTCGGAAACGCACTATTTAGCGCGTTTTTAGCCCACTTTAGGGTAGCTCCAAACGAACTCCGGCTGCCGTTCATAACCTTTCCCTCGGCCCTTTTTCCTCCGCCGGTTGTATGAACGGTGCGTCATGAACTTTTTCGCAACCTTCCAAACCAACGTTTGCCCGTCAACCCTCACCTTCCAGGCCACCGTTGGGCCTCCGGACGTAACCATCCAGGCCAACGTTTGACTCCCGAAAAACAAAAAAAACGCCCCCCGGTCACGCTTGCCTGGAAAGTTTCCAGGTCTGCCAACCGGAGGGGCGAGGAGCCGCAATCACAAGAAAACGCGCTCTCCAGCATGATCCCTCTGAGTCGGATCGCACCGCCTCGCAGGAATCAGCCTTGGGCACATCTTCTGGACCAACTCAAACGTAATGATTGCCTTCCATCCGCGAAAGGTTCCATCGGGTACCATGTCCCCCGGTTCGAGGCTAAATCTCTATTCCCATTCGGTTTAACCCGGTTCATTCCAGTATGGACAATCGTCTTTGAGGGACGTATGATACCCCGTGCGGAGGAACCAGGGGATGTCCGTGGGTCCAAAATCCGTGCCCGACGCCGCGCCCCCCAACGCGGCCCCAAACCCTGTGCCGGACGCCGTCGCCATTCGCCAGCAATTGGACCGGCTGCTCGTTAACCCGCTCTTTTCCAACAGCAAGCGCTATCCTGCCCTGCTCGCTTACACCGTCGAACAGACTCTCAAGGGCAACGCCGCCGAGCTCAAGGAGCGAAACATCGGCATCGAAGTCTTCGGCCGCTCCCCAACCTATGACGCCAATGCCGATCCGGTGGTCCGCATCACCGCCGGCGAGGTGCGCAAGCGCCTGATGCAGTACTACTACGACTCCTCCCACGTTGGGGAGCTGGTGATCGAGCTCCCCACCGGCTCCTATGTCCCCGTCTTTCATGCACCTGAGCTTCCCCCGCAGCCCGAAGTGTCTCCGTCCGCGCCTGAGTTGGCGGCGCTAGCCACCCCCCCCACCCCCAAAAAACTCGCACCGCGCCTTCCCTGGGCGCTGGTTGCGGTTCTGTTTGGGTTGGCCCTCGCTGCCGGCTTTGGAATCGGGTTGCGGTACCGCGAATTCCGCGACTTCCAGCCCCCGACCTCCATCGACCGCTTCTGGGCGCCCATCACGGATGGCACCGCGACGGCCACTTACTGCCTGGGCGAGCCGGCCAGGAACATCGATGTAGGATCGATCAATTCTTTCGATGCTCCCGTGAAGGGATCCCAGCCGGAACCGCTTTACTTCCGCCTGCACCTCTCCGGCCACCTGGCCCTCGCCGACGTCATCACGCTAACCCGCACCGCCGCCGCACTGGAAACGCGCCACAAGGCCTTTCGGGTGCTTCCCGCCTCCGAGGCCAGCTTCGCCCAACTCCGCGAAGGCCCCATCGTGCTGATTGGAGGCTTCGACAACATCTGGACGCTGCGCGTCACGCAGAAGCTGCGCTTCGGATTCGAGTCGAAGGATGGAGTGGCCTTGATTGTCGACCGCAAAAGCCAGAAGCAGACCACATGGGCAACCGCCTGGGATCTGCCCTATCAGAAGCTCTCGCGCGATTATGCGATCGTGGCCCGCATCCACGACAGCACCACGGGGCAGCCGGTGATCGTCGCCGCCGGAATTTCCGAAGAGGGCACCGAGGCCGCCGGCGAGATTCTTTATAACCCCGTCTATCTCGACTCGCTGCTGGCCAAGCTCCCGTCCAATTGGGAACAGTTGAATATGGAGGCCGTCATCGAGACACAGGTGATCGAGGGGCATCCCGGACCGCCTGGCATTCTGGCCGTTGAGACTTGGTAGAATTCTTCCGCCCCATCCAGTCCGTAACTTAAGTAAATCTCTAAGTAAATCTCGGGGGTTATGCGTAGTTTCTTGCCGAATTCTCTTAAGGAATGAGCCAATGGACGGGCTTGCCTTGCCCATCAATCGACAGGAAAGCCTCCACAAACCGATGATCGAGCGCATGGGTTCCTACATGCCCTGCGCCTGGTCTCGACGCAGCACCAGCGCGACCAGGTGGCGATGACCCGGTATCGCCATCCACCAATCCGGCCAACTTCCGCTGCTCAAAACGGCGGGCTCCTCTTTTTCGAGGACGCTATCGCCCCGTCACTGGGCCGCCTTCTGCGCGTGTGAAAAAGAGGCAGGCTATTAGTTACTTACGCTTCTTATTTGGACTTGGCCTTCTGTGCGGCCCACCGCTTGCGCTGCGCATCGGCAATCCGCTTCCGCGCCTCGGGGCTCAGCACGCGGCGCTTCTTGGCCGTCGCCTTCGCCGGCGTCTTCTTCGTTTTGGGCTCAGTTACCTTGGCGGCGACTATGCCGGTGTTGGCCAGCAGGGAGCGAACCTGCGAAAGCCTTGCAATCTCTGCATCGATTTGGGCAAGAATAGAGTCAATAGCCATAAGTCAAGCATAACTCAGAATTCCGCTTTTGCATAATCTGGCGCGCAGATTTCGCCAACTTGCGCGCGCATAATCCGCAACAATTCATTCCGGCTTGCCCACGGCTTTCTCCTGGTAAGCTTTCTGCAGAATGAAAAATGCCAGCTTTTTCTGCCCTTGGTCGGAGATAAGTCCCTTGCGGTTGAAACCATCCTGGATGCCCGCCAAGTTCCGCGTCGGAGAACGGAAATCCATCAGAATCCACGCGCTCATTCCTCTAAGTTGCGGAATCCGGTTGAGCATTCCGAGTTGATGCCTATAGATATTGGCTTGATACTCCTCGGTCCAGCGGTCGTTGTCTCCGCCGTGCAGTCCCGCCTTTGCGCCGCCGCCGAATTCGCTCATAATCAGGGGCTTCTGGTAGTCCACGCGCCACTCCGTTGTGTCGGCGCCCTCTGGAGTTTGCTCATACCAGCCCACATACTCGTTGGCGCCGATAACATCCAGCGCCTTTCCCAGTGGATCGTCGACTATCTTCGTATCTCCCTCGCCGCGCACCAGCAGCGCCGCTGTAATCAGCCGCGTCGGATCGAGCTCCCGCGCATGACTGGGCAGGGTTTCAATAAAGCGCGTCCGCGCTTCGTTGTTGGGCGTTTCGTTGGCCATTGACCATAAAATGATCGCCGCGTGATTGCGCGACGTTCCAATCTCCTCGTCCAACTGTTGCTCGGCCTTGGCCAGCACCTTGGGATTGTCGAACTGGATTGCCCAATACACCGGATTCTCCGACCACACCAGCAATCCCATCCGGTCGGCCGCCCGCAGCATGGTTTCATCATGCGGATAATGCGCCAGGCGCACAAAGTTGGCTCCCAGTTCTTTGACCCAGCCCAGCAGCGTCTCCGCATCTTTATCTGAGTAAGCGCGACCGGTACGGTAAGGCGCCTCGGCGTGGATGCTGACCCCGCGCAGAAAGATCGGCTTCCCATTCAGCAGTATCTCGGTGCCGCGCGTCTCCACGATGCGAAGGCCGATCAGGTCCTCGATTGCGTCCTGGCCCGCGCGCACCTGGACTTTGTAGAGCTTGGGCGTCTCCGGCGACCACCGCTCCAACCCCTGCACTGCCATATGAATCGCCGCGCGGCCTTCCTCGCCTGCAACGGCGGATGTTCTTGCGCCTAACTCCGGAATTTCCACCTCGACCTTTGTTCCCTGCTCGCCACCCTCTACATGCACCCATCCGTCAATTAAAAAGCCCTCCGTGCGGCCCAGGTGCAGATCATACTGATCGATGAAAACTTCTGGAACCTCGATCAGCGAAACCGCACGGGTAAGACCGCCATAGTTCCACCAATCGGTCTTGAGCGTGGGAACGCCGTCCGCAAGGCGCGTGTTATCCACCGCGGCCACCACAAAGTTGCCGCCCGCATGCACCGCCGCCGTCACGTCGCAGTTGAAGCTCGTAAAGCCGCCCTCGTGTTCGCAGACCTTTTCCCCATTCACCCAGAAAGACGAGCGATAGTTCGCCGCGCCCACATGCAGAAATATCCGCGTATGTTCCTTGGGCTGATAGGTGAAGTCGCGCTCATACCACACCGGCCCCTCATAGTAGAAAAGCGACTCGCGCTGCGTGTTCCAGTCGCCCGGCACCTTCAGCGTCGGCGACTTGGCAAAGTCATACTCCACCGGCCTGGTATCGCCGGGCTGCTGCTTCTGGTCGCGGAAGTAACTTGAGAATCCATTCGAGTATGGATCGACGATCGTGGCCCAATCCCCATTCAGAGAGGTGGCGGGCCGCCGGTCCGCTCCGGTAAGAACAATCGGCGCGCGCGCCGGCGCTGTCTCGGCCCACAATGCACTGGCCGCAAAAAGCGCTCCCGTGGCAGCAACCAGGACAGTCCCGGCGGGCATAACTGCGCTACACCGTGCAAACAGGCGGGCAAACAGTGGTTTCATTCCAGACCCTCGACAATGTGCGATTGGATTGGAGCCATTGCCGCAATTCAACGCGCGCAAGCGGCTGCTCCGGACGGACTCGCAATCTTATCGCCTGGCAGCCCAGCCTGTATACTTTGAAGCCGCCGCAACAGGGCGCTGCAAACACCAAGGGGATAAGCCTCGCAGCCTATCCCCCTGGACTTGTCTGATGATGGAGCGATTTACATTCCCAGATACTCCACATGCACATAGGTGCCGAGCCGCACGTTGTAGGCCAGGTACCAGCCGATGTGGTCGGGGTCCTCGTATATCACGATCTGGTCGGAGTCCCACAGCCATCCGTCACAAAACCCAATGTCAAAGGCCGCCACGTCCCAGTACCACCCGTTGAACCAGAACCGGCCGGGACCGCCGCCGCCAAGACGCCATTCATGATCGCGGCCAATGCCGCCGGTGAATCTGCCATGCGCAAAGGGATGGTCCAAATGATAGTTCGCGTCGTTGCGGCCCGTGTCATGACCCACCCAGGTCTTCCCGTCCACGTGCGGGACGTTGGGGTGGCCTGCCTTGTCGCTGTAGTTACGCTTGGGGTCGGGCGCCTTCGGAGTGCCTGTGTACGCCTTGGGCCCATGCGCCGGAACGGCTTGGTGGCCGCCCCCCGCGGCATGGGATTCCCCACCAGCTTCGCGGTGCTGGGCAAACGCTGGAACAGCAAGAACGAGCAATGTAGCAAAAGCTAGCTGAATGGTCTTCATCGATTCCTCCGGATGCCCTCAGGGAGATCAGCTATTCTCTGCTGCTCTTTTCCCTTTTGTGGGTCATCACCAACAACATTAGATGAAACACGGTAAAGAAATGCAAGTTGCGATCCAGCAATTCTGACAGCCGCGCTCCATACGAGATGCGGATGCCGGGACTCCTGATCGCCGCCGCTCTAAACCCCCACGGCAACCGGTGCGCGCCGCCACGCATACAGCGGGAACCGGTTGGCCAGTTCGGCCACTTCCCCGCGAATCCGTTCCAGGGCCGCGTCGTCGTTGCGCTGGTCCAGGGCCTTCGCCATCCACACGGCGATCTGCCGCATCTCCGGCTCCTTCATGCCGCGCGTGGTCAGCGCCGGCGTGCCCACGCGAATCCCCGACGCCTTGAGCGGCGGATTGGTGTCGTACGGGATCGTGTTCTTGTTCACCGTAATGCCGGCCTTGCCCAGCGCCAGCTCGGCCTCCGAGCCCAGAATGCCCTTCTCGAAAACGTCCACCAGCATCAGGTGGTTATCCGTGCCGCCGGAGACGATCCGGAAGCCGGCTTGCTGCAAAGCCGCGGCCAGTACCTTGGCATTGGCCACCGTTTGCGCCGCATAGGTGCGGAACTCCGGCCGCAGCGCCTCGCCAAAGGCCACTGCCTTGGCGGCCACAATGTGCACCAGCGGACCGCCCTGCTGGCCTGGGAACACCGCCTTGTCCACCGCCGCGGCCAGCGCTTGCTCGCACAGAATCAAACCCGCGCGCGGCCCGCGCAGCGTCTTGTGGGTGGTGGTCGTGGTGATCTGCGCGTGGGGCACGGGCGAAGGATGAACGCCGCCTGCCACCAGCCCGGCGATGTGCGCCATATCGAAGATATAAACCGCACCCACCTTGTCGGCAATCTGCCGCATCCGGGCAAAATCCCAAAGCCGCGGATAGGCGCTGCCGCCGCCGATGATGGCCTTGGGCTTCTCCCGTTCCGCAATCGCCTCCAGCTCGTCGTAGTCGATCAGCTCCGTGTCTCGCCGCACCTGGTAAAACGTGGGCCGGTAGAGCTTGCCGCTGAAACTCAACCGATGTCCGTGGGTCAGGTGCCCACCATGCGAAAGATCCAGTCCCAGAATCGTGTCCCCTGGCTGCAAAACCGCCGCGTAGGCTGAGGCGTTGGCCTGCGAACCCGAGTGCGGCTGCACGTTCACGTGGTCTCCGCCGAAGATCTGCCTGGCCCGGTCGCGGGCCAGGTTCTCCACCACGTCCGCATACTCGCAGCCGCCGTAGTAGCGCCGCCCAGGGTAGCCCTCGGCGTATTTGTTGGTAAAGATCGAGCCGGCCGCCTCCAGCACCGCCTCGGAAACAAAGTTCTCGCTGGCAATCATCTCCAGCCCCTCGTGCTGGCGGAGGGTTTCATGGTCAATAGCGGCGGCCACATCGGGGTCGGCCTGGGCGAGGGTGAGAGAAATGCGGTCAGTCATACAAGAATTCTAGCCCCTTTCGCGCCTTCGTTCACATCCGGAAATCAGCGCTGGATTTCTCCCCTTTGGAACCGGCCTCGAATTCACTTCAGTCTCCTCAATCCTCCCCGCTCGTCCCTGGAAGATTAAACTTGTACTAGATCTCTGATCGACTGTTGTTGCACCAAAAACTGGGTGCCCCACCTGGGTGCCCTTTGGACGGCGCGTCATTGTTGTTGCTCCCAGGGTGGGATACCACAGCACTCCATCGCAAAGCACGAGATCACGAGGTCAGAGACCTAGCGACGTTTTGGATCATCGATCGAGGCCCCAGTGAAATCCCCATGGAAGCAACTCGTCCTGCTAATGTTCTCTGCATTGGCGCCGATCCCGGCATCTGCGCAGACAGCCGCCCCTCAGACCGTGAGCGTCGATCCAGCCCTGGTCGCCAAAGCCAACGCCGGCGATGCTGCATCGCAAGTCCTGGTCGCAGACAGCTATGCGGCCGGCAAGGGCGTCGCGCGCGATTCCAAACAGTTAGCCGCGGATTACAAGCAGGCAGCCGCGTGGTACCGCGAGGCCGCCGACCAGGGTCACGCGGGAGCCCAGATTCACCTGGCAGAGCTCTATCGCGACGGCATGGGCGTGGCCCGCGACATGGCGCAAGCGGCCGGGTGGTACCGCAAAGCGGCGGAACTTGGCGACGCCGGCGCGCAGGGTACCTTGGGCATGCTTTACTCCATGGGCCAGGGCGTTCCCCATGACGATGTGGAAGCCTACTTCTGGTTCGACTTGGCTGCCGCCGTGAAGGGACCGAAGCAGGAGCAGTACGCCGCCAACCGCCAGAACATCGGCGCCAGAATCACCGCCGATGAGCTCGCTCAGGTTCAGGAGCGGGTAGCAACGTGGCTGGCTGAGCATCCCCGTGCGGGTTCTACCGAGTGATTGGGCCCTCGGCCTGGCTGAGTTCGCTATTCTAGCCTGGATGCGATTCTTCCGTTTGTTCCTGTCGTGCGCGCCCTTGGCTCTTGCCTCTCTGCTCGCACTCGCGCCTCGGCAGAACTTGGCTCAATCTGCTGCCATCACAATCACTCCAGCGCTGGTCGAATCCGGCTCGCCGGAGTTGATTCGCGTAGACGCGCCGCCTTCGGCAAGCATCGAGGGCGAGTGGCTGGGCCGCAAGCTCCAGTTCTTTCGCGGCCGCCGCCAGCGGGCCTGGTTCGCCCTCGCCGGCGTGGACGTCGAAGCGCCCGCCGGACCCTCGCAGTTGAAGATTACCGTCCGCCTGGCCCAGGGCGCCGTGCGCGACCTGAGCCGCACCGTCGAAATCCATCCCGCCCATTACCGCACCGGCTCGCTCACCGTGGCGCCCGGTTTTGTCGAGCCCGGCCCCGACGCGCTCAAGCAGATCGAGGCCGAAGCCCAGCTCAAGGCCAAGGTCTTTGCCGCCAGCGCTTCTGAACCCCTGTGGTCAGCCGGCTTTCGCGCACCGGTTACCGCCGCGCCGACCGACAGCTTCGGCACCCGCCGCATCTTCAACGGCAAGCTGGCCAGCATCCATAAAGGAATGGATTTTCGCGCCGCCGCGGGAACCCCTGTCCGTGCCGGCAACAGCGGCGTAGTCGTGCTCGCCCGGCCGCTCTACTACGAGGGCAACTGCGTCGTCATCGACCACGGCCTCGGCCTCTTCACGCTCTCCATGCACCTCAGCCGCGTTGACGTGCAGGAGGGCCAGCGCGTGGCAACGGGCGACCGCATTGGTCTCAGCGGCGCCACCGGCCGCGTCACCGGACCGCACCTGCACTGGGCCGTCCGCTGGCAGGGCGCCTATCTGGACCCCGCCAAACTGCTCCGGCTCAATTTGAACGCGGTTCGTTAGATGCTGTGCTGTGCCGATTGGCGAACCAATTCGGGGATTTCACTATCAGCTGGAAAGCCGCCTTTCTTTTGCAGAATTTCGATTATGCTCTCCACTTTTGACCGTTCCGAAAAGCTCATGCGCCCTATGGCGTCACGCACCTCCGTCCGAATTCTGCCACCATCAACCCATCCATGCCCTTGCCGCCGGTACTTACTTAGCCCCAATGTCGCGAGTACCTCGCGCGGCGCCTTCATGTTAGGCGCTTCCAGATAGATAGTGCCTAGAAGGGAAGCTCAGTTCATCATTCGATTTTTGGCAACCACAGATTACCCGGCGCTGGCACCTGGCGCAGGCGGCCACCGTGAAGAAACCCTCGGTGATCGGATAGGCGAACGCATGCGCTCACGCCTGATTGAGATGTGCAAGCAGGTCGAGATGACCGGCAGGGATTTCCGCCAAACTACGTCTCTGCCACGTCTTGTGGAGGAGCCGGTCCTGAGCGCAAAAAAAGCTCAAGCAAAAACGCCGCTGGCGAAAGCAAATGCGCGAAAGCTCTGAGAAAAGAGAAGGGAAGGGCCTTGACAGCGGCGATCATGCGGAAGCACACAGCTGCGCAGCTAAAGTGAGCTGTAGTGGCACGTCTCCAACTCTTAGCCAGCGGCGAGCCTCATTCACAAGTCGGGCGTCTCCGGGTTCAAACCAGCAGCGGGTAGCCCAGAGTCCAATTCCCCGGCTTTGGCGCCTGCAGACTCAACTGCAGGCCAGAGAGGGGGCTGGTAGGCGGCGCGCTGTTCGAACTGAATATCAGCGACGCGCCGGCGCCAGAAGGCCGCGCGCAACTCCGCCCGGCGTGCCTGGGCTTCAAACTGCCTGACCTTGGACCTGGCCCGGCCAAGGCGTCGGCGCTGCTTCTTTTCATCATCCGACGACACTCCAGTTCCTCCCCGAACTTCGACCTCAGGATATACCGAGCTCTGGAATAGGCGCTATGTCCTGCGACAACGCTTCCGGCGTTGAGTTGGCCGCCGGTGACCAGGGCGCAGGCTTCTGCGCCGGGAAAAATTTCTTCGTGCGGCGGCTCGTCGGCAACCTCCTGGGCAACAAGGCGGCATTGTCGGCAGGGCAGGGAACTCGCCCTGCTTGAAGTGTCGGTGATTTCGCCGGACAGGATGCCAAAGTCAACTCCGTCCGCATAGACTTCGATCAGGATGAGCGCGCCTTCTCCCCAGCCCCGTACCCCAGTGGAAGAGATCGCCGGCCTTGTGGAGCGATGGATGGGAAGACGCCCCACATAACGTGTGCGGATGGAGTGCATAGCATCATTACAGGTTGCTGGCAGGTTACCCACTTTGCCGCCGCTAACGCCCGCAGCATTTCTTGAATTTCTTCCCGCTGCCACAGGAACACGGATCTTTTCGTCCGACTTCGGGTCCTGCGCGCGTAATTGTCCCTATGTTTCCGGTGAGAGGGGATTCTGGAAACCCAACGGCTATCTCCTGATAGGCGACCTTGCGATCCTTTCCGAAGCAGGCCCGCCAAGCCATTTCCTTGGTCACGTCAGTGATGAGCCTGTACTTCTCCCTCATATACCCCATGCAGGCATCTTTGCCAAGTGCATGCCGGCCTTTGATTTTCTTCCAGCTGATCATGCCCGGCGCAATAAGTCCATCTTTCCAGGCACTGTGCAAGTCGTCCATCAGCTCGTCCGGCCACAGATTTGTGCAGGCAAGAGCCAGCCCTTCCCACACCTCGCTGGGGGTACATTCCAGTGTCTGGAACAGGTGCTGAAAGTACGCCACGACTTCTTCCCGAGAACGTTTGACGCAGATCACCAGTGTCAGCAGTCCGTTTAGCGCTGCCCAGCGTACATATGGGTTCGCCAGCTTGCTTTTTCGATCAGCGAGGCCATGCCGCTGATATCACCATCAGACACACAAGCTAGAATCCTGCCTAACCCCTCGGTCACGGTGTCTCCCACCAGATCAAACGGCATTTCGCCCAGCTGGGAGAAGCTCTGCACCAAGAGAGGGTACGCCTGGCTCTCACGGAACAGAGCCGGCAAATACATCGCATACGTCAGGATCATGCTGTGCTGATCCAACGCATATGGTCCTGGATTGTTGGCCACGTCGCGCAGGACGTTGAGCAATGCGGGAATCATTTCATCGCGATGTGCAACCGCTTCCAAAACGGCATCCTCGGGGAAATGTCCCTCATTGCGTTGCAGCAGGAAAGGGATTTGGTCTATGTTCATCGCGTTCTGAGAAGAGTACCACCCTGAGCGCGCTCACGGTATCGCATAACTATTGGGAACCGATCTTCTGTTTGTGCTATCCCTCGTGCCACAAATGTTTTGTGAAGACGCTTCCACCAAAGCACAGATGGACATTTAGAGCGTACCTTCGTTCCCGCGCATGCGGCTGGCATGGTTCTCGTCTTGCCTGTCAGCGCTTGAAGGATGCGGTGAAGGAGATCAAGAAAGTTGCCAAGGTGGACCCTGTATCAGCCGCCGACGGAGCAGTGATCTTGATGGAGAGAATCTGGCCTGCGCTGGAATGCGTAGACTCTTCCTCTGGAGCCATCGGTTCGACCGCGGGCTGGACTCTGACCGAGTTGCTGCCCATCGTGATCGATGCTCCAGCGGACCGCAAGACGCGAGACCTATGGCTTGATCGGCTATATCAAGCCATTTTGGAAGATGGCGTAGATTTTCTTTGGCTGCCGCAGGAGCGTTGGGGTCAATTGTGCGGTTCGGTCGAGGTGTCCTCGCAATGGGTAAATGAAATCCTCCCCCTACTCAAAGCAGCCTGGACCGATCCACGGCCAGGAGGCTATGTGCGTGAGACTTGCATGTGCCTGTCGAGCCTGCTGGCGGCGGGCCGTCACGAAGAACTCTTCGACCTGCTTGCCCTGCAGCGCTTTCCATACTGGTCCTACCGCAAGTTCGGTGTGCAGGCGTTGTGTGCGGAAGGCCGGATCGAGGAGGCCCTGCCCAATCCTTTCTCGCCTCTCTCTACGCCGATGGCCAAGGCGTACAACAGGACTATGCGCAAGCGATGGTCTGGTGGCGCAGGGCACCTGACCAGGGTCATCCCAGGGCACAGTTCAACCTCGGCATTGCGTCCGACCTGGGCCAAGGCGTGACACAAGACAACAGACAAGCGGCGGCTTGCTATCGCAAGGCGGCCGAGCAGGGCTATGCCGACGCACAGTTCAATCTCGGCGTTGCTTACGCCTATGGCGAGGGCGTGCGCCAGGATTACGCGCGAGCGGCGGTTTGGTTGCGCAAAGCAGCCGAGCAGGGCCATGCCGAGGCACAACGCTCACTCGGATGGCTTTACAGTGAAGGCGAGGGCGTGAAGCGGAGCCATGCCGAGGCCTGTTTTTGGCTGGATCTGAGCGCGACAGGCCTGGATCGGACGCAACAGGAGCAGGTCGTGAAAGAACGTGATCACGCCGCCTCTCAGCTCAAGCCGACGGAGCTGTCGAGGGCGCGGCAGCGAGTTAAACGATGGCTTGCCGAGCATCCTTCGCAAGCCATAGAAGAATAAGGTGCACCAATTCGGGTTTCTCGGCAGCAACCCCTCCAATCCTCTCCAAGAGGTCCTGGGCCTTGTCCCCCCGGCAAACTGGGGTTATGGCTCAAAGCCCGCAGCCTTTTGTTGGATGGATGCGCCCATCTCCCGCAGCAGCGCCTCGATCCGCTCGACCTCGATCCGCCGAAGTTTGGCTACGCTGGCCCACTGTGCCATCCTCTCGCCGTCGGCGGAGGCTTCTGGGGACAGTTCCATCCACCTGTTCTCGTTCTCGCGGGCAACAAGAGCGCGGTCCACGCCGTACTCCGGTGAACAGGATTGGGTGTTCCCCAGTCTCACTCTCGAGGGCAAGGAACCACGTGTCGCAAATATGCTGGTTGAGGATCATCTGCGGCCAGCGGCCATCGCGGCGGGAGTTCTCAACGACGGGGAATCGGTCCGCTTTGGCTTCCACAATCTCCGTCACTGGCTGGCGAGCTTCCTTGTTGGCCAAGGTACGGACCCCAAGACGGTTCAGACATTGCTTCGCCATGCAGACGTTGCGACCACACTCGGAATCTACGCTCACTCCCATAGTGAGTCCCGAATGACCGCGCAGGGCGATATGTTGACGGCGTTCTTTGCCCCGACCGCAACGGTCCAATAGGAATCACAAACGAGGAGACATTGCTGGATGCTACTGTGTGCCGCCACTGGGCTTATCGCTGTGCCGCCAGGCAACTGCGTACTGGGGCAACCGAGCATCATCGACGGCGAAGAAGAGACAGAGCGTCAAACGAGTGGTTAGCAAAGCTTGCGGGTGACTCGACTGGAACGCCGGAAGTCGCCTCCCAGACGCTCGATTTAAGCCTCGAAGATTTAGCATCGATCTAGATCAGGCCTCACCACCGAGATTCCCTCGCGGCCGTCATTAGGAAACGACAGACGCAGTCGCGGTTGCCATCTTCATTTCTTCGCGGTCGATTGCCTTTTACAGGTCCTTTTCAATCCTATGGAACAGCCAAGAATTGGCGACATCAATCAGCTCATCTACGACGCCGTAAACTCCCTTTGTGAATTTCAGAGGATTCGTGCGGTCATTCGCCCACACCGTAGGGTGAACGTAATTGCGGACCTCTCGAATCTCATGAGAGTAACCAGCAAAGGTTGTGCGCTTTCGGGCCCATCGGATGAGTTTTGCCGGAAACCAACCCAACTCGTCGGCGATGTTGATCAGTTGATATAAGGAGAATTCCAGCGCCCTGTTGCGCTTGCCGCGAAAATGTTTCCCCGCATAGATCTTGGTCTTCTTCACTTCTTCCGGATACAAAAGGCACATTGCTTGCAGCCCGGCCTCGAAAGCGGAGACCTGCATTATCGTTGCCGCAAGGTAAGCTTTCGCGCGGATGCATCGTCTCGCCTCCCGGCGATATGAAAGCATCAATTCGTCGAGCCGCTCTAAGGTAGTCATAGAATCTACTTCTTCTCCGGTTTGACAGGTGGAGGCAGCTGCAGAGATGTCGGGATTTGTACATCGATCGGCTCGACAGAGACAAGGAACTCCGCGAATTCCACGTAGCCATCAAGAAACTCGTCTAAGCCATCTTGGTCGAGGATGCGCACGTTCATATACGGATTCTTCACTATTGGTGCGGCAGAAATCACACGGTATTGGGAACTGCTAAGCAGGTTCAGGTATGTGTCTTGAATAAGCATGCTCTTCAAGGGTTCAGCAACTCGATTCTTATAAATGGACCACAGCTCATCAAGAAGCCGCACGCCAAGTGCTAAAAGCTCCCCTGCCGATTCGACTGTTACAAACTCCCCGTGGACGGCTCGATTGGCGACGGAGAGAACCTCTTTGAGAGACACGGCAATATCTCACGACATTTCTCCGGACCGCTCAAGTTCATTGACCATCCGCGAAAGAGTCGGAATTCTCCCGGAGTCCTCCGTGGGTTTACCATTTTTGTGCAGAGCCCTGAGCGCTTGCTCGATATCGATTCGTAGTTTTGCGAGTCCAAGCTGCGGGTCTTGGCGCACGAATTCAAGAAGCGGCGAGGATTCTGCAGCTCCCATTGCACCAGCCGCCGATGCAGTGGGCAGGTCAGAAGGGGCCTTCGCAACGATCGCTGCGACCTCCTTAGGAGCCATTTCCGCTTCGAATTCTCCGAATCGTGTCTTCCTGATGGACTCCAAGAATGGAAGAATGAAAAGAATGCCCAGTAGCGCCAACGTCACATTGTCGACTTTGAGTCGCGTCCATTGGAGAGCATGAGCCGAGAGCAGAATCAAGGTCAGCGTTATGGCTGTTGCAAGAGTGAGTTTTCCCGGTATTGTCATTGATTCGTCACCCCCTCAGGCCGCGAGCTTCCTGGCAGAATTGCCCTCCGTTGCGCACGCCGCGTTCTGCTGGATCGCTTCGCAGAAATAGCGAAGTACATTGGTGTCGGTGCAGATCATGACTATAGCGGACCTCACTTGCTTTCGCTAGTGGGTACGTCTGATTCTCATTTGACGAGAACAGCCCAATGCTCGTTTCCAGCCGCGATTCTGCCTTTTTTCAGCCCCGAGCGGATGATCGCTTGCACGGCAGTTACCGTGTGGTCAATGCCTCGGTCAATCAACCACTGGGCGGAGATTGACCCCAGGTTCCCTGCTTGAATAGTCCGCGCTGCGGCTACGTCAGCAGGCGAAACACAGAGGTTGGCTTATTTGATCGGATCGTGAAGGCTCGCAAGACGTAGGCAAACCAGGGGCTTTTATGCCTTGCCGCAGGGAGCCTAAACGGACTCCACAAGGAGATATCCAGACGGCGTTTTTCGCGCCGTCTACGCGGTGGTGGATTCGCAATCACGGGTGAGTGGATTCCTCTAAATTACAGTTTAGTGCTTTAGAATGTGGTGGCCAGAGACGGGATTGAACCGCCGACGCCGGCCTTTTCAGGGCCGCGCTCTACCACTGAGCTATCTGGCCTCAGTGCAGATTTGTCATTGCAAATTCCTGCGCGGATTCCGGCGTCGCCGGAAAAGGTGGGCTGGTCCACGAACAGTGTGCTACAACGACTTCAGACAGTATACCAACTCCCATTCCCCGCGCAAAACCGGGCCTGCAAATCCTCCCCATGCACAGGAATCCTGCTCTACACTGGAAGGCAATCATGCGCCGACCTGCCAGCTTTCTCGCCTGCCTGACCCTCGCCGCCACTGCTTACCTCGCCGACGCCCAGGCGCAGACTCCGCGGGCAGCCGATTCGGAAGCCCGAGCCGCCGGCGCCTATCAGGCCGCTCTACAGAATGGCCCTCAGGCGCTGCAAGGCTTTCTTGCCGATTTCCCCAAAGGAGCCGACCTGCACGTTCACCTTGCGGGAGCGGTGTACGCGGAGAGTTTTATCCGGGCGGCCGGTGAAGATGGGCTCTGCGTGGACCCGGCGGCGCTGAGTTTTGCCAAGCCGCCGTGTTCGGGGCAACTGATTCCAGCGGCGAAGGTTACGGCGTATCAGGACCTCTACGACCGGCTGGTGAACGCCTTCTCGATGCGGAGCTTTGTGGCGACTTCCGGATTCAGCGGGCACGACCAGTTTTTTGCGACGTTTGGGCGATTTGGAGGCCTGGGCAAGAAACACACGGGCGAGTGGGTGGACGAAGTGGCCAGCCGGGCGGCGGCCGAGAACCAGCAGTATCTGGAGCTGATGCAGACGCCGCCCTTTGCGCACGCGGCGCAGATTGCGCATGAAATAGGGTGGAATCAAGACTTTGCGCAGCTCCGGCAGGCGCTGCTTGACCACGGACTGCGGGAGGAAGTGGCCGCGGACCAAGAGGACGTGCAAACGGCCGAGACGCAGCGGCGGCAGATGGAGCATTGCGGAACGGCGCAGGCCGGGCCGGCCTGCCAGGTGGAGGTCAGGTACATCTACCAGATCCTGCGGGGTTTCCCGCCGGAGCAGGTTTTCGCGCAGACGCTGCTGGGGTTTGAGACCGTCCAAGCGAGTATGGGGGCGAGCAGGGAGGCCAGCGGCGGACGGGGAGGCGGCTGGGTGGGGATCAACTTCGTGCAGCCGGAAGACGGGTTTATCTCCATGCGGGACTACAGCTTGCAGATGAAGATGCTGGAATACCTCCACGGGATCTATCCCCAGGTTCACATCAGCCTGCACGCGGGGGAGCTGGCCGAGGGACTGGTGCCGCCGGAGGGCTTGCGGTTCCACATCCGGCAGGCGGTGGAGCTGGGCCATGCGGAGCGGATAGGCCACGGCGTGGATGTGATGTATGAGGACGACGCAGCGGCCCTGCTGAAAGAGCTGGCGCAGAAGCACGTGATGGTAGAGATCAACCTGAGCTCGAACGAGGGGATTCTGGGGATCAAGGGCGCGGAGCACCCATTTCCGCTTTACCGGGCGGCCCATGTTCCTGTCGCGCTATCGACTGACGATGAAGGGGTTAGCCGCATCGATCTGACGCACGAGTACGTGCGGGCGGCACTCGGCTACCACCTGAGCTACCGGGACCTGAAGGAGCTGGCGCGGACGGGGATGGAACATAACTTTCTGCCTGGGGAAAGCCTGTGGGCGGCGCCGGATGCCTTCACGGCTCCCGCGGGTGCGTGCAAGGGCCAGCCGTTGGGCGCAGAGAAGCCCTCGGCGGCCTGCAAGACGTTCCTGGAAGGAAGCGAAAAGGCGGCGGCGCAGTGGGAGTTGGAGCGGCGTTTCCGGGCGTTTGAGGCGAAGTTCTGACAGGTCCGGGATGGTCAACACAATCGACGCAGGCGCGGGCCTGAGTGGCGCAAAGAAGTCAATACGACCGCCTGAAAACCGTGACCTGGGGGGTCTACGGTTCTGGTTCTGTTCGAAATGTGGAGCTTCAGGTCGCGGGTCTCCCGGTAACCATGGAAATGCAGGTCGCGGGATTTGAGCAACCGGGGCACACGGCGCAGCGCAGATGCCAGAGTCCGCGCAATTCAGTTGTCAGCATAGGTACCCATAGCAGTTATGATGCACGGGTAAGGCTGGTCCTATTTCGCATAAGGAGCATTCGAATGGAACGATGCCGCCTTCGCTTTCTGGTGTTTCTCGCCATGTTCTGTGCGCTGGCCGTGCCGGCCGCGTTGGCCCTGGCGGGGGAAACGATCTCGCTCACGGTGGATGCAACCAAGACTCCGCAGAAGATCCTGCGCGTCCACCTGGCACTGCCGGTGAAACCCGGCCCTCTTACTCTTTACTATCCGAAGTGGATTCCCGGCGAGCATGGGCCCGATGGACCCATCTCCAACCTCACCGGGCTGAAATTCGAGGCGGGCGGGAAGACCATTCCGTGGCAGCGCGATATGCTGGACGCTTTCACCTTCCACCTGGAAATCACCGCCGGCGTCAGTCATCTCGACGCTCGATATGACTACATTGAATCCGCAGGCGGGTCAGCCACGGACAAGCTGCTGGTGCTGGAATGGAATGAGGTCGCACTCTATCCGGCCGGCATCCCCGCCGAGAAGTTGATGTATGAGGCCAAGCTCCTGATGCCGGATGGCTGGAAGTTCGGCACGCCGCTTCCAGTCGAAAATCAATCAGGAAATCGAGTCTCGTTCAAGCCGATTTCTCTCGACCTGCTGGTCGATTCGCCGGTCATTACCGGCGAGTATTATCGCGCCATCGACCTGACGCCCAAGGGCGAACCGATCCACCATGAGATCGATATGGTGGCGGACAGCGAAGCCGCGCTCAACATGAGCCCCGCGATTCAAAAGGAGATGACCAGCCTGGTTGCCGAGTCGGGCAAACTTTTCGGGGCGCGGCATTATCGCGACTACCATTTCCTTTTGACGCTGAGCGATCATGTGGCGCATTTCGGCCTGGAACACCACGAATCGAACGACAGCCGCCTGCCGGAGCGCGCCTTGCTCCTGCCCGATGCCGGCATGGCGCTGGGCGGCTTGCTGGCGCATGAGTTCGTTCACTCCTGGAACGGCAAGTTTCGCCGCCCGGCCGATTTGACCGTCGCTTACTACGAAGAGCCGATGAAGACGGATCTGCTGTGGGGCTACGAGGGGCTGACGGATTTCCTGGGGCCGATGCTGGCCGCGCGCAGCGGCTTGTGGACCCAGGACGAATACCACGAGTATCTGGCGAGCATCGCGGCCGCGCTTGGTCCCGGACGCCCCGGCCGTACATGGCGCCCGTTGCTCGATACCGCCAGCGGCGTGTCCGGCCTCAGTTTCGGAAGAGGCGGCTGGCTGAATTGGCGCCGCGGCTCGGACTACTACGACGAAGGCGACCTGCTGTGGCTGGAAGTCGCCACCGTCATTCATCGCGAGTCGAAAGGCCAGAAATCAATCGACGATTTCTGCCAGGCTTTTCACGGCGGCGCGAACAATGGCCCGGAGGTGAAGACCTATACCTTCGACGAGTTGGTTGGCGCGCTGAACGCGGTGGCGCCCTTCGATTGGGCGGGCTTCCTGCACGAAAGGCTGGATTCCACTGCGGAAAACGCGCCGGTGGGAGGCATTGAAAACGGCGGCTGGAAGGTCGTCTTCAACGGCGAACCTGCAAAGTCGCAGGGACGGCGCGGCAGTGCGGGCGACGTGTATTCGATCGGCCTGCAACTGGGCAGCGACGGCACCGTGAGCGATGCGATCGTCGGCAGTCCCGCGTTCGAGGCAGGCATCTCATCGGGGATGAAGGTCATCGGCGTGAATGGGCGCGTCTACACGCACGATTTGCTCGAGGACGCGATCAAAGCCGCCAAGGACAGCTCGCAGCCGATCACGCTGCTGGTTGTCGTGGACGACTATTTTCAAACATCAACGGTGAACTACCATGGTGGCGGTCGTTACCCGCACCTGGTGCGCGACGATGCCAAGCCCGATTATCTCGACGAGATCATCAAGCCGCGGGCCGCGAGCCAGTAGAAGCCGGTTCCGGCAGCTCTGCGAACGGCAACCCTTAAATTGCTGCGGGAGGCTTAAGACGCCGGTATGGACAACGAGAGAATTCGGGAGATTTGCCTGGGGCTGCCGCACGTGGCGGAGACGCTGAACTGGGGGCACCACCTGGTGTACTGGGTGGGGGACCGGGAGATTGGCGGGAAGATGTTTGCCATGACCGACCTGGATGGGACAGGGACGGGCGTGCTGTGGTTCCACTGCGGGGCAGAGCGGTATCACGAGCTGCTGGAGCGGGAGGGGATCGGCGGGGCGCCGCACCTGGCAAAGGTCTTTTGGGTGGCCGTGGAGCGATGGGATGCGCTGCGGGCGCGGGAAATTGAAGAGGAGCTGGTACGGGCGCACGCGCTGATCTACGCCAAGCTGCCCAAGCGGACCAAGGCCGTGCTGGCGATGCCGGAGAAGGAACGGGCGAAACTGATCAGAGAGCGGAAGAAGCTGCTGGCGGCGCGGGCGAAGGCGGAGAAACAGGGGGCCAGGGGTCAGGGGTCAGGGAGGGGCGCGTGAAGAGGGGCGGGAACTGGCTGGGGGGCCGGACCGTAGAAGTGAATTGGGCTGGTCAGTGGTAAAGGTTCGTGCGGGGTGGGGCGATGGTGAAGTTTCTGCTGTGGTGCATTCTGCTGGTTTTGTGCTGGCCGCTTGCGTTGCTGGCGCTGGTGCTGTATCCGGTGGTGTGGTTGCTGCTGCTGCCGTTTCGGGTGGTGGGGATTGCCGTGGGTGGGGCGCTCGAGCTGGTCAGCGCGGTGATTTTGCTGCCGGTGCGGGTGATGCGGGCGATTTGATTCCTTGTCCTCAGAGAGTCTCTGCGTTCCGGGACATCCTTTACACCTCGTCCCCGGACATCCTTTACACTTCCGCGCGGGCGAATATCTAACAAGAAATAGAAATGCAAGTTCAACAAAACAAAGGCAAACCGCCGGCCCGCTATTCCCTGGTCCCTACTCCCTATTCCCTAATCCCTATTCCCTTCCCGCCAGCCGGTAAAACCGCAGTTCCTTGTCCAGTCTCCTCCGCGCCAAATCCCGCTCTCCACTCCGCATCGTCCCATCCTCCTCTGAATTCCGTCATCTCGAGCGACCAACAAAAGGCCCTCATCGTGAGCGATCGATCATGGACTGTCATCCCGAGCGAAGGTCGCCGCGGTCCGCTGCGGCGGAAGTCGAAGGACCTGCGTTTGCCTCTCGCCCTGGCCAAAACACCGGTTTCACCCACTCGAAAGACGTACAAAAAGGAGGCCAAATTCTACGCAAATCAAGCCATTTTCAACATGTTTCGCTAGTCTTTGCGCCCTTCCAACCGGACCTTTGCGGGTATCCCGTCCACCTGCGAAGCGGCTTTCCCGCAAATTTCCGTTCGATGCCGCCGTCTGTGACCTTGCAAGGGCGCATATTTTCTGGGCTTGCAGGTGTACGGATTCTCCCTCCGTGCCGCTCGTAGAGTCCCGGCCCGGCTCTAACAAGAAACAAGAATGCAAGTTCAACAAAACAAAGACAAATCGCAGGACGCCCGTTTCATCCCTCGCGGGTCCGCAACGCCGGTGGGGGACTAATTGATTAGAAATCTCTGGAGATTCTGGAAGGCGCCGATACGTTTGGGTGAGGCGCTTCTCATGAATCGAATTCCGACAATGTGTTTTGGGGTGGGAGTGGTGCTGCTGGCCGTGGGGGCTTGCGGGGCGGATGAGGTCTTCCCGGTGCTGCACAACGAGCCGATCGCGGTGCGGGTTGTGGACGGCAAGGACGGGCGGCCGGTGGCTCATGCGCATGTAGTGCTGGTGGCGGGGTATGACCAGCACGACCTTCGGCTTGGGCTATGGCGTGAAGAGGCGCTTACCGACGGCGAGGGCATGGTGCGGCTGTCGAACGGGCTCAAGAATCTGCCGTGGTTGCAGGTGGAGGTGGCAAAGAGGCGCCTGTGTGAGGGGGATGCGGACGGGGCGGCGTTCAGCGTGGAGCGGATACGGCGGGACGGGCTGAGCGCGGCGAACCGGTGCGGAACGGCTACGGTGGAAAATGCGCCAGGGGTGATTACGGTATTTGTGAAGGGGAAGAGAGCTGCCCCGAAGGTGCCGTCGCCGGCTGACGGCCGGACTTCTCCGGTTGGTCCTGTTTCTGCTCCCGCGGCTAGTTCTGTTCTATCTGTCGCGCCTGCGCTCGCACCTGGGGCCACGACCGCTACCGCACAAGCTGCCGCACAGGCCCTCGCTGCTTCGCCGGAGCCTGATCCTGGGCCAGTTTCCGCTTCCGCGCCTGGTTCCGCAGCGGCTGCCGAACCTGCTCCAACGCCTGCCTGGGTTCCCGCACCTGTTTCTATTCCCTCCGCTCCGCGTGCGCCCGCAATTGAACATCCACATGCGCCTGCATCCGCGCATTCTGCTCGGCCCGCGCCTGGTTCCACGCCGTTGGGTACGCCTGCATCCGCACCTCTGTCCGCCGCTCGGCCCGCGCCTGATTCTGGCCCTGTTTCTGCTTCCGCGCCCTCTTCCGCAGCGTCTGCCGCACGTGCGCGAACAGATGCAGGCGCGCTTCGTCCTGGCCGGGCTGCTGCGCGGCTGACTGCACCTGCACCTGCGTACACACATGCACATGCGCGTGTACACACGGCCGGCGTGCTGGCCGCGCCGGGTTCCGACCCTGCATCTGCTTCCGCACCGGCTTCCGCACCAACTGGCGCGCCCGCACATGCGCCAGTACATGCGCCTGCGGCCGCAGCCGCGCCTGGCTCCGGCCCTGTGTCCGTGCCCATGCCTGCTGCCGCGCCCTTTGGCGCACCTGCGCCCGGCGAAGATGGACTAGAGCCTTTGTGCGTGCCTGCATCCGTTTAGGGCGCGCTTGCGGCTGGCGGGCTCGCTGCGATAGCGTGAGCGCTATGGCAGGTGTTTCGTTGGTCTTGGAAGGCAAGGTCGCACTCGTCAGCGGAGGGTCGCGGGGGATTGGGGCGGAGACGGTGCGGCTGTTCGCCGAGGCGGGGGCGCGCGTGGCGTTCAGCTATCGGCAGGCGCGGGAGCAGGCCGAGGCTCTGGCGGCGGAGTGCGGCGGGCCGGAGCAGTGCGTGGCGATCCAACAAGAGCTGAGCACGCCGGAGGACGGCCGGGCGCTGGTGGCCGCGGCGGTGCGGGCGTTTGGGCGGCTCCACGTGCTGGTGGCCAATCACGGGATCTGGGAGGCGGAGGATGCGCCGATTGCCGAGCTGACGGAGGCCCAGTGGCGGCGGACGCTGGGGGTGAATCTGGACTCGGTGTTCGGGCTGGTGCAGGGGGCGGTGGCGCAGATGGAGCGGCAGGCATGGCCCGCGCCGGGCGATGCGGCGGGGCATATTGTGCTGATCAGTTCGACGGCCGGACAGCGGGGCGAGGCCAACCACGCGGACTATGCCGTGACCAAAGGGGCGCTGATCAGTCTGACAAAGAGCCTGTCGAGCGAGCTGGCGCCCAAGGGGATAAGGGTGAATTGCGTGGCGCCGGGGTGGGTGGCGACGGAGATGTCGGCGGCGGCGCTGGGGGACGCGGAACTGGGGCCGAAGATCGCGGCGGGGATTCCGGTGGGCAGGGTGGGAAGCGCGCGGGAGATTGCCGGACCGGTGTTGTTTTTGTGCACGCCGCTGGCGGGATTCATCTCGGGCGAGGTGCTGAACGTGAACGGCGGGGCGGTGTTGGTGGGATGAGGGCCTGTTCACATGAGAGGGAGAAGAAGCTGATGCGCAGAGTTTTGGCGGTGGGGCTGGCGGTGGTGATGTTGGCGTGGCCGCATGCGACGCAGACGCAGACGACGGACGAGGCCAGCGTGAAGAACGCCAAGCAGGCGCGGGCGGTGCTGGACCTGATGGTGCAGGCGCTGGGCGGGCAGGCGTGGCTGAACATGAAGAACCAGGAGCGGCAGGGGATGGTGGCGGCGTTTTTCCACGGCAAGCCGGACACCGGGACGACGGAGGTTTTTGAGTTCCACCAGTGGCCGGATCACGACCGGATCGAGGTCACCAAGCACCGGGACGTCGTGCAGTTTTACGTGGGGCGGACGGGCGAGGAAGTGACCTACAGAGGGAAGGCGCCGCTGCCGCAGGATATAGTGGACGACTACCTGCGGCGGCGGGACCACTCGATCGAGACGGTGGTGAAGACCTGGATGAACGACCCCAAGACGATTCTGGTTTACGAGGGGCAGCGGCTGGCCGAACGGCATCTGGCCGACCAGGTGACGCTGATCTCGGCCGCCAACGAGGCGGTGACGATCCAGATGGATACGCAGACGCATTTGCCGCTGCGCCGCACGTTCGAGTGGCGCGATCCGCTCTACAAGGACAAGAACCTGGACGCCGAGGAGTATGACGACTACCACGTGATGGACGGGTTCCCGACGCCGTTCACGGTCTCGCGGTACAAGAACGACGACGAGATCCGGCAGTACTACCTGGTGCACGTGAAATACAACCAGGATTTGCCGGCGGATTTCTGGAGCGTGGACGCGGCCGAGCGGCGGATCAAGAAGTAGGCGGCGGGCTTGTTTATAATCCAAACGAGTGCGAAGCGGCGGCGTCCGTTTGCGCTCTGGAGCCAAAAGATGACCTTCGACATCCAGGAGATCCTGGGTTTTCTGCCTCACCGCTATCCGTTTCTGCTGATCGACAGGATTGTGGAATTTGAGCCCACCAAGCGGCTGGTGGCCATCAAGAATGTGACCATGAACGAGCAGTTTTTCCAGGGGCACTTTCCCGGCTATCCGATCATGCCGGGGGTGCTGGTGGTGGAGGCGATGGCGCAGGCCGGCGGCATCATCATAATGAGCGAGACTGCCGACCGGGAGCAGAAACTGGTGGTCTTTACTGGAATCGAGCGAGCGAAGTTTCGACGGCCGGTGACGCCGGGGGACCAGTTGCGGATCGAAGTGGAGGTGTTGTCGTTCAGGCCGCGCGCGGGACGCATTGAGGGCAAGGCATATGTGGACGGGAAGCTGGCCTGCGAAGCCACGCTCACTTGCCGGGTGGTGCCGCGCGCGCGCCAAGCGGCACCGTCCGCGGAGACCGGTGCGGCGCCTGATGCGGAGACGGCGGAGTGAGCATTCATGCGAGCGCTGTGATCGCTCCGGGAGCTCGAGTTCCGGAGTCCTGCACGGTGGGCCCATTCTGCACCATCGGGCCGGAGGTGGTGCTGGGGGAGAATTGCAGGCTGATTTCGCACGTGGTTCTGGACGGACGGACACGGATCGGCGCGCGGAATACAATTCATCCGTTCAGCGCGGTGGGGGTGGCGCCGCAAGATTTGAAGTATGGCGGCGAGCCTACCGAGGCGATCATCGGCGACGACAACACGATTCGGGAGAGCGTGACCATCAGCCGGGGAACGGTGGGCGGCGGGGGCGTGACGCGGGTAGGTTCCAATTGCCTGCTGATGGCGTGCGTGCACATCGGGCACGACAGCCAGGTGGGTAGCCACTGCATTCTGGCCAACGCGGCCACGCTGGCGGGTCACGTGATCATCGAGGACTATGCGACGGTGGGGGCCTTCAGCCCGGTGCATCAGCACTGCACGGTGGGCATGTACGCGTTCATCGGCGGCGGGACGATCGTGACCCAGGACGTGCTGCCCTTCTCGCTGACCTCGTCGCGGCGGGAGAACAAGGCGTTCGGGATCAATAAGATCGGGCTGGCGCGGCGGGGGTTCTCGGCGGAGCGGCTGCGGGTGCTGCAGAAGGCGTTCCGGCTGCTGCTGGCGGCGAAGATGAACACCTCGCAGGCGCTGGGAAAGATCAAGGAGTTGGAAGGCGAGGACGTGGCGCTGCTGACGGCGTTTCTTGAGCGGAGCCATCGCGGGGTTATAAAGTAGAACGTCATGACAGAAGGACAAAAGGCTAGTCCGTTCAAGATTGGGGATCGGGTGAGTTTTGCGCCTGATGAACACGCCTATGGATGGGCTTGGCCTTTGTTTGCTCGTATGAGGTTAAGACCTGGGGGCACAGGGATCGTCACGCGAATTGAAAAGGGTGCGTATTTGTATCTTGACGATGATCGCGGAGGGCTCCACTGGGAGTGCTTCAAAGGAGCGTAGCGTGTTGATTCGGCGGTGGTCATGAAGCTGGGACTCATTGCCGGCAACGGGCGGTTTCCGTTTTTGCTGCTGGATGCGGCGCGGGCGCAGGGCTTTGCGGTGACGGTGGCAGCGATTCGCGAGGAGACGGACCCGGAGATTGACCGGCGGGCTGCCGCGGACGATCGCATTACGGTGCATTGGGTCTCGCTGGGGGAGCTGTCGCGCCTGATTGAGATCTTCCACAAGGAAGGCGTGCAAAAGGCGGTGATGGCGGGGCAAGTGAAGCATAAGCAGATCTTTTCGAGCATCCGACCGGACTGGCGGCTGGCCAAGCTGCTGCTGAACCTGGGGACGCGGTCGACGGATAAGCTGCTGGGGGCAGTGGCGAAGGTGCTGGGCGACGAGGGGATCGAGTTGATGAGCTCGACGGCGTTCCTGGAGCCGCTGCTGGCCGAAGAAGGCGTGCTGACGGCGCGGGCGCCGGACGAGGAAGAGCGCAAGAACATCGAGTACGGGCTGGGCGTGGCGCGGGCGGTGGCGGGGTTCGACATCGGACAGACGGTGGTGGTGGCGGCGCAGGCGTGCGTAGCCGTGGAAGCGATGGAAGGCACGGACGCGGCGATCGAGAGGGCGGGGCTGCTGATGCGGTCGCTGGATGGGTCTGGGGATGGGGACGGCTCGACGCTGGAACGGCGGTTGACGGTGGTGAAGGTGGCGAAGCCGGAGCAGGATATGCGCTTCGACGTTCCGGTGATTGGCATGGCGACGGTGGAGACGATGATCCAAGCGGGAGCCAGTTGCCTTTCGGTAGAGGCCGGGCGGACTCTGTTGTTCGATCGCGAGAGGTTGCTGGAACGGGCGGGTGAGGCGGGGATTGCCATTGTGGCGTCTGCGCGCGGATACTGAGGGCGGAAAGGAATTTGCGAGTCCCCCAGAGGCATTTCCCCGTCCAATCCCCAGGAGGTCCCCGTGAGAAAACCACTATTCTTCGTTCTGGCCGCGGCCCTTGTGCTTGCGGTTGCGTATGTCACAGTCCATGCGGCCGATGAACCGCTGCCCGCCGTGGGGCAGGTTGCGCCCGGCTTTACTCTTCCCTCGCAGGATGGCTCGCAGATCTCGCTGGACAGCTTCCGCGGCAAGTGGGTGGTGCTCTACTTCTATCCCAAGGATGCGACGCCTGGGTGCACCATCGAGGCGCACAACTTCCAGCGCGACCTGGCGCTGTATGAGGCGAAGAACGCGGTGATCGTGGGCGTGAGCGTGGACACTCCCGACAGCCATAAGCAGTTCTGCACCAAGGAAGGGCTGACCTTCCGGCTGCTGGCGGACCCGGAGCACAAAGTGGTCGACGCTTACGGCTCGCTGGGCAACTATGGCGGCTTCAAGATCGCCAGCCGGAACACGTTCCTGATCGATCCGCAGGGCAAGATCGCCAAGGTGTGGACCAAGGTGAACCCGGAAGTTCATTCCGCGGAGGTTCTGGCGGCCATTCCCGCCAGCTAGGACTCGGCCAAGCTGCCGACGGCGCAGGGATAGAGGCTGGACGCAACCGGCCTGCGGGCCAAGGAGAGCAGTGTGCCTACGCAGCTTGCGCAGGAGTTTCGTAGAGAGTTGAATGCGTTGCACACCTCGCTGCTCGCTGTTGCGCCCGCGCTTGCGGACACTCCGTGGCGGGTTGGCGGATGGACGCGGAAGCAGATCGTGGGGCATCTCCTGGATTCGGCAACCAACAGCCGGCAGCGGTTTGTGCGCACGGCCACGGAGGGACCCTATGTGGGACCGAAGTACGCGCAGGACGCGTGGGTGGCTGCTCACGGTTATAGCGAACAAAGCTGGGAGACTCTGCTGCGCTGGTGGCAGACGGAGCATGAGATTCTGACGGCCGTGGTGGACCGCATCCCGGAAGAGCGGCTGGACACGGAGTGCGTGGTGGGGACGGACGCGCCGGTGCCGCTGCGCTTTCTGCTCGAGGATTACGTGGCGCATCAGCGTTGGCATTTTGGGCAACTGACGGACGGCGTCGCAACCTCCTGAACCACCCGACCACCGCGCACTACCGCAGACGCAGAAAAGCCCGACACGGAGCCGGGCTCTTTTGCTTGCCTTGAATTGCCGGTTGCCGTTATTTCTTCTTTGTCTTTTTCGCAGCTGCCTTCTTCGCAACTGCCTTCTTGGCGGGCGCCTTCTTGGCCGCTGCCTTCTTGGCCAGAGCCTTCTTGACAGGGGCCTTCTTCACCGCTGCCTTCTTGGCGGGCGCCTTCTTTGCTGCCTTCTTAACTGCCAACCTTTTACCTCGTTTGGTGGGTTTGCCGGCGCTTTTGCCAACCTTGGCCTTGATGGCCGCGGCTTTTCCGCCTGTTGCGCCAGTGGATTTAGGTTTTACGGCGGACTTCTTTGCAGCCTTCTTGGCCACAGCCTTTTTGACCACAGCTTTTTTGGCGGCTGCCTTTTTGGCCGGGGCCTTCTTTGCGGCCTTCTTAGCGGGAGCCTTCTTGCGGGCCGGCTTCGCTGCGGGTTGTTCGACGACCACAACAAAAGTCCCTTCAGCCGCTGGCTCATCGTCATCCGAGGAGGTCAGCACACTGGAGGTTTCGACTTCTTCGTCTTCAAAGTCTTCGTCGTGATCGGGGTCCAGTTCCTTCGGCTCCCCTTCGAGATTGCCGTCACTCATCGCGTACATCCTGAACACTTCTTCCATCCCATTGCCTCCAGCGGCTCACCGCTGCCGTTGTATTGGTTTGCCTGTTCGCGGAACGAACACATGTGCTCCGCTTGCGGAAGCCATTGTAACAATAGCTTGCACGCAAATGCTAGCAGAACACAAGTACGTAATGAGATGCCTGGGTGTTTTTTGCTACCGAGGGGAAGATTTTGCATGCGCGGCGGGCTTGCGGGCACGGGATTTCCCGGCGCTCGATGGGACTGCCTTCTTTGCGGCAGCAGGGGCACCGGAGTTGTGCGCGTGTTGGCTCTTCGACGTTGTTGGCGCGCCTTTTTTCGCGGATGAATGCGCGGCGGCTTTGGTCGCAGAACCCTTTGCCGGGGCGGTTTCATGGGGATTTTCGGCGGTTGCCGCGAAGGCCGCGCGGCGATGACCGCGCGCCGCGTGGGGCACGATGGCAGGCTCGGACACATGCAGGCGGCGGCCGGGGACGACCTTGATGCCGGTGATCCTGTTCCATCGGCGCAACTGATTGAGGGAGACGCCAAAGCGGTCGGAGATGGTGACCAGGGTATCGCCCCTGCGCGCGGTGTAGAGCAACATGCGGGCCGACGGCGCAGCCGCGGGGGGCACGGGCACCACCAGCGCCTGGACGCCCTGGATGCTGTCGCTGGGGCGCAGTTGATTGGCGGCGGCAAGCTCCGACTCAGGAACGTGGAACGCGCGGGCCACTGAGGCCAGCGAGTCCTCGGCAGCGACGGGATGGTAGCGCCATGAGTTGCGCCTGGGCTCAGGAACAAGCGCGATGCGCTGGTCAAACAGCGTGGCCGTTCCGGCGGGGAGATGGAGATCGAAGGAGGCGTCAGGCGGGGTGATCAGGCGCAGCAGGCTGGGGTTGAGGGCTGTCAACTCATCGACCGGGGCGTCGACGATGTCGGCCACCAGGCGGAGGTCCACCGAGTAGTTGATGGTGACGGTGTCAGTGAGCACAGGCGGATCGAGCGTGACATCGTCGAAGCCGTACTGGGTGGGGTGATTGGCAATGATGATGGCGGCCAGAATCTCGGGCACGTAGTTCTTGGTCTCGGCGGGAAGGTTGTTGCGTTTGTAGAGTTCCCAGAAGTCGGCGTAACCGGTCTTCGAGACGGCGTGCTGAATATTGCCGGCGCCCCAGTCATAGCCGGCCATGGAGAGGTACCAGTCGCCCAACTGGTCGTAGATGAACTTCATGTAGCGGGCATAGGCGCGGGTGGATTTCTCGGGATCGAAGCGCTCGTCGACATAGCCATTACGGTTGAGGCCATAGGGGCCGTAGGGCATGAACTGCCACATGCCTCCGGCGCCTGATTTGCGATTGACGGCGCGGGGCTGAAAGCCGGACTCGGCGACGGCGAGATAGATCAGATCCTGGGGCACGCCCTCTTCGGCCATGACGCGCTGGATCATGGCTTTGTAGCGGCCGGCGCGCTCGAAGGAGTGGAGCAGCGTGTTGTGGCCGCGCTGGGTGTTGGCAAAGAAGTTGATGTAGGCAGCCACATAGTCGTTGACCATGAGGGGCAGGTCGGACTTGGTGGTGGCCAGGTCGGTTCTGGCCTTGGCCACGATGTTGGGGTCGACCTCGAAGGTGACGTCGCTGGCGACGTCGGCCGGCGTGGGCTCGACCTGGGGGACAAAGCCGTTGCCCTGCTTGAGGGCCTCCATCTCGAGGGCGTTGACGCCGTCGACAATGCGGTCGAACTCGTCCTGCAACTGCGGATCGGCCTTGATGTCGATGCGACTCACGAGCATCAAATCGACGGCGCGATCGAACTGCACCTTGGCATCGGCGAGTTTTCCCTTGCGATAGGCGGCCTGGCCCTGGGCATAGGCATCCTCAACCTGCTGGATGAGGAGGCGCACGTGCTGCTGCTGGGGAGTGAGCGGAGGAGGAGGAGTGGCAGCCTGGGGTGCTTGCGGGAGCGGGGTGGTGAGCGGTGGCGCGGTGGCGTGGGGCTGTTGTCCCTGGGGAGCATTGAGAGGTTGCGAGGGTTCGCACCCCGCAAGCGCGAGGGCGAGCAGGGCGGAAGCAAACAATCGATAACGATTCCAACCAATGCGCATGAGTGAGGACGCCGCCCGCAGCCCGGTCAGGGAAGCGAAAGACACTATCCCGATGATAAGCTATGGCCTGGAGGTCCGCCGCGCCGGACGCGCAACTACTGCGCAATTCCTCCTCTGTCGCCAAGCCCCGCATGGACGCCCGCTTCCTTCGCAACTTCGCCATCATCGCCCACATCGACCACGGCAAGTCGACGTTGAGCGACCGACTGCTGGAACTTACCGGCTCAGTGACGGGGCGGGAGATGCAGGCGCAGATTCTGGACGACATGGACCTGGAGCGGGAGCGGGGGATCACCATCAAGGCCCACGCGGTGCGCATGATGTACAAGGCGCAGGACGGGAACACCTACCAACTGAACCTGATCGATACGCCGGGGCACGTGGACTTCAGCTACGAGGTGTCGCGTTCGCTGGCCTCGTGCGAGGGGGCGCTGCTGGTGGTGGACGCCAGCCAGGGCGTGGAGGCGCAGACGCTGGCCAATGCGTACCTGGCCATCAACCACGGCCTGGAAATCATTCCCGTGATCAACAAGATCGATCTGCCCTCGGCGGACATTCTGCGCACGCAGGAGGCGATCGAGCAGGCGGTGGGGCTGGACGCCACCGACGCCATCCCGGTAAGCGCCAAGACCGGGCAGGGCGTTGCGGAGGTACTGGAAGCCATCGTGCACCGGCTGCCGGCACCCAAGGGCGATCCGGATGCGCCGCTGCAGGCGCTGATCTTCGATTCCTGGTTCGATGCGTATCGCGGCGTGATCGTGCTGGTACGGGTGATGGAGGGCACCCTGCGCAAGGGCCAGCGCATTCGCCTGATGTCCAATGGAAAGCCGTTCGAGGTCGAGTCCATGGGCGTGCTGATGCCGAAGCCGGTGGAGGTCGGGCAACTGACGGCGGGCGAAGTGGGCTTTTTTGCGGCCACCATCAAGAATGTCGGCGACACCAAGATTGGCGACACCGTTACGGACGACGCGCGGCCCGCCGCGAAGCAGTTGCCGGGCTTTGAAGACATCAAGCCGATGGTCTTCGCCGGCCTCTACACCGTGGATGCGCACGAGCACACTCTGTTGCGCGATGCTCTGGAAAAGCTGCGGCTGAACGACTCGTCGTTCTTCTTCGAGCCGGAGAGCTCGGTGGCGCTGGGCTTCGGGTTTCGCTGCGGATTTCTGGGGCTGCTGCACATGGAGATCATCCAGGAGCGGCTGGAGAGGGAGTATGAGCTGGACCTGATCACGACGGCACCGAGCGTGCGCTACCACGTCACGCTCACCGACGGGAGCGTGGTCGAGGTGGACAATCCATCGCGCTGGCCCGAGCCCACCAACATCGAGGAGATCCGCGAGCCGGTGATCACCGCCAAGATTCTTACCAACGAGGAGTATGTGGGCGGGATTCTGAAGCTGGTGGAGGAGAAGCGCGGCAAGCAGCTGAACTTCGAGTACGTGACGAGCACGCGGGTGATGCTGACCTACGAGCTGCCGCTGAACGAGATCGTGCTGGATTTCTATGATCGGCTGAAATCCATCTCCCGCGGCTATGCATCGCTGGACTATCAACTGGCGGGGGAATGGGAGTCGCCGATGGTGAAGCTGGACATCCTGGTTTCGGGCGAGCCGGTGGATGCGCTTTCGATTATCGTGCACCGGGACTTTGCCTACGAGCGGGGCAAGGCGCTGGTCGCGAAGATGCGGGAGCTGATTCCCCGCCAGCAGTTCGAGGTAGCCATCCAGGCGGCCATCGGCGCCAAGATCATCTCCCGCGAGACCGTCGCGGCGCTGCGCAAGAACGTGCTGGCCAAGTGCTACGGCGGGGACATTTCGCGCAAGCGCAAGCTATTGGAAAAGCAAAAGGAAGGCAAGAAGCGCATGAAGCGGATCGGGAAAGTCGATATCCCGCAAGAGGCCTTCCTGGCTGTGTTGCGCGTAGGCGAAGATCAGCAGAAGTAGGGGCTGCACCGTAACCATCTGAATACTTTAGTCACCTGCTGTTCATGCGGAGCTGTGGAAACCTCACAGAACCGGTGTCTGCTATTGCTCACAACTATGCCCGCCTGGAGAACAGGGGCGTTTTTCAGATTTGTGTTGATATATAAGGGGTTGCCTTGACTATCAGAAACCGGCCGAAGTTGACAAGGGGAAAAAAGGGAGTTCTTTTCCAGAATTGCGGGAAGTAATCCACAATTTTTTCCACAGAAGAGGGCGTTCGCGGTTTGAGTTTTTTTTGCGCCCGGCCGGAAACGTTTGCTTGGCCGCTGAAGGAGATGGAATGCAGTGTAAAGGCCCTGCCGAGGGGGGGCTTTTGCGTGCGTTGGAGGAATCCTCTCAGTGTGCGACGGGAGGCTTGGCTGCCGGCTTGGGGGGCGATGGGGCAGTCGAAGCTGCCGGTTGGGCTGGCGGAGCGGGTACGCCCGACTTGAGGTTGTACGCATCGACAACCGGCTTCCTGATGTCGGTGGCAGGATTCGCGTAAAGGACGGGATTCTGCTGCTGGGATACGTCCAGAATGAGCGTGTATCCCTGCTGCTGTGCGTAGGTGGACATCACGTCATAGACCTTTGAGGCCAGGCTGTTGTAAATCTCGCCCATCTCCTGCTGGAAGTCGTTGCGGGCATCTTCGGCTTCGCGATCCAACTTCTTTTTCTTGTCGTCGATGGTTTTGGCCTGGCTGGCGCGAGCGGCCTCGCTGAGCTTGTCGCCCTGGGCCTGCAACTGCTTGGTGAGGCTCTCGATCTCGTCGTTGAGGGCCTTGAGTTGCTGTTCCTTGGGCGAGTACTTCTTCTCCAGGTCGGCGAAGTCGCGCTGGCCCTCGTTGGTTTGGGCCACGGCTGCCTGGAAAGCGATAACGGCAATCCTGACCGGGCCCGAAGGCGCGGCGGGGGCGGGTGGCGTTTGGGCGGCTGCGCCCAGGGCCAAGCCCGAGGCCAGTGCAACGGCAAGTGCAAGCGAACGCTTCATTGGAATGGAAAACTCCTTCAAAATCCCGGTGCGGCTGTCTGCGTTCCGGGTGCAAAACAGCGCCTGTGCCCGGTGAGAAACCTGGCAGTCAGTTACCACCCGGTTTACAATCCCAGCTTGAGAAACACCAGGCTGGAAGGAAAGATCAGCGGGACCATTGTGGATTATAGGGGGGCCGGAAGAGGAGCGTCAAACAACCGGGCCGTGGATTTTGGCGCACTATGGAGACGGCGGCTGAGGGGGTTATTCGACGCCTGGAGACACACAGGCCCCGCAACGCGAGGCCTCAGACTGCATTCGATGTTCACTGGGGCTTTACGCGAAGTTCGGGTGCAGCATCAGTGGGCGACGGGCGGCTTGGGGGCCGGCTTGGGCGCCGCTGGGGCTGCCGCCGCGGGCTGGGCCGGTGGAGCGGGAACGCCGGAGGCCACGTTGTAGGCATCGACGATGACCTTGGTGATGTCGGTGGTGGGGCTTGCGTAGAGAACGACGGGGGCCTGCTGCTGGCTTCCACTGCCGTCCACCACCAGCGTGTAGCCCTGCAACTGGGCGTATTTTGCCAGAACGTCGTACACCTTGGAAGCGATCTTGTTGTAGACCTCGTTCATCTCCCCGGTGAGGTCGTTCTGGGCATCCTCGGCGAAGCGCTGGGCCTGCTTTTTCTTGTCGTCGATGGTCTTGGCCTTGCTGGCGCGCTCGACATCGCTGAGCTTGTCGCCCTGGGCCTGCAACTGCTTCTCCAGGCTATCGATCTCATCGGCCTGAGCCTTGAGTTGGGCGCGCTTGGGCTCGTACTTTTTCTGCAGGTCGGCAAAGTTGCGCTGGAATTCGTTGGTTTGGCCTACGGCGGCCTGGAAGGCGATGACGGCAACCTTGGCAGGGACGGCCTGTGGCGGCGCTGTGGGGGCGGGCAATGTTTGAGCGGCGGCGCTCAGGACAAGGCCCGAGGCCAGCGTGACAGCTAATGCAAGCGAACGCTTCATTTGAATGCAAAACTCCTTCAGAATTCCTGTGTGGCAGGTCAGCGTTTCATCGCAGGACCGGACCTGTGCCTCCTGAGAAACCATACGGTCCTTTTTCAGGGACTCCACGCCGGAAGAGGGGGCAGAGACAGGAAAAGACACGAGCGGAGACGTCAGCAGGAACTGCTTGGATTATAGGAGGGCTGAGTGGGAGCGTCAAACCGGACAGGGAACCAAACGCCCAAATCCTTCGTATTGCATTCCCATAGAAGTTGATGTAGACTGTTCATATTGGTTGGCAATAGGAGCAAGAAGGAGAAAGCCATGGGTGAAAAAACCGATGTCTGGCAGGGAACTCTGGCGCTGATGGTCCTGCGCACCCTTGAAACTCTGGGCCCGCTTCACGGCTACGGCCTCGCGCGCCGCATCGAGCAGACCAGCGGCGACCTCCTGCAGTTGAACTACGGCACCCTCTACCCGGCGCTGCTCAAGCTGGAGCAGGAAGGCTTCATCCGCTCCCGCTGGGGCGCCTCTGAAAACAACCGCCGCGCCAAATTCTACGAACTCACCAAAGCCGGTCATCGCCAGTTGCAGAAAGCCGCCGCCGAGTGGGAGCAGACCACCGAAATCCTCGCCCGTTTCCTCGCCCCGGCCCACGAAGCATAAGGAGGCACCATGCGCCAACTGCGAGCATTCGCCATTCGCCTCCGCGGCCTGTTCCGCTCCCGCCGTTGCGACGCCGACTTCGCCGCCGAACTCGAGTCCCATGTCGCCCTGCACACCGACGACGGCATCCGCGCCGGCCTCTCGCCCCAGGAAGCCCGCCGACAGGCCCTCATCCGTCTCGGCGGCGCGGAGCAAACTCGCCAGGTCTATCGCGAACGCCGCACGCTTCCCTGGCTTGAAGATCTGTTCAACGACCTGCGCTACGGCCTGCGCATTATGGTGCGCAACCCATCGTTCACGGCGGTTGCGGTGCTTACGCTGGCCATCGGCATCGGCGCAACCACTACCGCTTTCACCTGGATCAACGGCGTCCTGCTGCATCCCCTTGGCGGCGTCGCCGACCCAAGCCGCCTGGTCGTCCTTGAATCGGTCACGCCCAACGGTGAGTGGGTACCCAACTCCTACCCCGACTTCATCGACTTCCGCGACCGCCTGAAGCTCCTTGACGGCATCGCAGTCACGCGCCCCTCGGCCCTCAGCGTCGGCAGAGAAGATCATGCAGACCGCGTCTGGGGCGAACTCGTCAGCGGCAACTTCTTCGATGTGCTGGGCGTCAAGCCGGAGGTCGGCCGCCTCTTCCTGCCCGCTGAATTTGCCGACGCTCCCGGAAAGTTTCCCATCCTTGTCATCAGCGATCGCTACTGGCGTTCCCACTTTGCGGCTGACCCGTCCATCGTCGGCAAAACCATCCCCATCAACCAGCACGAGCTTACCGTTGTAGGCGTGGCCGCGCCCTCGTTCCACGGGTCGCTCCCCGTCACCGCATTTGACCTTTGGATTCCCTACATGGAGCAGCCGGCGCTCAATAGCGTGCAGGAATGGATGCTGCGCGACCGCCACAACCGCAACATGCTGGGCATCGCGCGGATGAAGCAGGGCGTCACAATCGACCAGGCGCGCGGAGAACTGAAGGCGCTCGCCGACCGCATGGCCATTGCCAACGCAGATGTCAGCGAAGGCATGAGCGCAACACTGCTGCCGTTGTGGAAGTCGCCGCACGGCCCGCAGGGCCTTCTCGTCGGCCCGCTCCGCATCTTGATGGGTGTCTGCATTCTGGTACTGCTCATCGTCTGCGCCAACGTGGCCAACCTGCTGCTTGCCCGGGCCACAGTGCGCGAGAAGGAATTCACCGCGCGCCTCGCGCTGGGTGCGGGCCGCGCTCGGCTTGCCCGTCAGGTGCTGACTGAGAGCCTGTTGCTCACCGGCTCAGGCGCGGCGCTCGGACTCATCGTCACCCCGTGGATGAGCCATGCGCTCAAATATCTCATGCCGCCGGGCCCCATGCAGCAGTTGGTGGCCATGGACACGCGCCCCAATCTCTCCGTGCTCGGATTCGCAGCCGGAATCTGCATCCTTGCGGCATTGGCGGCCGGGCTTGTTCCCGCATTGCAGGTGGGGCGGCTTAACCTGAGCGCCCGGCTCAACGCCGGCGGACGCAGCGGAACCGCGGGCCGCGGACGCAATCGCCTGCGTTCCGTTCTTGTCGGCTCTGAGGTTGCTCTTGCCTTGGTTACCCTCGTCGGTGCGGGCCTGTTCGCGCGCGGATTTCAGACCACGATGCGCATCGATCCCGGCTTCGATCCCAACCATGTGCTCCTGAGCCAGTTCTATCTCAACACCAACGGCTACAACCTTGCCCAGCGCAAGGAATTCTGCCGCCGTCTCGCCGAGCGCATGCAGTCCGCACCGGGGGTCACTGACGTCGCATACTCCGACGGTGTCCCACTCGGTTTCGAGCCTAGCTGGTGGGAGGAACTCAAGATCGAAGGCTATGCGCCCCGCCCCAACGAAAACATGAGCGTCTTCCGCAATGTGATTTCGCCTGGCTATCTCCCCTTGATGCATATTCCCATCGTCGAGGGCCGCAACTTCACCGAGCAGGACAACGAGGATGAAAAGTCGCCCGCCGTGATGATCGTGAACCAGGCCTTCGTGCGCCGCTTCTTTGCCGGCCGCGACCCCATCGGAACCCGCATTCACGGCTGGGGAAGCTGGTTTCGCGTCGTGGGTGTCGCCAAGGACTCCAAATACCACTACCTGGGCGAATCCACGCCGGCCTACTTTTACGTGCCCTTCCGCCAGATCTACCGCGAAGATATGAATCTCGCCTTCTATGTCCGTACGCAGCGCGAGCCGGACAGCGTGCTCTCCACGCTGCGCGCCCAGGTGCGCGGCCTCGATCCCAACGTCACCGTCTTCGACGCGGCACCGCTCAAGGAGTTCATCGGCGCGTCGCTCTATCCGCAAAAGGTTGCTGCAAGCCTCATGACCGTCCTGGGCTCCATCGCCCTGCTCCTGGCTGCCGTCGGGCTTTACAGTGTCATGGCCTACTCCGTGGTGCAGCGCACACAAGAGATCGGCGTGCGCATGGCTCTCGGCGCGCAACCCGGTCACGTACTGCGCATGGTGATCGGACAGGGACTGGCCCTCACGGCAAGCGGCCTCATTGCAGGCGCTGTCCTGGCAATTGGACTGGCGCGCGCCGTCGCCAGCGTCTCCTTCACCAACTCCGCCATGGGATCGAGCGCCAAGCTCCTCGGCGCCGGCGCAAACAACCCGCTGATCTACCTTGCCGCCGCGGGATTCCTATGTGCAATCGCCACGCTTGCTTGCTGGCTGCCGGCCCGGCGCGCCGCTTCCATCGACCCCATGCAGGCTTTGCGAATGGAATAGGAGAGACTTTATGCGGAAGCTCAGAGCGATGGCCATGCGCCTTCGCGGCCTGTTTCGCTCAAGGCGAGCGGAGAATGACTTCGCCGCCGAACTCGAAAGCCGCGCGGCTCAAGCGCTCCAGGGCGCCAGTGCTTGACTTCCTGACAAAAAACAAAAGGGGAGGAGCGCCTGGCTCTTCCCCTCGTGTCCGCAGTCCGGAATTCTACTTCTTAACAGGGGCGATCACGTCCTTGGCGGCCTTGGCCACGCGGAACTTGACCACCGTCTTGGCCTTGATCTTGATGGCCGCGCCGGTCTGCGGGTTGCGGCCGATGCGGGCCTTGCGCTCTGCCTTCACCAGGCGGCCAATGCCCGGGATAACAAAGACGCCGTTCTTCTTGGTTTCCTTGATGGCGGTCTCAGCCAGAAGGTCCAGGAAGGCTGCGACTTGCTTGTTGGTCAGTTCCAGCTTCTCGGCCAGGTGCCGCGTCAGAGCGGTCTTGGTCAGTCCAGTTGCCATGTGATGTTCTCCTTCTGGGCGAGCCCTCTGGGCCGCCGGTGTTGCCTGGGTTTCCGCCGCGATCTGCGTACCGCATGGAGGAAGTGCGACCGAGGCAACATTTGCACGTTTCCCCTGTATTCATGCGGGTTCTTCAAAACCCCGTCGTTCGTTACAATGCGGCTTCGAACCGGTTAAAGTCAATCGAAAAACCCCGATTTCCACAAGTTTCTTAGGATTTTTTCCTAATTTTCCCGATTTTTGCCTGAATTCACCCGGTTTCAGCGGTTTTAGGCCCTCGCCGTCAACCCAGCCTTGGACGCATCGGCTTCGGCCTGCACGGGTTGTGAAAGACGCTATGGAACAATTGTGCGCCGAGGGAGGGTGATCTGTTGCGAAAGGAGAAGCAGGTGGTGGGAGGAGATGCAGGTGGTGGGAGGACAGCGGCCGTTTCCGGGTGCAGCCATCATCGGGACGCCTTGGAAAGACGGCGGGGAGGGTTCGTGCGACCCCACCCTTCGCCAGAAAAAAGGCGAAGGATGGGGCACCCGGCCCTTCGGCATGGCCTGATAGGCCGTTTGATAGGCGGTCTCTTGGTCGATCGGGATTTTTTTCGGGCGGCGACGGCCTTTTTGTTGGCGTCAGCCAGGAACCGCCGCACTTGTTTGGGATCGAGCTTTTGCGGCTCAATCGTCATTTGGGCCAATCAGCTCGATGCGCTTGCCGTTCCAGATGTCGGCGATGAATGCATCGCCCTTTTTGAGACGGCGTTTCAGTTCCTTGGGAGTGAGAACAGTCGAGTTGATTTCGCGGCGGAGGGTTTTCTCGGCGTTGCGGGCCTGGGCGGCAAGGCGGGTCTGGTCGGGCTTGCCCACGATCAGCAGGTCGATGTCGCTGGAGGCGTCGGCTTCGTTCCTGGCAAGGGAGCCGAAAAGCCACGCCGACCGGATGCCGGGGACCGATTCGAGGGCGTGTTTGAGGGTGGGCTGAATGCCAACCGAGCCCTGGAGCAGGGCGAAGACGGGCTTTAAATAGGGGTAGTCGCGGTTGATGCTGTAGTAGAGCTGGCGGCCTTCAGGCTCCGAGCGCAGGAAGCCTTCCTGCTGGAGGCGGGCGAGTTCGCGGGAGACGTTGGTGGAATCGGCTTGCAACTCTCCGGCCAACTGGCGGACGTAGACGCGCGCGGAGCGGTTGACGTAGAAGAACGTCAGCAGCTTGCGGCGGAGGTCGGAGCGGAGGGAGATCATCGCAGTAGAATCATACTGCATTTGCAGTACACAACTACTGCAATCTGATCGAAATGAACGGACCTCGGGTCCCAGGTCCCAAGAGCGGGACTCTTCGACAAGCTCAGGGCAGGCTCTGGGGCACCCAATTCTGTTGGTGGGTACCTGGGCCACCCGCCCGGGAGGGGCTCAGTCTTCTTCGCCGTCTTCTTCGTCTCCTTCGGGATCGTAGTCTGGGCAGCCGTCTAGCACGTCGCAGGTGGAACAATCGAACGGATAGGGGCAGGTGCTTTTTTCCGGACCCAGCTCATCGCCGCCGGCGGTGTGGGTTACGGAGTGCACCGCTGTGATGGGGATGATGTCCTCGTCGCGTTCGACATTTTGGGAGGCGATCTGGAGGGAGTAGAGGAACAGGCCTGCGCGGCGCGGGTCGAGCTGCGCGGAGCCGAGGGCGTCGAGAATCTGGGCGAGGGCGATCTGGATGGCGCTGCGATCTTCCAGGATGGGGAGCTTGAGCGGGTCGCCCGGGGCGCGGGGCGGGGCTGCGGCGACCAAGTGCAGGCGGGTGTGGAAGTAGCAATAGGGCTGGCCGAGCAGGGCGGGCGAGTGGCACTTGCGACCGTTGGGCATGATGTGGCGACATTCGTTGCACATTTTATGGACTCTCCCTACCCCCCCCCGTCTCTGTAAGGAAATTCCTTGTTTTCAATGGGATGCAGGGGTGGCTTCGCTGTAAATTCTTGATTCTGCTGGAGTTCTTTGCAGATTATTGATGGCAAAGGGGTTAGGGGCTTTTTGTCGAAGCTGGGAGCTTCGAGCTCCCAGCTTCCGGCTGCTGCCCCCGTAAATTCGGTTCGGCCTGCACAGGTTGTGAAAGACAGTATGGAACGATTGTGCGCCGAGGGAGGGTAATTATCTGCAAATGGAGGGGCAGGTGGCGGGAGGGCGGCGGCCGTTTCCGGGTGCAGCCATTATCGGGCCGCGCTAGAAAGACGACGGGGAGGGTTCGTGCGATCCCATCCTTCGCCAGAAAAAAGGCGAAGGATGGGGCACCCGGCTACAGCGCTGCCTATTCCTTGCCGAGAATTAAGCGAAATGCTTGAGCGATCTTCTCGATATAAGGGACCTTCGGTGCGGGTGGGGAGTCGGGACGCAGGTACGGGTCCTCGTACCCTGCCGCCTTGTCTTCCTGGGCGACGCGCCCGAAGTGTGCACCGACCTTCACACGAAACATCGCGCGATGGAGGTCGTCCAGTTCTGCGATTTTCGTCTGTAGAACCTTCTGGTAATCGGCCCAGCTGATAGTTGTTGGCTGGGCAAAGTCAGCCATAAACTCCCCGTGCAGACCGGGGACTTTACCGAACCAGAAATTCTGAATGAATGCCTTCGCTCCGCCATACGGGTCAACATTGGCTATAAGTGTCTCGTAGGACGGGCGATGCTGCTGGAGCTTCGGCGGTACGGGCACAAGCTTGCACAGCACAAACGAGTGAGGAGGGGGATTCTGGCTAGAATCGACATCGCAGCACTGGCTCATCACTGCGCAAGATGCAACGGTACCCTGCACCTGCACAATATGGTGTTGCCTTTTGGGGTCGCCTTCCGCAGCGGCTTCGACGCAGATCTTCGTCCCGGTCGTCCCAACGACCCTGCTCAGGAGCCTTGTGCTGTCAACACGCGCAATTGGAAACACGAAGTCCCTGACGATGTCCCCCTGCTTGAGGTTCGTGAGGTCCGCCGCATCGCTAAACATTCATCACTCTGTTGAGGCTCTGAGGCCCGGCCTTGTGCCGCCTCGGAGCTTCCGGGCCATGGCCGGTGACACCGGCACCGTCTGGCGGGGGACGTATGCCTCCTCCGGTGCCTCTGCTTGGGCGGACTTCAGCGCCGCCGCCCATAGCGACTTATAGCGCGCTACCTCCCTCTGTAACTCAACAATGATGCCTTCGTAGAAGGAGATTATCGCGGGGTCGTAAACACCGCCCGCAAATCTGACGGTGTCTGTCATCTGCCGCACCTGTTTTTGTGGCGCCCCCGTCTCTAGGCTGGCCAGACCGTCTGCAGCGGTCCTTTCTTGTAGGGCGAAAAACTGATTCCTCCACAGCTGTTCTAGGTTGGTGGAGATGCGGGTTGTGGATCCCCCTGACATACCTTGATCGAGAGCTGGGTTCATGCTTTCCCTCGCATAATCTGTTTGTATTCTTCGCGGATGTGCTCCAGAAACTGGATCTGAATTCTGTGGTGGAACACGTCCATTAAGGGCGAGAGGTCGTGGATGTAGACGGGCGCGAGCATGTAACAGTCGAGGTCCAAGATGAAGAGGCCGCCGGCCTTTCCGGGCATCCGGATAAGTGCGCCGCGGATCGTAATCTTGTGCTCTTCAACGGCAAGCCGAAATTCTGTCAGCAGTTGCTCGATGCTCGCGGGGTCGAAGCGATCGAGGTCCAGCGGCAGGTTGACATAGCGCTGCAGATCCCTGACTCCTTGCCCCGGGGCCAACTCTATGTGGTTGACGTATCGCAGCCCGACCCTCTGAAACGTCTGAATGCTGAACTCGCGTGTAAAGGTCTCGGTGCGGAGGAGAGCCTCCTCCTTGAACTCCTCAAAGCTGCCGTACTGGTTGAAGACGGCTACGAAATTCTCCTGCGAGACCTTGATGCTGCGACCCTCTTCGGGGTTAGCGAAAACATAGGCCTGGAGGAGGCGTCCGTCGGCTTGCGGTTGCACTTCCTGGCTGACCGCGGGATAGCCCTCTGCAAGGCTGTCTTGGATTCTCCACACCTCGGGAGCTATCCTCAGCCGCGGCGCAAAGCGCAGTTCGAAGGCTACTTCCCGCACACTGGGACGAGGGAAGATTTCCTGAAGTTCCTGCTCACTTACCACGGATTTAGCCTTTCTTCATGCTCGTTTCGTTTTCGGGGCACGCTGTCGACTGTCCGCACCTCGAACCTTAAGCCGGGCATTCGTTTAAAGTCAAGCCTTAGTTCGGCGGAAGAAGCCCGCAAGGCACTATAAAGTGCCGCGATGTGTCTTGAGCGTTTCGTCGATCGCTTCTCGACCGAGTTCTTGGAGGGCTGGGCCAGTTTGCGGCTTCCGCATCCGGCGCAGGCTCGCCCCACATCGTCGAAGGTGCTTGCCTTTCTGGAATTATCGGCATCAGCGCGCGATTCAAGCACCCGCCTGCGAATCTTAGACTTGTCCTAGAGGATAACAGTCACACGCAAAGAGTGGCATCGGCGGTGGCCGAGGGTTTGCGTCCACGCTCCCATTCCTCGCTCGGACTGTGATTCAATAGTAGAGATGGCGATTCCCCGGAGAGCGACGGTGCGCGGGCGGTGGTTGGCGGCTCAGCGGAAGGTGCGCGAGCTGAAGATGGTGGGGCGCGCGCTGGCTTCTACTGCGCATCCGGTGCTGGCGCAGATTATCCCCATGCGGTTCTGCAACTTGAGCTGCGCCTACTGCAACGAGTACGACAAGGTTTCAGAGCCGGTGCCGCTCGAAGAGATGTACCGGCGGATCGACCACCTGGGACGGCTGGGGACGGCCATGATCGGAATCTCGGGCGGGGAGCCGCTGACGCATCCGGGGCTGGACGACATTATCCGGCGGATGCGGCGGACGGGGGCGATTGCGGGGATGATTACCAACGGCTACCTGCTGAATGTGGAGCGGATTGAACGACTTAACAAGGCCGGCCTGGACCACATGCAGATATCGATCGACAACCTGGAGCCGGACGAGATTTCGAAGAAGAGCCTGAAGGTGCTGGATAAGAAGCTGCAGATGCTGGCCGAATATGCCGAGTTTCATGTGAACATCAATTCGGTGGTGGGCGGGGGCTTCAAGAATCCCAACGACGCGATGGTGATCGGCAAGCGGGCGCTGGAACTGGGCTTTACTTCGACGATTGGAATCATCCACGACAGCAGCGGGCAACTTAAGCCGCTGAAGGACGACGAGGCCAGGGTCTACTACGAGATGAACCACAGGAAGAAGATCAACTACTCGCGGTTCGACTACTTTCAGGAGGCGATTGCGCAGGGGGAGCCGAACGACTGGCGCTGCCGGGCGGGGTCGCGCTACCTGTATATCTGCGAGGATGGGCTGGTTCACTACTGCTCGCAGCAGCGGGGGTATCCGGGCGTGCCGCTGGCCGGGTATACGACGGAGGACGTGAAGCGGGAGTTTTTGACGGCCAAGAGCTGCGCGCCCAACTGCACCATCGGGTGCGTACACAGGATCAGCCACATCGACCACTGGCGGGGGGCGCAGACGAGCACGGTTTCTCCGGGAGGACGCGGGGCGGAGGCGCCGGTGCTGGTGAATATACAGATCGCGGATTGAGCGGAGCGGAATCGATCGCCAAATAGAGAACGGCGCACCCCAAAGCGGGATGCGCCGTTTTGCTTTGCAGGTTGGAGCGGCTACTTGGCGGCGGCCTTTTTGGCGGAGGCCGGTTTGGGGGCGGAGGCGGTGTCGGCGATGGCCTGGTCGATGAGCTGGTAAAGCTTGGTGCGGTCGACGACTTCGACGAAGGGAGCGCCTTTGGAGTTGGCGGTGACGACCCAGATGGTGGGGGTGTGCTCGATGCCGATGCGCTGGCCGAGCGCGTAGTCGGCTTTGACGTCGGCGGCGAGCTTGCCCTGCGGGTCGAGGGCGAAGGGCAAGGGGACGCCGTGGTTCTGGGCGAACTTGTCAGTGAACTGGCGGAGCGAATCGAGGCTGACGATGGAGGGCTGATTGGCGAAGACCTGGTCGCGGTACTCGTCGCCGAGGGCCTTGCTCTTCAGGTCGAACCAGCGGGCGTTGACGGCGGCATTGAAGCTCCAGTTGTGGAAGGGGAGCGGGAAATCGTGGCGCACCCAGGGAATCTTGTAGGTGGCGGCGGCTTCTTTGAGGAGGATGTTGGCGTTGGCGCAGTCGGGGCACTCGAGGTCTTCGAATTCGACGATGGCTATGCGGGCGCCGGCGGGCGGACGGAGCGCGGAGGGGTCGTGGACCTGGGTTCCGCGGGATGGAGGGGCGAACTGGGCGTGGGCGGCGGCGGCCGAGGCGAAAAGCGCGGCGGAGGCAAGGGCCAGGAAAAGGCCGGTGCGATTGGGGACGGGATGGGCGTTGCGAAAGAGACGAAACATAGCGATTGGACGGCTCCCTATGGGCAATTGTAACGGGAGAGAAGCGGGAGGGGGTTGGACTTATTGGCGGTCGCGGCGGCGGGCGGCGATCCAGCGGCGCCATTTGTAGTCGGCGATGAGGGAGGCGGCGACAAGGAGGACGGCGAGGATGCCGAGGAGGATCTTCATGGCTTATTCAGGATCGCATGAGCTGGGGTGGGGTGGGAAAGACGGTGGGGGATTCCCGGGCTTCAAAAACGGGACCTGGGCGAGGTGAGGTGAGATGAGAAGAGAAGAGTATGAAGCGAGGCGGGTATTTCCCAGGTCTGATGGATTACCCTCGTAGCTGCGGGGCAGAAAGAGTTCAGGAAGCTTATTTTGCGTATCGTTCTCTCGAATATCGGGACGTTTGGGGACATCAATCCGCTGATCGCGATTGCGCTGGAGTTGAAGCGGCGGGGACACGCGCCGGTGATGGCGGTGCCGGCGGTGTTTGCGGAGAAGATTGTGCCGCTGGGGCTGGAGTTTCACGCGGTGCGGCCGGATATCGACCCCGAGAACACGATCCTGGTGGAGATGATCTACGACGTGAAGAAGGGCACGGAGCGGGGACTGAGGGATTTTCTGTTTCCGGTGCTGCGCCAGACCTACGACGATCTGCTGGACGCCGCTACGCGGCCGGAGCGGGCGGACCTGCTGCTGCTGGGCGAGCTTAACTACGCGGGGCCGCTGGTGGCCGAGGTGACGGGGATTCCCTGGGCGAGCTACGTGCTCGCCCCGCTGTCGTTCTTCTCGGCGTTCGACCCGCCGGTTCTGCCCATGTATCCGCGGCTGGCGCGGGCGGACAAGACAGTTCCGGGGATGGGCCGGGCGATCCGGCGGCTGGCGCGGTTTGTGAGCCGGAAGTGGCCGCAGCCAATCTACGATTTACGGACGGAGTTGGGACTGGCGAAGGGTGCGAATCCGCTGTTCGACGCCAAGCATTCGCCCTACCTGGTGCTGGCGCTGTTTTCGCGGGTGCTGGGAGTGGAGCAGAAGGACTGGCCGGAGAACACTCGGATTACGGGGTTCTGCTACTACGATTCGGACGCGGGGAACGACGAGCTGCCGGCAAATCTCAAGGAGTTTCTGGCGGCGGGGCCGGCGCCGCTGGTGTTTACGCTGGGGTCGGCGGCGGTGCTGGCGGCAGGAAGGTTCTACGAGTTCAGCGCCAAGGCGGCGATGCGGCTGGGAGTGCGGGCGGTGCTGCTGATTGGGACGGACGAGCGGAACCGGCCGCGGCAGGCGCTGCCGGAATCGATTTGCGTGGCGGAGTATGCGCCTTTTTCGGCGCTGTTTCCGCGGGCGGCGCTGGTGGTGCACCAAGGCGGGGTGGGGACGACGGCGCAATGCCTGCGGGCGGGGAAGCCGATGCTGATCATGCCCTACTCGCACGACCAGCCGGACAACGGCAGGCGGATGCGGCGGCTGAAGGTGGCGCGGGTGATTCAGCGGGGGAACTATCTGCCGGTGAGGGTGGCGCGGAAGCTGAAGGCGATGCTGGAGGAGCCCTTGTTTGCGCGGCGCGCGAAGCTGGTGGCGCAGCGGCTGGAGCGCGAGGACGGGGTGCGTTCGGCGTGCGATGCGCTGGAAGAGCTTTACCGGAGTACGCGGCAAGGAAAGCTCTGACCCGGCTGCAGATCTTAGAGGCGGTCGGCGATGGGAGGAAATGTGAGCAAGAAGCTCAGGGCCAGCATCGTGAGAGCAACGATGTTAAGGGTGCCCAAAGCGACGGTCTTTGCCCGCCAGCGCAATTCCAAGATGCCCCAGGCGAGAAGCCAGATGAGAATGGCAGTGGTGGTTACGCCGGAGAGAGCGCCCGTCGGCTTATAGAAAACAAGGATGCTCTTGACGGTTGCCGACTTATCGCCGGCGAAGGCCAGCACGGCCAGAGCGAAGGCGCCGATGCCAGCGGAAAGAATGGCGGCTGCGCCAGAGCCGTTGGTGATGGCCGGAACGTTGGGCGAGGCGGCAGGGTGTGAGGCATTCATTTTTCCGCTCCTTGACTCAGTTAGATCGGGGGCTCAGTTGAATGGTGTGGCCGCCCTGGACTGGGGCGTACTTGTTAATCATGGCTCCGAAGAGACCGGCGATACCCGCCGCAAGAAACGAAGCCGCGGCAAAGCAGAGCACCGCGGCACGAAGTTGCCGATGGTTGCTGAGGTCGCGCCCGTACCTGATGAAGACAAACGCGACCATGGTGATGGAAATCGGAGCGAACCACGCGACGTGCTCTTTCCACTCCATTCCAAGCGAGTGCCAGCCGATGGTCCCAGAATTCGACATCAGCAGGTGTTGCGGAAACATGGAGAGATCGACCGTTCCAGGCGGCGGCGCAGCACGGTACCAGGGGTAAATGAGATAAGTCCCAGTCAACACAGCCGCCCAGGCCAGTATAACCATCGCAATCAGGTAGACCTTCAGGAAACGCTCCTGGCCGGGAGTGGATGCGGATGGAGCGGGCGAGATGGTGAAACGATAAAGTTCAACAAGCGCACCGGAACATGCGAGCAGATAGAGCGCACCGAATCCCATGCCGTGAATCATTGTCCAGAGGCTGCGCACGGTGATTTCCATGGAGCGTTTCTCCCGATACGGACGAGCCACAGCGCATCCGCGAAGCTGCAAGTCATTCATATCCGTTCAGGTGGGGTTGGGCGGATAACATGGCGTCTCCCACGGTTTTCTTGTCAGCATCCTTATCTTTTCCCCAGGTCTTATAGAGGCCAAGATAGGCGTAGTTCTCGGTTTGTCCAGCGATGGAGTGGCCGTACGCAAAGAGCAATTGGAGGCCTGGGGACTTGAAGTGGTAATAGCCGCCCGCGTCAACCAGCGTGGAGGATTGTGTTTGAGCGGCGGCGAACCCTTCTCGCGCGTGAGAAAAGATCTCGGCCGACAGCTCCAGCTTCTTGCTGACTTCCTTCTTGACGAGATATCCGCCATAGAGATAGTTGCGATACTGCGTTTGCGGCACGACCGTGTATCCAAGACCGCCGACGACGCTCCAGGGTCCGAATTCTTTTTCTACCCAAATGGGCAGTTTGTACCATACCCGGCCTACGCCGAGACCCTTGGTATAACTGCCGGTGGGAATCTCAAACATGGTGAAACTGCCGATCTGTGGGCGGTGCGGGGTCTGCTTGATGAATCCGTACTTCACACCCAGTTCCATATCCGTGAGGCCAAAGGCGCTGGCGCCTGTTCCGCCGGGAGCATAGACAGGGCTGTTCGACGGCTCGACGGCCCCAAATGGGAGGATGGCATGAAGCTGGATATTGGGGATGGCCCCCCAGTTGAATTCGAATGCGGGACCGGTGGAGTCAAGTTCCGCCGGCGTACCGTCCACAGTACCGAAGATATAGAACTCGTAGTGCCCAAGGTCCACGGGCGTGGGGTCGTCGGTCTGAAAGGGAGGCCCCGCCTGCGCCCACAGCTTTGAAGCGCTGAGCATAATGAGGCACAGCAGCGTCAGCATTGAGGTAAGGCCGCGAACCCTCATCGACGACAGGCCTTTCTCACGAAGATCACGAGGTCCTTTTGAAGTTGATGCCGCACACGAACAATATATATCGAAATTCGATAATAGCCAATGCGCGTCCGGGCCGGGAGCGATATATTCATCCTGTGTTGAAACAACAACGGGAATTGTTTTTCGGACTCATACGGATCCACGTGCTGGTGCACGCTTCTCATGAGCCGATCTTCGGGTTGGCCATGATGGAGGAGTTGACGCATCACGGGTATCGGATTGGCCCAGGAACCCTGTACCCGCTCCTGCATGGTTTGGAGCGCAGCGGCCTATTGAAGTCTGCTCTCAAGAGCGTTGGAGGCCGCAAGCGACGGGTTTACAAGATCACGAACGCCGGCAAAAAGGCTTTGGAAAAGGCCGGAGACAAGGTTGACGAACTGCACCACGAAATCCACGAAGAGCATCCGCGGGAGCTCCCGGCGGTGACCGGAAGGCGGGCGCCCACCAGGCGTTCAACTGGATAATGGCCGCATTACTTGCGCGGATAGTCTTTGGTTTGGCCGGTGCGGGAGTTGGTTACGGAGAAGCTGCCGTCGGGCGAGACGACGACCTTCAGATAAGCGCCGTCCTGCTTGGCGCCGGCGGGATTGGCGATGAGGGCGGCAGGGCTGTTGTGGGCGGCGTCCGAGTCCTCGGCGGTGTGAAGTTGCCAGAGATCCTCGAGGCCGGGGCTTTCATGGACGGTTTGCCAGGCTTCGGGGCTGCCGGCCTTGCGGGCGCCGTTGTCCATGATGGCCACGCGAGGGTGAATGGCATCGACGAAGGCGCGGGAGTTGGACAGGTTGAAGCCGTGATGGTTGACGAGATAGAGGTCGACCGTGCCGATGAGATTGTTGGGGCAGACAAGCGGAATCTCCTTGGCCTTGGTGAGGTCGCCGAGATCGAGGAAGCGGAAGCTGCCAAAGGTGACGAGAATGCCGGCCGAGCGGGGATTCTCGGTTTCGTCGAGGTCCCATTTGGGCTCGGTGGCGCAATACGGGTTGGGCGTGGGCTGGATGCCTGGAACGGAGCCGATGTGCTCGCCGTCGGCGGTGAGGACGATGGTGTCGAGGCCGGGGATGGAGATGGTGTCGCCGGGGTGGACGATGCGGCGGGGCTTGCCCTGGATGGCTTTGAGGTAGGCGGCGTAGTCGGCGCGGGTGATATCGGAGTCTTCGCGGTTGGGGCCGTGGTCGAGGAATTCGCCGATGGGGACGCGTTTGACGAGCGAGGGGACGCCGCCGACGTGGTCGTGGTGAAAGTGGGTGATGAGGACGTGATCGAGCCTGGTGATGCCGGCGTCGCGCATGGCTTGCTGGATGCGGGTTGCGTCGCGGCCATCGGCGGTAGGCCAGCCGGTGTCGACGAGGAGGGAAGCGCCAGAGGGGGCTACCAACAGAGTGGCCTGGCCGCCTTCGACATCGACGGCGTAGATGAGCAGGTGTTTTGCCGGCTCGGCCTGGGCTGATGCGGGCAGTGGCTGGAAATGCAGGGCGAGGCAGCAGGCGAGGACGGGCAGCGGGATGAAGAAGACGCGGGCGAGGCGCGGCAGAAGCCGGCGGCGAAGATGGACAGAGCGGGAATCGGCGGCAATTTGCATTTGGTGGACAGTGTACCCGGTTAACGCCTGGTTGGGAAACGGAATGGCTGGACAAGGCGCCGTTGGAGTTGGGTAAGGGTGGAAAACGCCGTCGGTGGGGGTTGTGGTCTCCCAGGTCTCAGAATCGAGAACTGGGGCGCCCAGCTTTTGTTGACCGGGAAAGTGCGCGAGAGCACTGGTTGCTGTTTAAGTGCGGGTGCGCGGGGCCGTGCTGGTGTAAACTGATCAAGACCCCAAAGCCGGCTCCTCGCGAGCCGGCTCGATTGTGTCGGGACGTGGCTCAGCCTGGTAGAGCACTCGCTTGGGGTGCGAGGGGTCGGCAGTTCAAATCTGCCCGTCCCGACCATTTTTAGAATCAGTGGTTTACGCGGATTCCCTTCCAGAGGGAAATTGTAGGGCGAGTACTCAATTTGCGCAAGGATTTTCGGATCTTTTTCCAGTGCAACAGGGGGCTTTCGCGGCCTCTGTGCTGTCGGCTCTCCATCATTCCGACCAATATCGGCGAATAATGCGGGCAAGATGCTCCCTAACGGAGCGCGGCTCCCGCTCTCCGCGTGTGGCCTCCAACTCCGCCATGTAGCTCACGGCCTCCCGCTCTTCCTTGCGCTCCTTCCGCCGATTCAATTCCCACTCCACCGTACCGTGGTTGCATCCCCGCCGAACCGGGTTGGCTTACAGGCTTTCCGCTTGGGTTTGGGCTTCGGTTGAAGTGGCTCTATGGTCCACTGATGCGCCGCGTTCGCCTGCGGTGAATTCGGAGGTCGCGCACAGGGACCCCCTATCAGCGACCCTCAGATTCTCGGCAGGCTCACCCCTACAAGAATCCCACCAGTGCCGCCTGCTGTGGTCCCTGCCCCGGCAACCTAGGCAATAGGCACGGGGAGCCCGTGCATCCACTTCCGAGGCGGCAGACGATGATGAGAGGACACTTGGTTTGCTCTATACTGTCTTGTCGGACGGGAGAATTGAAACGTGGCCCTGTTGAGCTTTTGGAAGAGTGCCAAGGAGGAGGTCCTAAATCTCTCAATTGAACAGGTTGTCGTCAACGCGGGAGACGGGATTCTTCGCGACCAATCCGCATGTTCATTGGAGTTTCGCGAGTTTCTCGGCAAAGTTCCGGTTGAGATTCTCTTTGGATACGCTCATCACTGCTTGAACAAAGGTTTCAATAGAAGCGGCCTTGTTCTCCAAGATATAGTCAATGAGTTTGGACGCCGCCTTGAGTTTGAGGTTGAGGACGGCCTGTATCAAGGAACTCGGAAAACAGTTGGCTTTGACGGGATTTGGCGCGTGGAGGGAGAACCGGACCTTGTCATCGAGGTTAAAACCACAGATTCTTTCACAGTTGATTTAGATACTCACGCCCGATATAAAGATCGGCTCCTCTCCGAAGGGAGACTGTCAAGGAATGCCTCGACACTCATTGTGGTTGGACGCAGGGATACAGGCGCACTTGAAGCCCAGATCAGAGGTTCGCGCTACGCATGGGATATGCGCCTAATCAGCGTGGAACGACTTATTAAGCTCGTCCAAATCAATGAAAAGTCAGATGACCCGAATACGTTGAAACAGATTCGCCAGCTTTTGCAGCCATTCGAATACACAAAGATCGATAGGATAATCGACGTTATCTTCACAACTGCTGTCGATGTCGAGGCGCAGCAAGAGTTGGAACAAGAGGTCCCTGTTGAAGCGGAACAAGGTATCCCCGCTTCACACACGCAGATTCGGACTGACTTTGAAGTTTTGAATGCCAAGCGGCAAGAAGCAGTAGATGCCTTCGGCGAATCGAAGGGCACAGAGTTGGTGAAGCGCAGCAGAACTTTATTCTGGAGCCAAAGTAAGGAATTGCGGGTCTGTTGTGCGGTGTCGAAGAGATATGAAGGTGACTACCAGCCATACTGGTACGCATTCCATCCGAAGTGGGATGCTTTCTTGGCTGAGGGCCAGGAAGGCTATTTCGTTCTGGCGTGTATGGATCGAGATGAAGCGTTTGCGGTGCCTTATTCATGGCTCTTAGTTAACAAGCAGAACTTCAATCGAACTGAGAGCGGAGAGCGTTCCTATTGGCATGTGGCGCTTACTACCTTGGACGATGGCAGGCTTGCAATCAACACCTCGAAGGTGGGGGTCAAGACGCCGCTGGATCAGTATCGCTTCCCGCTCATTAAAAAGGTGACGGTGGATTAAGCCTTGCTGGTGGGCAGTAATTCTGGCCGTGTGGAGTCCTGAGGAATGCGCGTGGTCTGAGAAGCCGGTCAGCGCGGCAACCACCCGAACGGTGTATGCCCGTCTTTCTCCCAATTTTGGCCGCCGATCTCTCACCGCTTCTGAGCCTTGACCCGCGCCTTCGCTTTCACGACCCAATCCCGTGCGCGCTTGATGCCTGCTTCGGCGAGCTTTTCGATTAGCTTGGGGACGGAGAGGTCCGAGTTGGCCCGGATGAGGGCTTCCGCGCGCTTCGTCTTATCGCGGGAGCGAGCTGTTCGATCTGCCACTCCGTGGGCGGATTTGCAGTATGTTCTAGCTTTACCCAGCTTAGGGATGAATGTCTCGCCGCAAAAGGGGCAAACGCGCACGCCATCCATGAACAGCGCCATCGCCACCGCCGTACTCATATCTGGGCAATACAGCCCCGGTGTCGGCTCGTGCTGGCCGCTGAATGGCCACCAGACAACCAATCGGGCATTCTTTGCCGCGTGGCTCATTGCCTCTGCGTAATACCACCTCGCCCCATCCCATTTCCCTTCGCCGGTCCAATCTTCCGTCTGCGTCATGCCAAGCGGAAGCTTCGGCATCAAAGGGCGGCATTGATCGACAGCCGCCAGGAGCTTCCGATCGTCCTTTTCGGTGTAGGCGTGCCGTAATCGGCCTAGACCTTTGAGCGCGCGAGCGAGAGTCGAGCGAGTGTCCCTCTCAAGCCACCCTTTGGCTATCTCAGGGCTGACAGCCTGCACTTTTACGAGGGTCTCGCCGCCCCGGCTCGGAAACACCGCGCATTCGCCGTTCGCTGTATTTTCATCATCCGCGTTAACTAAGAGCGGCAGTGTAACGGTATGTAATGGGTCACGTGACATGCCGACCATAGTAGCAGTATTGTCAAGAAGTAGGCAAGACAAGGATGTCCTTGACATGAAAAGCAATGACAACGCGAATGAGTTCTTAACAGTGGACGAAGCAGCACAGCTCACGGGCTACTCACATTGGAGCATCCGCCGTTGGCTGACGCTCGGAGGTAAATTGACCCGCTACCGGGCAGGTTCCCGCATCGTTGTGAGCCGCGCGGAACTGCTTGAGTTGGTGAAACCGAAGAAAGAGGAAACGAAATGACCCAGTCACCACGACTTAACCGCTCACCGGAGAACACATTGGAGGCCAGCATGAAAGACGCGATTGACATTTTGCTCCAAGACAAGCAGCACACGGACGCCCAAAAGCTGCTCGCCTTTCATCACGCAACCCCCGAATTTTTGCCTCGCGTAGTTGCGGAGTTTCGGCTCTTGCAAAAGCAGGGCCGCAAAGCGGGCGGTGCTAAATCGCTCTTTCACTTTCTCCGGTGGGACGGGCACTGGCAAGCAATCGATGACTTCGAAATCGATGACCATTTGAGGCCGCTTGCAGTCCGTGTTTGCGCTCTTCTGTGGCCCGACATCAAAGGCATGGTGCAGTTTTGCCCTTGCGCGGCAGATGACATTCTTGGCACTCGCATTGTGCGGCGGGGCAAGGGACGCGGAAATTTCCTCTACCCCGGCAAGAACACAGTGAGCGCAGCGTCATTCCTACCGCCTGAAAAGAACGGCGCGGGATTGGTGCGTCCGATTAGATTAGGAGGATTTCCAACAGTCATAACGATTCCACCTCCAGTGCCAGTATTGGACCGCCCTGCCACGTTTCACGGGTTGATTACTGAAGCGGAGGCCGCGTCCATTGCTGCTCCGTTGCGCGGCTTCGTGGAAAATTCGCCCCATCCCCGGCATCAGAAATTACTGGCTTGGGTTCGCCCCGTGGAG
>Ga0181524_10000383_pt1 | contig 53781 bp, 40 predicted proteins | sample PEATcosm2014_Bin_34_FD_119761 | JGI IMG/M metagenome (GOLD analysis project Ga0181524, IMG submission 119761) | Peatland microbial communities from MTU Mesocosm Facility, Houghton, MI, USA - PEATcosm2014_Bin05_60_metaG | ecosystem: Environmental > Terrestrial > Soil > Wetlands > Peat | place... | reverse complement strand
TAGGACTCTCGGCCCATGAGGCGGGGTTTGGATCTCCGAGCAGCCGAAATGAACGAGTATCAAGGATGAGAATCGTCGTAACCCATTGCGCCGCAACGAGGCAACCAAGTTTTGCGATCATAGGCCACCTCCCCATCAAGCCCAGCCTAACCAATTGGGCAAGAGCCGTTTGCATAACCACGAATTATCCAACCGGATTTCGTGATCATAGGCTGTTACTCCGAGAATAGACACGTAAGTCCTTGCAAATCAATGGAACTCTCATTTTATGTTCTCACGCTCCCATGCTTCACGTTCCACCGCAGGGTTTCCCACTACTGGGACGCGCAATTCCCACGGGCGAACATCGGTCACGCGATTCGTTGTGGTATCAGTTTCATAAACCTCTGATTCCAAGCTGCTTACAATTTGGAGTCCAGTTGGCACTTCCTCTGCTTGTGCATCAGGGTGCCCGAAAGGGACCGGCATGAAATGACTGACCTTAAATTCGCCTTCCGCCAACTCGCCAAAAACCCCGGCTTCACCGCTGTGGCCGTGCTCACGCTGGCGCTGGGCATCGGGGCCAACACCGCCGTTTTCACGCTCGTCAACACCCTGGTCCTGAAACCCGTGTCCGGTCGCTCTCCCGGCCAACTGGTCAGCCTCTACTCGCGAGATTCCACGAAGCCTGACGGTGACTACCGTGCATTCTCTTACCCGGACTTCCTGGACTTGCGCGCGAACAACGATCTGTTCGACGGCATGCTCGCGATGCAGCCTAACCAGGTTGGCGTAACTGAAGGCGAGTTCAGGCGCCGCATCTTCGCGCTGAATGTCAGCGCAAACTACTTCTCGGTGTTCGGGGCCAATCCCGCTCACGGGCGGGCCTTTTCGCCGGAGGAAGAAAGGCAGGCGGCGCCGGTGGTTATCGTGAGCTATCGCTGGTGGCAGCGACACGGCAGCGATGCGGGACTCATCGGCCGGAGCCTTGAGGTCAACGGCCGTCCGTTGACCATCGTCGGCATGAGCCCCGAGGGGTTCACGGGAACCACGCCGATGTTCGTGCCCGACCTTTACCTTCCGCTCTCGTTTCCATCGCCCGGCGCGAATGAAGCGGGAGCATCTCTGATGGACCGGACGAGACACGATTTATTTCTGGTCGGACGACTGAGGCGCGGAATCGGTCTCCCCGAAGCGAACTCCCAGTTACAAGTCATCAGCGATCAACTCGCCAAGGCCTACCTGGACCCAAATCGCCACCAGGTAATCACAGTCGGCCCGGTGAACCGCCTTTCGATTTCAACAAGTCCGCAAGGCGACCGTGGAATCCTCAATGTCCTGAGTGTGCTGATGCTCGCGATGTCTTGTGCGGTGCTGCTCATCGCGTGCCTGAATCTGGCAAACATGCTTCTGGCGCGCGGTGCTGTCCGCGCCAAGGAAATCGCCGTCCGAATAGCTCTTGGCGCTTCCAGGGGCCGCATCCTCAGCCAGTTGCTCACGGAGGGGTTGTTGCTTTCTGCCTTGGGCGCCCTCGCGGGACTTCTCCTGGCTCTTTGGGCCATGAATTGGTTGTCTGGTTCCCTGGACTTGGTCGCTCCGATGCCGACGACTTTCGATGTCCGCCCTTCCGGGGGCGTGCTCGGCGCCACTTTGGGATTTTCGCTGCTGGCGACGGTCTGTTTTGCGCTCCTCCCAGCCTGGAAACTGGCGCGACTCGATGTGAATTCCGATCTGAAAGGAAACACCACCGGAACCACCGCCGGCGGGAAGGGCGGACTGTTTGCCCTGCGAAACCTGCTCGTTATGGGCCAGGTCGCCATGTCGCTTGCCTTGTTGGTTGCCGCGGGTCTGTTCGGCCGGGCCGCAGTCAAGGCGATGAAGGTCGATGCGGGATTCCGCGTCGCTCGGGGCTTCTACCTGCAACTCGACGGGGGCCTCGTCGGTTACGGACCCCAGAAGATGCGCCAGTCTCTCTCGGAACTGCTCGAACGCGTCCGCGCTCTGCCAGGCGTCCAGTCGGCCAGTCTTGCGGCAACCATCCCGTTTGGAGACCTGACTCTCAGCGAGGGCGTGCAACAGGCGGGCGCGTCGATCCCTCCGCCTCGCGACGCCACGTCTCCTGCCCTGGGTCAGGCCATCGGCGCAAACTACAACGTCGTCGGCAATGACTACTTTCGGACGCTCGGCGTAACCCTGCTCCAGGGACGCGATTTCAGCCGCGCCGAATGTGAGAACACAAACGGGCCAAGGGTGGCGATACTCAACACAGCGCTCGCGCAGAAGCTCTGGCCGGGTGAGGTCCCGCTCGGCAAACGGGTCCAATTGACCGGGTTGGGCGCTCCCGGGGGCGGTGTCGGGCGCTCTCTGGCCGGCGGCGCCCGTCCGGATGTGACGATGGAAGTCGTAGGCATCGTACCTTCGTGGAAGCCCCATCTGATCGACCCCACGGAGGGGGCGGGGATTTTCGTGCCGTTCGCCCAAGACCCACGAGTCGAGGTCCTGCTTCATGTCCAGCCGTTGCCGACGGTGAATGCGGACCCTTTGCTTCGACGCGTTCGGGGGGAAATCCAGCGAGTTGATGCGGCGCTGCCCGTTGTCTCCGCCAAATCGCTTCGGTCCCATCTCAGGGGCAGCCTCGAAGTCTGGACCGTGTGCAGCGGCGCAACTCTAATCGGGACCTTCGGCGGCGCTGCGCTGCTGCTGGCGGTGGTTGGGGTCTATGGCGTCATGGCTTACTCCGTGGCGCGACGGACACGCGAGTTGGGAATCCGCATCGCGCTGGGCGCTGACCGCGCGAGCGTTCTGGGCCTCATCCTTCGCGAGGGCGCCAAACCCGCCGCCATCGGAATGCTGCTCGGTTTGCCCCTGGCCTTTGCCTTGGCCAAGGCGATGGCTGGTTTCCTTTTCGAGGTACAGGCCCTCGACCCGCTCATCTTCTTTGCGGCCCCCGCCTTCCTGGTATTCGCGGCCCTGCTGGCCTGCTACGTGCCGGCGCGGCGGGCAGCCAACGTCGATCCCATGATCGTCCTCAGAGAACAATAGAGAAAGGACACCTTACTCATAAAAACGCAGTCACCATACTACAACTATGAAGATTACACTCCCGTCCATTATGCTGTGTTTGGCTCTCCTCCCGATTGCCATCGCACAAAATAAAACCCCGTCGCAGTCACCCGTTGCCCCGGAGCCGATGTGCGTGCCAACCGTCGCCGAGGTTCTCACCAACTACGTGAGGGCCATCGGCGGGACCGCGGCCTGGGAGAAACTGAATTGGACGGTTAGGTTCAAGGACATCAGACACAACGTTTCAATCGAAGACTCGAAATTCGAGCGACCAGGGAGTCCTTGACAAGCCGGCTAACAAACAAAGTGTGCTTTTCGAGGACCGCATCCAGGCGGCGCTCAGTAAATTCTCCTCGCCGGTTGCGGGCCAGTTAGACTATTGATTGGTTGTGGCTGACCCGCGGGGTTCGCAAGCAAGCGGGACTGCGGCCCAGCTCAACGATTCTGATGAAGAAACCCGGCCCAACTGGAGTTCGCATCCTGATCGCGGATGATCAAGCCGATGTCCGGGAGGCGTTGTTGTTGCTTTTCAAGGCCGAAGGCTATCAGTCTGAAGCGGCGGATTCGCCCGTGCGGGCGCTCGAACTGCTGCGCAAGGAGGAATTCGCGCTGGTCTTGATGGACCTCAACTATACGAGGGACACGACCTCGGGCCAGGAGGGGATCGAATTGCTTCCGCGCATCCAGGAACTCGACGCGGCGGTGCCGGTCGTGGTCATGACGGCATGGGCCAATGTCGAGCTTGCCGTCGAGGCCATGCGGCGCGGAGCGCGGGATTTCGTCCAAAAGCCGTGGGACAACGTGCGCCTGCTCACGATTGTCCGAACACAAATCGAATTCGGCCAGGCCCTGCGGAAGGGCAACCGGTTGGAGGCGGAAAATGAGGTCCTGCGCGGCCAATCGCGCCCTAACCTCATCGCCAAATCCCCCGCCATGCGACCAGTCCTGGAATTGATCGACCGCGTGGGCCCCTCCGACGCCAATGTGCTCATCACTGGGGAAAGCGGCACCGGAAAAGGATTGATCGCCGGCGTCCTCCACGCGGTTTCAAGCAGGTCCCAGAAACCCCTGGTCACGGTCAATACGGGCGGGCTCTCAGAAGGAGTCTTTGAAAGCGAGGTCTTCGGCCACGTCAAAGGCGCGTTCACCGATGCCAAGACGGACCGCGTGGGCCGGTTTGAATTGGCCGATGGCGGAACACTCTTCCTGGATGAAATCGCCAATGTCCCCCTCAAGCACCAGGCCAAGCTGCTGAGCGCCATCGAAACGGGGAGCTTTGAGAGAGTAGGTTCCTCCAAGACCCTCCAGGTCGATGTGCGAGTCGTCTCCGCGACCAATGCCGACCTCAGGACCGAGATCGGCGCGGGCCGCTTTCGCTCGGACCTGCTGTTTCGGCTGAATACCGTCGAAATCCAGTTGCCGCCGCTGCGGGACCGCCGTGAGGATATTCCAGCCTTGGCCGAGTTTTTTTTAGAGCATCATCTGCAACGCTACCGCAAGCGCCTGGTGGGATTCGACGAAGCGTCGCTGCGCGTTCTCGCTAGCCACCCGTGGCCGGGCAATATTCGGGAACTGAACCACGTCGTGGAACGCGCTGTTCTAATGGCCCAAACCGATGCGGTGCGCGTGGGCGATTTGGGATTGCAGGAGAGCGTCGGTCCGGCCCGGGCCCTCGAGGAAATGAGCCTGGAAGAGGTCGAGCGGCTGCTGATAAAGAAAACGCTCTTGCGCTTCGATGGCAACGCCCGGAACGCCGCGGAATCCTTGGGGCTGAGCCGCAGCGCGTTCTATAGGCGGCTGGAGAAATATGGGCTGTGATGAGGTCGAGGTTGAAGCACGAGCATCGGATTTTTTGGATTGCGCTCCTGGCGGGCCTGCCTGCGGCCGCAGCGGCCTTGGCTCTTCTTTGGACGGGTGGGCACGGCGATCAGACAAAGTGGACGGTGATGGTGTTCATTCTGGCGATTTGGCTCGGCTGCTCCTGGTCGCTCATCGGGAAAGTCAGGTTTCCACTCCAAACACTCTCCAATTTGCTGGCGGCCATCCGCGAGGGTGATTACTCCATCCGGGCCCGAGGCGGCCGCCGGGAGGACGCGCTGGGCGAGGTCATCCTCGAGGTCAACGCCTTGGGGGAGAATCTGCGCCAGCAGCGGCTGGCGGCATTGGAAGCGACCGCCCTGCTGAGCAAGGTGATGACCGAGATCGAGGTCGCCGTGTTCACCTTCGACGGCGCCCAAAAACTGCGGCTCGTCAACCGTGCCGGCGAAAAGTTGCTCGGCAAGCCGGCCGAACGCTTGCTCAACGGCAGCGCCTCGGACCTCGGACTCGCGGAGTGTTTGCAGGGAGAACCCTCACGAACTATGGAGTTCATGTTGCCGGGCGGGGCCGGCCGGTGGGGACTCCGGCGCACCACCTTCCGCGAGCATGGCACGCCGCATACCCTGGTGGTCCTGACGGATCTCAGCCGCGCCCTGCGGGAAGAAGAGCGCGCGGCCTGGCAGCGCCTGCTCCGCGTCCTGGCCCACGAGCTCAACAACTCCCTGGCCCCCATCAAATCCATCGCCGGGACCATGACCGGCATGCTCAAGCGCCAACCGCGAATGAAGGATTGGGAACAGGATATGCAGCGCGGATTGGAAGTGATTTCGAGCCGCGCCGAGGCCCTGAACCGGTTCGTCGGCGCCTACACTCAATTGGCGAGACTGCCCCAGCCTCGATTGGGGCCGGTTGACGTCGGCGCATGGGTCCGAAGGGTAGTTGGCTTGGAGACAAGACTGCAGGTTGCCGTCGCGCCTGGGCCCCCGTTCGTGATCCAGGCGGACGGCGACCTGCTGGACCAATTGCTCATCAACCTCGTGCGCAACGCCGTCGATGCGTCTCTGGAAACCAAGAGCGTTGAGCCGCCGGGCGCCGCCTCAAGGCGGCAGGCGCCCGGCGCCATCGATGCGCCTTCGGAATCCGACGCTCGAGTCATGATCGGCTGGAGCCGGAGTATCTCCAGCCTCGAAGTCCTGGTCGAAGATGACGGCGCGGGCTTATCCAACCCGGCGAATCTCTTCGTGCCGTTTTTCACCACCAAAAAGACCGGTTCCGGCATCGGCTTGGTCCTCAGCCGCCAAATCGCGGAGGCCCACGGAGGTTCCATCATGCTGGAAAACCGAACCGACCGCCCAGGCTGCCGCGCCCGGTTGCGCCTGCCGGTGAAGTAGGCAGGCTGGAGGATGTATCCGCTTGCTGAACAGAGTGTTTGTGGTAATTTACCACTATGAAAACAGTAACGGTCGACCCACAGCGACGTGTCCGCCTCGGCGGCGAGGCGCCAGCCACCAAGTTTTGGCTTATCCCAAAAGCAGACGGGTACCACTTGCGCCGGATTCCAAAGCCTGAAGAGGAAAAGCGCCCCACTTACGAGGAAGCGCTCCAAATGATTCGCACCAACCGTTTTAAATTGACGGCGACTTGGGAGGAAATCAGAAAGGCCACACGTGAAATTGATTGATACCTGCGTGGTCATTGCGGCGGCCGATGAAGATGACGCCCTCAATGGATGGGCGGAAAAGTCAATTGCGAAGGCTGTGGCAGCCGAGGGGGCGGGCGTTTCGGCGATCACGCTGGCGGAGTTGTTTTCCCATGCCGATTCTTCGGTGACGATAGCCAGGGTGACGGGGATGGGTCTGAAGGCCCTGGACGTTCCTGCGACGGCTTCCGAATTGTGCGGAAAGGCCTACAAGCGTTATTTGGCGAGGCGGAAAGCAGATGGAATCACGGCGGGCCCAAAGACGCCATTGGCCGATTTTTTCATTGGAGCGCACGCGGAATCGATGGGCTTCGATATCGTAACCAATGATACGGACCGATTTCGGAAGTATTTTCCATCTGTTAAATTGATTACCCCTCGTCAGTGATCCAGCGACTGGATAATGTCTCCCGCGGGCGGCGGCTCCGGCGCCATGGACCGCGCTGCCCTGATATGCCGCTCCTGAAGGAGCTTGAGCGAGGCGTTGAGGCGATGCGCGCTATAAACATGCCGCTCCTGACGGAGCTTCGCCGCGGTGACGGCTAGACAATTGCCTGTCGCCCGTGAAGTACCAGACCGGCGCCTGCCTTTCCCGCTTGTGGGACGGCCTATTCCCACACGTGAACCAAGCCTCCGCCGTTGCCCGCGCTGTCCGCGTCATAACTCGCTGGTTTAAAGTCACTTACGATTTGCGTGTTGGTTGGCATATCCCGTGCTTTTCCATTCGCAAGTCCGAAAGGAACCAAAGTTGAAACCGAGTAGAAGAAACGGAATGTGTGTATGCCAGTGCTTTCAAAGTTTTACGGGATCGTGATACGGATGCTGTTCGTTCGAGAGTTTAGGGCGCACTTCTATGCGTTCTATGGCGCCTCGGAACTCATGATCGGGGTGGCGCCTGTGCGGATCATCCAGGGCGAAGCGCCAGAACGCGCGCGCGAGATGGTCATCGAGTGGGCGACACGACATCAGGATGAACTGTTGGCAGCGTGGAACCGCCTGGCCCAGGCGCGGCTGCCCCAGCCCATCCAACCGTTGATCTGACAACGAAGCCTCGGGATGGACGAGCCATGAATGACCTCAAATTCGCCTTCCGCCAACTCGCCAAAACCCCGGCTTGACCGCGGTGGCGGTGTTGTCACTGAGCCTGGGCATCGCCGCCAACACGACGATCTTCAGCTTTGTCAACGTGCTGTTGCTTCGGCCGCCGCCGGTCAAGGCACCTGGAGATCTGTGGCAGGTGTGGAGGCAGGATCCCAAGAGCCACTCGGCATTGGAGCGCTACCAAGGGTTGAGCTATCCGGGTTATGCGTATTACCGCGACCATAACCACTCGTTTCTTGCGTTGGCGGCTTTCAATCCGGAAACACCTTTCGTGAGTTGGAATCGGGAGGGCATGGGTCAATCGATTCAGTGCCAATTCGTGTCCGGCGATTTCTTCAGCGTTTGCGGAGTCAAGACCTTGTTGGGGCGCGCGTTCACTTCCGGCGAGGATCGGCAACCCGGCTCCTATCCGGTCGCCGTTGTCAGCCACCGGTTTTGGAAGGACAGCCTTGGGAGCGACCCCGGGATCGTGGGCCGGGCGCTCACGGTCAACGGAGTGAGTTTGACGGTCGTCGGCGTCGCGCCCGACCGTTTCACGGGATTGATTGCAGGGCTCTCGCCGGATTTGTGGTCGCCATTCATGATGGCCTCGACGGTGATGCACGACCCGGAGTGGCACACGCGCGCAGCAGCATTCTCGCTCTTTGGCCTGGGCCGGCTCAGACCAGGCGTCAGCGCCACGCAAGCCGAGGCGGAATTGACCGTCCTGAGCCGCCAATTCGACCAGCTTGACGCGGAGCATCCTAACCGGGGCTTCGCGGCCGCGCTTTTTCCCTGCACGATGATCCCGACGCCATTTCGGGGTTTCGTGGGCGCGTTCACCGCCGTGCTGATGGGCGCGGTGTTCATGGTCTTGCTCATCGCATGCGCGAACGCCGCCAACCTGATGCTCGCGCGCGCAGTCTCACGCCGGCGCGAGATGGCTGTGCGGGCCTCGGTCGGCGCTTCGCGGCTTCGTTTGATGCGGCAGCTTATGACCGAGAGCGTGCTCCTGGCGCTGCTCGGCGGCAGCGTCGGCTTGTTGCTGACGAACTGGTTTGTGCCAGCGCTGTTGCGATTGACTCCGCCAACGTTGCCGGTTCGCCCGGAAGTCAGTTTGGACCTGCCCGTGCTGGCCTTCACGGCGCTGGTCTCGTTGGTCACCGGAATTGTGTTCGGCTTCGCTCCCGCATGGCAGGGGACAAGAGTGAATCTGGCGGCTTGCTTGAAGGATGGATCCCCCGCCACCGGGAGCAGGCGCTCGCGTTTCGCCGGCGCCCTTGTCATTGGGCAAATCGCCGCCTGTCTCGTCCTGTTGCTCGCAGGCTCGCTGTGCCTGCGCAGTCTGTTCCTGGCGCGCAATGTCCCGCTCGGTTTCCAAGTGCGAAACCGGGTGACGGCCGAAGTGAATTTAAAAGACCACGGTTATTCGGCGGAGCAGGCCCAACGGTTCAACGAACGCTTCATCGAGCGCGTGGCGGCATTGCCCTGCATTGAATCGGTTTCTTATGCCGACTATCTGCCGCTGGATACGCGCTACCTGTCCATTTTATTTTCCGTGGAAGGACATGAACCTCCTCCGGGCCAGGAGGCATTTTCCTTCCAGACTTTCGACGTTGGTCCACGCTACTTTGCCACTAGGGGAACCGTGCTGCTCAAGGGCAGGGAATTCACCTCCCTTGACCGCGCGGGGGCTCCGGAGGTCGCGATTATCAACCGGGCCATGGCCGAACAGTTCTGGCACGGACAAGACCCGATTGGCCATAGACTGACGGAAGGAAAGCCCGGCGAGGGGACGACCTGCGAAATTGTCGGCGTGGTGGAAACCGGAAAGTACCGCACGCTCGGCGAGGACCCTCACGCTGTGGTATATCGTTCGCGTCTTCAGCACGGCGGCCCGCGGTCCACCTTCGTGGCGCAGGTGCGGGGTAACCCGCAGAGCGCGCTGGCCGCTGTCCGAAACGCGGTGCAGGAGCTTGATCCGCGACTCTCGCTCTCACGGCTCGGGACGTTGGAACAACATCTGACCCTGGCCCTTTTTCCGGCGCGAACCACCGGACTGCTGTTGAGTGTGTTTGGCGCGGTGGCGATGCTGCTCGCGGTCTCCGGGTTGTTCGGCGTGATTACCCACTCGGTTTCGCAACGCACGCGCGAATTCGGGATCCGCATCGCCCTTGGCGCACAGCGGGGTGAGATCGTGGCAATGGTCCTGCGCCAAGGAATGAAGCTGGCAGGCATGGGCGTCCTGGTTGGTCTGGCGGGGGCCTTTGCCGCCACACGGTTGCTGAGCGGTCTGCTCTTCGGCGTCAGTCCGGTCGATCCCATCACCTTCCTGGCCGTCCCCCTGCTGCTCGCAGCGGTGGCGTTGCTGGCCTGCTGGTTGCCCGCGCAACGCGCAACGCGCATCGATCCGATGGTGGCGCTGCGATACGAATGAGCCAAGCCCGCGCGCGATGAGGGCGTGTCTGCAACCGTTCTGAGGCCGCGGGCTTTTCCGTGTCACTCGGCAACCGCACTGAATGAGGAAAAGGACGGGGTCTTCGCATTTCGGTCTTCGGATTTCGGATTTCGGATTTTCCCCCGGGCCTTCGGCTTTCGGTCCTGCGCCGCGCGCAACCGCCGCGCGCTTCTCAACTACGGTCCAAGAGGACGCCCTTGAGGAAGCGGCCTGTATGGCTGGCGGGGACCCTGGCTACGGTTTCGGGAGGGCCCTGGGCGACGATTTGGCCTCCGGCCGAGCCGCCTTCGGGGCCGAGATCGATAATCCAATCGGCGGTCTTGATGACCTCGAGGTTGTGCTCGATGACCAGGAGGGTGTTGCCGGAGGCGCGGAGTTTGAAGAGGACCTCGAGCAGTTTGGCAACGTCGTGGAAGTGGAGGCCGGTGGTGGGTTCGTCGAGGATATAGAGGGTGTGGCCGGTGGCCTTGCGGCTGAGTTCGGCGGCGAGCTTGACGCGCTGGGCTTCGCCCCCGCTCAGAGTGGTGCCCGACTGGCCCAGGCCGATGTAGCCCAGACCCACTTCGGCCAGGGTCGCCAGCGGCTCGGAAATCTGCGGCACGGCCCGGAAGAAGGTGACGGCCTCATCGACCGTCATATCGAGGACATCGGCGATGTTCTTGCCTTTGTAGTTGATTTCGAGGGTCTCGCGATTGTAACGGCGGCCGTTGCAGGCCTCGCAGGTGACATAGACCGGGGGGAGGAAATGCATCTCGATTTTGATGAGGCCGTCGCCCCGGCACTTTTCGCAACGGCCGCCCTTGACGTTGAAGCTGAAACGGCCGGGGCCGTAGCCGCGAATCCTGGCGGCCGGGAGGCGGGCGAAAAGGTCGCGGATAGGGTTGAACATGCCGGTGTAGGTGGCGGGATTGCTGCGAGGGGTGCGGCCGATGGGGGTCTGGTCGATGACGATGACCTTGTCCAGACGCTCGAAGCCCCTGAGGGCGCGGTGCGCGCCGGGCCGTTCCTTCGAGCCGAAGAACTTTCGGAACAAGGCGCGCCGGAGGATGTCGTCCACGAGCGTGCTCTTGCCGGAGCCGCTGACGCCGGTCACACAGGTCAGGGCGCCGAGTGGGATGCGTGCGTCGATGTCTTTGAGGTTATTCTGGCAGGCGCCCAGGACCTCGAGCCAGCCGCGTTCCTCGGAAGGTTTGACACGCTGGCGGGGGATGGGGATGGCGAGTTGGCCGTTGAGGTATTTCGCGGTAAGCGAGCCAGGGTGGGCCAGGAGCTCGGGCAACGGCCCTGCGGCGACCAGTTCACCGCCATGGACCCCGGCCCCCGGGCCCAGGTCCAGGATGTAATCGGCCCGGCGGATGGTCTCGGCATCATGCTCGACCACCAGGACGGAGTTGCCAAGGTCGCGGAGGCCCTCGAGCGTGCAGAGGAGGCGCTCGTTGTCGCGCTGATGCAGGCCGATGCTAGGCTCGTCAAGGATGTAGAGGACGCCGACCAGGCCGGCCCCGATCTGCGTGGCCAGGCGGATGCGCTGGGCCTCTCCGCCGCTGAGCGTCCCGCTCTCCCGGTCCAGGGTCAGGTAGCCCAAGCCCACGTCCTTGAGGAAGCCCAACCGGGCCCGGATTTCTTTGATAATCTCGCGGGCGATCTTCTCCTCGAATTCGGTCAGCTTGAGGCCGGCAAAGAAGTCATCGGCCTGCTCGACGGCGAGGGCGCAGACGTCCATGATGGACAGACCTGGCAGCGGGAGCGGTTTTGCCTGGCCCGCGTTGGTCTCCAGGCCAGGGCGACCCTGCGCGAGGGGGCTGTCCTGTCCGATCCTGACGGCGAGGATTTCCGGTTTGAGGCGGCGCCCGTTGCAGGCATCGCAGAACTCGGGGCTCATGAAGCCCTTGAGGCGGTTGCGGGTGAATTCGCTTTCGCTCTCCGCATGGAGGCGCTGGAGGTTGGGAATGACACCCTCGAACGGACGGGTGATTTTGCTCGTTTTGCCGGCGCGCCAGAAGTTAAAACTGATTTCGGTCCGGCCCGAACCATGGAGCAGGACATTTTTGAAATCGTCCGGCAGGGCCTGCCAAGGGGTTTCCAGGCTCTGCTGGTAGTGGGCAGCCAGGCCGCGCAGCAGGGCCTTGTAATAGACTACCATGCGTTTGCCCCCGCGCCGCCATGGCAGAATGGCGCCTTGCTCGAGGGACTTCTCCGGGTCGGGCACGACGAGGCCGGGGTCGAAGACCATCTTTTGGCCCAGCCCATGGCAGAGAGCGCAGGCGCCCAAAGGGGCATTGAAGGAGAAGTGCTTGGGGGTGAGCGGGTCGTAGCTCTTGCCGGTGCCAGGACTGAGATTGCGGTTGGAATGAAGGGTCTCGATCCAGGCGGATTCCGCAGTGCGGGATGCGGATGCCGCGGACTCCGAGCCAATCCTCGAGCCACCCTCCTCCAGACTGTGGACCGCGAACCCTGGGCTGTGGGCTGTGGACTGCGGACTGCGGACTGCGGACTGTGCATTGTGGACTGCGGACTGCTCCTCCGGCTCCCGGTGGAGGGTGCGCAGGACGCCCTGGCCCCAGCGCAACGCGGTTTCGACCGAGTCACTGAGGCGGACACGCACTTTCTCATCAATGACCAGCCGGTCCACGACCGCTTCGATGGTGTGCCGTTCCTTGGGATCGAGCTTGATGCGGACGCCGTTGGCCAGTTCGAGCAGTTGGCCATCGACGCGGGCGCGAACGAACCCCTCGCGAGCGAGGCGCTCGATAACGTCGCGGAACTCGCCTTTCTGCCCGCGGACAACAGGGGCCAGGAGCATGACGCGGGTGCGCGGAGGCAAGGCGAGGATTCTATCGACGATGTCACTGGTGGTCTGGCGGACAATGGGCACGCCGGTCTCGGGGCAGTAGGGCCGGCCCACGTGCGCGTAAAGCAGCCGGAGGTAATCGTAAATCTCGGTGGTGGTGGCGATGATGGAGCGCGGGCTGGAGCCGGAGCTGCGCTGCTCGATGGCGATGGCCGGCGAAAGCCCCTCGATGAAGTCCACGTCCGGCTTTTGCATCTGGTCCAGAAACTGGCGCGCGTAGGCCGAGAGGGATTCCACGTACTTGCGCTGGCCCTCGGCATAGATGGTGTCGAAGGCCAGCGAGGACTTGCCCGAACCGCTCAAGCCGGTGATGACCACCAGCTTGTCGCGTGGAATGTTCAGCGTGAGGTTCTTGAGGTTGTGCTCACGCGCCCCGCCTATCCTGATGAATTCTTTGCTCACGGACCCGGATTTTGCCAATCGGACAATCCAACACCGTACCGGAAACTGCGCGGGAAGCAATGAGATCCTTTTTGGGCTTGGGGTTCGCGAGTAGAACGAATCAAGAGCATGAATCGCTATTTTGCGGTCCTGGCCTGCGCATTAATCTCCCTTGCACAATGATGGGTGAGGTTTTTCAGAAAACCGGGACGGTCTGGGAAAACTAAGCCCCGCATGCTCCGGCTCCGGGCCCGCCGGCAAAACCGGACTTCGTCGGATGGAGCGGCATCGGGCCGATACTCTATCTCCTGGATTTCGATTCCTCGTTCATGGGTAACGGCCGACTCGGTGGAGTTCTGCCCGCACGCGAACGCGCCGGGGATCGTTGAAGCGGAGTAGCTCGACCGTGGCGCGGCCAACCGCTGTACGCCCAATGATGCGAGTGCCATCAAGGAGGAAATGCTCTGTCCACTTGTCGCGCCGTGGATGGAAAAGCGGAACCACCCGCCCCGTCTCCGGGTCCACCGATGAGATATCGGGGCCCTTCCGGCGATTGCAGTCGAAACAGGCCAGAGCCAGGTTGTCGGGCGCAGTTGCGCCGCGGTGCTGCCCGGCAATGATATGGTCGGCCTCGTGAAGCGCCACAAAGACCTCGGCTATGAGACAGTATTCACAGCGATTTCGAGCGCGCTTGCGCACCAAGCCGCGCAAGATGTCTGGAATTTGGCTCACGAGGCCGCAGACACATGTTGCCAGGCGCGCGCCTTGATAAGGGCGAACAAGTGGTTCGCAGACTCGATCCCGTCCAGTTCCACCTCCTCCTCGGCTGTCAGCGTGCCAGCGCGATTCTTGTCCAGCAATTCCCGCACGCGCTGTTGTGATTTTTCCGAGCCATGAAAGGCCACGATCTCCTCAGGCTGCGGACCCTTGCCCAGGAATTCCGTGACCTCCTCCAGAAAGGCAAGGTTCGGCATCCGCTGAAGAAGCCGGGTGATCAGTTTTTCCAGCCCCTCACGGCCCAGTCCCAACTGTCGCGCCTGCTCATCGGGAACCACAATGGTCAATTCCATAAGAATAGTCTATTACTGGGCCCCCCAGTTGGTCAACCTCCGAAAGGGCGAAGCGGCTTGGAACACCGGATCTCGCCCCTCGCCCCTCGCCCCTTTGCACGCGCCCTAAGTGGTCCATTTCATAAATACGCTGACGTAGGCGGCGAGAGATTTTTCGCGCAGGCAAGGCGCGAGCACCGAGCATATCCGCAGGGATCTGTGAGGTGCGAGCAACGCAGCCTGCGCGAAAAAGAACCGCCGAATACGTTAGCGTATTTATGAAATGGACCACTAAGGTGTGCGGACGCGGTAGAATTGGCTGACGGGTGGCGGGGTGATGGAAAAGCGATAGGAACTGCCGGCGACATTGGTGGTGAGCGTGGCCTTGGTGTTAGTCGTCCAGGTTCCCCCGAAGTGGGCGGCTTGGAGCAGAGTAAAGCTGTGGGCCGAACCGGACAGGAGTGTGAAGTCGAGCCGCAACTGGTTGTTGGCCACCACCGGGGAGCTTAGCATAATGAGCGGTATCGGGTTGGGTATGGCGGTGACTTCATCCACGGGGCCCCAGCCGATGGGAAAGTCGCCGAAGATGACGGCCTGGGCCTCCAGATTGTAATTGCCGGTCTGGGGCGGATCGAAGACAAAGGTGTTGGTGGGCGTGGCGTTGGTCGTGAGGTTCACCAACTGTTCGGTGTTGGTGAGCAGGACGTTGTCAATGACCCATCCTACGCTATTGGGATCCACCGTGTCATAGATGCTATACGAGGGGCCGAAGGTGACATCATAATTGAAGCGCAAGAGGGTGGCCTGGCCGGCGTAGGCGGACAGCGAGGCCGTGCGGAGAATGAAGGCGGTTTCGCCCCGCGAATTTGTCCCGGCGCCAGGCTCAGTGTAAATGTCTTCCCAGGCGCTGCCGCCATTCACGGAGACTTGTACTCGAGCCACTTCGGAGGTCGTGGCATAACCCAGGCGGCTCTCGAAGGTCAGCAGTGTGTTGGTTGCTGGAAAGAGCAATTCCTTCATCTGCAGCACCTGGGGGGCCGGCCCCGGATGCATCAGGTAAAAGGCCCAGTGGCCCGCGGCCACAGGGGTGTTGGTGATGACATTATAGCCGGGCGATGTGAGGGCAGTGAAGTTCGTCAGCCCATTTTCAGCCCCGTCAAACAGGCTGCCTGGCACGCGCTGCGAGACCCGCCATTGATAGCCGGTCACGTGCGGGTTGTTGACCGGCACACACGCGTAGGAGTTAGTCCATTTGGCATACGGCTGGGCCGGCCCCCTGATAAGCGGAGCCACATAGTCAGCCCCGGGCACCGACGGGTCAAATACGGTGACGGTGTAATTCAAGCCGATCATCGATCCACCCACAGCGATGTTGGTAACTGCGATGCCGTACACCGTATCCGCGCCGTTGAACGGAAAGACTGCAGTCTGGCTCGTGAAATCCAGGCCCATCGGCACCCAAACCAGCGTGTTCTCTCCGTAACCCGCAGTATAAGGCTGCAGCGCCACCGCCAGACTGACCCCGTTGCTGGTCATACTCACGGCAGCCATGCTCAAGTCGGCGTTGGACAAGGCAAAAGACCACTGTGGAAAGACAACCTGGCAGGGGGCGTACCCGGCCGGCGGCCAAGCCACATAAGGCTGGCGTGTCGCCGGGCGCAGCCCGAACAGATTGCCGTCAAACACCCACGTCGCATTGGCCGCATAGTACTGGCCCTGGGAGGACACGTCGCCCGTGGCCATGACCTGCGTCTGCGGGTAGAGCAGCCAGCGCCGATGGCCGACTTCGAAATTGCCGCTGCCATAATCGCTGATGTATCCCGTGATGGCATCGGCCCCCGCGCTGCCAATCGACAGGTTCGAATTGGAAGCCGCGTTGGCCCCTCCTGCGGTGTAGCAACTCCAGCTCGGCGGCGGAAAATGGTCCAAGGAAGAATTTGCCGACATCATCAGAGCCGCCTGCTGGTCATACACGCATTCGTCCTCATCGCAACTCACACTCGCCGGAACCCCGCCCATGGCGCGAAACCAATTGATGCGCCTTATCGTCGCATCCTGAAAGGCCTGCAAGTTCGTCCCCGGCCAGCATGAGGACACGTCGGCGCTGGACCCCATCGCCACGTTCTGTGAACTCAAATAAACCCCATTGTAAAACGCGCGCACCTCCTCTCGCGAACTCGGATTCACCGAAAACCCGCCTGTCGCAATTAGCGGGTTCGCCCTCCCCGGCAGGCCCGAAACATCCTGCGGGGCACGGGGCGCTTGGCCCAGCGCCGGCTGCCCCAGGCAAGGCGGCAAGTTCCCCATCAACACTGCCAGCCCCGCCAAAGACCAAAGCTGCTTCGTCAGTCGCATATTGCCTGGCTGGAATCCTCTCTTAAATCACCCTTTTGGACAAGAAAAGATTGGCTAAGTGCCAAGAACACTCTGGCACACGACCCAGGGGTCATGCTAGAGTGCCTCCCGGTTCCGGAAGATTATGGCCCAAAAAGATGTCTCTGTGGCTCGCCGGGAACCCCAGGTTCCCACGGGAGAGCCGGTCGGTGCCGGGGCGGCCTCAGCGCCGGCCCGGGCCGTGACCCCGGTGTCCCCATCGCCTCCCGAGCGCCCCTCTCGCGCAGGGTGGCTCGAGGACGGCCTGGCCTTGTTGGATTCATCCCGTCGCGTGACCCATGTCTCCGAAACCTTGGCGCGATGGTTGGGCGCCGCCGACCAGCAACTGCTGGGCCTGCCATTCGAAGAGGCCCTCGAGCGCCGATGCCCCGAGGCCAGGACACTCCTGGCTCGCGCCTGGGCCGCCGCCACCCCCTGCACCCAATCTCAGTTTTCCGCCCTCCACGGCCCCGAGAAATGCTGGTTGCGCCTCGAAATCGCCTCCAACCCGGCCGGTTGGTTTGTGCGCCTCAATTCCACCCTGCCGCCCCTGTGCGATCTCAAGGAGCTCGGCGCCGATGGACACCCCGCCGATGACGCCGAAAAAGTCCAGTTGCGCCTCAGAGTGCTGCGCGCCGAATCCCAACTCGACAAACTGCTCCAATGCTGGCCCGGCGTGCTCTTCAGCCAGCGGGCCGATTTCTCCTTCCAGCACCTCAGCGGCAAGGTCGAGGATTTGACCGGCGTGCCGCCCGAGGTCTGGCGCCAACAGCCGCGCCTGTTCTGGGAAATCATTCACGAGGCCGACGTGGACGAATTCAAGCGACAGTGTCGCCAGGCAGCCCGAGCCCCCGGCGGAGTCACCACCACCTACCGGCTCCGCCATGCCCTCACCGGCCGGGTTTCATACGTCCTGGAGCACCGCCAGGCCGCTGTGAGCAAATCCGGGCTGGTCCTGGGCTATGAGGGGTTCTGGCTCGACATCACGCGCCAGACCCTCGCCGAAAAACGCCTCTCAACCGCCGCCTGGAAAGAGACCCTGGCCCTGGTCACCCTGGGTCTGGCCCATGACTTCAGCAACCAGTTGTCCGGAGTTATCTCGCTGACCGAGTTGATCGTCTCCCAGACTGCGCAGGAGCACCCCACCGTGCCCACGCTCGAGATGATCAAGCACAGCGCCCTCCAGGCCAGCCAACTGGTCCAACGCATCGTCAACCTCCATCGCAGCAAGACCGGCAGCCGCCAATACCTCGACTTCAACCAGATGGTCTCGGAATTGGCCGAACTGGTCTGCAAAGTCCTGCCCCGCCGCATCCGGGTCGAAACGCAACTGGCCCAGGAACAGTTGCCCGTCTATATGGACGCGGTGGAATTCCGCCAGGTGGTGCTCAACCTGTCCCTCAATGCCGCCGACGCCATGCCCAAACACGGCTCGCTCCTGTTCCGCGTCTCCGCCCATGCGACCGAGCAGGCCCTCATGCATTGCCAGGGCAAGTTCCCGCGCCTGCCCTGCGTCTGCCTCTCGGTCCAGGATGACGGCACCGGCATCGCCGCCCGCCACATCCCTCATCTCTTCGACCCGTTTTTCACCACCAAACCCCTCACCAAAGGCTCCGGCCTGGGGCTTTACAACGCGCGGGTCTTTGTCGAAGAACACGGCGGCGCTATCTCCGTCAACTCGATCGAAGGCGTTGGCACTACTTTCCATCTTTGGCTCCCTCGAGCCGATTTCACCGAAGCCGAACGCATGGCCAATCAAGATGCCCAGCGCCGCCGCAGCGTCCTGCTGGTCGGCCAGCCGGGCTCGGCGGCGGACAGCATCACCGAGTTCTTGCGCACAAATAATTTCTACGTCGTTGCCACCCAAACTTCCGCCCGCGCCCTGGAACTCCTGGCCAGTGAGGAACGCGACATCCACGGCGTCATGGTCCTGGCCGACCCTGGCGACAACGCAATGCTCGGCTTGGTGGCCCAACTGCGCGAACAAGGGCTGGCCCGGCGCCTGATCCTCCAGATCATCGGCGGCAACGCCGACCAACTCGACCAGCGCCTCCTGGAAAAGGCCGACCTCGTCCTGGCGAGCGATGCCGAGGCCGCCGCCATCCTCCGGAAACTCAACCTCCTCTTTACGGCTGAGCCCCGCCCATGAGCCTCCCCAACCCGGTTCACTTCCCTGAATCCAATCGTGTCCTGGTCGTCGATGACGAGAAGGTCGTCCTGGCCGCCCTCCGGGAAACCCTCCGCCTGGAAGGCTACGAGGTCTTTGCCGTCGAGGACCCCATCGAAGCCCTGCGCCTCCTGGGCGCCAACCTCTTCTCCGTCATCCTCACCGACCAGCAGATGCCGGCCTTGACCGGCCTGGAGTTCCTCGCGCAGGCCAAGGCAGTCCAGCCCAACGCCACTCGCATCCTCATCACCGCCGTTTTGAGCCTGGGCACCGTCATCGACGCCATCAATAAGGGCGAGGTCTATCGCTTCATCGTCAAACCCTGGCTCCGCGAGGAACTCCTGGTCACCGTCAAAAACGCCGCCCAGCGTTACGAACTCATCTGCCGCAACGCCGCCCTCCACGCCGAGGCCCTCGCGCTCAACGAGCGCCTGGCCTCCCAACTCAAGCAACTCGAGGCCCAAAACCACCGGCTCGATGCCCTCAACCAAACCCTCCATAATAATCTCGACCGCTCCATCCTCCTGTGCCTCAAGACCATGGAGACCTTTTTCCCGCTCCTGGGCCGCCAGGCCCGCCGCGTCTTCGGTCTCTGCCAGGCCATGGGCCATGACCTGGCTCTGCCCCGCGATCAACGCCGCATTCTCGAAATCAGTTCACGCCTCTATGACATCGGCCTCGTCGGCGCTCCGCGCGAGTTGATCCGCAAATGGCAGCAAACCCCGGATACGCTCTCCGACCAGGAACAAGCCATCATTCAACTCCATCCTGCCCTGGGCGAGGACCTCGCCTCATTTGGAGCAGACCTCGAGGCCGTCGGCCCCATCATCCGCGCCCACCACGAACGCTTCGACGGTCAGGGCTACCCGGATAAGATCAGCGGCGAGCACATCCCCTGGCTGGCCCGGCTCCTGGCAGTGGCGGTCGCCTTTGCCGCCTGGCCCTCGGACGAAGACTCCGCCCTCGAATACATCAAAACTAATAGCGGCACTGCCTTCGACCCCGATGCCGTCCGCGCCCTTATGCGCAGCCTCCCCCAAACCGTTATCCCGGGCCGGCAGCGCGAAGTCCTGCTCGCCGAACTCCAGCCAGGGATGGTCGTTGCCCAGAGCATCTACACCCCTTTCGGCCTCCTCCTGGTCCCCGAAGACCAGGCCCTCACCGAATCTCATATCAAACTCCTCCGCAATCACAACCGCATTACGCCCATCACCCAATCCCTCCTCGTCTATTGCTGAGGCGTAAAAACAGAACGACCGGGTTTTTCACCCGGTCGTTCTGCCACATTCCACACTGAGAACTTAAATCGTCATCCGATGCGGCGCCGCAGTTTTGCGCCTGCCAGCCACACACGGTCTGGTTACTGCGCTTTTTGCATCGTCAACGTGAGAAAGATACCAGAGGCCCGGTCCCCCGCCAGTCACCAGTACTGGGGACACGCAATTCAACTGCAAATGCGCTATGGCCATTTTGGGGACGGCGCGTTAATCTGTGGCCATGGAATCGTTGCACGCCCCTTGGCGAATCGAGTACATCCTGGCGCCAAAGCCTGCCTTGGACCAAAGCCTGTTCACCCGCATCGCACAATCCAGTGACGACGAGGGCAATTACGTCATCGCGCGCGGCCGGACATGCTATGCGTTGCTCAATGCCTATCCTTACACGGGCGGGCACCTGATGGTAGTGCCCTACCGGCAAACCCCCGATTTGAACGACTTGACGGACGAGGAGTTGAGCGACCTGTTCAAGTTGACGCGGCGTTGCCAGAACGCGCTAACCAAGGTGATGCGGCCTGACGGTTTCAATATCGGGCTGAACCTGGGCCAGGTTGCCGGCGCGGGCATCCGGGAGCATCTGCACGTGCATGTGGTGCCTCGCTGGCTGGGCGACACCAATTTCATGCCCGTGCTGGCGGGCACGACGGTCGTGCCCCAGGCGCTACGCGACCTGGCGGCCCAGTTGCGCGCCGCGCTGACAGAGTCAATCGTTGCCGCGTGATTCCGGTTTTCTATGCCAACGGAAACTTTGCACTTTGAGAGCGCGCGTGTGGCGCAGCAGCTCTACAACAACGACCCGCGCAACTTGCAGGCGCTGGACAATCAACTCGGCGTCAAGGCCACTTCACGGGAGGGGTGGATCAAGCTGGAGGGGGAAGCCGATGCGCTCGAGCGGGCCAAACACCTGTTCCTGCTCTTGCAGAGTTCGATCGAGGCCGGCGCCTCGCTGCGGAGCCGTGAGTTCGCCCACGCCCTGAACATTGTCAAGCACGAGGGCGTCTCGATGCTCAAGGACATTATCTCGGATCGCATCCAAACCTCGGAAAAGACACCCACCGTCAGCGCCAAGACGATAGGCCAGAAGAAATACATCGATGCCATTCGCCGCCACGATGTGACGTTCGGGATCGGGCCTGCAGGCACGGGAAAGACCTACCTGGCGGTGGCGCTGGCCCTGGCGGCGCTGCGGGAAGGGGCCGTCTCCCGCATCATCCTGACCCGGCCCGCAGTGGAGGCCGGCGAGGCGCTGGGTTTTCTGCCCGGGGACCTCTACGAGAAGATCATGCCCTACTTGCGGCCGCTGCACGATGCCTTGCACGACATGTTGCCGGCCGAGGAAATACAGAAGCACACGGAGCGCGGGGTGATCGAGATCGCCCCGCTGGCTTACATGCGCGGGCGCACCCTCAACCACGCCTTCATCATCCTGGACGAGGCGCAGAACTCGACCCTCGAGCAGATGTTCATGTTTCTGACGCGCTTGGGCATCAACTCCAGGGCCGTGGTGACCGGCGACGAGACCCAAATCGACCTTCCTTCCCACAAGCAGTCCGGCCTGCTGGAGGCGCACCGCGCCCTCAGGCACGTCGAGGGTATCGCGATCATCGAATTCACCAAGCGCGACGTGGTCCGGCATCCGCTGGTTCAACGGATTATCGCCGCCTACGAGGAGCACCGCGGCCAGGCCCGCTCCCACGGCGAGAAGGAATGAAAGCTGGAAACGCACGGCTCACCCTGCGCAACCGGCAGCGCACCCGCACCCTCGACCTGGCGCTGGCGCGCCGGATTACAACGACGCTCCTGCGCGACTTGATGGGAGTGAATGATTTTGACCTCGGCCTCTTGCTGGTTGGCGCGGCGGAGATGGCCTGCTTGAACCAGGCGTTCCTGCATCATGCAGGCTCGACGGATGTCCTCTCCTTCGATTACCTGGAGAGGCCAGGGCCGTCCGGCGATCCTCCGCCGGGTTGCGCGGCAGGTTCCTTCGCCTCTTTGCACGGCGAGATCGTCATCTGCGTGGATGAGGCCCTGACCCAGTCCCGCCGCTTCCGCACCACCTGGCAATCCGAAGTGGTGCGCTATATCGTGCATGGCATCCTCCATTTGCGGGGCTTCGATGACCGGCGTCCAAGCCAGCGTCGCAAGATGAAGCGAGCCGAAGAGCGTTTTCTGCGGCAACTGGCCGGCGGGTTCGATTTGAGAAGGCTGGGCGAAGGCCGAAGGAAAGCATCGCCTGCGGCTGCAGGGTCCTGATTTCTTCGATGGGAGGGTGGGTCGTTCTTTGAGCCGATTCTCCCAGGAGCGCGCGCTGAAGGCCCACCGGCATACCGGCCCATGGCAACACCGCACTGCACGGGACGTCAGCCTATTGTGATTTGGGCTTGGCCCCCTTCTGCCTCAACTCCTCCAGGCAGGACCGGATGAGTTTAGTATCCGCTGAATTGGCTGGAGCGGAGGCGAGGTAGAGTTCGCAGTTCCTGATGGCGGCCGCGGTGTCCTTCTTTCGATGAGCAATCTCGGCCAGGCCGAAATAGGCCTGATAGGCCTTTGGGTCGGCCCGGACGACGGTTTGATAATCCTGGAGCGCGGCCTCCAGATTGCCCAGTTGCAGATAAGCATACGCGCGAGCGGTTCTGGCGACGCCGTTGGTGCTTTGCAGCGCCAGGACCTCCGTCAGGGGCGAGATGGCCTGGTCATAAGACTTGAGCTGGGCCAGAGAAGCCCCTTTGAGCAACAAGGCCGGTTGATGGTGCGGCGCGAGTTGAAGGACATGATTGGCTTGCTCCAACGCTCTGGAATAGTCGTCGGCCAGGAAGAACAACCGGGCCAACTGGAAGGCGGCATTGGTGAAAGAGGGCGCCAATGCTCGCGCGCGCTCGAGCTGCTGGATGGCCAACCGAACCAAGCGGGCTTCGTAAAAAGAGGTCCCGAGTTGAACGCAACAGTTCGGCTCATCTATGGGGCCGTCGGCCCAAACGGTCTCGAGCCAGGACCGGTGCTTGTCCAGCCATTTGTCGAGCTCTTCGCGCGACAGGAGGACCGGTGCTTTGTGGGCCTGCATATCGCGGTTGAACCGCTCGTTAATGCGCGCGGCCGCATTATCCGGATTCAACTGCCGGGCCTCCTCGAAACACCGGCCCGCTTCCTTAAGGCGCCCGGCCTTCTGGAGTTCGACGCCCCAACAGTCCAGGGCTTGCGCGTAACAACTCCCGGCCAGCAGCGCCCAGCGGTCTTTCTCCGGTCGCTCCTGGGCGGCGCGCCAGAGCCGCAGCAGCGGGTTTGGTCCGCCCTGGGGGCGTTCCGGCGAGGCCAGGCGGTGAATCAGACGTGGCAACTGGTCCTCCTCGAGGGCCTGCCAAAAGCGCTGGTTTTCCGCCACCTCAGCCGGCGGCATCGGCTCGGCGTCCGGGCGGTCAGCCGGAAAAGGCTTGAGCCGGTAGAGCAACCCGTGTGGCTGGGCATGAAAGGCCTCGGCCAGGTATCCATGGATAGGGGTCAGGCTGTAGAGTCCATGAGTTTGGGCCAGGTCCAGCATCAGGTTAACGAGAACGACCGGATTGGTAATATCGGAGGACTGATTCGCGCGGGGTAAGGCCGGCTTGAACCCGGGGTTCCTCCGTTGCGCAAATTGAGAATAGGCCGGGTCTTCCGATAACAAACCCGCATCCAGGAGCAGATAGCCGGAGCGCTTGCCGCTTCGGATTAGAATACTCTCCAAATAGACCAGGCGCGACGGTTGGTCGTCGTTCAGGATGACCGCTCCGGCGGGGGGCAGGGACCGTTCGATGCTGGCGGCATATTCAACGAGCGGGCGGGCCCTCTTCTGTGCGATGGCCGGCAAGTTCTTATAGACCAGCAATGCCGGCCCGGCCAGGAGCAGCAGCCAGATGGCGCCTGACACGCAAGGACAAAGACACCGCATGAGCGGCGGGGAACGCAGCGCCGCATTGGGGGCCTTGGTCCCGAAGACGAGCAGGAAATAGCCGCTGAAATACCCGATGCTCAGCGCGCCCAGGAAGTACAAAGGCAGGCAGGGAAAGTCCAGCCCCAGGCGGCGCGGGCTGAAGGGCGCGTCAAGCAACGTCCAAAGGCATACTGCCAGGAAACATCCGTGGGCCAGGTGCAAGAGCGCAATGCCACACGAGCGGGCCAGCGAGAAGTGATCCCCGGAGAAACGGCCCCAGCAGATCCCCATGAACACGACCGGCGCCAGCGAGGTCAGAGAGAGGATCAGGACGAGGGACATAGGGAGAAGAGTCAACTCGCTCTTGTAAGTGCGAAGCAGGAATCGCATCGCCGCCCAGAAATCCGTATGCCCCTGCCGGGAGAAGCTCGCGATGAGGGGCAGCAAGAGAAACAAGGCTAGGCCTGCCAGCACACAGCCGATGGCGCGCGCCAGGAAACGCAAGTTAACCAGCGAGTCCAGGGCCTGAAAAATGCGAGTCCACAAAGGCAGCGTGGAGGTTTTGAAGCGCTCCAGGACGTGATCCAGAAACGGCACGTCCAGGAAACGCACCCCTTTCATCCACACCACGGCCACCAGGAAAAGGGGCCCGTAGGCGGCCATCGCCCAGTTGTTGGCCAGCGCCAGGCCGTAGGCCAGCGCAAAGCGCAAAAGCCATGAATCCTCCCGGCTGGCCCTGTATTCCACCAGACATCCCACCAGGCAGGCAAAGAGCAGCAGGTCGAGCATTTCGCCCGTGGCGACAATCGCGTGCTCCCAAAAAGTAAGCTGCAGCCCACAGACCAGCACCGCCAATACCGGGGGCAGCCACGCCGTCCGAATCGTCAGAAAAGACGTTCCGCCCGTCATTCGCTTACGCTCGGCTTCTGTTCGGTCGTGCGGCAGCAAGGCCGTCGAGCGGGCCAGCAACGCCAGGGCTAGCGCGGCACAAACCGCTGTGAGCAAATTTAGCCCAAGGGGAATCCATGCCGCCGGCAGCCACCGAAAGGGATACGTCACCAACCATGTGACCGGTCGGAGCAGTTCGGGACGCCAGGTCGAGCCGTTGATACTTGCAAAAAGCTGGAGACCGTCCGGCGAAACCCAGGAGTGGAGGCTTGCCGCATAGACCACCAGCATGCCCGCCCCCATCGCCCAAGGCAGCCGGCTGAGGACAAAACCCGGCTCGTTGCGGCTGGAACCGGAGTTCTTCCCGAATTCGCTTGCTTCCATGGCGCTATTCTGCCCGAAGCCGGTTCGGAAGGGAACTCCGAAAGGGATGCTTAACGCGGCAGCCGGGCCAGTGGACAAAGTGGTCTCTCGACCAGATGTTCACAAGAGGCCCGGCTCTTGATTTGGCACTGCAATGCTCCCGCCAAAGTGGTCAGGAGCGGCTGCGCCGGAGCATGAACAGGCCGAGGCCGACGACTGCGAGGGCTACCGTTGAAGGTTCAGGAACCGATGTAACCGAGAAGTCGGCGAAATTCGGGTTGCCCATGGTGGAGCGCCATCCGGCAAAAGCAGCTTGTCCTGCGACTGCGGTGGCGAAGTCTGCCACCGTGACCGTCCCGGTGACGGTTGCAGGATTCACCAGGATCGTGGGTGTCGATGTGCCGGTAGCTCCAATGTCCCACACGCCGACGGAATAATTGTATTCCCCGGTCGCTCCGTTCAACGCCGTCAGGGTCAGACTGGCCTTTAACCAATCCGTGAAGGTAACCGTCCCCGCTGCGAGAAGCGAGGTGCTCACCGTGCTGCCGGTCAAAGCCTTGGTTTGGAACCCGACGCTCCCGTCTCCAAATAGGCGCAGCGAAATAAAGGCGTAGTTAGTGGAGGGCGTGCCCGAGCTGTCGTTGAAAGACGTGCCTGGCCCGGCCAAAAACCCAAGCTGAAGCGGCTTGTCGCCCGAGCCGCCCGGCGTCGTGGTGGTCTTGAATTCCAACGAAATGGTCGTAGTATTGGCGCTGAGGTGGAAGGTCGTGGGATTGTATTCCGCCGTCAGGTCGGACTGCGTTACCACCCGCACCGCTCCGCCGGCAGGGCTGCCCGGCCCCGCAGATGCGCCCCACAGCCAATTCGTCGTGGTGGCAGTTCCGTTGAGGTCGACGGTGAAACTCGGGCTGAAAGTATCGGTATTGAAGCTCAAATTCACAGTCTGCGCGGAACTCGACAATGCGCAGGCCGCCGAAAAAAGGCCCGCCAGAACGAAACCAAAAACGCGATTTCTCATAATATTTTAAGTGGCAGCCAACTGCTTCCCACCACGATCGACCTTTTGAAGATCGCTGGGCACGGCGCGATTTTCTCATAGACGGCCCACCTGTCAAGCCCTTTTTTATAAAAAAATGCATTTTTTTCGTCAGGCTGATCATTGGGGCCATGGCATACGAGAAGTGAGGTTTAGGCTTGGCATTTCGTCCCAGCGCCGGCAGCATATTCAGGGTTCAGCAAAGGGTCTATGATTACAGTTCGCTCATTTCTGGTTCTGGGCATGTCGCTGGTTGCGGGCCTGGCCATCTTTGGCTTTCAAATCGGTCGTGCCGTGAGAACGGGACGTGAATTTGACCGCTATCTTTCAGTCAAGGGCTTGTCTGAACGCGAGGTAAAGGCAACTCTCGTAATCTGGCCTATCCGGTTTTCCGTCGCTGCTGAGGACTTGGGCGCATTGAAAGCGGCCATGGAAACAAACCGCGCGCTGGTTGTGTCGTTTCTGCGGGACAGGGGCATAGATTCCAGGGAGATCACGCAGGGCTTGCCCATGGTCAGCGACAGGGAGGATGAGAGGATCCAGGCCAATCGGCCTTCCCTCGCGCGCTACCGAGGCGTTGTCACTTTGGTCGTGAGGAGCTCGAACGTGGATGTGGTCAAAAAGGCCATCCAGGGTGCGGATGCGCTGCTCGAAAAGGGCGTAACACTCGTTGGCAATGAGTCCGGTGGTCCGATTGATCGCATTGAGTTCATCTTTGACGCGGTGAATGACATCAAGCCGGATATGATCAAAGAGGCCACGGCAAATGCGAGGGCTGCCGCTGAGAAATTCGCCCAGGACTCGAGGAGCAGGGTGGGGCGGATTCGCAGAGCGACGCAGGGCGCCCTGGAGATCGAGGACCGGGACGCGGCTTCTCCCGAGAGGAAAGTCCTGCGCGTGGTGACCACAGTGGATTTTTTCCTGGAATGATGCTGCTTTCCACTTCGGATTTTGGTAATGAGCCGGTTCCCACGCTGGTACGGTTCTTGCCACACGGGTCCAAGTCGGGCATTCTCGTGCTATGAACTCGATTACGCGTCGTCATTTCCTGCACGGTGCCGCCACAGGCGTGGTGGGCCTCACCCAATTCCCCGCCCTCCTGGAGGCCGCCGGACCTGATGCCAAGCTCAAGCTCGGCCTGATCGGCTGCGGTTGGTATGGCATGGTCGACCTCAAGGCCGCCCTGAAGGTTGGCGGGGTCGAGGTCGTTGCCCTGTGCGACGTGGACAGCGAGCACCTGGACTCGTCCGCTGCCGAGGTCGAGAAGCTCCAGGGCCGGCGCCCGCGGACATTCAAGCTCTATGAGGACCTTCTCCAGACGCCCGGCCTAGAGGCGGTCATTATCGCCACGCCGCCCCACTGGCACGCCCTCCAGCTTATCGCCGCTCTGGAACGGGGCCTGGATGTCTATTGCGAAAAACCGTTGAGCTATGACCTTCGCGAGGGACGGGCGATGGTGGATGCCGTCAACAAGAGCCGGCGCATCGTCCAGATCGGTTTCCAGCGCCGCCAAAGCCAGGCGTTCAAAGCGGTCCGGCAGCATGTCCAGGCCGGCAATGCCGGGCGCATCGTCTGTGCCGAGGCCAACATCCACTACACCGCCGGCACTAAAGACCCCACGCCCCAGCCCCCGCCCGCATCGCTGGACTGGGACCTCTGGTGCGGGCCGGGTCCGAAGATCCCCTACAGCCCCCAGGTCGGCCACATGAATTGGCGTCTGGAGAAAACCAGCGGCCACGGCCACCTGGTCGATTGGGGCATCCACCTCATCGATGGCGCCCGGGTTATCCTGGGCGAGCCCGCTCCCGTCGCCGTGTCCGCCGCCGGCGGACTCTACGAACTTCGAGGCAAAATCACGACGCCCGATGTGTTGACCGCCCATTTCGAGTTCCCCACCTGCCCGTTGACCTGGCGGCACCGCATCTGGGGCGCCGAGGAATACTCGCCGGATGTCGCCAACGGCATTTTCTTCTACGGCGAAAAGGAGACCCTTTTTGTCACTGACGATCGTTGGGAAGTCGTCCCTCGGGGCAAGGGCAAGGAACGCCAGGTCCATAGTGTCCAGAGCGATGCCGGCGGGCTGCATATAGCCCAGTTCCTCGAGGCCGTGCGCACACGCCAGGCCCCTGGGTGCCTTGTCGAGGATGCCTTCGCCTCAACGACCGCTGTGAAGCTGGCCATGATCGCTTACGACACCGGCTCGAAAATCACCTGGGACGCCAGCAAGGAAGACATCGTCGGCAACCCCGCCGCTGCCGCCCTGCTCAAACGCCCCTACCGCCAACCCTGGAAACATCCCTATCCGTATCAGGGCTGAAGGCTCGTGCTGAAGCAAATTCGGAGATATGATGTTTGGAGGCAGGGGCATTGACAAAGTCGCTCGGATCATGGGTCGTGCCGCGAGACGCGGCACGAACTCGCAGGCGAGGACGCCTGCGTTACGTAGCGCAGGCCTCCTCGCCTGCGAGTGCCGCGGGCGTCCCGCCCGCTGTTCGGACTTTGTCAATGGCCGCGTGAAGCGTGAGAGCGCAGAGCGTGGAATGCGCAGCCTCGGCATTCATCTTGCCCGCATGTGGGCGGGGGTTTTTGCCCTCGCGCTGCCAGGTTTGCTGGCAATCTCATGCTCGCAACGGTTGCCGGTCGAGCAGATTTTGGCTGCTTACCAGGAAAAGCGGAGTTATCCCGAACTGGCCTTGCGTTCCCCGGCAAACGAGACTCTCTTCCCCCCGGAGATCGTTCCTTGCACATTTGCGTGGCAGGATGCCACCAAGGCCGACACCTGGCTTGTGCTGGTTGAATTTCCCGACGCCCTCCGCCGGCTTCACTTTGTCAGCCTGCAGAGGGAGTGGACGCCCAAGGCGCCGGAATGGGAGGAAATCAAAGAGCGGTCGCGTGAGACGCGCGCCAAGGTGACGGTTCTCGGGTTTCGACGCGGCTCGCCCCTTAATCTTCTGTCGCGCGGCCAAATGTCCATCGGCACTTCCAAAGATAAGGTGGGGGCGCCGCTCTTTTACCGGGAAGTGAACTTGCCGTTCCTGGACGCGGTCAAGGACCCCTCGCGGATTCGCTGGCGCTTCGGGACCATAGATTCCGAGGGGCCGCCGCCGGTGGTCCTGGAGGGTTTGCCGGTTTGCGGCAACTGCCATTCCTTTTCCCAGGATGGCCGGCTCTTGGGAATGGACGTGGACTATGCCAACAACAAAGGGTCTTATGTGATTACGGCAGTGGCCAGGAACATGGTGCTTGCTTCCAGCGACATCATGACCTGGGACAATTACAGGCCCGAAGACCGCCAAAAGACGTTCGGTTTGCTCTCGCAGGTGTCGCCGGATGGCCAGGTGGTTGTCAGCACCGTAAAGGACAAATCGGTCTTTGTTGCCAAACCCGAATTGGCCTTCTCCCAACTGTTTTTCCCCATCAAGGGCATCCTGGTCATATACCGTCGGAACAGCGGCACCTTCCAGTCGTTGCCGGGGGCCGATGATCCCGAGTATGTGCAAAGCAACCCGAGTTGGAGCCCCGATGGCAAGTATCTGGTTTTTGCCCGGGCCAAGGCATACCAACTCCAAAGCAAGGAGGCCGAAGACAAGCTGCTGCTCTCCGAGCAGGATTGCGCCGAGTTCCTGCGCGATGGAAAGCCATTCCTCTTTGACCTGTACCGGATACCCTACAACAACGGACAAGGCGGCAAAGCGGAGCCTCTGTCGGGGGCGTCCCGGAACGGGCGGAGCAACTACTTTGCCAAGTACTCGCCGGACGGCAGATGGATCGTATTCTGCCAGGCGCGGAGCTACATGCTGCTCCAGCCGGACAGCGAGCTTTACATCATCCCGGCCGAGGGCGGGGCGGCCCGCCGGCTGGAATGCAACACCTCGCGCATGAACTCCTGGCACAGTTGGTCGCCCAACAGCCGATGGCTGGTCTTTTCGTCCAAATGCCTCTCGCCCTACACGCAGTTGTTCCTCACCCACATCGACGAACAAGGGCATAGCAGCCCGCCCGTGCTCCTGGCTCACTTCACGGCGCCCGACCGCGCCGCCAACATTCCGGAGTTCGTCAACACCCCTCCGGGCAGCATCGCGAGGATACAGGAACAATTCCTTGACGACCTTTCGCACGCGCGGGCGGCTTATGTGATGGAAAACAGCGGGGATGTCGATGGCGCGATCAAGGAGTACCAAACGGCCTTGAGCATTAATTCAAAGAACGTCCATGCGCATCAGAGGCTTGGATTTCTCATCTATAATGCCAAACGGCACCCGCGGGAAGGCCTGGCCCATACCGCCGAGGCGCTGCGATTGGACCCGAACGACGCCTGCGCCCATTTCGATCTGGGAATGGCCTTGCGGTACGAAGGACAGCCCGCAAAGGCTGTCGAGCACCTGGCCAAAGCCCTGGCGCTTATGCCGGAGGGATTTGACCGCCGCTACAACCCGGCCGACATGCAATGCGCGCTGGGGGATGCCCTGGTGGCCAGCGGAGACGTCAGAGAGGCGGCAACCGTCTTGGCCAAGGCGGTGTCGCTGCATCCCAAGAGCGCCCGCGCCCACTACCTGCTGGCCGTGGCGCTTGCCGCCCAGGGCTTGATACAAGAGCCGGCAGAGCACTATTCAACGGCGCGCTCGCTGCTGCCGGGCATCGACACCATCCCCGAGTTCCATTTGTTGATGTCGGTCAATTACCAAAAGGCAGGCCAATTGCGCGCCGCGCTCGAATCAGCCCGCGTCGCCCTGGATGTCGCCCAGGCCAAGGGCGACGCAGCCCTGGTTCAGTCGGCAAAGGACCGGCTTGGCCAGTGCCGCGAGCAGGCAGGGGGACAATGATTAACGTGGACCATACTTGCTTATGACCCACTGCTGGGCAGCCGCCTGGCCAAAGGCCCATTGCCTGTCCCTGTAATTGATCCAGTCCTGCTCGGACATCATCGGCGCTACAGAGCCGAATTGATTGCCAAGCTCCATCAGGGCCGTTCTTTGTTGCGCAAGCTGATCGATTCGGTCTTGAACCGTCTGCCCTGCAGCGCCGTACGGGCCGGCTGGGTCCATTGCGTTGAAGGCGGTCCTTTCGATGTTCATGCCCACAAGTCTGCCGACCGCAGTCGCGCCATCCGGCGCGTCGAGAGTTCGGCCAAGATTTACAGTCATTTGAAACGCGGTCTGGGCGGAAGCTTGATCGCCGGACTGTTGATACCCTGTGGCCAGACCAAGCATATCCTGCCCCAGTTCCCTGAGCGCGCTATTGATGGGGGTCTGCGGGTTTATTGTGGGGCCAAACACCTTGGCGTCGCCCACCGAATAACCTGCCGCGAGGAACGCCTCGACGTCGCTCTGCGCCGATTCCCGCGCGTAACCCTGAAACTGCGGTTTGCCCGAAGCGGCGCTGAGTTCCTGCACGGCCTGTTCGCTCTGGCCCGCTTTGAAGTAATTGAGCGCCGAGAGGTAGTTTGCCAGTGCATTATCGGGTGCCGACCGCTCGAAGGCACTCAGCCATTGGCGCTGTTCTTCCGGAGAGGAACCGGACTTGAAAATCGCGGCCAAATCCACGCGCGGATCATTGGGGAATTTCTCCATCGCTTCCTCCAACAACGCCGTGTCGTCTGAGGCTCGAAAAGCAGCGAGCAGGGTTGCCGCGTTTCGTCCGTTTGATTTGAGGTAAGCCTCGGCCTGCTCGCGGGTCAGTTTGGCAGGGCCGCTTTTCAAATAACGATCTGTCAGGTTCGTTACCGGCAGGTCCTCCGCCACGACCGCGATCGGACGGGAGACTATCGGCCTTGGGGGCGCGGCCAAACGCGGGCCGCGCTTGTCCTGCTCGCCTTGAAGCTTGGCGAGTTGTCGCCGCAGGGCTTGATTTTCCTCCCCCAGTTTGAGTGAGCCTGATGTTGAATGACCAAAGTTGTCGCTGCGCCTGCGGCCATAACGGCGCAGATTCCAAGTTGGAGTTTGGTCATGGCGATAATTGTTTGAGGTGTTCGCTACGCAACGCGGCTCATTCCACCGTCACGCTCTTGGCCAGGTTGCGGGGTTTATCGACGTCGCAGCCGCGGAGGACGGCGATGTGGTAGGCTAGAAGCTGCAGAGGGACGACCGTCAGGAGCGGTTGCAGGCAATCGAGGGTAGAGGGGATGTAGATCACGGCGTTGGCCTTGTGAGCAATTTCCTTGTCGCCCTCGGTGGCCACGGCGATAATGGGGCCTTTGCGGGCCTTGATTTCCTCGATGTTGCTCATGTTCTTGTCGTACATCTCGTCGCGAGGGACGACAAAGACGCTTGGGAAGTCAGGGGTGATGAGGGCGATGGGGCCGTGTTTCATCTCGGCGGAAGGGTAGCCTTCGGCGTGGATATAGGAAATCTCCTTAAGCTTCAGGGCGCCCTCGAGGGCGATGGGGAAATTGAACTGGCGGCCCATGTAGAGGAATTCCCTGGCCTGGGCGTAGGTTTCGGCCACGACCTGGATGGCGGGGTCGTTGGCCAGGACCTGGCGGAGCTTGGCGGGAATGGCGTTGAGTTCGCGCGCGAGTTTGCGGGCCTGGGCGGGAGCGAGGTGGCCGCGCTGGCGCCCGAGGGCCAGGCCCAGGAGGGTGAGCCACAAGACCTGCATTTCGAAGGCCTTGGTCGAGGCGACGCCGATCTCAGGCCCGGCGCGCATTTGGAGGTCGGCATTGGACTCCCGGGCGATAGTCGAGCCGGCAACGTTGACAATAGCCAGGACGCGGGCGCCTTGGGCGCGGGCGTAGCGGAGAGCGGCCAGGGTGTCGGCGGTCTCGCCGGATTGGGAGATGGGCACGACAAGAGTGTGCGGCTCGATGGGGCGGTTGCGGTAGCGCATCTCGCTGGCGCATTCGACCTCGACGGGCAGGCCGGCGAGGTTCTCGATGATGTACTCGCCCGCAAGGGCGGCGTGCCAACTTGTGCCGCAGGCCACCAGGAGCAACCGGTGGACCCGGCCCAAGCGGCGCGGGCTTAAGGCGTCCTCCTCGAACTCGACGGTGCCGGCGCTTGGGCGCAGCACCCGGCGGAGGACCTCTGCCACCCGCTCGGGTTGCTCGTGGATTTCCTTGAGCATGTAGTGGGGATAATTGCCGCGCTCGGCCGCTTCGGCCGGCCAATCAACGGTGTTGACCGAGCGGTGGGCCGGTTTGCCGTTGGCGGTGATCGAGACGTGGCCTCGAGAAAGGACGACGATGTCACCGTCCTGGAGGTAGATGACCTTTCGGGTATGCTCGATGATGGGGGAAACGTCGCTGGCAAGGAAATTCTCGTCCTGGCCGAGGCCGACCACGAGCGGAGAGCCTCTGCGGGCGCCCAGGAGGCGCCCAGGCAGGCCGGAATGGATTACGGCGATGGCGTAGGTGCCCGTGGCCTCGCGCGTGGCGGCCAGCACGGCGTCGGCCAGAAGATGGGGTGTCAGCGGCTTGCCCCGGCTCAGGCCCTGGTCAAGGTGGTAGCCGATAAGATGGGCGAGGACCTCTGTATCGGTTTGGGAGAGGAACTTGTGATTGGCCTCCAGGAGTTTCAGGCGCAGGGCCGCATAGTTTTCGATGATGCCGTTATGCACGAGGGCCAGTTTGCCGGAGTGGTCCAGGTGCGGGTGAGCGTTGGCGTCGCTGGGCAGGCCATGGGTGGCCCAGCGGGTGTGGCTGATGCCCAAGCCGCCAGGGGCTGGTCGCTGCGCCACCAACTCGGCCAGGCCGGCCACGCGGCCCACGCATTTGCGCACCTCCAACGCCCCGTCCAACAGGGTGCAAAGCCCCGCCGAGTCATAGCCCCGATATTCCAGCCGCTGCAATCCCTCGATGAGCAGCGGCGTTGCCGTTTGTTTTCCAACGTATCCTACAATGCCACACATAGTTCTGACTTCTCAGTCTTGACCCGCTAATCAGTGATCATTACTGATGAGCGGTTGACTGCCCGCTAATGTAGAACGGGAGGCGCTGAAAATCCAGTCGGCGGCGGCGGGCAAACCGTCGACCACCACGGTCGAGCCAAGTTTGTCGGGTGCCGTGCGCTCCAATTCGGCGCCGTAGCCGGTGCGCACGAGGAGGCATTTTCTTACGCCTGCGTTCCAGCCGCATTCCAGGTCCAGGAGCTTGTCACCGATCATGTAGCTTTGGCCCAGGTCGAGCGCAAACTCGTCGCGAGCGTCGAAAAGGAATTGGGGCGACGGTTTGCGGCCGCGGCTGGGCTGGTCGGGGGCCTCGGGGGAGAAGTAGATTTTATCGATGCGGACCCCGTGGCGGCCCAATTCTGCGCATAGATGGCGGTTCACACTCTCAAGGTCCGCCAACGTGAAATAGCCGCGCCCGACGCCGGACTGGTTCGAGACGATGATGAGTTTGAAGCCGGCGCTCTGCAGGCGCTTGAGGGCGGGGGCTGCGCCCGCAAAGATCACGACCTCCTCGGGCCGATGAAGATAGTGCTTCTCTTCGATAATCGTCCCGTCCCGGTCCAGGAAAACAGCTCGATTCATGTTCGGTGCAGATGATACATCTATTGCTTGCGAAAGCCCAATGAAAGCCGGAAGTAACTCTCGAGGCAGAGCGGGAACAGATCGGATTCTCGTTGCCGGCATGGTACGTCTGGGCGATACTCACGTGGACCATGGTTATCCAGCCACAGATTGCACGGCGCGGTGAGGGACACACGCCTTGGCGCACGGCAAAGGCCATTCGCGGCCTGCAAGGGAATTGGGCTGTTGGAATGGAGCAAGCGCGGATGGGAGTTCTTTTCCTTGCAATTTGTGTAATCGGCGGCTCGATTCCCGCGGCGCAGGGACCTGCGACTGCGACCCTGAGCTCATCGCCCGCCGGGCCGGCCCAAGGGGCGGATTGGCCGATGTTCCGGGGGGGACCGGGGTTGACGGGCATCGCCGGCGGCAGTCTGCGCTTGCCCATGGCGCTGCGCTGGAGCTTCAAGACCGAGGGGCCCGTCAAGTCGTCGGCTGCCATCGTCCAGGACCGAGTATTCATCGGCTCGGACGACGGCAGCCTCTATGCGCTGGACCTCGTTGATGGCCGGAAGGTCTGGGCCTTCAAGACTGGCGCCGCCGTGGAATCCTCGCCGCTTGTCCTCGATGGCCGCGTCTTCGTCGGCTCGAATGACAATTTCCTTTACGCACTGGATGCGGCGAGCGGCAAGACGCTGTGGAAGTATGAAACAGGCGACAAAATCCCCGGCGCCCCCAACTGGGTAAAGTCCGGCGGCAGGACGCTAGTCCTGGCAGGGAGCTACGACTTCAAGTTGCACGCGGTGGAGGCGGCGACCGGCAAGGCGGCCTGGACCTGCGAGACTGGCAACTACATTAACGGCTCGCCCGGCGTGGCCGAGGGCCAGGCGGTCTTTGGCGGATGCGATGCGCTGCTGCACGTGATAGGACTCGCCGACGGCAAACAGTTGAAAGAGGTCGATGCCGGGGCCTATATCGCGGGTTCCGTGGCCCTGGCGGGGGGGCGGGCCTATTTCGGCCAGTTCGAGAACGAGTTCCTTTGTGTGGATGTCAAAGAGGGGAAGAAGGCGTGGACCTTCCACCAGCGCGATTTCCCTTATTACTCTTCCCCGGCGGTAACGCCCGACCGCGTGGTGTTCGGGGGCCGCGACAAGCTGCTGCACTGCGTGAAGCGGGAAGACGGCTCGCCGGTCTGGAGTTTTCCCACTCGGGGCAAGGTGGATAGTTCCCCGGTGGTCTGCGCCGATAACGTGGTGGCCGGCTCCGACGACGGACGCCTCTATGTCGTGTCGCTCGACAAGGGCGCACAGGTCTGGATGTACGAAGTCGGCCAGCCTATCGAGAGCTCGCCGGCGGTGGCGAACGGCAAAGTGGTCATCGGCGCTGACGACGGGAGGGTGTACTGTTTCGGGGCAAAGTGAGGCAGTGAGGGTTTCACCCCATACATGGCCGGCGGCATAAGGAGTAAGACCATGCCAATCAATTCTCGCAGCGTGCAAAAGATTAAAGTCCTTTTAGCCGACGATCATACCGTGGTTCGACAAGGCCTTCGGGCGTTGTTGGCCGCCGAAGGGGATATCGAGATTGTGGGAGAAGCTGAGAACGGCCGTCAGGCCGTCCAGATAGTCAGGGAGCTTATGCCGGACGTGGCGGTTATTGACATCGCCATGCCCGTGCTCAACGGGCTGGAAGCCACCCGCCAGATCATGCAAGCCAGCGCCTCGACGAAGGTGTTGATTCTTTCTTCCTACAGCGATGATGAGTACGTGGAGCAATTGACCGATGCCGGCGCCGTCGGCTACCTGGTCAAGCAGACCGCCGCCGATGAATTGCTCAAGGCCATCCGCGAGGCGCACAAGGGCAACGCGTTTTTCAGCCCCTCGATAGCAAAGCGCCTGCGCGACCGGTGCCGCGACGCCTTCGTGAGCGGCCAGCCGGCCCGCAAACGCGCCGATTACCTCACCACCCGCGAGGCGGAAGTGCTGCAACTCATTGCCGAGGGCCGGGCTAACAAACAGATCGCCTCCGAACTATGCATCAGCATCAAGACGGTCGAGAAGCACCGGCAGCAGGTCATGAACAAACTGGGGATCCACGACGTTGCGGGCCTGACCCGCCATGCCATTGCCAAGGGCGTCATCGAAAGCCCGGCGGGGCTTAGGCCGCTATGAAGGACAGAATGGCCGCCGTTCACCGCTTGCCGGCTTTGGTGCTTCCGGCGCTGGTCAGGTAATCGAGGTAGTCGATCAAGCGCCCCTTCATGTCTTTCCGTGGCACAATGGCGTCGATGAGGCCGTGGTCCAGGAGGAATTCGGCGGTTTGAAAGCCGGGCGGCAACTCGGCTTGGGTGGTGTCCTTGATGACGCGGGGGCCGGCAAAGCCGATCATGGCGCCCGGTTCGGCCAGAATCAGGTCGCCCACGCTGGCAAAGCTGGCCATGACACCGGCGGTTGTGGGGTCGGTCAGCACGCTGACAAACGGAAGGCGGGCCTTGGCATGGTAGGCAAGGGCAGCGCAGGTCTTGGCCATCTGCATGAGGCTGAACATACCCTCATACATGCGGGCGCCGCCGCTGGTGGCGATGATGATGAGGGGCAGTTCCTTTTCAGTGGCCCGCTCGATGAGCCGGGTCAGCTTCTCTCCAACCACCGAGCCCATGGAGCCGCCCAGGAACTTAAAGTCCATCACCCCCAGGGCGACCCGGTGCTCGCCGATCCTGCAGATGCCCGTCAGGACCGCGTCTTTGAGCCCGGTTTCGCGCTGATACTTCTCGAGCTTCGAGATATAGGAGGCCGCGCCCGTGAAAGTGAGGATGTCAACGCTGGTCATTTCGGCGTCCATCTCCTCGAAGGTGCAAGTCTCGACCAGGGAATGGATGCGCTCTCTGGAGCCGATTGGAAAATGGCGCTGGCAATGGGGGCAGACCTTGAGGTTCTCGTCGAGTTCTTTGTCAAAGACCATGGTGCCGCATTTCGGGCACTTGCTCCAGAGGCCCTCGGGGATGTCGCGTTTGCGGGGTTTGTTTGCGGCCAGCTTCGGCTTTTTGGCAAAGGGGGCGTTGCCGGTCACCGGCGGCGGAGTCACAGCCGGCTCGACGGTTTCCAGACCCAATGTCTTCTTAGTGAAGGATGTCGTAGCCATGGAGGATAATATTCAGATTCCGCGGGCAACTGTCCAGACGCAAACTTCGGCCGCCCCGGCGGCACGAAGAACGGCGGCGCACGCGCCGGTGGTGGCGCCGGTGGTCATGACGTCATCTACGAGGACCAGGCTCCGGCCTTCCAAGCGCGCGCCGTGGCGTAGCGCAAAGGCCGTGCGGACATTGGCCAGACGCTCCCTGCGGGTCAGGAGGGCCTGAGTGCGCGTGGGCACCGCGCGCCGGAGCAATCGGCGGTTGACCGGGATGCGCGTTGCCTGGCTGAGCCGGTTCGCCAGCCGCTCGGCCTGGTTGAACTCCCGCTGGCGCTGCCGGGTGGGATGCAGGGGGACGGGCACCAGTGCGTCCCATGACTGGCCGGCCAGGGCCGGCGCCGCCCGGCTGATGAGCAATCCGGCCAGAAAAGGCTCGAACCAAAGGGCCCGCCCGTACTTGTAGCGATGGATGACCTCGAGCACGCTGTCCCGCGCCACGACCGCCGAGCGGGCGGTCCGAAAGGCCCACCCGGCCTCCAGGCAGTCGGCGCATTCGAAGGGGCCCGTCACGCTGCCCTGGTAAGGCCGGCCGCAACGCTCGCAAAAGGGCGGCTCGATGAAACGAGCCTGGGCCTGGCAATCGGCGCAAACAAACCCCTGGGCGGGTGTGGCGCGGGCCTTGCCGCAGAGTTGGCAAACCTCGGGATAGACCAATGCCAGCGCGGCATTGACCCAGCCCTTCAGACCGTTCACCGAGTCCGGGAGCATGCTCATTCCAGGCTTTTCAGAAACCAGATTCTAGCGGAAACCCCGGCCGTCGGCAACCCGGTTCCACAAGAAAACCTCTAGCAGCCAAGCCCTGCCCATGGTAAGTAATGCCGGTGGTGGATTCACAAGATCAAACCGATGCCAACTTACCGCCTCAGCCGGGGCGGTTCGGGCGCTTTTATTTGCAAGAACTGATCAACAGCGGCGGCATGGCCGATATCTGGCTGGTGACCGACGGGAACCACAAGGCCTACGCGTTGCGCCGGATGCACGAACGGCTGCGCTTGAATCTCTTCGCGCGACGCCGTTTCATCCACGGCTGCGAGGTTCTGGCCAAGCTGAGCGACCACCAGGGAATCATCGGCTATATCGAGCACGGCAAGATCGAGGGCCGGCTTTATTGCCTCACGGAATATGTGGAGGCCGACAATCTCAAGGACCTCTCAGCCAGGCAGGACCCGGTGCTGGCCGAGAATGTCGCGCAGATCCTCATCGATATGGCCGAGGCCCTCGAGCACATGCATACAAACGGCTTCATGCACCTGGACTTCAAACCGGAGAACGTCCTGGTCACGCGCAACGGGAGCGTGCGGCTGGTTGACTTCGACCTTGCGCAGCAGATCCCTGACAAGCCCAGGAAACTGACAAAGAAGAACCCCGGCACCCCCGCCTACATGGCCCCGGAACAACTCCTGGCCCAGCCCATCACCCATCACGTGGACATCTTTGCCTACGGCGTGACGGCTTATGAACTGCTGACCGGCTGCAAGCCCTTCCCGGGAGATGTTCCTTCCGAAATCCTCAAACACCAACTTGACCGCTCTGAGTTCGTTCTTCCGTCCGAGCTCAATCCCGACATTCCGCCGGCTATGGAGAAGGTCATTCTCCGCTGCATCGAAAAAATCCCCTCCGACCGCCACCCGGTCATTGGCGTGATGGTCCGCGAACTCAAAGCCGCCCTTTACGTCTGAGGGAGGGGGAAGGGGCGAAGGGCGAAGTGGATTTCAGCAAGCAATGATCTAAAGTAACGGGCGATGAAAGAAAAAGGCAGGGTCTATCTGGTGGGCGCGGGGCCTGGGGACGCCGGGTTGCTGACGTTGCGCGGGGCCGAGTTGCTCGCCCGCGCGGACGTAGTGGTCCACGATGCGCTGGTGAACCCGGAGTTGCTGCGGCTGGCTCCGAAGTCGGCAGAAATCATCTTTGGCGGCAAGCGGGGCCGGGACAAGGCGATAGCGCAAAGGGAACTCAATGAACTGCTTATCGCCAAGGCGCGCGCCGGCAAGGCGGTGGTCCGGCTCAAAGGGGGCGACCCTTACGTTTTTGGACGCGGCGGCGAGGAGGCCGAGCAATTGGCCGATGCGGGCATCGCGTTTGAGGTTGTGCCCGGGGTTTCGTCGTTCGTGGCGGTGCCCGGCTATGCGGGGGTGCCCCTGACACACCGGGCTCATTGCTCGAGGCTGACCCTGATCACGGGACACGAGGACCCGGCCAAGGAGGAGGCCGCCATTGACTGGGCACAGGTGGCCCGGACACCCGGCACCAAAGTCATCATGATGGGCACGGACCGCATCGGGCAGATAGCCGGGATGTTGGTCGCCCATGGCATGGAGGCCGCCACTCCGGTCGCGATGGTCCAGTGGGGCACCACCGGCCGCCAGCGGTCCATAGCCGGGACCCTCGGGACCATCGCCGAAGTTGCCGCCAAAGAACAAATCGGGCCGCCGACCGTCGCCGTCATCGGCGAAGTCGTGAAGTTGCGGGAGAAGCTCAATTGGTTTGAGAAGCGGGCGCTTTTCGGGCAGAGAATCGTCGTCACGCGCACGGTCGAGCAGGCCGGCCAATTGACGCGGCGGTTGCAGGAGCACGGGGCGGAGGTCCTGGAGATGCCCACGATCCGCATCGAACCGCCGACCCGCCGTGAGGACTTTGTGGACGCCCTGCTGGCGCTCAATTCTTACGATTGGCTGGTCTTTACCAGTCCCAACGGCGTGGCGAAGTTCTTCGAGTACTTTTTCAAACATTTCCACGATATGCGCGACATCGGCGGTGCCCGCATTGCCGCCGTCGGCCCCGCCACGGCCAACAAATTGAAAGAACTCCATCTCCAGGTGGACCTGATGCCCGAGCAAGCCATGGCCGCCAGCATCGCCGAGGCCTTCGCCGGATTCGAGAGCATCGAGAACCTCAAGATTTGCCTCCTCCGTGCCGAGGTGGCAAACCGGGAATTGCCCGAGGCCCTCGAGGCCCTGGGCGCCATCGTCGATGACATCGCCTGCTATAAGACCGTGCCCGAGACCGAGGACCCGAGCGGCGCCGCGGCCAGGTTGAGCCAGGAGGGAGCCGATTGGCTCACCTTTACCAGCGGCTCGACCGTCGATCAGTTCCACGCCCGCTTCGATTTGCCGGCGCTGCTTGCCAAATTCCCGCGAATGAAGATAGCCACGATTGGGCCAGAGACCTCCAAGACGCTTGCGGCGATGAAGCTCAAGCCGGCCATCGAAGCCAGTGAACACACCATCGACGGATTAGTCGAGGCGCTGTTGGCCGCGAGAAAGGAGGCGTAGGAGCCTGTGTTGGCCTCCGGAGAGCGTGGAGCGTCGGAGCGTAGAGCGTGAGGGCATCGTGGCACTTCTAACATTCTCACGCTCTCACGCTTCACGCTCTTGAGCCGGGGTCTTACAATCATGGCGAAGGTCATCAATATCAATCCGCGGGGAACGCTGACCTTGCCCAAGGAACTCCGTCGCCAGCTTGGCCTGCCCCGCGGCGGCCAGATCGTGGCCGAGGACACGCATCCGAAGGTCGGAGGCCGGAGACGGGGTGACAACCGACCGGTGGGGGTTGGGGGGGTGGTTATAATTGGTGATAATTGGTTAAAGGGTGGGAGGGTGGGGGACGAAGTCCGAAGTCCGAAGGTCGAATTGGGGAGGGCGGGGCCGGGCGCGGAGGGCATGCGTGCGCGGCCGCCGCTCGCCGGCAAAACTCCTGGTTCATATTCGATGAATGAAACATTTTCGTCTCCTTAAGCGAATTTAGGCGAATTTAAGCGAATTTAAGCGAGTGCCTGATTGAACCGCCAGCCCTGATTGGGAATGCCATCGGCCCGGTGTTCGGCCTGGCGCCCGGCGGCGCGGAGGCGACGGAAGCGGCCCACGCCGGAGGCTGGGGTATGGAGGCCAAACTCGGGGGCGTTCGTGCCGGCGTTCACGGCGCTGGAGGAGGGTTGGGCCGGGATCGCCGAGAGGTGATGGGGAATTTGTGGCTGGGTCGCGGGCGGTGGGGGGAGCCGGGTTCGAGGGCCGAAGGGGCGGGGTGAGCGCGCGGGAGGCGCGCGAGAGCGGCGGGCGGGCGACGGACGCGACGTTCATGGGGCTAATGTATATAATAGCTACACAGATGTCAACAGGTTATTTGGATTTTTCTTTTTGCGGCGAGGAGCCGATCGTCCATTGGCTGAGCGAGCACATTGAGGACGCCGCTGATGAGGGCTTCGGCTTCCTGGGCCGGGGAGCGGCCCGAGCCGTTTGAAGGGCTGTCCGCGCCGCCGTCCAAAACGTTGAAACGGTTAGAGCGCCGGTGGCACCCTTTTTCACCGGGCTGAAGCCACGGTGCTAATGAGACGTCCTTTTGCCCACGGGCAAATCCTTTGATTGAGCGTTTGCTTTTCCATGTCTGGGCCGACCATCGGCTTTCCACGCTGGCGGGGCGGGCAAGGGAAGTGTGCTTGAAAGCGCCGCCAAGTTTACCGCCGTCTGAACGCGCAGAGCGGAGACGGGGGGCAAAATGGACCACACTGATTCTGCTGAAAAACCCCTCTGATCAAAAAGAGACAGTGAAAAAGACCATCTCTGATGTATCCCCCGAGCATTCAAATCGCGTACAGACCAAATTAGCGCGTAAGAATTCCCGGCACTTTTCATGCATCTTCGCTCATCTTCAAAAGCAGGGGGTTTTTCAGCAGAATCCACACTATGGTCGGACCCCTTTAGCGGACCCCTTTAGGAGCCCTTTACTTTATGGTCGAACACCTTTGCAGAGACTTGCCCTAATGGCGGTATCCTTGGTCTATGAAAATCACTTCCCCGCCGACAGCACCCTGCACTTTCGCGACGGGCGCAAAGAGCAGTGGCGCGCCCAGCTCGCATGCGCCATCTGGCTTGCCGTGCCCGCCGCGGCGCTCCGGACGGCAGGCGACGGGCGACCCGTCCAGCCGTGGGATTACCACGCCGGCCGAAAATAGCGGCCAGAGGGGCCTTGCCCCTCTGGACTCCCCGCCCGCGCCGTCGATGCGCTTCGCCTTCACGCTTCGCGGCCCTGTCGGCAGGCGGAAAGGAGAACGGACGTCAAATCGGCATGTGCGACTAACAGCCCCTGGCGGTACTACGGTGTGCGTTCACCCTGACCCACCGACAATCGGCGGCAGACGGCAGGCATTAGCCCGTCACCCCGTCATCGAAGGCGCGAGAACTGCGTCCCCTGGTCATCGCCCGCAAAATCAGCTTTGGTTCTCAATCTGAGCAGGGCGCCAAGACGCGGGAAATCCTCATGAGCGTCCTGCACACCCTGCGCAAAAGAACCAGTGATGTCTTCGCGACGTCCCAGCGTGCTCTGGACGCCGAGATGAGACTCCAAAAGCCGCCGGTCAACGAGTAATTGCCCCCGGTCATGGCATTGCCAGCATCGTGCTGGCCGATGGTGCCGCTGAGCGAGTACTGGCCGCCCGCGCTGACGCCGCCACCGCCGGAAACCTCATACCAGTCAAGGGCGTATTTGGCGGAAGTGGTCGTGGCCAGCGCCCCAAGGGCAAAGGCCAATAGGAAATGGGCGATTTTCGTGGAAATTGCCTTGTGGTTTGAATGAATCGCGGGAGCTAGGGCACGATGACCAGCACGTTGAACGCGAGCCCCGCCGCCAAATCGTTTCCGTTGGCGTCTTGGAGGTACCAATGGCCGCCCGTGTAATCGACAACAATTGTGCCTGCATACTGGCTTGCATAGAGCGGGCCATGCTCCGTGGCATACTCATTGATCGTAACGATCAAGATGGCGTTCGGGTTGCCATTGCAGGCGGGATTGTCAATCCTGCTCCAGACTATACCAGGGGGGAACTTGACTGAATTGGCAGGCGTTGTGTACTGAATGAAGGCGGTGGTCTTGGTGTTGACGCCGGCGCCGGGGACGGTGAGGACGCCGTTAATCGAGAGGTTGTTGTTGACTGACACACTGCCTGTGTCGTCCCACTGCAACGCGACGCCCTGGCCGCCGGTGGTTCCCAGCGCGCCTCCACTCCAGCCATACAGCAGCGGGCCGTCGATCGAGGTGCTGCCGACCTGGGCGCGATAGCCCAAGCCGTGGTTGTGGTCCGTCCCGGTGCGGAGGTACATATCATTGTCGTCGATGCGGCTGGTGCCGTTGATTTCGAGGGTTTCGCTGGGGGTCGAGGTGCCGATGCCCAGGTTGCTGAGGATCGTTGCATTGTTGGCAATAACCTTGCCGGGGACGGTGACGTTGCCAGTGTGGTCAATGGTCATGCGATTTTGGGCATCGGTGTAGAACTCCAGGTCGTAATCATTATTGCCGCTACGTTTGGAGGCGATGCCCTCACCGCTGTACGGACCAAAGGTCAGGGCATTCGAATAGAGGTTTCCAATGTTTTTGCCCGCCTGGTCAATGTTCAGGCCCTCGAAAAGGCTGGTGCCACGCGAAGAAATGGAGGCCGTCGCCGGCAGGCTCAAGGCGCCGCTGATCGTTACATTGCCGGCGGTCACCGCGCCGGGGACGGTCACGTTGCCACTGTGGTCAATGGTCAGGCGATTCTGGCCGCCGGTGTAGAACTCCAGGTCGTAATCATTATCGCCGCTGCGTTTGGAGGCGATGCCCTCACCGCTGTACGGACCAAAGGTCAGGGCATTGGAATACAGGTTCCCGATGTTCTGGCCCGCCTGGTCAATGGTCAGGGCCTCGAAAAGGCTGTTGCCGGCCGAAGAAATGGTGGCCGCCGCGGACAGACTCAAATCGCCGCTGATCGTCACATTGGCGGCAGTAACCGCGCCGGAGACGTTCACGTTGCCGGCGACAACCGCGCCGGGGACTGTCACGTTGCCGCTGTGGTCGATGGTCATGCGATTTTGAGCGCCGGTGTAGAATTCCAAGTCGTACGGATTGGAGCCGCTGCGTTTGGAGGCGATTCCCTCGCCGCTGTACGGACCAAAGGTCAAGGCATTGGAATACAGGTTCCCAATGTTTTGGCCCGCCTGGTCAATGGCCAGACCAGCGTTAGCGGAGACGTTGTTGCTGACCCAGGTGTTACCCTGCCGATCCCACCTCAACGCGATCGATTCAGGCCCCGCGGTTCCCAGCGCGCCGCCACTCCAGCCGTACAGAAACGGGCCGTCGGTCGAGATCGCGCTGACAGTGGCGCGATAGCCCAGACCATGGTTGCGGTCGGTCCCGGCGCGGAGGTACATATCGTTGTTATCGATGCGGCTGGTGCCGTTGATTTCGAGGGTTTCGGCCGGATTGGTGGTGCCGATGCCGACGTTGCCAATTTGGGAAATGGTCATGCGATTTTGGGCATCGGTGTAGAACTCCAAGTCGTAGGGATTGGCGCCGCTGCGTTTGGAGGCGATGCCCTCACCGCTGTACGGACCAAAGATCAAGGCATTGGAATAGAGGTTCCCAATGTTCTTGCCCGCCTGGTCGATGGTCAGGGCCTCGAAAAGGCTGTTGCCGGCCGAAGAAATGGTGGCCGTCGCGGGCAGACTCAAGTTGCCGCTGATCGCCACATTGCCGGCAATAACCGAGCCGGGGACAGTCACGTTGCCACTGTGGTCAATGGTCATGCGATTTTGGGCATCGGTGTAGAACTCCAGGTCGTAATCATTATTGCCGCTGCGTTTGGAGGCGATGCCCTCACCGCTGTACGAACCAAAGGTCAAGGCATTGGAGTAGAGGTTCCCGATGTTCTGGCTCGCCTGGTCGATGGTCAGGGCCTCCAAAAGGCTGTTGCCGCCCGAAGCAATGACAGCCGTCGCCGGCAGATTCAAATTGCCGCTGATTGTGACATTGCTGAGGTTGACGCCCGCCGACGCAGTATGAAAAAACACACCGCCCGTCGCGAAGACGTCGAAACAATTGACCCCTGAGCTGGAGACCGTTTGCGAGCCGTCACTCCAGATAAAGGAGCCGGAGTTGGTCGTCTGCGCGTTGCGTCCGGCGGCAAAACTGCCTTCGCCCGCGGCGATGTTGTTATAGCCGCCCGGGACCGTGGCATCCGGGCCGGCGGTGTTGCCGTAGCCGCCGCCGACCGTGCCGAAGTTGGCGGTAACCGAATTGGGAGAGTCGGCGTTTCCGCCAGGGGTGCCGGAAACGAAGTGCTGGCCGCCGCCTGCGATAGTGCCGCCGACGATGCCGGCGGAGACGGAATTGCCGTTGTAACCACCAATCACATTCGCGCTCGTCCGCTTGTCCAGGCTAAGTGGAGAGGAAGCGGACGCGTATTGCAGCCGCATGACGCGGGTGTTATTGGCCCACAGATCGAGCGGTTGGTCATCCGTCGTGCCCAGGAAAGCGGTGCCGCCCGTGCCGGCGTTACCCCCCAGGCCCCAGAACGAGCCGCCCAGTCCGTTGCTGACGTCACCGAGGTTCAAGTTCGAGGCCATGATGCTTCCGGGCCGTATGCTGGCACTCGATATGGAGCCGGCCGCCACGGTGTTGGCGGTGCCCGCGCTGACCGCGACGCCCGCATTGGGCGAATAGAGCGCATAAGGCGCGGGCGTCAGTGGCTGGCGCGGAACCAATTCGCTAAACGCTCCGCCGCCGTTGGTGCGCACACTGATGTCCAGCCATAAATTGGCGCCGGTGAAAACGCCCGCGCCAAAGTCGAGCGTGGCCGTGAAGAGGCCGTTCGTAACGCCCACGGCGGTGTACGTGAGCGTGTTGCCGGCCTGCCTGCCTCCGGTGCTGGCCCCAAAGAGCGAAAAGGTCATGTCATAGCTGCCGTTGGCGGGACTGCCCCCGGCATTCAACCGCCCTTGATACGTGAACGCGGTGCCTTGCGCCTTGGCGGTTGAGAATTGAGAGTCGAATGTTGAAAGCGCCAGCAATGCCAGCGCGATGAGCGAACGATGGAGTTTGGTTTGCATAAGGAGTAACTGTTCTGTTTTTAGTCAAGCCGGCTGGGAAATTGAGGGTTTTCGCAGCAGAAGGCAAGCGGACATCGCCACGATTTTCCAGCGCAAGGACGACGAGGAAATGGATTCCGCCGAGGTCAAAGGCCCTGGAATCGGCCAGAGGCGCAGTGGAAATCGCGGTCGCCGGCCGGGGCCAGTGACAAAGTCGCCGAGACAGGCCCCAGTCCCTGACTGTAGGAGACGACGTAGGAGTCTCTCATCCATGGCTTCCGAGGGGAGCAGGCTTTCGCTGTGCCCAAGAACCAGTCAGAGACTCCTTACGTCGTCTCCTACAATGGTTTGCGGAAAACTATGTCACTTGCGCTGGGTCGCCGGCAGTGCGGGAAGCCGGCATTGTCGACACGGCCCCAAAGTGAGGCTAGCTTGGCACCCTGGCATTGGCAGAAGCTGTTTTGGTGAACGAAATGCTCTCTGAGGGCACGGCCCGCCTGCACAAGCAATCCAAGCGCAAGGTGTACGCCAGCAAGGGCGTCGAAGAGCTTTGGCTGGTGAGCCCGCTCACCCAAACCATCGAGGTCTATGCATTGAAGCAGGACCCCGGCCGCCCGGCGTCAGTCCATCAGGTCGACGATACTTTCAGCTCGGCGTGCCTGCCCGGCTTGGTCATCAGCGCCGCCGAGATCTTCGCGCAATGAGCGCGACGAGGATGCCAAGGCGCGTCTCTTGTCCTGACTCCATTCCTGTCCGGAACTGGGTGTTGCCGGCCAGGGCAAGACCCGCAAGGAAGCCTATGCCATGCTGGCGGAAGCGGTAGAGTTGTGGCTGCAAGCCGCCAGTGCCAAAGAAATCAAACGTAGAGTGAAGCTGGGGGGGAGCGTCCAGCCCCTCGTTGAGTGGCTTGCAGGAAGTGCTGTTCCGGAGATGAGCGACGGCGGATAACGATGGCCCTGGTTCGCAGGGACGGCAAACGCCTTATAAATCCGACACCCGTGTGCATGGCTGCTGGATACTCAATGCGCGGCTTTCATGGCGTATGGGGATGGTCAGCGCGGTCGCCGGAGCGGTCAAGCAAAAGAGCGGACCTTTTCTACGGTCTGACCCGGACCGGCTCAGAGGTGCTCCAGCAGTTGCTCAAGGGAGATATTCGCCTGCCGCAGAATCGACTGGAGCGTCTTGGGTTTGATGTCCTGATGCATGGGCACGCAAGGATGCAACGGCCCTCTGGCATAGTGGCGATGGGAACCCGTCTGGCGAACGAAGTCGAAACCCAGGCGCACGAGGGCGCGGCACACGTCCTCTCCTGAAAGATCGCGCGGGACTTTCACGCCACTTGCGCCGCCAGCACTGGGTCGTGCAAAAAGTGAAGGCGGATTGGCCACTTGAGCCGCTCGTCCCCATTGTCGAAGCGGCAGCGAACGAGGTCGTGGACCATGGCGATAAGCTCCTCGAGGTTTTGCCCTTGGGTAGCCATTTCCGGCTCGTGGCAAACTGCCACCAGCATCCGCTCATCCTCCTCCACATGGAAGACCAGTTCTTTGCTCATGCCCTCAGTCTGCATCCGGTTGGGCACACTGACAAGGCGCATTGGAGAAGGGGTGAACCATAACCTCCGCCTTGGCGGCGCGCCTGAAACGGTGCCCGGGCGCCGCCCCAGTGCCCCGAACTTTGGGTGACAATCATCCCGGAGGGTTGCGCCAAGGCACCGGACGTTGATTGGCAACGTGGTTTGGGCAGATCATTTCCGAGGAATCCTGGTGTTGGGGGCGGGATGAACCTGATTGTCACCAAAGTCCGGGGTCCGGGGCGCCGCCCACGCGGCGCCAACTCAATGGAGGCAAAGTCTGGCCTTCGACTGGAGGATCGCCAATAGGCCGCGGGGAGCATCCTAAAAGCCGGGCTGCCCTTTGCCCCTGGCTACGTCATAACGGCTCGGTCCATTTGCCGTGTTCTTTGATGAGGTCCACGAGGCGGTCGACGGCCTCGGCTTCGGGGATGTTGAATTTGACGGGGGTCTTGCCGACGTAGAGGTTAATCTTGCCGGGAGCGCCGCCCACGTAGCCGAAATTGGCATCGGCCATTTCGCCGGGGCCGTTGACGATGCAGCCCATGATGGCGATTCTCACCCCTTTGAGGTGTTCGGTGCGGGCTTTGATTCGGGCGGTGACGGTCTGGAGGTGGAACAGGGTGCGGCCGCAGGAGGGGCAGGCCACATAGTCGGTCTTGAAAGAGCGGCAACCGGCCGCCTGGAGGATATTGTAGGCCAGGCGCAACGACTGGCCTGGACCGGACTCCGCCCGGACCAGGACGGCATCGCCGATGCCGTCGGCCAGCAGGGAGCCGATGACAACCGAGGAGCGGATCAAGGCGAGCTTGGGTTGGAGCGGGGCCGGTTGGGCCTCGAGAGTGTCTTTGAGCAGGATTGGATTGTCGCGCCCCGCCTGTTTGAGTTTGGCCGCCAGCAGGCGAAACGCCGCGATGGCAGGCAGGGGTGTGCCGTCCTTGACCGTGACCAGGCGCGTGTCGCTTGACGGCGCCGGGTCGCGGCTCGGGTCAATCTCCAGCGCATCGAGGTCTTCATAGATCGCCTCAGGCCTCACATCGGTCTTTGGGCCGAGTTTGGGGGCGACCCTGTCCCAGGCGGCGCGGGTTACCACGACGCGGACGGTTTGCTGGCCGCCGCATTTGACGGCGCCGGGCAGCTCGATTTCGGGCGTGGAGCGGCGCGAGTAGGTGAAGGGATCGAAAGGGGGAGTTGCGGCCAGCAGGGCGCCGGTTCGCAGCCAGGATGGCTGCGCCACGTCGGCGCCGGTTCGCAGCCAGGATGGCTGCGCCACGTTCGAGGAGGCGGGCAAGGTCAACAGGGGGATGTGCGCCAGGAGATCGCGGCAGACCTCGATTTCGCGAGGGGAATCTTCAGTGAGGGAGACGCGGATGGTATCGCCCAGGCCGTCGCAAAGCAGCGAGCCGATGCCGATGGCGCTCTTGATGCGGCCATCCTCCCCTTCGCCGGCCTCGGTGACGCCCAGGTGAATGGGGTAGTTCCAATCCGGCCCTTCCTGTTCCAGGCGCGCGGCCAGGAGCCGGTAGCATTCGATCATCACCTTTGGGTTGCTGGACTTCATCGAGAACTTGAAGTTGTGAAAGTCGTGTTTGCGGGCGATGCGGGCAAACTCGAGGGCGCTCTCGACCATGCCCAGGGGCGAATCCCCAAAGCGGTTCATAATGCGGTCGCTCAAAGAACCATGATTGGCGCCGATGCGCAGGGCGCGGCCCAATTCCTTGCACAACTTGACCAGCGGCGTGAATTTCTCCTCGAGGCGCGCCAGTTCGGCGGCGTATTGCTCGGGGGTGTATTCCTTGACGGCGAATTTCTTGGAATCGGCGTAATTGCCCGGATTAATGCGGACCATCTCGACCCATTTGGCGGCCTCGAGGGCCGCCTCGGGCTTGAAGTGGATATCGGCGACAATCGGGACTTTGCAGCCGCGCGCGCGCAACTCGGCGACGATGTTCCTAAGATTGGCGGCGTCCTTGACGGTGGGGGCGGTGATGCGCACGAGCTGGCAGCCGGCCTCGACGAGTTCGAGGGTCTGTCTCACGCACTCGGCGGTGTCCATGGTGTCGCAAGTCAGCATGGACTGGACGACCACGGGATGATCGCCGCCAACAATGACGCCGCCCCGGGCCGGATCGCCCACGGTCACTTCGCGGGTGGGGCGGCGCCGCCACAGGAAAGGAGAATCGCAGTAGCGCATCTTATTCCAATCGCTTGGCGTCTGGAGCGTGGAGCGTCGGAGCGTAGAGCGTGAGGGCATCGAAGCATTTGCCACGCTCCACGTTCTCACGCTTCACGCTCCACCGCAAACATCCAGGTCTCGAAATTTGCTTTTGCACGAGCCCTTATTCCTTTTCGGACGACTTCGGTGAAAACCTGATGTCGGCCGGCTTGTCCTTGGCGCGGTTCCAGGGCAGGTCCTGGACATCATAAAAGGCGATATAGAGCATGAAAGCGATGAGCAGCACCGCGCAGGTGGTCTGAACGGCCCCGAGCAATCGGGCGCTGATCGGCTTGCGGCGGACGCCTTCGATGACGGCCAGCAGGATGTGGCCGCCATCCAGGACCGGGATGGGCAGCATATTGAGCACGGCGAGGTTGACGTTCATCAGGACGCTGAACCAGAGCGCCAGCCGCCAGCCTTGTTCGGCGTTGAAAAGCCGGGAATAGACCTCCATGATCTTCACGGCGCCGCCCAGGTGCTGGGGTTTGATGTCCGAATGGGGCGCGAACAGGGCGCCGAACGTCTCGAACATGGTTGTGACACTGGCCTTGACCTGTTCGATCGCGCCTGGGTAGCGGAGAGTCCACTTGTCCTCCCAGGTGAGAATTCCCAGGCTGGCCTTGCCGCCCGTGGCGGGCACTTCGGGCTTTACGGAGATTTCGAGCGGCTGGCCTTGCCGAAGGCAGCTCAGCCGCAGGGTCTCGTCGGGGTGGTTTTCGGCATAGTCATCCAGCGCGTTGCAGTGGTATAGCTTTAGTCCATTGACGGAGAGGATCTGGTCTCCGGCACGGAGGCGGGCCAGGGAGGCAGGGCTGTTGGGAGCCAGGTCGCCCACGACCAGATCATGGGCTGGCGCGATTTGAATCTTGCGCAGACTTTTGCGTTCCCACGGCTTGGTCGGCTCCTTGGAAGGTTTTGGAAAGAACTCGAGGACCTTCCCCTCGCGCTCGACCGTGATGGGCACGATGGCGCCCTCGCTGCGCACGATCCGCCAGGTGACGCTGGCGCTCATCCCGCCGAATTTGGTCACGGGGCGGGCATCCACGGACAGGATGCGGTCGCCGGGACGCAGGCCCGCCTCATCGGCGGGGCCGGCTTTGACCACGTAGCCGATGGTGGTGGTCCTCTCGGCCTCGCTGACGGGCCGGCCGACGATCATCACCACCAGCGCGAAGGCCAGCGCCAGCAGGAAGCTGAAGAGCGGGCCGGCAAAAGCCACGATGATCTTGTCGAGCGGGGAGATGTTCGGCAGGCTCGCGAGTTGGCCGGAACTTTCTCCTTTGCCCTCGATGGCCTCCATCGTCGCCATTTGCGGCAGCGAGACATAACCGCCTGCGGGGATGGTCCCAAGGGCATATTCCACGCCGCCAATCTTCTTCTTCCAGATGGGCTTTCCGAACCAGATGGCAAAACGGTCGATCTTCAGCCCCCGCCAGCGCGCAGCCAGGAAGTGCCCCAGCTCATGCACGAAGATGAGCAGGTTGAAGAGCAACAGCACTTCCAGCGCAATAACAATAATCTTCAAAATGGACATAATTCTAGCTACACCGGGCTGAAGCCACGGTGTTAATGAAACGTCTCGCCCGGGTGAAATATCCGGGCTGGCGACTCAGCCCAACATCCGACGCCGGAGAATATAGCAGGGGTGAGGGCAGAGGGAAAGGCGGAATGCGCAGGGCTGCTTCGGGCTCGGGCCGCGGAGGTAGAGCTGGGGGCAGCCATGAAATCCGAAATCCGAAATCCGAATGCCGAGTTCGCAGAGCCTTCGGACATTGGATCTGCGCTCAATATTGAGGCCACAGGCGCTCCCGCGTCCCGCAGCAACCATTTTCCATGATGGAGCCGGGTGTTGAGATGTTCGGTTGAACCGCTCAACCACCTCAATTCTGGCCTTGCGCCATCTGCTTGGATCGCGCACAATTTACCCGTGGGTAAAGTCGTCGTCACAATCAAGCTGACCAACCAGGGAGACTTGGTTGCCGTCCGTCGCAAACTGTCGAGGGCGAAACCCCGCACTGTGGAAGCTGAGGCGCTGGTGGACACCGGAGCTACGCGGCTTTACCTCCAATCCAGCCTCATCAAGGCGCTGGGCCTGCACAAGGAAAGCGAAGTGCAATCTAAGACCACGAATGGCGTTCGCCGCCGCGCGGTCTTCGAGCCAGTGCGCTTGGGACTTAGGGGCCGCAACGGCGTATTTCAAGTGGTGGAAATTGACGACGATGTGCCTAACCTCCTGGGCCAGATTCCACTGGAATACCTGGACTTCGTCGTGGACCCACGAAGCCGAAAACTCATCCCCAACCCGGAGCATGGGGACAAGGAGATGAGCGAGGAGTATTGACTCACACCGCGGACGCCCGCCCCCCCCAAAAAAAGAGCCGGGTGTGCTCGTGTTCCGGCTCGGACGAAGCTCCCCGCATGTTGGCCGAGTGTCTGTTCGGTGGCCTTCAACCGCATCGCGGGTGGGGTCAGCCATTAGGGCAGGGTGCAAGTAAAAAAACGTTGTCCGCCCGGTTTTTTTTCTAAACCGCTTTTTCCACGCGCTTTCCGACGCCCCGCAGGCTTTGACCCGATCCTGCGTTTTCTTTGTTTGAATCGGACCACCGTGGGCTCCGCCCACGCAGGCGATCCTTTCAGTCAGCCATCTGGTTCTAGTGTAGTGTCTCTCAAATAGCTGGAGGTATGATTCCCCTCGCATTCCCTCCTCGGCAAACGCCGCAAGGTAGTTCCGCACCGAATTGACATGCCGGCCAAAGGCGGCCGCTAACTCTTCCTCGCTTCCCAGTCCGCAGTGGCATAGCTGCACAATCGCCAGGCGAAGGCACCCCTCATCTTCCGACTGCCAACTCACATAGGGCTGGCCCTTCACGAGCACCTGGGTGGTCTGCTCACTAATGATCACGCTGATCGACTTTTCTGGCTGCCATCCTGGAAAGCTGACTTGGTCCATAGCAAGAGCTGGTTTTCGCGGCAACTCTTACCATGAAATGGCCCGGCGAAAAACCCAAAAGGGATTTTTTGAATTGCCCCCGGGCAACTCCAATGGCCAGCAAGGTTCCGCCAGCGTTCCTGCCGCCATCACGCTGCGCGGTGCGCGCTGGTGTGCGTTCGAGCAATGCCGTTTAACCAGCCTGGGCACCTTC
>Ga0181524_10000374_pt1 | contig 54045 bp, 44 predicted proteins | sample PEATcosm2014_Bin_34_FD_119761 | JGI IMG/M metagenome (GOLD analysis project Ga0181524, IMG submission 119761) | Peatland microbial communities from MTU Mesocosm Facility, Houghton, MI, USA - PEATcosm2014_Bin05_60_metaG | ecosystem: Environmental > Terrestrial > Soil > Wetlands > Peat | place... | reverse complement strand
CGGAAACATGGAACATCGGAGGCTTCATCACCGTGTCCGTGGTGCTGGGTGTCGCGATGGTTGCTGAAACACTCCTCCTATTGTGGATCGGTTGGAGGCATTTCGGTTTGGCAACCAACAACAATGCCCTTTACACTTTCAGCTTTCTTATGCTGCTCTACTTTGCCGTATTCTCCGTCGTGTCCGCGCGGGAGCGCCACTGGTTCTGGGCGACGCTGCCCAGCAAGACCTTCCTGTCAGCCCTCGCGGCGGATGCGCTCACGGGCACCGTCCTGACGTTTGTGGGTCTCCCGGGACTCAAGCCTTTGCCTGGGTGGCAGACGCTGGCGATATTCGTTTATGCCCTGGTCGCGTGCCTCGGCGTCAACGACGCCGTGAAGGTCGCTATGATCAAATGGCGCGTTCTTAGGGCTGTGGCCAGGAAACCGGTCGATGTGACCCCGCAGATTGCCAGGCGGGCCTATGAACTGTACGAGCAGCGAGGCCGCCAGGACGGGCGAGCAGCTCAGGACTGGGGGCAGGCAGAGCGGGAGATTCGGAAAGATGAACCTCATAAAGGATGAAGATGAGAATCAATTCAAAGGATTTCCGGCTGCGGCCCGGAGAGAAGGTCAAACTTAAGGAGTGGCCTACGATGGTGAAGCCCTTTTGCAAGTCGAAGAAGCGGTATCAAAAACTCCTGGAACAACACGTTGAGGCGCTGAGCTCCCTGCAACGCCTTCACTACGCGTCCAACCGCTATGCGTTGCTTCTGATTTTTCAGGGGATGGACGCCGCCGGCAAGGACGGCGCCATCCGGCACGTCATGTCCGGGGTCAATCCGCAAGGCTGCGAGGTTTTCAGTTTCAAACAACCGAGCGCCGAGGAGTTGGAACATGATTTTCTCTGGCGCACGACCCGCCATCTGCCGGAACGCGGGCGGATTGGCATCTTCAATCGTTCCTACTACGAGGAGGTGCTGGTCGTTCGTGTGCATCCGGAGATTCTCCGCGCTCAAGGGCTTTCCGAGGAGTTGCGCGACGAGAGAACCATCTGGAAGGAGCGATATCGCTCCATCGTGGACTTGGAAGAGCATCTATACCGAAACGGCACCCGGATCATCAAATTCTTCCTTCACCTGTCGAAGGAGGAGCAGCGAAGGCGCTTCCTCGAGCGCGTTGATGAGCCGGACAAGAACTGGAAATTCAGCCTTTCGGACATTCACGAGAGGAAATACTGGAAACAGTGCACGAGCGCTTATGAGGCTTGCCTAAACGCCACAAGCACCCATCACGCGCCCTGGCACGTTGTTCCCGCCGATGATAAGGAGAATGCCCGGTTGGCTGTTTCCCAAATTGTCCTGGATGCGCTCAATGAACTTAAGATGGCCTATCCCAAGACCACCGCGAAACACCGGCGGGAATTGAAATGTATCCGCAAACGGCTCTGAAGACAACGTTATGGCAAACATACAACCAGAACAACAGTATGAAATCGGCATGGTCGGCCTGGGCGTCATGGGGCGCAATTTTCTGCTGAACATGGCCGACCACGGGCATTCCGTGGCCGGCTACGACAAGGATGCCTCCAAAGTGGCGGCGCTGCGCCAGGAGGCGGAGAACCGGGACATCCGCGGCGCGACGGATATCAAGGAGTTCATCGCTCAGCTTCGCAAACCGCGGGCGATCATGATGCTGGTGCCTGCCGGCGCTCCGGTGGATTCGGTCATCCAAGATGTGTTGCCGCGCTTGGACAACGGCGATCTCATCATCGATGCCGGCAACTCCTACTTCAAAGACAGCGACGTGCGCACCCGCAACCTGGCGGCGAAGGGCATCCGATTCCTCGGCGTGGGCGTCTCGGGTGGTGAAGAAGGCGCGCGTCACGGGCCGAGCATCATGCCCGGTGGGCCGAAACAGGCCTACGAACGGGTCCGTCCTGTCTTTGAAGCCGCTGCTGCGAAGGCCAACGGCGATCCGTGCGTGACCTGGTTGGGCCCGGGATCGGCCGGTCACTTCGTGAAGATGGTCCACAACGGCATCGAGTACGCCGTGATGCAGCTTCTCGCTGAGACCTACGACCTGATGAAACGGGGTCTGGGCATGAACGACGATGAACTGCATGAGGCCTATGCTTTATGGAACAAGGGCGAACTCAACGGCTATCTTGTGGAGATCACCAGCCACGTTTTCTCCAAACAGGATGAGAAGACCGGCAAGCGACTGATCGACGAAATCCTCGACGTGGCCAAACAGACCGGCACCGGCATGTGGACTTCCCAGAGCGCAATGGAACTGCAAGTGCCGATCCCGACAATAGACCTGGCGGTTGGGATGCGGGACATGTCCGTGTTCGAGAAGGAACGTGACCAGGCCAGTGCAATGTATCCGCGAGCCCTGCGGCCCTTCAACAGCGACCGCGACACGTTCCTCACTCAGTTGCGCCGCGCGCTCTATGCCGCGATGATCATCACCTACGCACAAGGCATGGCGCTTCTGGCGGTCGCTTCAGATCAATACAAGTATCACCTCGATCTCGAAGCCGTGGCGCGGATCTGGCGGGGTGGCTGCATCATCCGCGCAGCGTTGCTGGAAGACATCTGCGCGGCGTTTCACGCAAGGCGCGATCTGCCAAACTTGCTGTTGGATTCCAACTTGTCGCGCAAGGTCATGGAGCATGAGGAAGATTTGCGCCAGGTGGTATGTCAGGCGGCCGAGTCAGGGTTGCCGGCCCCGGGGTTGATGGTCTCGTTGGGTTATCTCGACGCCTATCGCAGCGCCTGGCTGCCGGCTAATCTCATCCAGGCCCAGCGCGACTATTTCGGGGCCCACACTTACGAGCGGATCGATGCCAAGGGCACGTTCCACACGGAATGGGAGAAGGAGTGAGCGCCATGAAAACCAACGACCAACTCGAACCGACCGTGTTCGTCATTTTTGGCGGTGCCGGTGACTTGACCTGGCGGAAACTCGTGCCCGCGTTGTTCGACCTCTCCCAGGACCAAAGCATGCCTGTTCATTTTTCTGTCATTGCCGTGGATCGCGTTGACTTGAGCGACGAAAAGCTGCGCCAGCGCCTCCACGATGGCGTCAAAAAGTTCTCGCGCCAGGGGATGGTGAAAACGGGCGAATGGGGCGAGTTTGCCGGGCATGTCCGCTACCAGCAGGGCGACTTCAAGAAGCTGCAAACTTATACGGGCCTGGGCGAACATTGCGCGAAGCTGGAAAAGGAATGGGGCGCCAAAGTCCACCGCATCTTTTACATGGCCACACCGCCGAGCATGTTCGGCGAAATCCCCAAATACCTCGGCCAGGCCGGACTGGCGCGTGACCGGAAATGGGCGCGGATTGTGGTCGAGAAACCGATCGGCTATGACCTGGAATCCGCCCGCGCCCTTAATGCCATCCTCGCCGCTCATTTCGAGGAGTCCCAGATCTTCCGCATCGACCATTATCTGGGCAAGGAAACGGTGCAGAACATTCTGGCCTTCCGCTTTGCCAATCCCCTCTTCGAGCCGATCTGGAACCGGCGTTATGTGGATTGCGTCACCATCACCGCGGTCGAAGCGGTCGGTGTCGAACATCGCGGCGGCTATTACGACCACGCCGGGGCCTTGCGTGACATGGTGCAGAATCACCTCATGCAACTGCTCTGTCTGGTGGCGATGGAACCGATGGTCTCCTTCGAGGCCGACGAGATTCGCAACAAGAAAGCGGACGTCCTCCACGCCGTTCGCCAGATTCAGCGGGATGCCGTCCACCAATGCGTGGTGCGCGGGCAGTACGGCGAGGGTTGGGTTGGTGGCAAAAAGGTGCCTGGTTACCGCGAAGAAGACGGGGTGTCGCCGGATTCCCAAACCGAGACGTTTGTTGCGTTGCGGCTGTTCCTGGACAACTGGCGGTGGCAGGGCGTGCCGTTCTACCTCCGCACCGGGAAGCGGCTCACACGGCAGGCCTCGGAAATTACAATCCAGTTTCACGGAGTGCCGCATCAGTCGTTTCCGCCTGAGTCCACTCTGGATTGGCAGTCGTCCCGCCTGGTGATGTCCATCCAGCCCGACGAAGGCATCGTGCTGCGCTTTCAGGCCAAGCATCCTGGGCCGAAGATGCACCTGCGCTCGGTGGAGATGCAGTTCAATTACCAGGACGCCTTCGCCGCGCGGTCGCCTGACGCTTATGAGACGTTGCTCTGGGACGTCATGAGGAATGATGCAACGTTGTTCATGCGCGCCGACCAAGTCGAGGCGGCCTGGCGGTTGTTGATGCCGGTGCTCGAGGTCTGGGCGGCGGCCCCGCCCAGTGATTTCCCCAATTACGCCGCCGGCACCTGGGGACCGGAAGATACTCAAGGGCTGTTGGCTCACGGACACAGTTGGCCTCTGCCGACCGAATTGGTGGGACAGTGCAAGAAAAAGGGCAAGAATCCGTGATTCAAGACAACATGAAAACTCCGATCGAATATACAATCGTCGCGGTGCCTTTTCACGCCGATGCCGCAACCCATGACGGGCTGGCGCGGAAAGTTAACGAAAAACTAAGCGGCGGGTACGAACTATATGGTTCACCGTTTCTCAGCGAGGAAATGATGTACCAGGCAATGACGAAGCCGATCCTGCCAAACTGACCGGCGAACAACCCAAGGGAGGCCAATTAAATGAGATTTCTGGTCGTCGACGGTGGAAACACGCATGTTGAGATGCTGGCCAAGATCCACACAAAATGCATGGAAATCCCTTCCGCTCTAAGGGGTCGCCGATGATGCAGAAACGGGTCAAAATGAGCGTGCCCGGGATCAAGGCCAGGACTGGCAGGCGGGTGGGAAAAAGAATGCCCATCGCGGAACCTTCGCCCATCGTGCTGACGATTGGGCATTCCACACGCACGATCGAGGAATTCATCGGCCTGCTTCAGGCACACGGTGCGGCTTGCGTCGTCGATGTGCGGACAGTGCCGCGCTCCCGGCATAACCCACAGTTCAACAAGGCTGCATTGCCCCGGGCATTGAACAAAGCCGGCTTGGACTACGTTCACCTGCCGGGATTAGGCGGTCTGCGCCGTGCGAAGCGCGATTCGCTCAATGTGGGCTGGCGAAATGCCTCCTTTCGGGGTTACGCGGATTACATGCAGACACCAGAATTTGAGCAGAGCCTCGACGACGTAATCCAGTTGGCGAGCCTTGAGCGAATCGTATTGATGTGCGCCGAGGCGGTGCCGTGGCGCTGCCATCGCTCGCTCATCGCCGATGCCTTGCTGGTTCGTGGAATCCGCACCGAGGACATCATGAGTCCAACTCGCCGCCAGGTTCATACGCTGACACCCTTTGGCAAAGTAAAAGGCACTCGGATCACATACCCGGCTGAGATGTCACCTGGCACTCCCAAGAAGTCGATCAGCGGCTACAGTTTTCACGATTTGTCCTGTGCTTACCCAACCGGATGGGTTTCCATTGGTCGGTCAATGGCAGGAATCGCGGTCGGGAAGTAAGAATAACATGCAGACTCTTTCGTCACGCTGGCAAACCTGGATGGCCAGGCAAATGCGTCCGCGACAGCGCGCGAGCGAGCCGCCTTTGCGGGCCGAGTTGTTCAGCGTCGAACAACTTGCCCGCCATGCCCGGGCCCTGGCGGCTGACCACCGGATCACTCAATACAACTCAAATCCACTGTTAACTCGATTGGACGAAAACGAGCGGAGCCTCCGAGCCTTCAATCTCGCGGCCCTTGCCGCAAATCCCAGCCGGCGCATCACTCCGGCCGCCGAGTGGTTTCTCGACAACTTCTACCTGATCGAAGAGCAGATCCAAATGGCCAGGCGGCATCTGCCCCGGGGCTACAGCCGGGAGTTGCCTCGGCTCTTGAACGGCCCTTCCGTCGGACTTCCGCGCGTTTACGACATCGTGCTCGAATTGATCTCGCACGTGGATGCACAGATTGATGCGGGACCGCTCAGCGCCTTCATCGCCGCTTACCAAACGGTGGGTTCCTTGAAACTGGGCGAGTTGTGGGCCATTCCAATTATGTTGCGCCTGGGGTTGATTGAAAACCTGCAGCGCATCACCACCCGGCTGACGCTCGCCCTGGAGGATCGCGAGCAGGCAGACTTATGGGTGGACCGTTTGCAGGATGTGGCGGAGAAGAATCCGTCTGAGCTCGTCATCGTGGTGGCGGACATGGCGAAGTCCGATCTTCCCTTGTCCAGTTCGTTCGTAGCGGAATTCTGTCAGCGTTTGTCGCGACAAAGTCCGGTGCTGCATCTCGCGCGCAATTGGCTCGAACATCGGCTCGTTGAACAAGGGTTGTCCATCGAACAGCTTGTCCATCTGGAAAGTCAAAACCAGGCTGCCGATCAAGTGTCCGCGAGCCACAGTATTGCCAGCCTTCGTTTTTTGAGCGCCATGAACTGGAAGGAGTTCGTGGAGGCCCTGAGTCTGGTCGAGGAGACGCTGCGCTCCGACCCGGCCGGCGTTTACGGCGAGATGGACTTTTCGACGCGCGATCGCTATCGCCATGCGGTCGAGTCCCTTGCCCGGCACAGCCGACTCTCGGAAGCGGACCTCGCGCAACGCGCCATCCAACTGGCCGCAGAGGGTGCCCGGCAAAAGGGCGTCCCAGTGCGTGCGCAAGAACTGCTTCCAAGGCGTCCTTTTCTGACGCTCGGGCGCGGGGTCCACGCCCGCCTTCTTCAACACTTTGGCGATGGTCCCGCGGCCAATCCCATGGCCCAGGTTCTGGAGCGCCCCTTGAATGCGAGTGCAGCCCCATCGGCGGTTTTCGGTGGCCATCCTCAGGATGAGTTGTTTGACCTCTTCAGCCGTGGGATGCCGGCCCGGTGAGCGTTTGCCGTTGGAACCGTATTTGCGGGCAATCAGCCGCTGATGCCAAGCCAAGAGGGTGCGCGGGCTGGCAATGGCAGCGAACTCTTTGAGCCGTCGCAGCGCGAGCTTACTGGCCTTGGCAGCCTTCGGCGCTGGGCCAGCATTACTGTGGTGGGCATGGGGGAATTCATCGAGCGAAGCACTCGAATCTTCAAGAGCGTGCCCTGAAGCGCGGGTTTTCGGGGTCAAACGCGTCCATTCCGCTTCTCCCGATTGATGGAAGAAACCATGTTTCCACAGATTCCCAGAACCAGCTCCGGCCTTCCCGCCGCCGGCTATTCCACCCTCGGCTAAGGCGCTAATCAACCTTCCCAACCTTCCGAAATCGCTGCCGGAGCCTAGAAACCGATGGAGAACAGCTTGAGCATGGGACCGCTGCCACTGGCCGGGAACCACTCGATGTTGTCCCACCCGGAGCCGTACTGGGGCAGGGCGGCAGGGTTAAGGAGTTGGAACGGTCTTTTTGCCTTGATGACCTGCACGACGATGCCACTGAGAGTGTGCCCGTCCAAGGCCAGTTCGTTGGCCTTAAGTTGGTCGAACGCCAGTTGCGGAAGATCCTCCTGGAACGACCGGTGGGGCTGAACTTGCAGCGATTGTTCGCCCTGTTTGGGCTGGGCGTTTGTGGTCACACAAGAGGGCCTTGGGGTCACCGCCTGGGTCGGAATCGCTTGGGCTGGCTTGGCTTGGGCCAGGGTGGCCTGCGTTGGGCCAGTCCGTGCCGGTGGCAGGCGAAGCCGGGCTGAGGGGGATGGGGACAGGGATAGGGATAGGGTGGTTTGGGCGCTGCCAACGCCAGCCACCAGAACGACAACTGACCAAAGGAGCAGGGTCTTCATGAGCTTTCTTTCGTTTAATATTCTTCCGTTTGCTTCATCATGATCATCAATGATGAGCACACGTGGTTTGATAGCTGGGTTTAAAATGCTATGGGGTGTCCGCCTGCCGGGGCAGCGTTCCAGGCTTGGCTGCGTCACTCGCGCTCTGACTCTGCATCCGGCGCCGCTCGTTGATGAGCGGCCCCAAACTCGCGGCCTTCACTCCGATTTCTCCGATCAGCACATCAAAGTGTGTTCCGCGAAAGGATTTAAGAGGGATTTGCCGCGTCATACTCCTGCTTTCATTGTAATGTCTTGGTTGCACGGGCATCGAAACGAGTTAGAATAGGTCGTTATTTTGAACGTCTTTCTTTTTATGGCCATCGCTTGTCATGCGCGGCCCGATTCTTGCAGCATTGTTTCAAGCCTGTTCCGTGCCAACGTGGCTGGGGTGATGATTGCCCTGGATTTGCACGGTTTTTTGATGGATAAAGACAATGAAACAATTCAATAATGGAACATCCGGTTTCACCGGTGGTCTCCGGCAGACCACCTGGAAGAACCCGTCACTGCAGGTCCGGCTGGCGGGTTTTGCCCTGGCGGTGGCTGCGGTCGCCTTCCTGATTGTCGGGATTGACAGCAACATCTGGCGGGAGCAGAGGCGCTTGGAGGAAGGCTTCGCGGCGATCAAGGCCGAGAAGTTTTATGTGGGTGTCAATCTTCGTGTGAGGCTGCGCAAGCTCAGCGACTCACTGCTCGATTATCATCTGACGGCAAATCCCGCCGACCTCGAGCTTTTTCGCGAAGAAGCGCGCGATCTCAAGGCCTGGCTGGAAGCCAAGAGAACGAGTTTCGCGGCCCAAACCGAACGGGATGCGTTCCTGAGATTGGAGGGTGCATACAGGGATTTTCTGGCTCGGGTGGATCCCCTGGTGCGGAGCAACAGCCCGCTGCCCGTGGGTCCGGAGGGGTTCGCGGTAGCCTACGCTCAATTGAAACAGGATTACGGGCCTGTCTTGAGAGCGTGTGAGGACCTGGTGCAGGCGGAACACGACGGGTTCGATGTCTTTCTGCGTGCCTCGGATCGCGGGCTGCTTTGGTTGCAGCGGCTGTTCATGCTCTCCTTGTTGCTCCTGGGTGCTCTTGCGGTTGCCTTGGCGTTATTGGTTTATCGCGGGATGATCGCTCCCCTGCGCACCCAACTCAGCGAGAGCCAGGCCTTGATTGCGCGCCAGGAAAAGCTGGCCTCCCTTGGCGCGCTGGGCGCAGGTGTTGCCCACGAGATTCGAAACCCGCTCACGGCGATTAAATTTCGCCTCTTCAGCCTTAAGAAGTCGCTGCCGCCGGGCTTTGCCGAAAACGAAGATGCCCGCACCATCAGCGAGGAGATCAACCGCCTGGACCGAATTGTGAAGGATTTTCTCCAATTCGCGCGCCCATCGGAGCCGGAACTGGTTCGTATCCCAGCCGAGCGAATCCTCGGGGAAGTGCAAGACTTCATGAAATCGGAGCTGGAACAGGCCGCCATCGAAGTGAAGCTCGAGGTCTCGGGGCCGGCTTGGATCTTTGCCGACACGTACCAACTCAAGCAGGTGCTGATCAACCTCGTGCAGAACTCCGCCGACAGCATTGGGAAGAACGGCGTTATCACGCTGGGGCTAAAGACCGGAGCGAAAATATTGGCCGGGAACAACCGACATGCCGCCATCTTGTCGGTGACTGACACGGGCAAGGGTATTCCGGCGGAGGTTCAGAAGCGGCTTTTTGACCCCTTCTTCACTACCAAAGAAGGGGGAACCGGGCTGGGTCTGGCCATTGCGGCGCGAATTGTGGAGAAACATGGCGGGCTTCTGCGTTACAATAGCGAAGTCAATCAGGGCGCCACGTTCGAGATCGTGTTGCCCGGGACAAGAGACAATGCAACCAAAAATATTGCTGGTTGAAGACGACGCGGGCACCGCCTCGGCGTTGCAGAAGGTGCTCCAGGCCGAAGGTTACCGAGTGGACCTGGCCGAGCGCGGCGACGACGGGTTGGTCCAAGCCCAGTCCGGGTCCTTTGACTTGGTCCTGACCGATGTGAAGCTGCCGGGGCTTGGCGGCCTGGAGCTGGCCGCTCAACTGCGCGCCAGCAAGCCAAAGCTGCCCATCATCATGATGACGGCCCACGGCACGACCGATATCGCCATCGAAGCCACCAAGATCGGGGCCTACGAGTATCTGGTTAAACCCTTTGAGGCCGACGACCTGCTGGATGTGGTCGCCGCTGCGGTCGCCCATTCCCGGCTCATGTCCGAGCCGGTCGAGATGGGCGAAGCCCGGTCCGCGCGCTTCGCCATCATCGGCAAGAGCCGCGTCATGCAAGGCATCTATAAGGAAGTCGGCCGCGTCGCCGCTACGCCGGCGACAGTCCTCATCCGCGGCGCAACCGGCACCGGGAAGGAACTCATCGCCCGGGCCATCTACCAGCACGGGGACCGCGCGGACAAGCCATTTATCGCCGTCAACTGCGCGGCGATTCCCGAGACGCTGCTGGAGAGTGAGCTGTTCGGCCACGAACGGGGTTCCTTCACCGGGGCGCAAGCCCGGCGCATTGGCCGGTTCGAGCAGGCCCATGGCGGCACCATTTTCCTGGATGAGATCGGCGACCTCAATGCCAATACGCAGTCCAAACTGCTGCGGGTGCTGCAGGAAAGATGCATCCAGCGCCTGGGGGGCGACGCCACCATCGCGGTGGATGTCCGGGTGCTGGCGGCGACCCATCGGGATCTGGAAACCGCCATTAAAGAGAGGGAATTTCGCGAGGACTTGTACTACCGCCTGAGCGTCGTTACGATTCAACTGCCGGCCCTGAGCGAGCGGGCCGAAGACGTCCCGGAGCTCGTCCGGTTTTTTATTGGCCGCTACGCCAGGGAAGTCGGTATCGAAACCCCCTCCATTCAGCCAGAGGCGGTTGCGTTTCTGCAAAGTCAAACCTGGCCGGGCAACGTCCGGGAACTGGAAAATGTGGTGCGTCAGGCGCTGCTCCTGGCGAGGCCCTTCGCGATCAGCCTGGAGCATGTGCGGCAGGTTTTGTCCAAAGCCCACAAGCCACCGGCCATTGCGGGCCAAACCCACGGGGCTTACGTCGCGGAGCTGCTGGCGCGGGCGCAGCGCGGCGAAGAGCAAAACGCTTACCAGAAAATGATGGGCGACCTTGAGCCGGAGCTCTTTACCCAAGCCATCCGCCTGGCGCAGGGCAACCAAGCTAAAGCAGCCCGTTGGCTGGGCGTCACCAGGCTCAAGATGCGCGAGAAGCTGATCCAACTCGGCCTGCATTCTTCACACGAAAACACAGAAGAAGAATAAGGCCCGTGATGGATTGCCCGCGCGGAAGACGAGGGCGCGGCCCGGGCAGACTTGGGGCGGAGCAGACCGTCAAGTGGTTCGCTATGGACCATTGGTGGAACCCGATGTGCCACAAGTGAAAGGCCCCCCCTCGCTTCAAACGAGCCAGAAACCCTCAAAAATGAGTGAAAGTGTTGTTTCCCTCGCGCTTGGCATACCCAAAGCTGAAAGCGCATTGACTGGACAATCAGACTGGGTTCCGGGCGCAATGATTATGAATACGGCGGGGCGCGCGGGCCTTGGGCATCCCGGCAGCCCACTTGGCCGAGGAATAAGTTTATGAACAGATCAGGCAAACTGGAAATTGACGGTGCAGTTTACACCCTCCCCATTATTGAAGGCACCGAGTGCGAAGCCGGAATCGATATTTCGACCCTGCGCAGCACGACCGGTCATATCACGCTGGACGACGGCTACGCCAACACCGGCTCCTGCGTGAGCCGGATCACCTTCATTGACGGGGAAAAGGGCATCTTGCGTTATCGTGGCATTGACATCGAGGAATTGGCGAAGGCATCCAATTTCATTGAGACGGCTTACCTTATCATCTACGGGCGTTTGCCCCGGCGGGCGGAACTGGAGCGGTTTTCGGGGCTGTTGACCGAAAACCAGAGTCTCCACGAGTTGATGAAATATCACTTCGAGGGATTCCCAGCCACTGCGCATCCGATGGCCATGCTATCTTCCATGATCAACGCCAGCAGTTGCTTCTACCCAGGGTTAATGGGGCGGAGGAACGCGGCCCGGTTCGATGTGCAGGCGGCCCGGCTGATGTCCCAGGTGCGCACCATCGCCGCGTTTTCGTATCGCAAATCCCGAGGGCTGCCGATCATCTACCCCAAACGGGCCTGCAAGTATACCGAGAACTTCCTGCACATGATGTTTTCTGAGCCGTACGAGGAGTATGTGCCGGAACCCGAGGCGGTGCGGGCGCTGGATCTGGTGTTTTTGCTGCACGCGGACCACGAGCAGAACTGCTCGACCTCGACGGTGCGGATGGTGGCCTCCAGCCAGGCGAACCTGTTCGCTTGCGCGGCCGCAGGGGTGTGCGCGTTGTGGGGCCCGCTCCATGGCGGCGCCAACCAGGCAGTCATCGAAATGCTGGAAGAGATCCACCGCGCCGGCGACGACGGCTCCGGGTTCATCGCGGCGGCCAAAGACAAGGCGAGCGGCAAGCGCCTGATGGGTTTCGGCCACCGGGTTTACAAGAACTACGATCCGCGGGCCAAGCTCATCAAGCACGCCTGCGACCAGTTGCTTGAGGCGCTGCATATCAGTGACCCGCTCCTGGATATCGCCAAGCAGTTGGAGGCGGCGGCGCTCGAAGACCCCTATTTCGTCGAGCATAAGCTCTATCCGAACGTGGACTTTTACAGCGGCATTATCATGCGGGCGCTGGGCATCCCGGTGGAGATGTTTCCGGTCATTTTCGCCATTGGCCGCACGCCCGGCTGGATCGCCAACGTCAAAGAGATGGTCGACGATCCCAAGGCGCGCATTTACCGCCCACGCCAGCTCTACATGGGTCCCGCCCAAAACCATTATGTGCCGATGGAACAGCGGGACAAAAAGGCGGTCGCGGAAATGGCCTGCGCCTGAGGGTATCAGAATAAGCGGAAGTCTTTTTTGGATATATGAGATCAAAACTGCCCGCGCCACCGGCCATTGCCGCGCTGTTTTCCCTTGTTCTTGCCTGCCTCCTCACGGCGGCCGCCTTGGGAAGACGAACGGCCGTGCTTGCGGCGGACGCGAACGACCCGACCGACTGCAACATCACGCGAATCACCGCCGGCCTGCTGGAGCATTCCCAATTCTCGCATCACGAGCTTGATGACGAACTGGCCTCAAGATTCCTCGACCATTATCTGGATTCACTCGACGCGGCCCACCTGATGTTTCTTCAGTCCGATGCGCGGGAGTTCGACGGCTTCCGTTCGCGTCTGGCCGATATGACCCGACGCGAAGGTGACCTCACGCCGGCGCGCGCCATCTTCCGGCGTTATTTGGAACGGCTGGACCAGCGCGTCGCGTATGTAACGAACCTGCTGTGCCGCGAGAGGTTCGATTTTACCGGGCACGACACCTATTCGTTCGACCGCGAGAAAGCTCCGCGCCCGCGGGACCTCGAGGCCGCCCGTCAGCTTTGGCGGCAAAAGGTCCGCGCTGAGTATCTGCAGGAAAAGCTCGCGGGCAACAACCCCGCCGACATCGTCATGACCCTCACGCGTCGCTACACCCGCCGGTTGCAGACCACCAGAAAACTCAGCCCCGAGGACGTGCTCGGAGTGTATCTCAACGCCTTGGCGCATGTGTATGACCCGCACTCGGATTACCTGGGCCGCGCAGAGCAGGACGAGTTCTCCATCGCCCTGAGCCTGTCCCTGTTTGGGGTCGGTGTCACGGTGCGGGCGGAGGACGGGTATTGCACGATTTACGACCTAGTGCCCGGCGGCCCAGCCGCTCGGAGCGGGCTGCTCAAGCCGGGCGACCGCATTGTCGCTGTCGGGCAAGGGGATGAGAGGCCCGTGGACATCGTGGACGTGCCGATGTCCGATGCGGTGACGTTGATTCGCGGCCCGAGAGGCACGCGCGTCCGCCTGACGGTCGTTCCCGCGGCCAGCGCCGATGAGTCGGCGCGCAAGACGATCAGCCTCGTGCGCGAGGAGATTAAACTGGAGGACCAGCAGGCCAAGGCACGGCTCGTGGGCTTGCCACAGGAGAACGGCGCCACGCTGCGTTTGGGCCTCATTGAGCTGCCCTCCTTCTATGGGGGCGACGTCGAGCCGACGCGGACCACGCCCAGCAGCGCGACGGCCGATGTGGCGAAGCTCATCCGCAAACTGGAGGCCGAACACATCCAGGGCCTTATCCTGGACTTGCGGCACAACGGCGGCGGTTCCCTGGAAGAAGCGATCACCCTCACCGGTTTGTTCATCCGTCAAGGCCCGGTCGTCGAGACTCGCGAGCCGAACGGACCCACGCACGTCGAGGCGGACACCGATCCTTCGGAGCTTTACGAGGGACCGTTGATCGTGCTCACGAGCCGGTTCAGTGCGTCGGCGTCGGAGATTCTCGCCGGCGCGTTGGAGGACTATGGTCGGGCGTTAATCGTGGGAGACAAGTCAACTTTTGGAAAGGGCACCGTGCAAACCGTCGTGCCGCTGGGGAGGTTAATGGACGAGAACCATCTCGCACACTCGGTTGACCCCGGCGCGCTCAAAGTCACCATTCGGAAGTTTTACCGTCCGAGCGGCGCCTCCACTCAACTCAGGGGGGTGGCGGCCGACATCGCGCTGCCGTCCTTGAGTGACGCTGCCGACGTGGGCGAAGCCGAACTAAAAGACCCGTTACCGTGGGACCGCCTTCCGCCATCTGACTTCGTCCGTGAGGACCATGTCAGCCCCTTCCTGGATGATCTCCGGGCCCAGTCCGCCGCGCGCGTGGCTGGAGACAGGGACTTCGCCTATCTCCGGGAGGACATCGGGCGATTAAAGAAGAGCCTCGAGACCAAAACGGTTTCCTTGAACGAAGCGGATCGCCGCCAGGAAATAGAAGAAGCCAAGGCGCGCGAAGAAGCCCGGAGGCAGGAACGTGCCGCCCGCAAGGAAAGCCAGCCGATAAGCTACGAGATCACGCTCAAGAACGCGGACACCCAAGGCTCGCCCGCGCCGTCAACCACGGTGGGTTCGCCAGTGGCCAAATTGTCGGAGTTCCCCGCTCACGAAACTGAGGATACTGAGGCAAACGTTCCACAAAGTGATCCCGTTCTCCGCGAGTCTGAGCGCATCCTGGCTGATTATGTGGGAATGCTGCACCGGCCCTCCTCGGTTGCCGTAGCAGCGCATTGACAGGAAATCCTGTTTGCAAGCCGCGCGACCATCAACGAGACTCCAGTTTTCAGTGGCTTTGCGGCCCTTGCGGCCTTTTGGCCCTGAAGTCGCGCTGCTATTGTGCGCGAATACAATATATATCAGGCTATGCAATCGAATGCATCTATGGCTCTTCTAAAGGGATTCGGCTTGCCGGCGGTATTGGCCGCGCTTGTTGCCGTTGCCCCTCTCACGGGTTTTGGCAGCGGCCCAGAGGTGGGCAAGGAGGCTCCCCCGCTGACACTGTCCAAAATCCTCCAAGCTCCGCCGGACGCCAGCGCGAACTGGGAGGCGCTGCGCGGCCAAGTGGTCGTAATCGATTTCTGGGCCACGTGGTGCGGGCCGTGCAGAAAGTCGATTCCTCACTGGAACGAGCTAGTCGATGCGTTCAAGGATAAACGGGCGCAATTCCTCGCCATCACCGACGAGAATGAGCAGGTTGTGGCCCAGTTCCTCAAGCGGACGCCGATTCATTCCTGGGTGGGACTGGATGGAGTGGGCCAATCGATGCGCGACCGGTATCGTATCGAGGGCATCCCGACCCTCGTCCTCGTGAACCAGAAGGGCGTGGTGGTCGCGGTCAGCCATCCGGCGTTGCTCCAGGCCAAACAAATTGAAGAAGTCATAGACACTGGCTCAAGCTCTCTTCCTCCTCCTGCGGAATACGTCGCCGGAGTTGGTTCTGAAGGGGAAAGCGCCGAGCGCGTTCCTGCCAACAGACCGGCCTTTGAAGTGTCTGTCTGTCGCTCCGGGCCTTTGCCTGCGGGCCACGGAACTGACTGCTGGGAAACCTCATCGACCAGCGCAGACGCTTCCGGCCAGTACGCCAGTGTGAAACAGGCCATCCTCACCCTCTTCGATGGCAGGGAGAGACTTTTGGATTGCCGCACGACCCTGCCCACTGAGCGTTACGACTTCACCATTAGGCTGCCGGGCGCGAGCCGGGCGCAGCGCGAGGAGGCGGTCGCGCCAATGTTCCGCACCGCATTCGGTCTGCGAATCAGGCGCGAGCAGGCCCAGCGCGAGGTCTATGTCCTGCGGGCGGTCTCGACCAATGCGCCGGGCCTGACGCTGTCGACGCCAGACTCGAGCGGGGCCGGCGCGGACCAAAGCGGGGGCTTGGAATTAGGCTCCACCACCATCGACGCGCTGCCCGGTTGGCTTGAGGGGCGGCTGCGAAAGCCTATGGTTGATGAAACCGGGCTGACCAACCGTTACGACATCCGGCTCAAATGGAACATGTGCAAACGGGAACTGTTGCCTGAAACGATGGACCGGCGGGTCTTGGAGGCAGTGGAGGAGCCGGACACCGCGAAAGAGGAGAAGCTCTCTGAGGAGCAGCGGCGCCAATTAGCCGCCATCCGTGGCAAGCTATCCGAAGCGGAATTACAAAAACTCTCAGCCGAGGACCGCGAGAATGCCGAACTCCTCCGCGCCGAACTTGCAAAACCTGATGACGAACGCTTTGCGCCAGAACCCGAGGCCATCCGTGCCGCTGTGCGCGAGCAGTTAGGTCTGGAGTTATCGCTCCAGCGCCGCTCCCTGCCGGTACTGATTGTTGAAAAAGCGGCCCCGGTGGACTAATTTCAAGCGGGTTTACTGCCGGGAGAGCTCGTAGTTGTCGGACCGCCGCACGCCAACTTGCGCGGGGGCCAAAAAGTGCGCTACCAGCTTGTGCCGGATGCGGAACTACCCGAGCCCAAGACCAAAACCCTGACAAATCATCCAACCAGCTACGGTCCTTCGAAGGAGGGAGATTGAGCCTTAACTGGTGGGGAAACGGCGGCGGCAATCGGTGGTCGGGAGACCGGGCGCGGGGCGACATTTTCCTGGGAACAGATTTGCTTGCTGACATCAGCCCACAGGATCGCCAGCCAGACGTTCCAGTCTTCGTCTTTGCCTGCGTAGTTCTTGGGGTCGCATCTCTTGAAGTACCTTTCGCTGGTGGAGCCAAGGTCCAACCGGCTGTCCAGCAATTCCGTTTCATAGCCAAGGACGACCAACGAAAAATCGGGGCTTGGCCAAAGCCCCAGTGCCGCAAATTTGGGCGGGAGCCCAATCCCAAAGGTGGCCCTTCTGCTATAAGTCTCACGTCCCAAAGGCACCTGAAACTCGTTGGTTCGCCCATCGCGCCAGGCTTTGACGGGGAGCAAGGTCCCAGATAATCTGCTGCTTCCTTCGACTTGGGCGATGAGCAGCCGGTGAGAATGATGGTCACGGCGCCCAGCGAGGCCCGGAAACGCGGGGGCGATTGCCTCGCCACAGTCTGCCCGCTGTGCCAGTTCAACCTTGATGCGTACTATGCACAGGTCATGTCACAATATGGCAAGGTGCGGGTGCCGAGGGTCTATTTCACTCAATTGATGGGCCTGGCCTTCCGCCTGCCCGAGCAGGAACTCGGTTTGCGGCGTGCGGCCGTTCCTTTCGAATGGCGGCCAGCCGAAGTGCCTGATCCTCAGCAACAGGCCCCCAGGACGATGCCGCGGGCCGGGGCAAACGGCACTATGACGCAGTTCAGCGCATCGTAAGCCTGTTCATACTCCTTTTGACCAGGGAATGAACGTCCTGGACAGAAACCTGGCTGAATCCGGCTCCCGCGAGCCATTCGGCAATTTGACGGCGTTCGAAGCCGTGATGGAAGACGTCATCAACTTCGCCGTGAAAACTCCCGTCTTCGGTGTCGCGGTCGGCCACGGCCAGCCATCCTCCAGGTTTGAGGAGGGCGGCCAGCCGTTCCAGGACCAACGGCACGTCGCGGATATGATGCAGAGTGATCGAGCTAACGGCCAGATCAAAGCCCGCTTCCGGGAAGGACCGGGCCTCCAGGTTCGAATGGCATGTGCACACATTGTCAATTCCCGCGGCCGCCAGCTTTTGGGCCAGTTTCTCAAGCATGCCCGTGGACGAGTCCAGGGCGACCATGGAGGCAACGCGGGGCTGAAGGTCCAGGGTCAGCAACCCCGTTCCAGCGCCGCAGTCGAGCGCGCGCCAATGGGGTTGAACTGGAACGGCGCGGACGATTGCCGCGCCTACCGCGCGCGCCATGTCCACGCGCGCCGGCTTGTTGTCCCATTGGGCTGCCGATAGGTCGAAACGGGAGGCAGGTTTCATGGGGCTGTGGTTGCCTGGCCGGTGGAGTGCTTCTCTTTCCAGCGCTGGCGCAGTGCGGCATGGAGCCGCTGGCGGAATTCGACAGGTAGTTCGTAGGGCTTGCCCTCCTTGTAGAGGGTGATGGTCTTTCGGACGTTGTCCACGACAACCTGACAGGGGTCACACCCGGCCATGTGTTTCTCAAACTCCTCGCAGATGGCCGGGTCCACCGCGCCGTCCACGTATTCGTTCAGAAACGCTATCAGTTCTTCGCACTTCATGACTTCTCGATCCTCAGTAACTGAGCCTGCTCCCGAGAAAAAGTTACAACGGAAATTTCGCGACCGCCTTCCGCTGGTACGCCTCAATGGGCATGGTTGTGCGCGGGCATCACTTGTCGGGCAGGATCTCCCAGGGTGCGGGTCAATAGTTCCCGAAGTTGGAGGCGCGCCCGGAGCAGGCGGACCTTGGTGTTGGCCTCGGTCAGGCCCAATGCCTCGGCGGTTTCCTTGACCGATAACCCCTCTACGTCGCGCAGGAGGAACACCAGCCGGTGTTTTTCGTCCAACTTGGCCAAGGCGTCGTCCAGGAGGCGCCGGATCTCGTTTTTATGCACCAGTTCCTCAGGGGATTGCCGCCAGTCGGCTATGTATTCCGGGTGCGGGACCGTGTCGGAATCGTCCGTCCCTTCGGTTGCTTCCTCCAGAGAAACCGTCTCCAGACCCTTCCGCTTGCGGATCACTTTGAGGGCCGCGTAAGTGGCGATGCGCAACAGCCAGGTCGAAAAGCTGGCCTCGCCGCGAAACCCGTTCAGGTTTTCAAGGGCGCTCAGGAACGTCTGCTGGGTCACGTCCTCGGCGTCCTGCTCCTGGCGCAACATTCTCAATGCCAACGAGTAAACTCGCTGCTCATGGCGGTTGGCCAAGGCTTCAAAGGCGTGCAAATCGCCCGATTTGGCGCGCTCCACCAATTCGGCATCGGAAGGTTCCAGCGCAATCTGATTCGTCATATCAATTTGACAAAGTAACTATATGTGCATATAGAATAGAAGCAAGCGAAGCCTTAGGGACGCGCATAAATGCAAAAGAACATTTCGAGTGAAACCGTGTCCAACGAAGCCATCGAGTTGATTGCCGCGCGCTTTCGCGCAATGGGGGAAGCCAGCCGGTTGAAATTGATTCTGGCTGTCGAACATGGAGAGAAAAACGTTTCCCAACTGGTCGCCGAGACGGGTATGGGCCAACCGAACGTGTCGAAGCATCTTCAGACTCTGACTGACGCCGGCATTCTCGCCCGCCGTAAGGAAAGGATGAGCGTGTTTTACACAATCGCAGATCCAACCATTTGCCGCCTTTATAAACAAGTCTCTTGCAGCTTGCAGAAGCGATTGACTACGCAGGCCAGTACTTTTGGCCAGCAGGCGTAACCCCAGAGAAGTTGAGCTTTGATTCATTGCCCGCTGCAATATTCGTGCGGCTGCCGGCAATTAGGCAATGGGTTTGCATCTCCGGCATGCTGTGTCGTAGCGGGAGGCCGCGAGAGTTGACAAAGCGAAAGCGCTTGGCGAGCGCGGATTCAAAGTCGTGAACCCCCTTGGCATTGACCCTCGCATGGTCGCGCGGCTAGTATTCCGCCAAGCAATTGGTGAATTGGTGCGATGCGTACGCTTATCATGAACCCAAGGTCAGTCGGCAGCCGAATGTTCTTCGGCATGTGGTGCTTCGGAGTGGGATCGTACTTGCTCACTGGCTGCGGTAAACGGACGGAGCAAACGACTGACCACAGCAGTTCGGCACCTGGAGGAAGGCCGACCCAAGCGGTTTTCGAGGAAATCAGCCAAGCTGCAGGTGTGGATTTCGTTCATCAACTGGTCAATGGCCAGATCGATAACATCATGAAATCCGATGGCGCAGGAGGCACATTCCTCGACTTCGATGGTGACGGGTTCATGGACATTTATCTGGTAAACTCCGGCCCGGCGTCAGTGATTGCCGAGGCGCCGCCGGGGACTCCGCGCTGGCCAAACCGGCTGTATCGCAACCGAGGCGACGGCACTTTTGAGGACGTGACCAAGCGCGCGGGCGTGGAAGGTTCGGGCTTTGGTACAACCGCCGCGGCGGCCGACTACGACAACGACGGGCACACCGACCTCCTGGTTGTGAACTTTGGCAGTCCGATTCTCTACCACAACGAAGGCGACGGCACGTTCAAGGACGTGACCGCCAAGGCAGGGCTCACCTCGAAGCACGCAGCGATTTCGGCGACGTTCCTGGATTACGACGGAGACGGGTATCTGGACATTTTCGTGGCGAATTATCTGATTTATGACCCGGCAGTCAAGTTGCCGCCTGGCTCTCAGGTTCCTTATCCCGGGCCGCTCTCGTATGAACCGGAATTCAATATTCTCTATCGCAATCGCGGCGACGGCACGTTCGAGGACGTGAGCGAACGGACGGGCATACGCATCCCCGGCCACCGGGCCATGTCGGTAACGGCTTTTGATTACGATCTGGACGGGAACGAAGATCTCTACGTGTCGAATGACGGCACGCCCAATCTGCTGCTGGCCAATGATGGCAAAGAACATTTCAAAGACGTGGCCATTCAATGCGGCGTCGGGTTCGATCAGTCTGGTATGGCCGCGGGGTCGATGGGTGCGTCGGTCGGCGACTGCAACGGAGATGGGTTGCCGGATCTGCTGGTAACCCGGTTCGGCATTGCCTCTCTCTACATCAACTCGACTAATGGTCTGTTCGAGGATCGGATCGCGGCATCCGGAATCCTGAATGCGTCCTCGAAGTACGTCGGTTGGGGCGGGAACTTCATCGATTTCGACAACGATGGGTATCTGGATGTATTTATCGCAAACGGCGATCCGCACTCCCTGAAAGGCATGCCCTGCCTGCTGCTCCGGAACCGGGGGAATGGGACTTTTGCGAACGTCGGGGAGGAAGGCGGGCCTTTTTTCAAGCGAGAAGTGAATTTGCGCGGCTGCGGCGTATTCGATATGGACAATGATGGGCGAATGGACATCCTCTTGACGAGCCTGGGCGGCCCCGCAGTGCTCCTGCACAACCGGGGCGCCTATCCGAACCACTGGCTGACTTTGAAGTTGGTTGGCACGCGCTGCAACCGGGACGGTTTCGGGGCGCAAGTGAGGGTGACCGCCGGCCACCGCGTGTTCCGAGCTGAAGCGCGGTGTCCCACCAGCTATGTCTTTCAACAGGACCCGCGACTGCATTTCGGGCTCGGGCAGGCCACGCGAGTGGACCGCATCGAAATTCGCTGGCCCAAACCGAGCGGACAACTGCAGGTGTTGACCAATGTAACAGTCGACCAGATTCTGCGGGTTCAGGAACCATGAAATGTCCCAGCCAAACCGCTCAAGCTTCAAACCACCGATGCGACAGTTCCATTTCCTGAATTTCAGAATACTCACGCTAACGGCATTTTTGCTCTTTGCTCGCTCTATGCTGCCACCCGAGGCTGAGGCTTCGGAGGCCGCTGCGCCCTCAAAACCGGTCCCGGGTGTATCCCGTCGCCCAACGCCCCCCATAATTGCCGGCACAAACGACTGGTTTGAGGATGTCACTCAGAAGGCAGGCATCAATTTCATGCACCAGTTCTGCCATCAACGGATCGCCAACATCCTGCTGTCCAACGGCGCAGGGGCCGTGGTTTTCGATTACGACAACGACGGCTTCATGGACATCTATCTCCTGAACTGGGGACCCCTGGAAGGGGTAACGGCGGCTGCCCAGGGCACCAAGCGCCAGCCGAATCGGCTTTATCGAAACCGGGGTGACGGGACCTTCGAGGATGTGACGCGCAAGGCTGGCCTTGAGGGGAGCGGCTTTGCGAGCGCGGCCGCAGCCGGTGATTTCGACAACGACGGGTACACGGACCTGTACGTGGCGAACATCGGGCGAAGCGTGCTCTACCGCAACCGTGGCGACGGGACCTTTGAAGACGTAACCGAGAAGGCGGGCGTGGGCCACATCGGGACAGCAATCTCCGCCGTGTTCCTCGATTATGATAACGACGGCTGGCTCGACCTTTTCGTGGGGAACTACCTCACTTATGTTCCGGGAAGAGAATCCGAGCAAAACCCCGGCGCCTATCCCGGACCTCTGGCCTACAAAGGAGAGGCCAATGTCCTCTACCGGAATCTTGGCAACGGCACCTTCAAGGACGTGACCCGAGAAGCGGGCCTCCATGTTCCCGGCCACCGCGCCATGTCAGTTTGCGCCTTCGACTGCAACCGTGACGGGTACACCGACCTTTACGTCTGCAATGATGACACGCCGAACATGCTCTGGCTCAATGACGGCAAGGGACATTTCCGCGACATCGCCGTGGATGTCGGCGTGGCCTTCAACTCGATCGGAGAAGCGCCCGGTTCCATGAATGCTTCGATCGGCGATGTCAACGGGGATGGATTGCCCGACCTGTTCGTCACGCGGTTCGGTTATGGTTCACTCTACGTCCGGACAAAGCAGGGGGCGTACGATGATCGGATGTGGACTTCGGGCCTTGGACGGCTGACGCAAAAACATGTCGGTTGGGGCGGAGCATTTCTGGATTTTGACAACGATGGAGATCCAGACCTCTTCATTGCCAACGGGGACGCCTTCAACCTGGCGGGTGATGTCAGTCTCCTCCTGGAAAACCAGGGGGATGGGAAGTTCACGAATGCCTCGGACAAGGGCGGCGCTTTTTTTCAACAGCGCATTAACGGTCGCGGCGTTGCAGTGTTGGATTTTGACAACGATGGCCGATTGGACCTTTTGGTCACCGCGCTCGCGGACCGGCCATTCCTTTTGAGGAATCGATGCCCCCTGAAGAACCACTGGCTAAAGCTGCAACTTGAGGGCACGCGCAGCAACCGCAGCGGATATGGCGCGCTGATTACGTTGAAGGCGGGCGATCTGACCTTGCGCGGTGAAGCGTTATGCCCCACGGGCTTCTTGTCCCAGGGAGACCCCCGTCCGCACTTCGGCCTGGGACCGCGCGCCCGGGTCGATCGCCTGGAAATCCGCTGGCCCAGCGGACGCGTCCAAGTCCTGACCAACCTTGCACCCGACCAAATCCTGAAAGTCCGAGAACCCGATTTATGAAGCAGAACCTCTTGCCGGTCGTTATTGGTGCCAGCGTGGCTCTCGGGGCGCTGCTATTCAGTGGCTATTCCGAGGAGAAATCGCACAAGTTGACCACGATCAGCCCGCGCAAAATGGCCGACTCGCTCCATGCGGTGATCGCGGCTGACCGTCAGGTCTACGCGGCGTTGATCGTCCAGCGGCTGGACTCGGACGAGCGTCGAGTCCCGGTGACTGAGAATTGGCGCGAGGGGCACGGGCTGCCCGTGCCTGCCCAGATGCTGCGCCGGGCGGGGCAGAGCATCCAAAAGGGCGGCGCGGAGTTTTCCTATGCCCTGCGCTCATTATGGCCGATCAACGAAAACTCGGGTCCTCAAACTGAGGTGGAGCAAACCGGCCTTGAATACATCGCCCGCCATCCTGGTGAGAATTACTACGCTGAAGAACTCCTCGGCGGGAGGGGCTACTTCACGGCCATATATCCGGACCAGGCGACATTGTCTTGCTGCGTGGAATGCCACAACCGCCATCCACGCAGTCCTCGTCGTGATTTCAAACTCAACGAGGTCATGGGCGCGGTGGTTGTGCGCGTGCCGTTGGAGTTTTAGCTCGGTTTTGACGTTGGATAACGGCTTTGATGGCCGCCTCATTCTCCCGCGCTGTGTGGTCCGCTGTTGGATCGCCGGCGGCGTGCCAGCTCGCGGCCGGATAACCTTGAGGCGCCTGGCGCGCATACGCCTCCCGACGCAGGTGGGCCAAAGGGTTGTGGCCAAGTCGTTGCCGCCGGGCGGCGCGCAAGGCGTCCAGGTCGATTTCGGCCAGGACGATCTTCTCGCCCGGGCCGGGCTCGGCTTGAGCCAGGATGCGCCCATCGTAATCCACAACCATGCTCCCGCCGGGCCAGGAGAACGGGCCATAGTTCTTGAGACTGGCGCCCTGGTTGGCGGCCACGACATAGGCCATGTTCTCCAGGGCGCGACAGCGATTGACCACGGTCCACCAGTCCATGGGCGGGGTCGAGCCCCAAGGGTCCATGTAGGCGGAGACGCGGATCAGGATTTCCGCCCCGTTGAAGGTGAGTTGGCGAATCGCTTCCGGAAACAGCCAATCGTAGCAAATCGCGCAACCCAAATTGCCAATTTCGGTCCGGGCGACGGGAAACAACTCCTCCGCGTAGCCCGGCACGTCGTGTGGGCTGGCGTGAATTTCCCAGGGAATCCAAGGGTTGACCTTGCGGTATTTGTAGAGCAGGCCCTCAGGACCAACCAGGCACGTCGTATTGAACAATACTCCCGGCCAAGCGGGGTCGAACTCGATAAAGCTGCCCGTTTGAATGTGAACGCGGTGTTCGCGGGCCTTGGCGAGATAGCGGTCGAGATGTTCGTTTGGCAAGCGCACCGCGAGCTTCTCCCGGAGCTCGCGAACACTGTCGTAAATCGGCGCCGCGTGCGCAAATTCCGGAAAGACCACCAGGCGAACGGGGAAAAAGGGACGGTAGCCGGCGACGGCCCCGTCAATCATCTCCAGCATGCGGTCCACCCGGACGGCGATCTCTTTTCGATTGCCAGGACAGGGGAAATCAGTCTGACAAGCGGCGACGGCGTATCTCATGGCGGGCTGGGACTACTCGATAATGCGGGTATTGTAGGCTTGGCGGAACAGGCGATGCCGCTGGTCGTCAGGGTAATGCTCCGTCGCCGGATAAGGATACCGGCTCATGCCGTGGAAGGGCAACGGCTCCAGCGTCTCCGGCGTGGCGGTGTAAAGGTCCATGTCCTTGCAATAGGCGTGGGACACGAGCACAAAGCTCCGCGCCATGCCTGCTGCCGGCTCCGGCAGTCCGGAAGCATCAAATCTCACCGCCAGTTCGTCTCCTGGGCCGACGAGCACGTATTGATCGTCGAAGGCTTCGAGCAATTCGCGCACCGGGCCGTAGCGGGTGTAGGCGCCGCGCATCCGGTGGAACGGAGCGGTGGCATCGCACAAGTCATAGTCGTACAGGAGCGGCAGACGGCCATCGGGTGAAAACTCGCGCGCGAAGCCGACATGCCGCAACTCGGCCTCGGCCAAAAGCAAGGGGTGAATCCGGAGCCGGTCCCGACCCGCGTCCCGCGCCAGGAAAATCTGATCGTAATAAATCTCCAGGTTCGACGTGAGGCGCAAGCGGCAATTGGGTCCAGCCAGCAGGCCAGTCATCTCCACCGTCATCGTGCGGGCCATGCCGCCCAACGCGCCGGCATCGGGCACGACGGTCTGCCAGCGGCCATCAGGGGTTTGCCGTTCGATGCGGATCGGTTCCCAGCCGACACGCGCCTGGCTTGCGGCATAGGCTGTCTGCGAATAAGGATATTCCAGATAGCCGTTGATGAAGAGAAAAAGCCGCTCGTTGGCGCCGATACCCTTCAACTGGTCGCCGAAATCCAGCTCGAGTGTGTGAGACCGGCAAAACCCAAGGAATCGCCGGTCCAATTCGGGTTGGTAAGCGTAAACACGATCCACGCGCGCAAGCTGTTCGGTGCATTCACGGCCCTCCGGGCCCAGCGCCAGCCTGGGGAAGATTGGCTTGTCAACGACCAGCAACTCGTGCGTGGGCGGCGGCCCGGTGACGGCCAGGCGCTCGTCCGGGAAAACCCGCCAACCTGCGGGATGGTCAATGGCCAGCAGTTCGAGTTGGTCGATGTAAGCCACTTCTTCCATCGGCTCGGTAATGCGCAACTCGTATGACCCGTCGCGCGCACGGAGCTGTCCAGGCTCGATTTTCACGTGCTCCAGAACCTGCGGCTGGGCGTATTCGCCGGGGGCAACGAAATAGCCGAGGCCGCCCACACCCGCGAAATCAGTCACGAACGCGAAGCGGCTTCCATTCCACGCAAACAGCACGGGACAACTCGAGAGCTTGCGCTGGAGTTCGGCGATCTTGTGGCGCTGGCCGGCCGCCAGCCCGATCTCGACCTGGGCCACCCCGTCCGGCCACAGGAAATGCACATAGTCGGCCTGTCGCGCGCCGCCTAAACCGAAAACGACCGGCAGGAGCGACTGATCGAATCCGCCGGTTTGGCCGCTGAATAGCCGCGACTGTTCCCGCAAGCCCGCGCGGGCCGTCAGGGCGACGCCGTAACCGCTGGCCGGGCTGCGCGTGCGCTTGTCGCGGCTCCGAATGCCGGTCGGCGCGATTGACAAGGCGGTCGAGGGAGGCGTGAGAGCCCCGAGTTGAAGCAGCACGCGGCTGGCGTCCCCGCGCTCGAGGCCCAAAAGGTCCGGGATGCCGTCACCGTTGAGATCGAGCACCTCGGCGCCAACCAGTCCGTTGGCGCTCTGTGGCTTCCAGAAATGCGGCTGCAACACGAACCGGCCGGCGCCATCATTGAGCAGCAAGTGGCCCTCGGAGGAGAAGACCACGATGTCGAGGTCGCCGTCCAAATCAATGTCGGCAACGCGGAACCCGCGAAGCGGCCCCCAGGAAGTGGCGGCGTCAGCAGCCTGCGCGAAGGCCGTATCTGGCCGGAAATGTCCGTGTCCATCGCCGAGGAACAGCCGAAGCCTGGCTGGGTTTCCACCCAGGACCAGCAGGTCCAAATTGCCGTCGCCGTTGAAGTCCTGGAGCACCCCACCCAAGTCGCCGCGGATCTCGAGGCCGCCTAAGTCGGCCTCATGGTATCTGCCCCGCAGGTCGTTGAGAAAGACCCTCGCCGGCTGCCCCTCGCGCAAGATGACCAGGTCCGCGGTTCGGTCGCCGTCCAGATCGCCGGCCAGGGCCATGACGCAGGCGCTCCCCTGGCAGGCAACCCCCGCCGAAGCGGCGATGTTCGTGAATGTGCCGTCGCCGTTGTTGTTCCACAATTGGTTGCCGCCCGGACCGGCGCTACAAACAAAAATGTCCAAGTCGCCGTCGTGGTCCGCGTCGACAAAGAGCGCGCAACGGCCGCCGGCCCCCTGACCGCCAACGCCCGTTTGGTTGGTGACCTCGACAAACGTGCCGTCGCCTTTGCCGCGGAAGAGACGGTTGCCCGCCGTACACACTACGAAAAGGTCAACCTTTTCGTCGTTATCGAAGTCGCCCAAGGCGCAGGCCAGCGCGCCTCGCACCTGTTCCAGGCCCGAGCCGGCCGTGGCATCCACGAACCCCCCGTTGGCCTGGCCGCGCAGCAGGACCAGCCTCCCTTCCCGGTCGCTGCCCTCCGCAGTCAGTATCATATCCGGCAGGCCATCCCCGTTGAGGTCCGCCACGGCCGCCCCGCCAAACGCATAGGACCGGGGGGTGCCCGCCGGGTTGGGCGATGCCGCGCGAACGCCATAACACAGCCGTTCCTTCACCTCGAAGACGCGCTGGGCCCCTTGGGGCGTATAAGCGGCTTGGGTGATAGCCGGCGTGTTCCGCGGCGGAACCGCGCGCACCAGAGCCAGTTCACCCATTTGATTGTATTGCGGCATCTCGATGATTTCATTGAGGGGGCTGTCGCGGAGTTGCTGGAACTTGTCAAGGTAAGGCCTGCCCTTTTCAGTTTGGCCTTCGGCCTGCAACACCTGCCAGAGCTTGTAGTAGGCGCTGCCCAGACAGGGCCTCAAATGGATGGCCTTGCGCAACTCAGCTTCGCACGGCTGGCCCAGCCGCGACTTGCACAGGCCCAACAGATACCAGGCAACGCCATCCTCAGGCCGCTGCCGCACGACCTTTGCGAAACAGGACACCGCGGCTTCGGTTTGGCCGAGATGTTGAAGCACAATGCCCTTGAAGTACCGGGCGCGGACGTTGTTGGGGTCGGCTTTGAGCACGTCGTCCAACAGCGCGCCTGCGGCGTCGACATCGTGGTCTTCTTTGCGGGCGCGGTTGAAGAGAGCGATGGCCAGGTTCACTTTCGCCTCGGCCAGCGCTGGATCGGCCTTCACGGCTTCTTCGAAGGCCTTCACCGCGGCCTCGTACTCATATTGCCCCATGAGGCTGACGCCGCGGTTCATGGCTTGGACGACGGCGCTCGATGGAGCTGTGGTTTGCGGCTTGGGGCGGCAGCCGGCGGGAAGCCACATAAAGACGGCGCACAGGGCGGCGATCAGGCGGGGAATTGATTTCATACTGGAATGGGCGGTCGCAATGCTTCAATCGGCCGGTGCCACAACACCATTCCGAATCGCCCCCATGCGGATGTCAGTGCGTGTGTTCTGTCCCGTGCCGTCCCAGCGTATCATACCGGTGATGCCGTTCCAGGGCGAAAGTGTTAGCACGGCCTCGCGGATGCGCGCGCGGTTAAGCCCGCCGCGGCGCAGAGCCTCGACCAGCAGCCAGGTGGCGTCGTAGGCCAGAGCGGCGGTGTAGTCAGGCTCATGAGCTTGATCCGCCTTGAACTGCCGGACGAAGCGTCTCGTCGTGGGGTCATCCATGGCGGGAACGAACAGCAGCGGAAACCGAATCCCGTCGGCCGCGCGTCCGGCGAGCCGCAAGAAACAAGCGCGGCCCATGGAGTGGCTCCCAAAAATGAGCGAGCCGGGGGTCGCGTCCCTGGTTGAAACCACGATTCTGGCGGCGTCCTCGGCGCCCGCGACAACGAGCACCGCCCCAGGGCGCAGTTGCCCAAGGGCCTCCATCTGGCTGGTGATCGCCAGCGCGCCAGGGGAGACTTCAAATCGGAAATCCACGGGACGCCGGCGGCCAGAGAATTCCTTGACCACCTCGCTGGCGGTCATGCGCGATTCGTGGTCCGTGGCGTTGAGAAGCGCGATTTTCCTATTTCCCAGCTTGGCCAGCACATCGTTTACGAGCACCCGGGCGATGACGTCGTCGGTCGGCGCGCAAGCGAACATCCAGGGAACCCCGGCAAGGGTGACCGATTTGTCGGTCGTCACCGGGCTTATCAGCAGCAGTTGCGCCTTGGCCACGACCTGTTCGGCCAGGTGTGTCGAGGGCGAGTCAATCGAGCCTAGCAGGGCCAGCGGATGCTCGGTGTAAATCATGCGGGTCAGTTGTGAGACGCCGGTGCCCCAGGGGTCCACCGCCCAGCGTGGTGCAAGCCGCAAGAAGAGACCGCGCACACCGCCCTGCTCGTTGGCCTCCCGGACTGCCAGCTTGGCTGCCCACCACGCGTCCCCTGCCGGATAGTTCGTCGTTTCGCACGGTCCGAACCAGCCAATGACCGCTTCTTTGAGGTTTCGCGGCTCGCCTTCGTCCCGTTCCGGCCCGTTGTATTCCAGGGGGCGTTCACGAAAGCGGAAAAAGGGAACGGGTTGGTTCGTAACCTCGGCGGGTGAAGCAGCGGACCAGAAGGGGCAAGACAGAGCCGGAAGGCAGCACGAAAGGGAAGTCCGAAGGACGAAGATCAAGGCGTGAACGATGGTCGAAGGTCGAAATCCGAAGGTCCGGCTCATACGCCCAACGGAGATCACTTGACGCTAGCCTCCTGGCGGTTGCCGCGCATCTGTTCGATGATGTTGCCTCGTGGGATGCCCCAGTCCTCCGCAGAATAGTATTTCCAGCGGCCATTCTCCCGGCGCGTGAGGAAAACCTCGCCGGCATCGTCGAGCGACGCGCTGAGCGGAATATCACCGGTCACCCCCGGAAATGGGTCCGGACGATAGGCGAGCACATCGCGAATCTTGGCCCGGTTCAGACCCGCGGTCTGGATCGCCCAGATCAGCATGTTCATCCCGTCGTAGGCATGCGTCGAATAGGTATCCGGCTCCGCTCCCCAACGTTTGCGAAAGGCCTGGCGGAAGGCCTCGAGCTTGGGGTCCTTCCGGTCCGGGTTCCAGGGATAGCTGCAGATCACCCCCTCGGCGTTGGGCCCCGCGATCCTGACGAAGTCGTCTGAGACGCAACGGTCACAAGCGATAAAAGGCTGTTTCCAGCCGCGCGCACGGATGGCATTCAACACTCGAGCCCCATCCTCGGCGTCACCCCAGTGAATGAGGACATCCGGTTTTTCCGCGCCAATGCGATCCAGTTGCACATCAAAGTTCTCGCAACCCACCGGGTAAGCCATTTCGATCACTACGGGGTGGTTCAAGCGGCGGGCACCGTCGCGGATTTTGCGCACGCCGAAGCGCCCGTACCGGTTGCTGGAGCGAAGGATGGCGGGGCGTTGATACTTCATCTTGCGGAACAAATAATCCAGAATGAGATAATTCTGCTGCCGGTCATCGCCGATGCAGCGGAAGACCCAGGGAATATTGGTTTCCGTGAAAGTCGGGTCCAGATCACCGGGTGTCAGCATGGGCAACTCCGCCTTGAGGGCGACTCGGATCGCGATGTGGGTATTGGCACCGTCGATGGTGCCCAGAATGGCCCAGACATTCTCCTTGTAGGCCATGTTGATGATTTCGTTGCCGGAAGCGCCCCACAGGCCATTGTCGTTGTGGACCACCAGTTCAAAGGGGATTTTGCGTTTAATGTAGCCGCCTTTTTCGTTGGCCTGCTCGAGGGCCAGTTTGGCTCCACGCAGCATGGCTATCCCCAGGACCTCCTCGTGGCTCTTGCCGCCAGTGGCCACCGAAACGGTGGACATGACTGGTCCCAGGAAGCCAATCCTCACCGTCTTCACGTCCTCCGGTTCGGGGATGGCCCGGCCCGGGCCGGTGTACTCCATCTGCGTCAGAAAAAACTCCATGAAGGGCTTGACCCCGCCGAATGGCTCGATGTCAGCCGAGGAGTGGGCGTAGTTTTGGTTGGTCTTCAGCGGCAGGTCGGGCAGTTCGTAAGGACCGACATTGACACGCTCCAGGATTGTAGCCATATCGAGGTCTTCGGCGCGCTCGATCTTCTTCTTTGCCCCCGCATCGTCAGCAGCCTGCAAACTGACCGTTGCAAGACCCAGAACGAACACAAGCGCCAGAGCGGCCCGCACGTGCATCCAATGATGTATTCGCATCTTTTTCATGTTTTCTCCTGCTTGGGTGGAGAATTCGATTGAGACGAGATCGATATCCTATTTCAGTGCCGTGCTTGCGCCGGCAGGCCGCAGCCTTGGATAGTAGCCATTGCCAATTCCGTGGCCCAGGCCTTTGGAAGTGCCAACCCACACATCGTTGCCATCGAAATCCATGCAGATGATGAAGTTGTGAGGAACACTGTGGCCGGTGTCCACGGTGGTTACAAGATCGTGGCCGCGCTTGATCACGGCCTTGCCCGTAAGATGTTTGCCATCCGAAGTATAGGCTAACCAGGTGTCGGTTTCGAAATCGGCGCAAACGCCCAGGCCTTTGTCCGTGCAGAACCAGGCCTCGTTGGCGCTCCGGCCCTTGAGATTGTTGGTGAAGTTGCTCGGCAGCCCGCAGTCGTGGTCATAGTAGCCGCGCCAATGACGGCCGTCGTAGCGGCAACACCCGAAATAGGTCGACACCCAGAGCACCTTCTCGACATAGCTGACCCCGGTGGTAATGACATGCACCAGGCCGTCATCGCGATAAAGGTCAATCTCCATCTCGCCGTCCGGGTCGACGTAGTCCTTCCATCGCCCGGTGGCAACGTTGTATTCCAGCACACCACTGCCCCAGATGGCCAGATAGACCAGGCCGTCGTTGTAGCAGACGCCATAGTTCCAGATCTCCTCCATCGGCGAGTTCTTCTCGGTGAAGATGGTCCACTTGTCGTGGTTGGGATCGAAGCGGCTGGCTCCCGCGGTGGTGGCGCACCAGACATTGTCGTGCTCCATGGCCACGGCATAAACGACGTCGTTGACCAGGCCGCTGTTGAGTTGATGGAAGTGGTCGAAACGCCCGCCGCTGAAGCGCGCCAGGCCGCCGCCGAACAAGGCCAGCCACACCTCGCCGGTCTTGGGATTGACTTCGATGCCCGTCACCACCCTCCAGGGCAAGCCGTCCGTTTCCTGCCAGGATTTGATCTTCCTGGCCCGCTTGTCATACCGGGCCAGGCCGTTTTCAGTGCCGATCCACACGTAATCTTTGTCCGCCCGAACGGCAAAGATATGGTCATTGGGCAAGCCCTCTTTCATGGTGAGTTGCTCCCAATTCGTGTACACGTAGGGCATGGTGAAATCCGCGGCGCCCGGAGCGGCCGCTGGGACATTGGCGGCCTCTCCCGCGGCACACGCTTGGCTGAATCCAACCAGCAGAACGATGCTCCGCAGGCGGAGCAGAAGTGAAGTTCCTGTCTTTTTCATGTGATTCCAAGCGGGGCTCAGAGCGTCTTGAGATATTCAACCAGGTCATTGAGCTGGTCCTTGGTCATGTCGTTGGTGACGCCATGTTTATCGTATGGGTTGTAGCGGGTCCAAATCTCTTCCAGGGTCGGCGCGATGCCGTTATGGAGGTAGGGCGCCGAGTCGTAGATGTTCTGGAGATGAGGGGTGTCGAACTTCCCCTCGGTGTCATAAGCAAACCTGGTACCGACGTCGTGAACCTTGCCATCGGTCAGGAGCGGCGGGCAATGGCAGGTCACGCAGCGGTTGTTGACCGGGATGGCGCGCCCATCATTCGTGCGCGTCCGTTCATAGATCGCCTTGCCCCGGCGTTGAGCTTCGTTGAGGGGCGCGCCCAGCTTGCGGTAACGGTTCGGGGGACGAGGGATGGTGCAGAGGTAGGTGTGCAGGTCGTCCAGTTGAGCGGGGTCAAAGGGCGCCAACCGCGTGATGAAGACGGCCAGCCGCGCGCCGCACTGCCGCTTGAGGCTCGGATTGATCCCGCTCCACTTGAAGGGCGCCGTATCGTTGATGCCCCGCAGCGAGCGGTTATCGAGGGGTCCCATGCCAATCCCGTCATCCTCGATGTCGTACGCGAGCCCGTCGACGTGGCCATCCGGATGGCAGGTGTGACAGGAGAATTGCCGGCGGAAGGTGATGTTGGCGCTGTTGAAGAGTTTCTCGCCCCGCCGGCGTTGGGTCAGGTCCTTGGAAGCGCCCAACTCGATCCGGCCCACGGTTTCCAGTTTGTTCAGGTCGATGACCGTCACGACGTCGTCCAGCGTGCTGGCGACATAAGCGGTCGCGCCATCGGCGGAGCAGACGATGCCGTGCGGGCTATTGTCGGTTCGGATGTGCTTGATGATGAACTCAGCCGATTTGCCCAGGTGATTGGGGATGATCCGCTCCCGTTGGCGCGGCGTGGCGGCCTTGAGCATGGCGATCAATTTGTCCAGGTCCACGACCGCAACGTGATCGGAGCTGCTACTGGTGACCAGGGCATATTTGCCATCGGGCGTGATGCAGATGTCCGTTGGGTCGGGGCAATAAAGGTCGTTTTGGTCCAGCAGCACCTGGTCCACCGTGCCGTCCCGCCATAGAATGCCCAGGCCATTAGTAATGGTCCAACCCCGGTTAATGCGGGTCATCGGCACCAGGTTTTTTGTCCGCAGCAGAGTGACCAGCGCAAACTCGCCGCTGGGATGCCAGGCCACGCCTTGCAGGAGATTGGCTCCCGGCACCACGAGCCGGTCTTCGACGGTCGCTCGCTGGGCGTCAATGACCGTGACCTCGGACATGGACGGAGTCCGATCCGGCACGAAGCGGGACAGGGCGTGGCTCACGAGAATGGAACGGCCATCCGGAGATTGCGCCAACGACCAGGGTGAGCGGCTGGCGGCCAGGCGCTTGACCTCCTTGAGCGTCGCCAGGTCGAATACGGAGATATTGTCGATCGAGGTGTTCAAGACGTAGAGGTACTTCCCTTGGCGGTCCGCCAGCACGCCATGGGGTTGGTTTCCCACTTCCAGCGTAGCGACAACTTTTCGGGTGGCCACCTCCAGCACCGAGACGCTGTCGTCCAGACGATTGGACACAAATGCCCGTTTGCCGTCCGGGGTGAAACAGACCGCCGTTGGCTGGCCCCCCACTGGAACCTCGGCGATCTTCCTGGCGCGTGCCGTGTCCACGATGACCACCGTGGAAGAAACCTCGCACGCCACCCAAAGCTCCTTGCCGTCGGGCGTGAGCGCCAGATTCAGAGGGTTCTTGTAGAGATTGTGGTAATTCGCAGTGGTGGAGGCGGCGGCTTGGCCTTCCATCTTTTTAGGATGGGCAATCTTCTTCAGCGCGGCTTCATAATCAAACGGCCTGCCGTGGGCCCTCTCATGACACGGCACACAGGTCTGCCGGCCCGTCGGCCAGAGCCCCTTGGAGCGGGCCGTCGCTTTGTCGAGCATTACCGCCTCCGGGGAGTAATCGCCCCCGGGTCCGTGGCAGCTCTCGCATTGCACACCGTCGCGAATGTCGAAGTCTTTCAGAAAACAGGCCGGATCGCTTCCGGCACCCGTGGCGTGGCACTTCAAACATTGCCCACAGCTCTGCGGGTCGGTCTCGACACCGGCTTCCCAGGCCAATTCGGCGGCCCTCGGCGAGGCCAGCACGGCGAAGGCCTGCGCGTGTTTGGACATGCGCCACCTGCTGAACTGGAATCCGTGTTGCGCGCTGCCGTGGCACCTGGCGCAGGCCGGTACTCCAATGAACTTGCAGCTCGCCACTTTGGACATCGCCGTGGCTTTCGGCTGGCTCTCCCCGGCCTTGGGTGTGGGATGAGAAATCGCCTCCCAGGCCATTTGCAGGTTAAAGGGCGTTCTCTTGAGCGCCATGTCGTGGGAACCCTTGGTCCGGTGACACACCGTGCATGAGTCCTTATGGGGCATCCGTAGCCCGTTTGCCATGGCCTTGGCCCGGTCTTTCATAATGTCCGCCGATGAGTATTCACTGCCAGGGCCATGGCAGCCCTCGCATTGCAGCCCATCCTCAAGGTGGAAGCCTTCGGCCTTTTCCCACTCCTCGGTCTCGGCGGCGGTGGTGTGGCAGCCCAGGCACATCCTGGCCTGCTGGGGCTGCTCCGGGATGCCACTGAACTCTGCGATAGTCTTGGCCTCCGGCAGCGCCAGCGAAGCATAAGCGGCGGCATGGGCGCTCAGCCGCCACTTGCTGAATTGATGCCCCGTGGCTGGGCCGTCATGGCACTGGGCGCAGGTCTGTGCCCCGACATAAATCGGCTCCTTGACATTGCCAGCCCCAACGGCCATCAGGGCCCAAAACAGGAGACCAGGGAAAATTGCCTGTTGCACGACATTCATATAATCCGCGGCTTGAGCGTTGATTCACTTGGTTGCACCCGCGTCGTAACGCACCGTCAGGATTTGATTGGCGGGGACATTCTCCCGGACCTGCTTCTTACCATTCGGCCAGCGGATTTCCACCCAGTCGGCCTTGGTCGCTTTGCCGAGACCGAAATGCGGACGCGGGTCGTTGCTGACGAGATAGCCGTTGACTCCCATCACGGGCTGGACCATTTGCATTCCGTTGGCCCTGACTATCACGGTCGCGCCCAGGGCGACCATGCCGGTATCTTTGCGCACGGGCACCACCTTGAGCCAGTTCAGGTGGCTCTCGCCATTGTTGCGCAGCAAGTGCGGGGCTTCGTTGAGGCAAAATACCAGGATGTCGAGGTTGCCATCGTTGTCAAAATCGACGCACGCCGCGCCGCGCGCGACATACTTGTGCCGAAAGAACTCCCCGGATTGGGCGGCGACGTCGATGAACCTGCCCTTGCCATCGTTGCGCGCGATGGTCGCCTCCTCCGGGAACAGGTGATGGGCATTGCCGTTGGCCATGAACAGATCCGCGTAGCCGTCGTTGTCAAAATCCACCAACAACCCGCCCCAACTGGTGTACTGCCCGCTCATTTGCGCAATACCCCGCTGGACGCTCTCGTCTCTGAACAAGCCCGGCCGGCTCTGGATGAACAGCGTCTTATAGCCCATATCGGGTATGAGCAAGGCCAACAGGCCGCTGTGGTCCAGGTCGGCGGCAAACGGCCCCATGGACGAGACTCCTTGGCCGCCTTCGCCGAAGGCCACGCCCATTTCCAGAGCCTTGTCTTGGAAGTGGCCCTTGCCGTCATTGATCCAGCAGTTGTTGGGCATGGCGTCGTTGCTGACATAGATGTCGATGAATCCATCGCCCTTGAGGTCACACGCGACCGCGCTCATGCCACGGCCCGTCGGTTCCCACAGGCCGACTTCCTTGGTCACGTCGGTGAAGGTGCCGTCTTTGTTGTTGCGATAGAGATGGTCGGGAAGCCCGGGATAAGACAGGGGCCCGGGGAAATTGTCGGCCTTGTAATAGGCGCCGGTGCGCTGGAAGGCGCCCTTGTCGTAATCCAGGTAATGGACGACGAACACGTCGAGCCAGCCGTCGCCGTTGTAATCCAACCACGGTGCCGCCACCGACCAGCCGGGACTGGCCAAGCCGGCCTTCTCGGTCACGTCGGTGAACGTGCCGTCGCCGTTATTGTGGTAGAGAATATTCCTGCCGTAGTTGCAGACGTACAAGTCCAGGTAGCCGTCATTGTCGTAGTCGGCGCAGGAAGCCGCCATGCCGTAGGCGTCATCGGGTCCGCCAACGCCGGCCTGCTCGGTGACGTCAGTGAAGGTGCCGTCGCCATTGTTGCGATAAAGGGCGTTTCTCAGGTGTCCCTTGAGCTTCCGGCCCTGGTTGCTGCTGAGGTCCGGGTGCCAGCGGCCATTGACAAAGTAAATGTCCATGAACCCATCGTTGTTGTAGTCGAACACCACGCCGCCCGGGCCGGTAGCCTGGACGATGTTGTTCAATTCGACATCGCCGATGCTGTGCTTGAACTTGATGCCCGCCTTCTCGGTCACGTCCGTAAATGTGGGCCAGGCAGAGTTGGTGGCACACCGCAATGACGCGGGCAGGAGAACGAGCGCAAAGGCGCTCAACGACAATAATCGTCGAAGAATCATGTTCATCATGGAGTCTGGATCGGCCTTGTGATTGGCGGCTGGCCCTTGGTTTTCACTGCCTCGTACTGGGCGCCAAGGTCAACCCATTGCGCCAAGGTGTGGATGTCTTCTTCGGCAAGTGGTTCCCTTTTGCCGGGAGGCGGCATTTGCTTCACCGTTCGGCCCTCACTGGCGGGTGCGGGCGGGTTGCGGTCCCATGGCCGGGATGTGTCTCTGCCGAAGAGTTGCCATAGGAGGAAACTGGTGCGCGCGCGGCCCGGGTCCACGTACTTGCCCGGGGTGGGAACCGGCGGGCAGTTGGTGGCGCCTTGCCTGGGTGCCAACAGGGCCGTGTATGTCCTGGCCAGTTCTTGCGGGGTAGGCCTGTCTGCCGTCAGTTCCATGTGCAGCGGCACAGCCGGGCCGCCATGGCAGTCGGCCGCGGCGCAGCGGGCCTTGAGAATGGGTGCGACCGCGTCTCGAAAGGTGACGTTCCGGCGCACGCCCGGGGGAAGAGTCAGCCGATTGGAAGGTCGCCGAAGCGCGAGCACATATTGGTTCTCGGGGGTGAGTTCCGGGTCTTCGTGGCAGCCGATGCACGCGCGGGCCTCTCGCTGCTTCACCCAAAGCCAACCACAGGTGCCCAGTGCCAAGCCGTGCTCGTCGAGAGCTTGGAGCAGCACGGGTGTGTCCGCCGGCACCTCAACGTTGAAGGACCCATCCGCTTCAATTGGCGCCTCCCCGATCAGGCGGCGCGGAATGAATGGACCCTGTGGCCCGCCACCGCAAGAGGGATCCGAGCCCGGCTCTGCCGCCGCGCGCGGCACGCCTTCAATGACACGCAGGCGCTGGAATGTCCCTTTGGTCAAATAGGGCGACATTCGCGCGTCCGCGTCGTAACAGTTCAATCCGTAAAAGATGCCTGTGGAGTATTTGGAAGGCTCAACAACGGTGGAGTGGCCATCCGGCCGGGGTCTGGCCCTCACCACTTGAGCCTGCACATCGTGGTAGTCCGGGCTGTCGAAGACCAGGTCGCACTCGCCTTTGTCTAAGTCGAAACAGAACACGCCGCTGGCGCCTTGGCCGTTTGCTGGACGGCGGGAGACCAGCACCATGTTGGTGCGCCACGCGGCGGGGTAGAGATACACAAATGACGCGTCTCCCGTGAGCCGCTTGTAACTATGGTGTGGGCGCCTTTCATCCAAACAGGAAAGCTGGCCGGCCCCATCCCAGGCCGGCTCGTCACTTTCCACAAAAAGGACCAGGCCCTGTTCCGTGGCGCAGGGCATGTGCTGAATCCGCCGTCCCCCTTCGCCGCCATAGAGCTCGCCATCGGTGCCCACCATGTGAATTGCGTATAGACCCACCCGCCCGGCCCCGGCGCCTGGCTCGAATGGGTAATGCTCTGCCGCGTAAATCACGCGTCCGTCCCACATCTGGACCGGGTCGAAGTTGTGGTTGGGGTTGAACGTGAGCCGGCGCGACTCCGTTCCGTCGAGCTTGACGTGGTACAAACTGGAGGCTGATGCGCGGCCCGTTTCGCTGATAAGGTTGTTCTGCCCGACGTACAGAATCGTCAACCACGGTTCCGGCGAATCCAGCGTGAAGAGCGCCGACAGGTAAATCGGACTCCGGGCGTCCTGGTTTTCCGGGCTGATCGGTCGCAGGCCCTGCCCGTCGATCCCGATTTCCCAGATCCGCCAGCGGGATTGCTGGTCTTTCTTTCCCGAAAACACCACGCGCCGGGCGTCGAAGGACACATTGGGGTCGCAGGCGGAGGCAAACCCCTCGGAGAGAACGCGGACCTGGCCTTCGGGCACCACCACCACAATCCGTGCCCCCTCAAACCGGTCCGCGCGTATCAGGCCCTTGGCGTCCCACGCCTTCACGTCCGCCCTCACGTCCCGCGGCACCTGCGTCAGCACGATCGGGGTATCCAGCATCGTCTTGGCGCCAGCCTTGAAACCGCCGAGTTCGGCCATCAAAGCGGCCACTCCTGCCAGCAGGAGTGACCCTCTCATCAATGCCGGAGCTCGGACAGTCAAGGGTGGTCCTCTCCTCATTCGCCTGCCCCTCTGTAGAGAATGGCCATCGCCTCGATTTCCACCAGTAAATCGCTGCGGCAGATGCGCGCCTGAATTCCGGTGCTGGCCGGGAACGGGTCGAGGCCCAGCGCCCTGAAGAATTCATTCCGTATGCGGTTAAACTCCGCGTAGTCGCGCTCGATGTCGCGGAGGTAGCAGGTCGTCCGGACAACGTCGTGCCAGGTGGCTCCTTCGCTTTTGAGCAACTCCGAAATGTTCCGATACGTCCGCCACAGTTGAGCCCGGAAGTCGCCCGGGTAAAGGGTCTCCCCGTCTTGCCCGACGCTGGCGGTGCCGCTGATCAGCAGGTGAGTGACGCCCCCGGGCAGGTCCACGCGCAGCCCGCGCGAGAAAGCGCTTCCGTACGCTGGCGCCTCATTCAGCACGCCCGGCGCACAGATAGCGTGCTTCCGAATGGGGGAGCGATCCGAGCGGTTGGCGGGCTGAAGCTGACCGGACGCCGCCGGTTCGCAAGGCGGCAGACCTAAGGCGTGACGCTCGGCCTTTTCCGCTTCGGAGCAAGGGGTTTGGGGCTCTGCGGGGGCTTGAACTTCAGCGTTCGCCTGTACCGTAGGCCGGCCCCCGCGCAGGGTCGGTTTTGTCGATGGCATGGTCAGTTAATCTTGGTTGAATTAGCAGATTGTCGCGACATGGGCTTGCTAGAGTACAAAAAGCACTTTGTGTGCCCGCCCCGCCCGATTCCTCGTGCATTTTCTCTTTTCATGAGGATTTAGGTTCGGCCGATCACCAAGAGGCATCTGAAATCTCCGTCATTCCCGAGCTTCCGCTTGCGTTGAGTCGTAATGGAGGCCAGTCACAGACGACGTGCCGCCAGAACCAGGCGCGTCCTGGCGAGGGTACTCATGACCTACCTGCCGAGGGATGAGCGGCTGCAATTCAGGGACGAACGGCGAGCATTTTGGTACGAGCGGGAGAGGCTGTTCGGCAAGAAACACTGGAATTTCTGAAGGAGTTGCAAACTGCGAGTCCGACCGAAGAAAACCGTTGCAATTTGCAAGCCTCAGCTCTTCACGCCTGTATGCAATTGAGGGTCAATTCCCACCTCTGGTCCATGTTGGCATACCGAGTGCTTTTAATCCACGACAATGCAAGCCTTCAGTTCCATCGAGCGCTGTCCCTCTAATCACGAAACGTCTCATGAGTGACACGATTTGTGTGACAGCGCTGGTTGACAACAGCGTGCTCGGATTGGATCTGCTGGCCGAGCACGGCTTGGCTTTTTGCATCCGAACAGGCCGTCACCGACTTTTGTTCGATACTGGTCAAAGCGACCTGGTTCTGAAGAACGCGCGTGCGCTCGAGGTGGGCCTGGAGGATTTGGAAGCCATCGTCTTGAGCCATGGGCATCACGACCACACCGGTGGATTGAGGCCGGTTGGCGGGTGTGCTCCCAAGGCGCGACTTTACCTGCATCCAGCCGCCCTGAAACCGAAGTTCGCCGTGGACGCTGACGACTCCGACTGCGAAAGTTGGCCGGTGGGAATGGCTGAAGCCGACGTGCAATTCATACACCAATCAGCGGATTCTGTCGTGTGGACGACGAAACCGACGGAAATCGTGGACGGCATTTTTGTTACCGGTGAAATCCCGCGTCGCACGAACTTCGAGGATACAGGCGGACGGTTCTTCGTGGATGAAGGCTGTAATCAGCCCGACCCGTTGATGGACGATCAGGCCCTGTTCTTCGATACGCGTGAGGGGTTGGTCGTGATCGCGGGTTGCGCGCATGCAGGCGTGGTGAATACAGTTGATTACATCCGCCAAATCAGCGGTGGCCGGCCCATCTGCGCCATCATGGGCGGGCTGCACTTGCTCAACGCCAGTGAGACCCGGATGAAGCTCACCCTCGCAGCGTTCCGGCGGTGGGATGTGCGACGGATTGCTGCCGGCCACTGTACCGGCCTGGCGGCGGTGACACAAATGTGGGCCTCGTTTCCGGGACGATGCTCAGACTGGGCAACGGGCTCCAGCATGATATTTCACAAAAAACAACTTTCACCATTCGATGACCACAGAAGCGAGCAGCAAAGTCGATTTGGCCCTGGCCAAAATCTGTCTCCACTGTCCGGTGTGCCGGGATGCGCGGAAGAAGCAAGCCGGCGCGGCATATTGGCTGGTACGCCGGGTGGAAAACGCCGTGTGTCCATTCTGTCGCGCATACGAGCGGGTTTTCGGGCGCAAGCCCCATGAGCCGCTGAAACTTCCAGGAGGGCCCTAATGACGCCAGCCACTTTTGTGCCGCTCGATGAATTTGGCGGAGGCGATGGCTTTGACGCAATGCTCTTGCTTTAACTCGGCCCGCATGAGGTAGAGCGGCGGATGCGGCTCCTCTATCCAGGCGCGAACCGCCATCTCGCAGCCAGTTTTCACCGGGTTGCTGTAACGCACTTTTAACTCCGCAGTAACCGCTACCAGGCCGTGAGCGAACAAACAATTCGTCATCGCTCCGTCCAGCAACGAGGCGATCATGCCCCCGTGCAGCAGTCCTTGATAGCCTTCCAGGGCAGCATTTCCCAGAAACGACGCGGTGACGCTGCCATCGCCGTTGACATCGAATTCCAATGCCAGGCCGTAAGGGTTTGATCTGCTGCAAACCAAGCAGAAAGGATGGACGTCGGCTTGGATGACTCTGAGTTGGGTTTGCCCCGTGCGCATTTCAATTCACAAGAGGGCGAGCAATCGCGGTGCCAGCAGGCTGGAGCTGGACGGTTCTGTCCAAAGGAGAGCCAAAAGCCGATGCAGCCCGGGCCAAACGTGTCCATTTGCGGCGTCCCCCGCGTGCGCTGGTTCGTGCTGGCGCAACAGCGGCAAGCGGCATAGACTCCCAACGATGCTGGATAACCTGCTGGACTATGTTCCGGATGGCGTGTTCACGGTGGATGCGGACTGGCGCGTCACGTTTTTTAACCGCGCCGCTGAGCAAATCACCGGGATCAAACGCGCTGACGCGATCGGCCGCCGGTGCTGTGACGTGTTTCGGGCCAGCATCTGCGAGAACGCCTGTGCCTTGAAACAGACCCTCTCCACGAGCCGCCGTGTCGTCAACCGGGTGGTTTATATCATTGATGTGCGGGGCCAGAAAATCCCTATCAGCATTTCCACGGCGGCGTTACAGGATCAGCAGGGCCGGATCATTGGCGGGGTGGAGAGTTTTCGCGATTTGCGCCTGGTCGAGGAGCTTCACCGCGAGCTGGAGCAGCAGGATTCCTTTTCTGACATCATCGGGCGCAGCGCGGCGATGCGGCAGATTTTTGAAATCCTGCCGCAGATTGCCGAGAGCGACAGCGCGGTGCTCATCGAAGGGGCCAGCGGCACGGGCAAGGAGCTGTTTGCCCGCGCGGTGCATAATCTCTCCCGGCGGCGCGCAAAAAAGTTCGTGGCCATCAATTGCGGGGCTTTGCCCGACAATCTGCTGGAGTCGGAATTGTTCGGCTACAAAGCGGGCGCGTTTACGGATGCCCGGCGTGACAAGCCGGGCCGGTTCGCGCTGGCGGAGGGCGGGACAATTCTCCTGGATGAGATAGGCGACATTTCGCCGGCAATGCAAGCGCGGCTATTGCGCGTGCTGCAGGAGCGGATTTATGAGCCGCTGGGTGGGGTGGAACCGGTAAAGACCGATGTGCGCCTCATCGCCGCCACCAACAAGAACCTGAGCAAACTAGTGGAACAGGGCCGGTTTCGCGAAGACTTGTTTTATCGGATTCACGTCATTCGGATCGAATTGCCCAGCCTGCGGGACCGCCGGGAGGACATCCCGCTGCTGATGGACCATTTCATCGCACGGTTCAACCGGCTCAGAGGCAAAGATATTGCCGGGGTCTCTGACGAAGTGCTGGCCCGGCTCATGGAGCACGATTTTCCCGGCAACGTGCGGGAGTTGGAGAACATCATCGAGCACGCCTTCGTGTTGTGCCAGGGCGGGGTGATCGAACTGAAACACCTGCCGCCGGCTCTGCGTGGCGGCGCATTGGGTGAAGTGTTGCGCCTGGGCAAGGCCATGACGTTGGAGTCCATGGAAAAGCTGCTGATCACGGACGCGCTGCGCCGGAACGGCGGAAACCGGAACAAAGCCGCAAAAGAGTTGGGAATCAATGCCAGCACGCTTTTCCGCAAGCTGAAGGTTTTGAAATTGACCTCCAGCGCCGCCAGGCCGCCGACTGGTGCAAAGCTGGCCCGTGGCGCTTGAGGTTGGCACGATTCAAGCATACCACCTGCAACAATTAGCTGATTACCGCCAGATGAATAAATCCGCGCACAGTCCTGAAGTGCTGGCAAACCGACAGCAGACGTTGGAGCGCGAGGCGCGCTTGCGCCAGTTTGGCTACGACTCGCCGGCGGCCATCGAGTTCGTGCTGGCTCAAGCTTTGCCATTGGAGGGGTCCGTATTGGAAATCGGCACCGGCAAGGGGCGCTTCCTGGTCGAGTTGGCACGTCAGGTAGCGGCGTTAACAACCGTCGATATCGCCGCGGAGGAGCAGCAGTGGGCCTGGCTCAATGCACGCTACGCGGGCGTGGAGGAGAAGATTCGCTTTGTAGTTGAAGATGCGGCCCACCTGCCCTGGCCCGACCGCACCTTTGACGCGGTGGTCACTATGAACGCCATGCACCACATCTCGGATTTTCATCAAGTGCTGGAAGAAATGCTGCGCGTTGTGAAACGCGGCGGGAAGGTCGTCATGGCCGACTTCAGTCCGCGCGGGTTTCAAATGATAGCCCGCGCGCACCGGGCAGAGAACAAGACGCATCCGCACGAGCATTACGATTTTCGGGAGCTGCAGCGGTCTTTGCGGAAGCGCGGCCTGCCCACTTGGTTGCGCAAGGGCTGCAACCAGGAAGTGCTGGTGGCTCGTCTCCCGGCTTCACCAGCGTGAGGCTGCCATGAGCAATTTGAGCCTCAAACCCATTGGCATCATCCACTCGCCGTTTCGGAAAGCCACTGATACTCCGATTCAAAGTGCCATGGCCAAAGGGGTGGAAGGTTGGGTGGAAGTTTTTCCCGAATTCGCCCCTGGACTGCGAGACATCGAGGGATTTGACCGAATTTGGCTGGTGTATTGGTTTGACCGCACGACGCCGGCGCAGTTGGTGGTCAAGCCGTTTTTGGACCGACAGGAGCATGGCGTGTTTGCCACCCGCTCACCCTGCCGGCCCAATGCGATTGGCCTGTCCTGCGTGCGGTTGTTGGGGACTGATGGAAACCGGCTCCGTATTGGCGAGTTGGATGTTTTAGACGAGACGCCTTTGCTGGACATCAAACCTTATGTGCCGGCATTTGATGCTTTCGAGGCTCGCCGTGTTGGATGGCTAGAGGGCAAGGATACCAATGCCGTTCTCGCTGACGGACGTTTTGAGCGGCGCTGATCAATTTGACCCACCCTCCCCACCCTCGCGAATGTAAATTTATTGTTGCGCCGTCACTAAGTTACTCGTCAGCATGGGCCAACCGGGTTTGTTTTATTACTGTAAGCCAGCGAGAGCCCGTTTGATTTGGACGGACCAAATGAGTGCCCCGTACCGCTCTCGTTCCAGGTTGGATCCCTGGGAAAGCTGGAGCGTTGTTGCCCCCCGAGGCGGAAACTCGTTTGTGAGGCAGCGCCCGGGAAGCCGGAGAGCCGAAGGCTGGCCGGGATTTGGGGGCAAGGGCTTGCGTTGGTGTTGGCGAACTATGCAGAGCGCGAAACCTGAACAGCGGGCGCGGAAGCCGGGAAACCATATTCCGAATTCCAAGCCTTGCGCATCCATCATGTCCGGCAACGGCGCGACACATGCGCATGCCGTGAACGGCCACGCCGCGCACGGGCGCTTAAACCTCGGCGACAAAGTCAAGGACCTGGTTCGATTGGCCCAGGAACAGGGCAGCCTCACTTATGACGACATCAACGAGGCCCTGCCTTCCGAGGTCGCCAGACCGGAGGATTTGGACCGGGTTGTGACCGAATTGCGAAACCTCGAAATCGAGGTAGTGGATCCTTCGGACCTGGATCGCTCACCCGGCGCGGACGGCGAGAATGAACCCGAACCCTCAAGGTTTGATACTCTGGACGATCCCGTGAGGATGTACTTCAAGCAAATCGGGAAGGTCCCTTTGCTGTCGCGCGACCAGGAAGTCGAGATCTGCCGCCAAATCGAGGCCGCCGAAGAAGCCGTCCGAGCCATCATCTACCGCCTCGGTTTTGCCGCAAAAGAGCATATCGCCCTCGCCGAGAAGTTGGTCGCTGTGCCGCCCAGGGAACGGTTCGACCGAGTGATCGTGGGCAAATCCACCGAAAATCGCGAACGGCACCTCAAGAGCCTGGCGCATCTCATTCAGAACGCCCGCGAAATGGATGATGAGGCGGACACCGCATTCTCGGCCTGGCAGCAGGCACACGACGAACCTCAGAAGGCCCGCTTGCGGGCGGAATACGAGTTGTTGGAGAAAAAACTCCAGGCCTCTTTCTTCGAGTTTCATTACAAGCAGAAAATCATCGATGAAATGGCCCTCGTGGCTGAGAACCTCCGGGCTCGAATTCAGGGCAGCCTGCGGGCCATCGCGGAAAACGAGCCGCGGGACAGTTGCGCCGGAGACCCCGCGGTGGTCGCTGCCGCAAAGGAGCAACTCCGGGTTTGCGAACGCTTCGTGCGCATGGCGCCGGCGGATTATCTGAACGCATGCCGTGAGTTGCGGCGCTGGCTGACTCATGCGCATGAAGCCAAGGCGCACATGGTGGAAGCCAATCTGCGGCTCGTCATCTTCATTGCCAAGAAATACACCAACCGCGGCCAGGCTTTCCTCGATCTCGTCCAGGAGGGCAACATGGGACTGATGAAGGGTGTGGAGAAGTTCGAATACCAGCGCGGCTACAGGTTTTCGACTTACGCGACCTGGTGGATTCGACAAGCGATCACGCGTTGCATCGCCTGCCAGGCCCGCACCGTCCGCCTTCCGGTCCACATGATCGAGGTCATCAACAAACTCTGGCGGACACAAAAGCGCCTGGCTCAGGACCTCGTCCGCGAACCCTCGCTGGACGAACTCGCCGAGGTCATGGACATGCCTGTCCATCGGGTGCGTATCGTCCTCAGGATCGCCCAACAGCCCATCTCGATGCAGTCCGGAATGGGCGAAGCCGAAGGGACCCATTTCGGCGACTTGCTGGAGGACCAGGCTGTGGAGGATCCCAGCGATGCGAGCGGCTTCAACCTGCTCAAGAGTCGCCTCGGCGAAGTCATGAAGGGGCTCACCGAGCGGGACCGCAAGATCCTCGAACTGCGTTACGGCCTGGCGGACGGCTGCGCTCGGACGCTCGAAGAAATTGGCAGCCAGTATGGCTTGACGCGGGAAGCCATCCGCATAATTGCGGGCAAAGCGGTGCGCAAACTCCGCCGACGCCTTGACCCCAAAACCCCGTGAAAGATATCACGACACCATTTCCAGCTCGGTTTATGGTGGGGGCAGACTAAATGGGCGGCAATGTCATGGTGCCATCAAATTGCCGGAATGGACTACCAACGGCCTTCACCATAGCGATGGGGCTTCGAATGGGGTTGGCACCCAGACTCAGGCGCCCGACCCTTGGCCCCGTGCTGAAAATGATATAAACGATATCGTTCGCCGAGAGGCAGGCTGTCGTCCGGCGCCCTGATGGGTTTCAAGGTTGTGCGCGCACGCGCGCGGCTTCCAGCACTGCGTCGGTGAGTTGTTGAGGCGTCCATCCATTGCCGTCGAATTGCCGATAGATTCGGCCCTGCGGGTCGAGCACAACGGTACGCAGGTTGTGCGAAATACCTCCGCCGGCATCGTGGTGGATCATCAGGTCGAGGCGCGGCGCAAGTTCGTTGAGCACTTTTGCCGGCGCGGCGGCGAACAGCCACCGGTCGGCATTGGCGGCGCGGTAAGAGTTGGCGTAACTCGCCAGCACTGCGGGCTTGTCGAAGTCCGGGTCGAACGAAATCGTGAGGAACTGCCAGTTTGTCGTCGTGCCGGTCCCGGCGAGAACCAACTCGCGCGCTTTGGCAAAGTTGTTGCCCATGCGCGGGCAGTAGTCGGGCAGTGGACAACGCGTGAAAAAAAACGTGAATGCCAGCGCTTTACCTCGAAAGTTCGAGAAGCGGATGCGCCTGCCGTCTTCGGCCAGCAACTCGGAATCCGGCAGCAGGTCGCCGGGTTTGAGTTCGGCGGTTCTACGCGATGAAGTGACGCGCGGCGTGGCAGTGGAAGGGCTGTGGGTTGTTCCGGCAACTTTACGAATGCTGTCAATCCAATGTGTATCGCCGGTAGTCGTGAGGAGGAACGTGATCGTGTCGCCCGCCACCACGCCGCTGAGTTCATTCGTGTCGCGCACGATGAACTCCATTGTCATGGCCGGCATGTAATTCGTGATCGCTTCGTGACGAATGACCACCTCCCGGCGGTCCGGGGCGATCTTGCGCACCACTCCGCGCGCGGGGTGGACTTGTTTGGCATCCAACGCGGTGTCGGCGGCGCGGGTTTCAAATCGCGCCGGGCTGGCGAGCCATAGCGAGCAGATGAGTGCGGTGACGGATCGGTTCATTCTGCGCCTCGTTCTTTGCGGCGTTTTTCAATTTCGGCGATGACATTGGTGGTGGCATCACGGCTCAGGCCGTTCAACGACGCAAACACGTTGCCTTGAGGGTCAACCAGCATGATGCGGTCGGTGCTGGTGAAACCGCCGGGAATGATGTCCTCAAACTCCGGTGACTTGGGGATGAAACTCGTTTCGATGAGGCGATGAAGCTCCGCTTTCTCACCGGTGAGAAACAGCCAGCGATGGGCATCGGCATGATAGCCGTTGGCGAACTTCGTGAGCACCGACGGCGTGTCCGTGCGCGGATCAACGGTCAATGAAACCAGCCGCACATCCGGGACATCGGCAACAAGGCGCTGAATCTCTTGCATGCGATCATTGACGGCTCGGCAGCTCAGCGAGCAACTCGTGAACACGAAATCCACCACGAGGAATTTCCCGGTGAGATCTGCCAGAGTCACTGGATGTCCGTTGCGCTCGATTAAGTTGAACTCCACCAACTGGCGCGGACGATCCGGCCGCGACAGCGCGCCCGCTGCCGCTTCACGTTTGGCCACAAAAAGCGCAATGCCCGCAGCCACGGCAGCGAGGCCAAGTCCCAAGGCGAGGGTCGACAGGAATTCTCTCTTTGTCAGCCCCGTGCCTGATGTCTCGGCGGCGGGGGTGTTGTCGGGCATTTCTGCCGGTTTTGGATGCTGAAGGCTTGGCGAGCTTGGCTCCATATCCACCGTAAACAATCACCTTTTCAACCCTTTGGCGGCGATGCGGTTTGTTGGAAATCAGGCTTTAAGTCTTGCGTAGCGGTCCGCGACAAAGTCCCAATTGACGACCTTCCAGAACGCGCCGACATACTCAGGACGACGGTTCTGGTACTGGAGATAATAGGCGTGTTCCCAAACATCCAGGCCCAGCAAGGGATGCTTGCCCTGGCTAATAGGCGAATCCTGATTGGGAGCTGTTTCGATTCTTAAATCCCCCCTGTCCAAGACGAGCCACGCCCAGCCGCTGCCGAATACTCTCACGGCGGCCTCGCCGAATTTAGCTCTGAAGCCGGGAAAACCGCCAAAGGCATTCTCGATGGCCCGCGCCAGTTCCCCTTTCGGCTCGCCGCCTCCATTCCTGCTCATCATCTGCCAGAAGAGCGAGTGATTGTAGTGGCCGCCGCCCTGATTCCGGATGGCGTTTTGGACCTTTTGAGGCACCGCATTCAAGTCGCTGAGCAGGTCCTCGACGGATTTCTTCCCGAGTTCGGGGAATCCGGCCACGGCTTTGTTCAGGTTTGCAACATAAGCGGCGTGGTGCATGTTGTGGTGAATTTCCATCGTCCGCGCATCAATGCTCGGTTCCAGAGCATCGAACGAATAGGGAAGTGGCGGCAGTGTGAATGGCCCGCTTGAGGAGTTCGCCACGGTGGGCGTGCTCTGGGCCTTTCCACCCTGCAGGGCTGTGCCGATGGCGCAGCCCGTGGCAGCCAGGCCGGCGGTTTTGAGGGCTTGTCGTCGTGTCATCATAACACATTAAGACCATACGGCCAAGTCGCTCCACGTCAAATGGGTTTTTTGCCCGGCGATGCCGATGAAGCCTCATCGCCGAGCTGGCGCGCTGGGCGGTTGTTGGACTGGCTAGCACGGCGTGCGCGGCGCGCGCAGTGCTCTCTGGTCATTGGACCCGTCGGTGTCCACTACAGGGGCTGGAGGCGAGGGGCAAGGGGCGGAAGATCGTGGCGTTCGCGGCGATGGACCGCAGGGCGGGCGGCGGGTGGCTTGCCTGACGCGAGCGGGCGGGTATCATGAGCGAGATGACTGGAATCGATTGCATTGCCGCTTTGAAGGCGCTGGGTGAGTTGAACCGCATGCGCATCGTGGGGTTGTTGCTGAGGGAGCAACTGGGGGTAAATCAAATTTCGGAGCGCCTGATAATGTCGCAGTACAACGTGTCGAAGCACTTGCGGATTCTGAAAGCGGCAGGGCTGGTGGAAATGGAAAAGGAGGGCCAGCAGAGGCTCTATGCGGTGGTCCCGCGCCTGAAGAACCAGCTCGCCGCCAACCAGAATGTGCTGGATCTGGGCTGCTGCACGTTTCGGTTCGACAAGTTGCCGAAGTAACTTTCCGGCGGGCTCTTGGAATTGGATTGCTCGGCTTGAGCCGGATGAGCGGAAACTCTCACGTCCGGTTCTGAGGGGAGGGGGCCGCCGCGAGGCGGCCTCCTTACGCGACCCGGTAGCAACTTCGCGCCATCCTGGCACAATGTCCGGCGAATCCCGATCTCCGCAACGCCCCGGCTTCTCACGGCCTGGAGAGAGAAACGTCTCGCCAACAGCCAGACGGCTGGCTGCCGATCAGGTGTTCTCACCGCGCCAAACACTGAACACTGAAGGGTTCAACTGCTCTTCTTATGGTTCCAGCAGCCCTGATTGCTGAGGCGTTGGTGAGGAACGCGTCGCCAGCATTGTCTGCATGCGCCACTCCATGGCGGTGCCGCACCGTGCCAGGTCGATCGGGTTGAGATCATCCGTAATCACAATCCCGCGCGCCGGGTCAGGCGCAAGCTCACGCCGAGCCAGTTCATAGCTGAGCCTGTCGGTTCCGGGGCCGCTCGAGGAGTCTCTCCACAGCGGCAAGAGCGGTTTCTCCCGCATAAACGCGAACACGATGATGACCTGGACCGGCTTGTCGTTGTCGAGAGTGCGGTAGGCGCGGATCATGTCCTTGCCGAAGACATCCTGCAGCGTCCGGAAGAGAGAGTCGGTGACGAAATCGCCGGCGGGGCGGCCAATGTAATTGATGGCCAGAACGCCGTCGTCCACCAATCGGCTCCTGACCAGTCGGAAGAACTCGCGCGTGATGAGATGAAAAGGAATGCTGTCCGAGTTGTAGGCATCGACTACGATGAAATCGGTGCGAACCGGGTGGCTCGCTAGGTATTGCCGTCCGTCCTGGATCAAAGCACGGCCGTGGTAGGGGCCTGGCGATTCGTGCTCGGCGCGGTGCTCAGGTGTGGCTTGGTCAAGATGCTGGTGCATGGCCAGCGACTGGCGGTTGGGAAATCGCGACACGTCCAAGTCGAGCCGCCGGCCGGAGGACAGGCGAATCTCGCCGCGATAGCCAAAGTAGGCCTTGGCCAGTTCGGCGACTTTCACGTCGATCTCGACCGCGGTCAAATCAACGTCGTACATCTCCATGACGCGAGGGAGCATGCCGCCAGCGAGGCCAATCAGGATGCCCTGGCGCCCAGCGGCGAGGTCTGGAAAGTAATAGGGCAGCAGTTCCAGGTAGTAGCTGTCGGTCTTGAGGGCCGCGGCCCGGCCTAACAGGTCCATGTCCAACGGCAGGCCCGTCTGCATGACGCCGTTGACCATGAGCATGCGGTGGCGGTCGCGGAGGTTGTCGATGACACGCAGCTCGCCGTAGGGGCTTTCCGCATGGTAGATCTCGCCGGGGAGTGGAACGTGCGCCGGGCGGAAGGCGAGAGGCAGGACGAGCAGGATGATCGCCCAACCTCCGGCGCGCCACGAGAACGCCAACCCGACCGCGCCCAGCGCGATCATCGCGCCCGAACATGCGCTCAGCGAGCGCGTGGTTCCCAGTGTTGGGATCATCACAAAGCCAACCAGGAGCACGCCGGCCACACTGCCCACGGTGCTCAGGGCATAGACCAGGCCGCTGGTGGCTCCCACGCCCTCCACCTTCGGCGCGCGCAGACGGATGACGTAAGGGCTCATCATCGCCAGTAGCGTCAATGGCAGGAAAAAGATCGCGAAGGCGCTGGCCATCGCCCCCCAGGCCAAACCCAGCCGTTCGCCCAGCGGCGCCAGCACCCCCGTCAACCGCGGCACCAGCCAGATGGCCAGGCCCGACAGGAGCACAATGACATACATGGTCCTGGGGCTAGGCAGCCGATCCGCCAAGCGCCCGCCCACGGCGTAACCCAGCGCCAGACAGACGAGGGTGGTGCAGAGCAAGGCGGCCCAGACGTAGAGGCTGTTGCCGTAGTAGGTGCCGATGACACGCGTGCCCAGCACTTCCAGCGCCAGCACAGTCGCGCCAGTGATGATGACCGTGAGGAGATGGAAAAGACGATTCATGGCAGAGGGATCGCCCCGATGCTGTTGTAGGCTGCGAACCAGAGCAGCCCGCCGGCTTTATCCTCACAAAGCACGGTAGGCCGGAAGACACCCTTGATGAACGCCACGCGATGGCCGGCCTTCGCAAGGTAACTGCTGTCCTTCTCGAACTGGAACTCGGACGGGGTGGGCTCGACGCCCAGCGTGGCAGTCTTCCAAGCCTTGCCATCCCAGGCGACCACATCGGCCGCCGGAAGCTGGGGGGCGTCGCTGAGGCTTGCCGGCAGCACGGCCTCGGTCTTCTCCGTCTTCACCGCGATCCCGTCATCTGTCCTGGCCATCGCGGTGATCTTCCGTCCCTTCATCACACCCACCAGATCGAGCCGGCCGGTGGCACGGTCCAGGCGGCTGATCGTGCCCGCGTCGCCACCAAACCATGCGCCATCCGTTCCGGGCACCGCCGTGGTCACATACCAGTAGGCCCGGAAAGGCTCGCGCATGGCCGGTTGAAACTTGCCAGAATTCTCATCGAAGAAATACACGCTGCTTTCCGTAATGACGCACACCCGGCCGGCAGGGTTTTCCATGCCCAGGATGACTGGTTGTCCCTCGCCCCGGACGATCTCGCCGTGCGAGAGGGAAATCAGGAGCAGCTCCGGCTGCTCACCTGCCAGGCCCAGTTCCCCGCTTCGCACGTCAAACACGCTCCTGGGTCCGCTCGCTGCCGTCTCCGCAAGACAACCAGCGGAGATATAGTAGCCGCCATAGTACTTCTCACCCGCGATCCGATATTCACCCCAAACACGCTCCCCCGCCGCACACAGCCGCTCCACACTCTGGGGACCGAGCAGATCGGCTGCAACCTCTCCAGCCTGGCCAAGCACCCAACGCTTCTCCGTCTTCAGGTTTTCCCCGCGCAACAGCGTCCAGGCTCCGGCGCGATAGTGCAGCAAACCGATGCCGGTGCGGTGGGGCAACCACCGCTTGACGTGCGCCATGCCCGGATGCGCGGAAAACTCCTCGACCTTGTCATAGAGACTGCAGGCGACCCAGACCTCGTTGCGCTCGGCTGCAATGGCGGTGGCGAAGCGGATGTCCATCTCGTTGACTTTTTCCGTCACCGTCCATGTGTTGCCGGCCAACTCGAACCGGCTGATCCCACCACCGACATATCGCTGCGCGGCGGCATCGTAGTCCGGCTCGCTGAGGACCCAGACCGCCTGTCCGGTCACGGCCAGGCCTACCGGCCGCCCAGCCGCAAGCCCCTGGCCCCGCGCATAGACCGTCGGCTTGGCCTCGCCTGGTTGCGATCGCAGCAAGCCCCCCGTAGTCAGGCACCAGACGGCGTTTTGTCCCGGCACAAATTGCGAGGCCTGCCGGGCGATGGTCGTCCAGGTTCCCGAAGACGTATCAAACCGAATCAGGTTGTCGAAGCAGAGGGCATGGAAGCCATCCGCAGTGGCGGTTGCCTGGGGCAGCGCCGACTGCAGCTTATCGCGCCAGAGCGCCGACCAAAAGCCGCGGCGGGCCATCCCGGCCAGCTCCGGCTGACCTGGGAAGAGCGGGAGCTGCTTCCACTTCGCTTCTCCCGGCAACAAGTGGTACGCGCCCCCATCGCCGATGAGCCAGACACCGTTTGAGCCGGCGGCCAATCGCCCCAGCAGGCATTGGACCTCCGGCACCGGTGCGATTGTTCCCGCCTGAACCGAAAGCCTCGCCAGACCACCGCGCGTTGCCAGCCAAACCATGTCGCCGGTCGCCACCATGGACTGGACCGTCTCGCCGGGCAGCCCCTCTCTGGCCGCAAACCGCCTGATTTCCTTCCCGCTGGCCGCATCAATCTCGTAAAGGGCCAGGTCGTCGGCTGCCCAAATTCTCTGGCCGTTGACGGCATAGCACAAGATCGCGCCTTTGGTGTTGTAGAGGCGCGGCGTGATCACCGGCGTCGCACCGATATCGGCAGGCACCGGTGAGCGCTTCTCGGCCGGCAGATAAACGGCGCTGAGCTGGCATTCACCTCGGCGCCACAACTCCATCATGGCTGCCTTGGTTTCCGGCGGAGCATTGATCTGGGCGACCTTGGGGGGCTGGTCTGCCGCCTCCATGAAGGCGGCCAGCAAAAAGGGCGACGTGGCCACGAAGGCCTTGAGCCAATTGCCTGGTCGAAAGTTCATTTGTGTCCTGTGGGTTCCTTTGATGGCGTTGGTGTTTACCTTTGGTGTTCCCGGGGCAATCGTTCGGCCCTGCTCGGCCCGACTTGTGGCATGGCGACTGGTTCGTTCATGGTGCCTGGTCAGATTTGACGAGAATACCCGGCGGGATGTTCATGCTGCTGTTCCAGCACCCTGCCATTTTCCTTTCATTATGATGTTCGGAAAAAGGTTCGCCTTCGAGCGAAGCTCAACCCCATCATGCGTTCGAGCGTTATGCGGAAGAAGAAATGCGTTGCTTTGCCGGCGTCGGTGCTTCCCCGGTTGCGGGTGATGTGCGGCCGGGACGCGGCTTTGGGGCCGGGCCGTGTTCAGTTGCTTGAACTGATCGGGGAGACGGGCAGTTTGCGGTCGGCGGCGGCCCAAATGG
>Ga0181524_10000372_pt1 | contig 54163 bp, 26 predicted proteins | sample PEATcosm2014_Bin_34_FD_119761 | JGI IMG/M metagenome (GOLD analysis project Ga0181524, IMG submission 119761) | Peatland microbial communities from MTU Mesocosm Facility, Houghton, MI, USA - PEATcosm2014_Bin05_60_metaG | ecosystem: Environmental > Terrestrial > Soil > Wetlands > Peat | place... | reverse complement strand
CCAGGCCATGAACCGGGCCGGTCAATACACCAGCACCAGCGCAGCGGCTTGCTCGGCGGATTTCACCACATCCTCGAACTTCCGCTCTTGGGTGTTCGGCTCTGTCAGCTTCGCGGAGACTTCCGGCGCCGATTCGAGAAAGCCGAGCAGGAAACTGCTCTTCACGGCGTAATTGACGTTTTCCGGCAACGCCCCGCTTGTGGCCAGCCCGGCTGCGGCATCGAGCTTCGCCGACACCACTCCGACCACGTTGCCGTGCTCGTCCACCAGAGCGCCGCCGGAATTACCAGGCTGAACCGGAACGCTAATCTGGAAATATCGGGGGTCGTCCCGTGCGCCGGCAAGAGAGGCGATTTCTCCTTTTGCCAACTTGGGCGAGGAACCTTGCAGGCCGACATTGGGAAAACCGACCGTGGCCACGACGCTGCCCAACCGAGCGGTGCGGCTGCTGGCCACGGGCAACGGCACGAATCGGCCCTCCGCTTTGAGCAAGGCCAGGTCGTTGGCCGGGTCAACCTTCACCACCCTGGCGGAAACGATTCCTGCGCCCGTGACCAACCGAACCTGGCCGGCGTCTTTCACCACATGCTCGCTGGTCATCAAAAAACCGTCCTCCGTGATGAAGAAACCGCTCCCGCTCTCAGACGAGCCGGAGTCCTCTATCCCATCCTGCGGAAGCGCAAAATGTTCCGGCCCCGGCGTTCTGCGGGGCGTGAACTCGCGAGACAACCGCTGCCCTTCAGCGATTTGTTCTGCCGTCATCTGTAACTCAAGCGAAGCGAGGGCTTGCTTGGCCGTGGGATCACCCTGGGCGGATGCCAGGTTTCCCCACTTGTAGGCCTCGACGTAGTCCTTGGGCACGCCGTTGCCTTTGTAGTAGCAATCGCCCAGGATGATTTGAGCGCGCGCATCTCCCTGTTCGGCGGCCTTCCGAAACCATTTCATCGTCTCGGCCATGTCCTTGGGAACGCCCTCGCCCGTGAAATAGCGAGAGCCGAGCCAGATTTCCGCAGTCGCATTTCCCTGTTCGGCCGCCTTCCGACACCACTTCACCGCCTCGGCGTAGTCCTTGGCCACGCCGTCGCCACAGTAGTAGCAGTCGCCGAGGAAGTATTCGGCGAGCGCCATTCCTTGCTCGGCGGCTTTGCGAAACCACCTCACCGCCTCGACTGCATTCTTGGCGACGCCATCGCCGTCCTGGTAGCAGGAGGCAAGGAGGGTCTGGCCGAGCTCATCCCCTTGCTCAGCGGCTTTGCGAAACCACTTCACCGCTTCGGCGGCGTCCTTCGCCACGACAGAACCCTCAAAATAGAACTTGCCGAGCGTCCATTGTGATGAAGCATCCCCCTTTTCTGCCTGGGCTTTGACGTCCTCGAACCGCGTCCGGTCTGCGTCCTCTGGTTGGGCAGGCAAAGGGAGGGCCAAGGCGAACGATGCCAACAGCAGAATCTCTGCTGGCCGCTGCAAATTGCGCGACCGACTAAAACAACGACCGGTTGTGAAAGCCATAGCTTCATGGCGGAGATCGAGTTGAACCTCCGTCCTCGTATTATCGGCATGAAAAGGACCAGGCTGAAGCGGAGATCTTTACCTGAGTTTTGTTGCCAACTGCCGGCATAGACGCCATCCTGCTCCACAGCACGTGAGACATGAGACTGAAATGCATTATTGGCTTTCATGAGTGGAGCGGCTGCAGATGCGCTCGATGTGGAAGGGCTCGCGACCAAGGCCACGACTGGGGCCGGGACTGCGAGAGATGCGCGAAGTGTGGCAAGACAGGGCCAAGCTCCCACGATTGGAAAGGCTGCAAATGCGCTCGATGTGGAAAGACTCGAGACCAGGGCCACGACTGGACCCGGGACTGCGAGAGATGCGCGAACTGCGGACAGACTCGCGATGTCAATGCCAAGGACAAGAACGGGCTGACGCCTTTGCACTGGGCCGCATCTGAGGGCAACAAGGACATGGCGGCCCTGCTCCTGGCCGGCAAGGCCGAGGTCAACGCCAAGAACAACGACGGCTTGACGCCTCTGCACTGGGCGGCGGCTGCGGGCCACAAGGACGTGGCGGAATTGCTCTTGGCCAACAAAGCCGACGTCAATGCCAGGGGCAACAACGGCTGGACGCCTTTGCACTGGGCCGCCGCTACGGGCCACAAGGACGTGGCGGAATTGCTCCTGGCCAACCAAGCCGAGGTCAACGCCAAGAACAAAGGCGGCTTGACGCCTTTGCACTCCGCGGCCCTTCTGGGCGACCAGGGCGTGGTCGAGGTGCTGCTGGCCGGCAAGGCCGATGTCAATGCAACAGACTTCGATGGCCAGACGCCTTTGCGCGCGGCGGCGGCCAATGGCCACGAGCACCTGAAGGAATTGCTGGCCGAACATTGATTTAGACGGCTTGCCAACATTGCGGCAAGCGTCTATAAACACGCTCATGCAAGCTGCACGGGCCAGACCCTTGTTTTCTTGGTTCGATTCCAACCCGGACAGCCATCCCTATATCAACTCGAGACCTATTGTGTTATGGAACAGACCCCTCCAACCCAGGATTCTCAGCCCGAAGCCCCCATGCCCCCGGCGATGTCCCTGGCCGGCCGGATGGCCAGCGTGATCGCCGCCCCAAGCGAGGCCTTCGACGCGGTGAAGAATTCGCCGCCCTGCGCCGCCAACTGGGTGGCCCCTGCGTTGCTCGTCATCCTGCTAAGCTGGATCGGCACGGCGGTTATCTTCTCCCAGCCTGCCCTTAGCCAACAGCTTCTCGACGTGTCCGAACAGGCGATGCAGAAACAGTTCGAGAAACAGCACCTGTCCCCCGAAAAGGCCGAGGAAGCGCGCCAGACGGGAGAGAAGTTCATCCTGATCACCACCAAGGCGTCCATTGGGGTTGCGCCCGTCGTCGTTAGCTTCGCCGGCCCTTTCATCTGGGGCTTGTTCCTATGGCTGATCGGGGCCAAGGCGTTCCATGGCGGTTTCTCTTACATGAAGGCCGTCGAGGCGGTCGGGTTGGCGAACGTGATTCTCGCGCTCGAGGCAGTCGTGCGAACGCTGCTGGTCCTGTCCATGGACAACTTTTATGCCTCCCCCGGCCTGGGGCTGCTGGTGCTCAAGGAATTCGACCCGCAGAACACGGTCCATGGCCTCCTCAGCACGGTCAACGTGATGACCTTCTGGCTCCTGGCCGCCCGCTCTATGGGCTTGGCCCGGCTCAGTAACATCTCCTTTGCCAAGGCGGCCGCCTGCGTCTTCGGCGTCTGGCTCGCCTACACCGGGTTTTTCATCGGGATGGGCGCGGCGTTCAAGGCCCTCATGAGCCGCCTGACAGGGTCCTGATGGACGTGCCCGGCTCGCTCTGTCAGCAAGAGCACAATGCGCGCTCACTCAAGTCTGGGCGGGACGCCCTCGAGCAAGCCGGCGTTGCTGGTCCTGGCGGCGGGCATGGGCAGCCGCTACGGCGGTTTGAAACAGGTTGAGCCGGTTGGACCGAGCGGGGAAACCATCGTGGATTACTCCGTCTATGATGCGTTGCGCGCGGGTTTCGGCAGGCTGGTCTTTGTCATCCGCCGCGACATCGAGACGGCTTTCAGACAGACCATCGCCGCCCGGTTCGATCAGCGGCTGCCCGTGGATTACGTTTTTCAGGACCTGGACAGGCTGCCGGCGAGCTTTACCCCGCCGCCCAACCGCCGGAAACCCTGGGGCACCGGCCACGCCATTCTTATGGCACGGGAGGCCATCCGCGAACCCTTCGGGGTCATCAACGCCGACGATTTCTACGGGCGCCACTCCTACGAGTTGCTTGCCCGGCACCTCCAGTCCGCCAGCCCGGACTATGCCATGGTAGGTTTCGTCCTGAGAAATACGCTCTCTGAATTCGGCTCTGTTGCGCGCGGCGTCTGCCGGACCACCCCGGACGACTTTCTGGAAGAGGTCGTCGAGCTGACCCGCATCGAGCGCCAGGCCGGCGCCGTCAAATACACCGACCCCGCTGGCACGGTCCATCCCCTGACGGGCGCAGAGACGGTTTCTCTCAACCTATGGGGATTTAGCCCGACCATTTTCACCCATCTCCGCCGGGAGCTGGTTTCGTTCCTCGAGGCCCGACGCCACGACCAAGAGGCCGAGTTCTTCATCCCGACGGTGGTGAACACCCTCGTGAGCCGGGGCCAGGAACGGCTCAAGGTCTTGCGGACGCCCGACTCCTGGTTCGGCATCACCTACCGCGAAGACCGGCCTCGGGTCATGGAGAACATCCGCCGCCTCATCGGACAAGGGGATTATCCTGACAAACTCTGGCCGTGAACCCGCCCCTCAAAGCCGCCCTTGCGTTGAGGCCCAATTCAGCTTTCCGGGACTGACTCCTCCCCTCCTCACCGGTCCCGTTTGAGCAGAAACTCGGCAAGGGCCTCGAGAGCCACCGCCCGGCCGCCAAAAGGCTTGAGCGCCGCAAAGGCCCGTTGGGTCAGGTCCTCGGCGATCTTGCGGGACTTGTCGAGGCCGACAATGGACGGGTAGGTGGCCTTTTGCGCCTGGGAGTCTTTGCCGGCTGTCTTGCCGAGCTTCTCGCTGGTCTGGGTCACGTCGAGGATGTCATCGATGACCTGGAAGGCGAGACCCACGTGATAGCCGAAGTCAGTCAGGGCCTCGAGTTGGCGCGGCGTGCAGTTGGCGCTCATCCCCCCCAGGCGGACCGAGCAGCAGAGCAGGGCGGAGGTCTTGCGCTCGTGGATGTAGCGGAGTTGGGAGGCGGAGATTCTTTTCCCCTCGGCCTCGAGGTCGGCCACCTGGCCCGCAACCAATTGGAGCGAGCCGGCGGCGCGGGCGAGTTCCAAGATGATCTGCTGGTGCGAGTAGCGGGGCCGGCTCGAGCATTGGGCGGCCACCTCGAAGGCCTGCGTCAGGAGCGCGTCCCCCGCCAGCACGGCGATGCCTTCCCCAAAGACCTTGTGGTTGGTCAGTTTGCCTCGGCGGTAGTCGTCGTTATCCATGCCCGGCAGGTCGTCATGAATGAGCGAGTAGGTGTGGATGCACTCCACCGCGCAGGCCAGCGGCATGGCCTCGGCCTCGGCGCCCCCGCAGGCCGCCGCCGCCGCCAGGCACAATGCCGGGCGCATCCGTTTGCCCCCCGCGAACAGCGAGTAGCGCATCGCCCGGTGAATCGTGGCCGGCCGGACCTTGGCGGCGGGCAGAAAGCTATCCAGCGCCCGGTTGACCGCCTCTGTGCGCTCGGCCAGAAATCTCGAGAGGTCGAACGACCTCCTCGAGCCTGAATCCATGCCTTTTGTCGTGACGGACATCGAGGCCCTGTTTTATGGAAATGCCTCCGGCCGCGCAACAGTTTTCCTCCGGTTTTTGGCAACCGGTCATTGACGGAGCGCGGGTCGAGCCAAAGCAGGCGGGGCCACCCCCACTGGGGGCTTGAGGTTTTTGATTGCGACCCCGCTGCGCTCTGCCTACGGTGGGGGGCGTGGTGGCAGTTAGAATCTGGCTCTGGCTTTCAGTCCTCGCCGGCGTGGCCGGGTGGGGTCTGTCCGCCCTGGGACAGTTGAATCGGGTTGGATATTCGCTTTTTTTTGGGCTCGTGGCGGCGGTGTTGTGGTTTGGACGCAAGAGAATGGGGTGGGAACTGCCGAGGCGGCCATGCCGCTGGCGACGCTGGCGCCGGCCCTGGCCGCTGGGCTTCGCGGCGCTGGCCTTGCTGGTTTTCGTGGGAGGTGTGCTCTATCCGCCGGCCAATCACACGGCCTTCACTTATCGGATTCCTCGAGTATTGGATTGGCTGGCCGAGGGGCGCTGGCACTGGATTCACACGATCAACTACCGCATGAACGACCGGGCGTGCGGGATCGAGTGGCTCAGCGCGCCCTTGCTGCTGTTCACCAGGTCGGACCGGGGACTCTTCCTGCTCAATTTCATCCCGTTCCTCTTGCTGCCGGGCCTGACCTTCAGCGTGTTCACGCGCCTGGGAGTGCGGCCCCGGGCGGCCTGGTACTGGATGTGGCTGTTGCCCGGCGGCTACACGTTTCTGCTCCAGGCCGGCAGCGCCGGCAACGATGCTTTTCCCACCGTCTATGCCCTGGCGGCGCTCGACTTCGGCTGCCGCGCCTGGGCAACGCGCCGGCCCTCGGACCTTTGGCTTTCGCTCCTGTCGGCGGCCCTGCTCACCGGCAGCAAGGCCAGCAACCTGCCGCTGCTATTGCCCTGGACGGTTCTGGTCCTGCCTTTGCTGCCCGTGCTCAAGCCCCGCCCCCTGGCCACGCTGGGCGTCGCCCTCCTGGCGGCGGCGGTTTCTTTCCTGCCGACGGCCCTGCTCAACGTCCACTACTGCGGCGACTGGTCCGGGCTGAGACTTGAGCGCGCCGGCATGGACCTCAAAAACCCGTGGGTGGGTGTTTGGGGCAACGCCTTGCTTCTCCTGCTCCACAACTTCGTCCTCCCGATCTTCCCGGCAGCCGGTTGGTGGAATCAATCGGGCCTCAGCCTTCTTCCGCCCGCCATGGCCAGGGCGCTGACGGCCAATTTCGAGAACGGGTTCCATCAGCTCAAGGAGTTGCCCACTGAAGACTGGGCCGGCTTGGGCTTCGGCCTGAGCCTGCTGTTGGGGATTTCCGCCCTCGCCTCGCTGTGCCGGGGCGGGCATCGAGGGGCGGGCCCCGAGGGGCGAGAGCCGAGTGTCGCCGCCGTCGCGCCGGGGCGGCGCTTCGACCCCTGGACCCTCGACCCTCGGCCCCTGGGCGAGCGTTCGCTGGCGGTTCCGGCCCGGATTCGCTGGTGGGTCTTGGCCTGCGCGTGGGTGGCCTTGCTGGCCTACTGCGCCAAATCCGGGATGGCAACGGGGGCGCGCATCATCTCGCCCTACTACCCGCTGTTGGCGGCGTTGTTGCTGGCCGGAGGGCGGCAGTCTGAAATCGTCCGCCGCCGATGGTGGCAGTGGCTGGCCTGGGCTGTGTTCGGCCTGGCGCTCCTGGTCCTGGTGCTCACGCCGGGACGGCCTTTGTGGCCGGCCCGGACCGTGCTGTCCAAAGGATTGGCGCTGCGGCCCGGACAGCCATTGCTGGCGCGCGCCCTCAACGTCTATGCCGTCTATGCCGACCGCTGGGACCCTCTGGCCAATGTCCGCGCCCTGCTCCCGCCCGGCCGGGCGGCAACCGGCTTCCTGGCGGACGGTGACGACATTGACATTTCCCTGCGGCGACCGTTCTTCCAGCGGCCAGTGGAACATATCCTGTTGGAAGACTCACCTGCCGACCTTGGCCGGCGGCATATCCAGTATGTGGTGGTCGGCGGGGCCTTTCTGGCCTCCCGGCACACGACCCTGGCCGCCTGGCAGGCCCGGACCGGGGCGGAATTGATCGCCACCACCACCGCCACATTGAAGGTCGCCGAAGGACCCCAAAGCTGGCACGTTCTCCGCCTGCCCCCATGAACGGGCGTTTTTGATTGAGCAGGACGCGCCGCTCTGTTATCTAAAGGACTCGAACATTGGCGCTCAGATAGTTTATGGATAAACAACGGACCAACGGCATTCTCGGGGATTTTCGAACCGATTTCCTCGAATGCTGGCGCCGGCTGCCCAACAAAGGTCTTTTCTTTGTGCTGCTGGCTGCGTGGCTGGCGTTGTTCCATTTCGCCGGCAATTCTACGCTGGGCTACGTCCATTCCCCGTCGCTCTTTGCGTTTACGCTCGACGCTTACCACCCCCTCCTGGCGGGCTGGCTGCGGAGTATGGACCTCACTTCAATCTCTCATTGGATGAGCGACGGCGAGGAAGCCCATTGCCTGCTGGTCCCGTTTGTGGTGCTGGGGCTTTGCTGGTGGAAACGCAAGGAGTTAACCGCCCTTCCTCTGCGCCTGTGGTGGCCGGGATTGGCGATGCTGGGCCTGGCATTGCTGCTCCACCTCTTTGCCTTCCTCGTCCAGCAGCCTAGACTCTCCATCCTGGCCTTGCTCACCGGCTTCTTCGGCTTGATGGGCCTGGCGTGGGGACCGGCGTGGCTGCGGGCCAGCTTCTTCCCCTTCTTCCTCCTGGTGTTCTGCATCCCGCTCGGGCCCCTGGTCCTGCCCATTACTTTCAGGCTGCGGATGCTGGTGTGCACCCTGGTTGATTTCGTGGCCAACAACCTCCTGGCCATCGAGGTCCAACGGCAGGGCACCGCCCTGTTCAACCCGGTCGGCCATTACCGGTACGAGGTGGCCGCCGCGTGCAGCGGGTTGCACAGTCTCATTGCCACGCTGGGGCTGGCTATCGTCTATGCCTTCGTTGCCTTCCGCAGTTGGTGGCGGCGGGGGCTGATGGTGGCTTCGGCCTTTCCCCTGGCGGTGCTGGGGAACCTGGTGCGAATGCTGGCCATTATCATTGCGGCGGAGCTCGGCGGCCAGGCCGCCGGCAACAAAGTGCATGACGGCGGCCCCGGCGGGATCTACAGCCTCTTGCCTTACGTGCCGGCCTTTCTGGGCCTGATCCTTTTGGGCTACTGGCTCCGCGAGCCCGAGCCGAAAACGCCTGCGCCTTTGGCAACCAAAACGACATGAACCGACAAAAGTGGACCATCCTCCTGGCGGCCCTGCTCATGATGGCCGCAGCCGTCGCCCTGCTGGCTTACCTGCGCGGCCACCAGAGACTCGGCCGGCCCGGCGTCAAGACCCGCCCCTTGCCCGGCAGCATCCGCCTCCAGATCGAGTTGCCGGAACAGGTCCTGGATTACACCTCCAAACCGCTGGAGGTCGACAAACTCGTGCTGGACTTCCTGCCGCCGGACACCAGCTTCGGCCAGAGATGCTATATCGCCCCGGATCATTCCTGGATACAAATCCGCGCGGTCCTCATGGGGACGGATCGGACCAGCCTGCACAAGCCGGAGATATGCCTGGGCGGGTCCGGCTTGCGGATTGATGACGCCGATTCGAGCGAAGAGAGGATACCCATCCCGGGGCCCCGGCCTTACGACCTGCCGGTGATGAAGCTGGTCACGATCCCAGAAACCAAGGGCGCCCGGGCGCAAGACGCCCAGCGGCTCCTCTACGTTTACTGGTTTGTGGCCGACGGAGAACGCACCGCCAGGCACTCGCAGCGCATGTGGTGGATGGTCAGGGATATGTTGCGCACCGGCGTCCTTCAACGCTGGGCCTACATCGCCGCTTTGTCGCCCTGCGCCCCCGGCCAGGAACAGGCCACCTTCGAGCGCATGAAGAAGTTCATCGCCGCAGCCGCGCCGCAATTCCAACTCTGAGAGTTATGCTCCGCCGGGACCGAATCATTCGGATGCAGATCCAGCAGTTGATGGATGCGTGTCTGTTTGCGGTGAGCTTTTGGCTGGCCTTCCAACTGCGCTCGAGCGATGCGGTGAGCGACTTTTTTCACGTCCAGCGGGTCAACACGCCCTTTGAGAAGTATGTGGTGCTCTATGTGCTGTTGATTGCGGCGGCGCCGTTGGTCCTGGAGGCGCAGGGTTTCTACAACCGCTCGCCCCTGAGCTCGAGGCGGCGCATGCTGTGGCCCCTTCTCAAGTCGTGCGTCTTTCTCTCCCTGGGCGTGTGCGCCGGATTGGTCCTGCTGCGGCTTTACATGGCGCGCTCGCCGGTGGTGTTGTTCGGCCCCCTGAGCTTTGTGCTCGTGGCGGCCAAGGAGGAGTTGCTGCGGCTGGCCTTGCGCAGCCGCCTGGCCCAGGCCCAGTACCGGCGGCGCTTCATCCTGGTGGGCGTGCGGGACGAGTTGGCGCGCACGCGCCTGGAGCTGGCCCAGGCGGCCGGCGGGGAGCTGGAGATACTGGGGCAGGTGGACCTCGAGCACGCGCCCGCCTCGCGCCTGGTCGAGTTGCTGCACGAGCACTCGGTCAACGGGGTCGTGGTCAGCGCCCGCCGGGCCTATTTCCAGTCGGTCGAGGCGGTCATCCGCGCCTGCGAGCTGGAGGGGGTCGAGGTCTGGCTGGTGGCTGACTTTTTCCAGACCCAGATCTCCCGCACGAGCCTGGACGATTTCAACGGGCGGCCGGTGCTGGTGTTTCGCAGCGCACCCGAGGTGTCTTGGGAAGGAGTGGCCAAACAGGCGCTGGATTACGTGCTGGCGGGCCTGTTGTTCGTGACGCTGTTGGCACCGTTGATGGCGGTGGCGGGGCTGCTCATCCGCTTGACCTCGCCCGGGCCGGTCCTCTTCCGCCAACAGCGCTCCGGGCTCAACGGGCGGCCCTTTACGATGTACAAATTTCGCACGATGGTCAGCAACGCCGAGCAGCTCAAAGACGAGTTGGCGGCGTTGAACGAAATGAGCGGGCCGGTGTTCAAGGTGAGCAAGGACCCCAGGATTACCAAGGTGGGCAAGCTGCTGCGACGGTTCAGCATTGACGAGCTGCCGCAGTTGGTCAACGTGCTGCGCGGGGAGATGAGCCTGGTGGGCCCCAGGCCCTTGCCGGTGGACGAGGTGAAGCGGTTCGATGATTTGGCCCACCGGCGCCGCCTCAGCGTCAAGCCCGGACTGACCTGTTTGTGGCAGGTCAGCGGGCGCAACGACCTGAGGGACTTCCGGGAGTGGGTCAGATTGGACCTCGAGTACATAGACCACTGGTCATTTTGGATGGACCTCAAGATTCTGTGCCGCACAGTGCCCGCCGTGCTCAGAGGAGCCGGCGCCAGGTAAATTCCCAGGCGCAAAGCAGGTTGGATGAGTGCGAAGGCAATTCAACGAAAAAAAAAGCCGGCCTCCGAGCCGCCGGCTTCGGTAGTGACGGGGGCGGCGGGCTTTCTGGGGTCCCATCTGGTTGACCTGCTGTTGGCGCGCGGACACAAGGTCATCGGCATCGATAACTTCGTCACCGGCGCGGTGGACAACATTTCCCACCTGGGCGGCAACCCCATGTTCAAGTTCATCGAGCAGGACGTGACGGAGTTCATTTTCCTGCAGGCGCCCGTCAACTACGTTTGGCACTTTGCTTCCCCTGCCAGCCCCATTGACTACCTCGAATTGCCCATCCAGACCCTCAAAGTCGGTTCGCTCGGCACCCACAAGGCCCTCGGGTTGGCCAAAGTCAAAGGCGCCCGATTCCTGCTCGCCTCCACTTCGGAGATTTACGGCGACCCGCTGGTGCATCCTCAAACGGAGGACTACTGGGGCAACGTCAACCCCGTCGGACCCCGCGGCTGCTATGATGAGGCCAAGCGCTTTGCCGAGGCCCTCACGATGGCCTATCACCACGAGCACGGAGTCCAAACCCGCATCGCGCGCATCTTCAATACCTACGGCCCGCGCATGCGCCTGAACGACGGGCGCGTGGTGCCTGCCTTCATCAGCCAGGCCCTCCATAACCACCCCGTTACGGTCTTCGGACGTGGCCTCCAGACCCGCAGCTTCACCTACGTCTCCGATTTGATCGAGGGCATCTACCGGCTGATGCTCTGTCCATACGAGCGCCCGGTCAATATTGGGGGCACCGCCGAAATCACCGTCCTTCAGTTCGCCAAAGAAATCATCCGCGCAACCGGCTCGCGCAGCCGCATCCTCTTCAAACCTCTCCCCCAGGACGACCCCAAACAGCGCCGGCCCGACATCACCCGCGCCCGGCAACTCCTGGGTTGGGAACCGCAGGTCCCGCTGGCGGAGGGACTGGTCAAAACCATCGAGTATTTCCGCGGCAAACTCTGAGTTCCGGCAATTTCTTTTTATTTTTGTCTTTTCATCGAGCGCCTTTTGGTTTTTTATTGGATGGTTGCGCGGAATTCCGATACCCACCATCGGTTGCTCTTCCGGAACTGGCAGGCAAGGGCGGCAGAAGTGCGGGTTGCGGATTGCGCAACAGTAAATGCTGAATTCAAAATCATTTCTGGCGGTCGATTTTGGGGCGGGCAGTCTCAAGCTGGCTGAGTTCGAGGTAAATGAAGCCGGAGGTTTGCGTTTAAAGCAATACGGCCTCAAATCCCTTGGCGCTGAGGGCGCGCAGGATTCGACTCGCGAAGCCGCAATTCAAAAGGCCTTGCAGGAGTTGCTCACAGAGAAGGGGATTAAAGCCAGGAACGTCAACGTCTGCGCCCCCGGTTTCCATGTCTTCTCCAAATTCGTCAAATTGCCCCCCGTGGATGCAGGCAAAGTCACCCAGATCATCCAATACGAAGCCCAGCAAAACGTCCCCTTCCCGCTGGCCGAGGTCGTTTGGGATTACCAGATTCTGGGCACGACCCCCGGAGGAGAATTGGAGGTGCTGCTGGTCGCCATCAAGGCCGATATTGTCGAGGGCCTCTTCCGCGTGACGGAGGGCGCCGGGCTGCGCCTGCAACTGGCCGACGTCTCTCCCGCCGCCCTGTGTAACGCCTTCCGCTACAACTACGGAGATTTGGAAGACTGCACCATGCTCCTGGACATCGGCGCCAAGACCAGCAACCTGTTGTTCTTCGAGAAGGGCAAAGTCTTCTCCCGCAGCATCAACCTGGGCGCCAATTCCATCACCCATGATTTTGCGACCGAGGCCAAGCTCAAGTTCGAGGCCGCCGAGAAGCTCAAGATCAATGAGGGTTTCGTGAGCCTGGGCGGCGCCTATGAAGAGCCGGAGAACCCCCACCAGGCCGCCATCTCCAAGATCGCGCGCCAGTTCATGACTCGCCTGCACATCCAGGTCAACCAGACCATGCAGTTCTACCGTGGCCAGCAGGGCGGCTCCGCCCCTCAGAGGCTCTTCCTCTCGGGCGGCGCTTCGCTCATGCCCTATACCGCCCAGTTCTTCGCCGAAAAACTCAACGTCCCGGTCGAATACTTCAACCCCCTCCGCAACGTCCAACTCGACCCCTCGATTAACCTCGAAGACCTGGCCCGCGTCGCCCATTCCCTCGGCGAAGTCGTCGGCTTGGGCTTGCGCAACCTGGCCCAATGCCCCGTCGAGCTCAACCTCATGCCCGAGAGCACGCTGCGATGGCAGAGTTTCAACCAAAAGAAACCTTACCTCTTGGCCTCTGCCATCAGCATGGCCGCCGTCGTTTTCCTCATGGGGGTCCTGTTCGACCAGTTGGCTGAGGCCAAAAACAAATCCTGGGAGGACTTGCACAAAAGGGTCGAACCCGCCTTGCGCAAGCAGGAGAGATTCACCGTTGCTTACAACAACCTCAAGAAGACCGAGGACCAAATCAACCAGGTCGTCGAGTGGATGAGCGACCGCTATTATTGGCTTGATGTCCTCAAGGAAATGCGCCAGGCCCTCATCCGCGTCGAGGCCGACACCAAGTCCAACCTTGGCACCGATGCCGGCATCTGGATCGACTCCCTCAGCACCTTCACTCCCGACGCCGAAACCATGGCTGGCGACGCCGTGGGCCGGGCTGCGCTTGGCGCGGTCAGCCGTACCCCATCCCCCTACGACCGCTACAACACGCGGGCCCCTGGCGCCGCCCCAACCGCCGCTGGCGCCCCCGCCGCCGTCTCCGCCAAGGCCAAGGACCCCAACGCAATCGACAACCTCGATGTCACCTTCCGCGCCGTCAGCCTGGCGTCCCTTTCCGAGAAGGTCCAGGCCGATGCCAACCAGGTCATGGCTTACGCCGTCCAGGCGGAGATGCGGAGCAGCGCCCTGTTCGATCCCACTAACACCAAGCTGGCGAGCATCATGGGCGTGCCGGAGGACCCGGGCACCTTCACCTTCAAGATGAACATCCAACTCAAGCGCCCGCTCAAGCTGTAGTATGTCCTGGATCAAACGCAACTTGTACTTCCTGATCGGCAGCGCCGTCGCCCTGGCCCTCATCGGCCTGGCCGGCTGGTTTCTCTACGCCAAGTGGCAGCTCAACGGAGAGAACCTGGCCAAACTCAGCGCCGATTACGCGACCCTGGGCGATCTCAACGGCAAAAAGCCCCATCCTGGCAATGAGAAAGTTGACAACTACAGGGCCGCCACTAACCAGACCGGCCAATTGCTGGCCTTCAAAGAAAAAGCCCGCGACTACTTCCAGCGCATCCCGCCCATCCCCGATATTCCCAAGGCCGAACTGACCGACCAGAGCTTCGCCACCAACTTCAGCCGCACCATCAGTCAACTCCAGCGCGACGCCACAAACGCCAGCATCGGCCTGCCCGCCGATTACTACTTCTCTTTCCAGGCCCAGGCCCGGAAACTCTCGTTCGCCCCGGGCAGCATCGAGTCTCTCTCCGTCCAGCTCGGCGAGGTCAAGGCCATTTGCGACGTCCTGTTTCACGCCAAGATTAACGCCATCGAAAGCATCCGCCGCGAACGAACCTCCCCCGATGACCTGGCCAGCAGCGGCGGCGGCGATTATCTGCCGGACAAGTCCATCACCAACGCCCAGGCCGTCATCTCTCCCTACGAGATCACCTTCCGCTGTTTTAGCCAGGAACTGGGGACCGTCATCGCCGGCTTTGCCTGTTCCCCCTGCTCCATGGTAGTCAAGGCCGTCAACGTCGAAGGCATTGCCGCCTCCACCCTCGCCACGGAAGCCGCCGCCAGCGTGGTCGCCGCAACGCCCGTCCCCTCCCCTACCTACGTCCCCCCGCCCACCGTGGACGCCGACGCCCAGAGGGAGGCCGCCGACCGCGCCAGGATAGCCTACGAACGCCGCTATGGCCCGAATAGAATCAGGGGTCCGGGCGCCCGGACGCCCAGGCCCACTCCCACTCCCGCCCCGGTCCCGCAACCTAACCCATTTGCGGCTCCGGGGGCTCGCGGAGCCTCGCCTCCCGTCAAGACCGGCCCCACAGTCGCGCTCGACGAGAAGCAGTTGAAGGTCACTATGGTGGTCAGTATTGTGAAGCTCCAGTCCAACGCCGCCGCTGCCGGTATTGCCAAGCCCGAGTCCAAACACGTCGCTACCAGTATTGCCAAGCCCGAGTCCAAACCCGCCGCTCCCCGATAAGATGGATTTCCTCAAAAAACATTACGAAAAGGTCCTCCTCGGCGCCGTCCTCCTGGGGCTGGCCGGAGCGGTGGGCTTTCTCTTCTTCAAGATAGCCAGCGAAAAAGAGGAACTCGATCGCAAAGGAACCGAGCTCACCACACCCAAAGTCAAACCCCTGCCCGACTTGGACTTGGGCGCTTACCAGACCGTCCTGCAGCGCGTGGCCGCCTCCGCCCTCCTCGACTTGTCCGCCCCTCACAAACTCTTCAATCCGATGCCCTGGCAAAAAACCGCCGACGGGCGGCTCGTCAAAATGGACGCCAATAGCGTCGGCCCCAAGGCCGTCATCGTCACCAAACTCAGCAAACTCTACTTCGAGCTGACGCTGGACAATATCACCGTCGAAGATTCCGTCCCCAAGTTCACCATCGAGATCAAACGGGATGCCGCTCCCAACCCCAGAGACCGCCGCAAAACCAGCCGCTACTGCAAGGTGGGTGACAAAAATGACTTGTTCTTCGTCAAGGAGTGCAGAGGCCCTAAGGACAATCCCACCAACGTGGTCCTCGTCCTCAACGACACCGGGGAAGAGGTCGTCCTGACCAACGACAAAACCAATTCCTTCCGCCGAGTCGACGGCTACACCGCCGACCTCAAATACGGCCCGGAAAACCGCATCCTCGGCACCAACCACCGCGCCAATACCCCTCCGCCCCTTACCTTCAACGGTGAAACCTACGATATTGTCGCCATCAACAAAAACGAAGTCATCCTCAAAGCCAAGTCCAACCAGAAGAAATGGTCCATCCCCTATAACGGCCCCGATTAATTCCATCGGCGCCCCTTGAACCGCTTTAGTGTTTGACAGACTCAACCGAACCCAAGATGAAACCAGCTACCCACCTACTCGGCCTAAGCCTTTTGTTTTCGACCCTGGCGGCGGCTCACGCCCAGCCCTCCGACCTGGACCTCGCCACCAAAGAGGCCGTTTATCGCCAGGCCAATCGCTTGAACCTCCGCAATAAGTTGATCCAGGCCCACGACGCCCTGGAACGCGGCGATTTGGCCGTCGCAGCCAAGGACTATGACGACGCCTGGGACCTGGCCCAGAAGATCGGCGCCGAGGCCGACCAGGAGGCCCAGCAGACCAAGTCGGGGCTGGCCGCCGCGCGCCTCCCGCTCGCCCGCAGCGCCATGCACCGCGAGAATTACCGCGAGGCCAAGGTCCAGGTCGATGACGTCCTGCGCGTCGACCCCGCCAATGCCGCCGCCGTCGCATTCCGGCTCGAAATTGACAAAGTCATGGCCGAGTCCAAAAACAAGATGGCCAGCGAAGAGGTCGAACGCATGGTTCCGGGCGCGGTTGCCGCCAAGAGCAAGGCCGCCCAACTCGTGCAGGACGGCAAGGTCCTCTACGAAATGGGCAAACTCGATGAGGCCGAACGCAAACTCAAGCTGGCCAGGAAAGAAGACCCCGAAAACGACGGCGCCTACTATTATCTGAACCTCGTCAGCGAAGCCCGTTTCCACACCGCCATGAACGAACGCGACCTGACTTCCCGGGAAAAATATGACGACCTCGAGAAAAAATGGGCCATCGACAACCAGCGCGCTTCTCTTCCCCAGCCCAACCCCTTCGCCCGGACCAACCTCATCTACACCGGGCGCGGCCGCCAAATCATCGTTAGCAAACTCGACCGCATCCGCCTCGATGAGGTCAAGAAGATGGATAACCTCCCCTTGAGCGAAGTGGTCAAGTGGCTCGATGACCAGGCCAAGAGACGCGACCCCGAGGGCCGCGGCATCAACTTCATTATCGCTCCCAATGCCGACACCGGCGCCGGCGGCCCCGCCGGACCCGTCGGCACCGACCCGGCTACAGGCTTGCCCCTGGCTCCCCAGGGCGCCGAAACCGTGGACATGAACACCATCGGCATCAGGATCGACCCCCCCCTGCACGACGTCCGCCTGGCCGACTTCCTCGACATCATGGTCAAAGTCGCTGACAAGCCCCCCATCAAGTACTCGATCGAAGATTACGCCGTGGTGTTCTCTCTCAAAGGCCGCGAAACCACCCCGCTCTACTTCCGCACCATCCACGTCGACCCAAACACCTTCGTACAGGGCCTCTCGGGCGTGTTCGGCCTTGACTGGGGAACACTGCTGATGTCCGTTGGCGCCAGCAGCGGCAGCAGCGGCGGCGGCGGCGGCGGCGGCGGCGGCGGCATGATGGGCGGGGGCATGATGGGCGGCGGCGGCGGCATGGGCGGCGGCGGCATGGGCGGCGGCGGTGGCCTCGCCACGGTCCCGCACGTCAATATCGCCGGCGGCGGCGGCATGGGCGGCGGCATGGGCGGCGGCATGGGCGGCGGCGTGGGCGGCGCCGGCGGCGCCGGCGGCGGCGGCGGCGGCGGCTTGGCCTTCGTCACCCGCACGAACTCCACGGCAGCCGTCCAGGTCGGCGTCAGGACCTTCTTTACCACCCTCGGCCTGACTCTCGATCCCCCCAAGAGCGTCTTCTTCAATGACCGCGAGGGCACCTTGCTCATCTATGCGACCCTCTCCGATCTCGACATCATCGAACGGGCCGTCCAGGTCCTGAACATTGCCCCGCCCCAGATCAACGTCAAAAGCAAGTTCGTCGAAGTCACCCAGAACGACACCCGCGGCTTGGGCTTCGAGTGGTTCCTTGGGAATTTCCTGATGGGCAACGGCAATGTCGTCGGCTCTGCCGGCACTCAACCTACCTTGACCGGCGCTCCCACCGCCGCCAACCCGTCCGGCTACTTTCCCACCGGCCCCGTCACTCCCCCTGCCGCCACCGATGGCGAGCTTACCGCCGGCGTGCGCAATTCGGCCAATAACCTGCCCACCCTCCCCGCCTTGGCCAGCTTCACCGGCATCCTGACCGACCCCCAGTTCAAGGTCGTCATCTCTGCCCTCCAGCAGAAGGACGGCGTGGATTTTCTCAGCGAATCCCAGCTTACCACTCTGAGCGGACGGCAAGCCGAATTCATGGACGTTGACATCCAGACCATTGTCGTCGGCAACAGCCTCCTCAACAACAACTCCGGCAGTTCGGCCACCACGGGCGGCGGCCTCGGCGGAACGGTCGTCAATCAGGCCTCGGCCATCACCCCCACCACCTTGCCGCTCCCCTTTGGCCCCACCCTGGACGTCATCGGCACTGTCTCGGCTGACGGCTTCAGCGTCCAGATGACCCTCATCCCGAGCATCATGGAGTTCATCGGCTATGACGACCCGGGTCCCTTTGCCACCATCCTTGAGGCCTCCTCGAGCCTGGGCGTCGCCGCTCCCGTGGAAGCGGTCCTGCCTCTGCCTCACTTCCGCATCCGCCAGGTCACCACCTGCGTCAATGTCTGGGACGGCCAGACCGTCGTCCTGGGCGGGCTCATCAGTGAAAACGTCAGCAAAGTCAAAGACCAGGTCCCCATCCTCGGGGACCTCCCCGTCCTCGGCCGGCTCTTCCGCAACGAGATCAACCAGAGCCAGAAGAAAAACCTCCTCATCTTCGTCACCCCGACCATCATTGACCCGGCGGGCAACCGCTACCACTCGGAGGACGAAATGCCTTTTGCCCAGAACTCCTTCCCGGTCCAACCCAGGTCCACCGCGACCCCACCCTTGCAGCAATAGGGACCGTCAGACCCTCGAGCCGCCGGCAGGGCCAAACCACCCCGTTGCCAAGGCCCCAGCGAGAACCGGAAATGAAAGCAATGCGCGCACTTCACGAACGGAGGCGCTCTGCATGGTCAAGGCTTTATCTCCAAGAAATCATGGACAAATCCGCCTCGATTTGTTAAGAAAGAAGTACTGATTTATGTCATTGTCGCTGTTCCTCCGCAAAGCGGTGATCGGCTGGGCCTCGGCCCTGGCCCTGCCCAGCCTCCTAGGCGCTCAAATCACCTTTACCCACAATGGCCCGGAGTACGCAATTGCAGGCCCCCAACCCGGTGATCAGGCCCATCCCGCTGCCGCCCTCTCCCCATTGGGCGGCTTCCTGGCCTGGGAAGACAATGCCATCGATGGCTTGGGCCTGGGCATCGGCGCCGTGGCCCTCAACAGCAATTTCAGCCCCGTCGGCCGTCCCTTCCGGGTAAATCAGATCGTCGGCGGCGACCAGAGCCTGCCTCAGGTCGCCTTGATCCCCGGCGGCGGAGCCGTCTTCGCCTGGCAGGGCGGCGCCCCCAGCCGTCAAAACATCTACGCCCGCTTCCTTTCCCAATCCAACACCTGGCTCACCGGAGATGTGATGGTAAACACTTTCACCGCCCACTTCAGACGCCAACCCGTCCTGGCCGCCCTTCCCAATGGGAATGTGGTCTTCGCCTGGGGCAGCTACAATCAGCAAAGCCCCTCCAGCTACCAGGATGTTTACGCCCAGCTCCTTGCTTGCACCGGCGCGAAGATCGGTTCCGAGTTTCTGGTCAACCAGTTCACCCTCTTCAATCAAAGGAACCCCGCCATCGCCGCCTTGAGCACCGGCGGCTTTGTCATCGTCTGGGTCTCCGAGCAGCAGACCCAGCCCATCCCTCAGAGCCTGGATGCCAACTCCCTTTATAGCCTGGCTGCCAGCCGTCCCAGCGTCGATGTCTTCGCCCGCGTCTTCGATAGCAACGGCGTTGCCCTCGTTAACGAATTCATCGTCAATACCAACACCTCCCCTTGCAGCCTTCCGGCCGTCGCAGCCGGCCCCAATGGCAGTTTCATCGTCTCCTGGACCGAGAACAACCTCAATGCCCCAAGCGAGGGTTTGGATGTCTTCGCCAGGGCCTTCTCCAATCCTGCAACCGGCGGCGTCGTGCGCCGGGTGAACACCTACACCCTGGGCGATCAATACGCCTCCCATCTCGCCGCCGTCGGCAACAACTACCTGGCGGTCTGGACCAGCATGGGCCAGGATGGCTCCTGGGAAGGTGTCTATGGCCAATTCCTCAACCTCGACGGCTCCCCCAGCGGCTCCGAATTCCGCCTCAATACCACCACCGTCGGCCGCCAAATGCACGGCACCGTCATCTCCGACAACACCGAACGGTTCCTTGCCCTTTGGACCGGTTTTGGCAGCCTTGCAAGCGGCTTTGACCTTTTCGCCCAACTCGTCGCTCCCAGCGGTTATGTCCCTTCGGCGCCTGTCTCCACCGTCTTTGCCCCCCCGGCTTCCGACCCCTTCACCGTTATCCTGCCGCCTCTGGCAAATCCATTGCCCGCTGTGGCCTCAAACTCCGCCAATAATTCTACCGCCGCTGCCCAGCCCGATGCCATTCCCGACCCCCTTGCGTCCCTGCCGCCCTTGTCCGCAACCGGCTCCTCCAACACCGTAACCATCGCCCAGGCTGCCGGCGCCTATAACGGCCTGATCTACAACACCAACCTTGCCACCGTTGCCGCCTCAGGCTTCTTCACCGCCAAAACCACTGCCAAAGGCGCCTACAGCGGCAACCTCCTCATCGCCGCCCGCAACTACTCCATTTCCGGCAAGTTCAGCCCCCTGACCGGCCTGGCCACCAACACCTTCCGGTTGGTTTCCGGCCAGTTGCTCACCGTGCGCCTCCGGTTGGACCTCTCGGGCGCCGACCGTCTTCAGGGCGTGATCACAGACCGCCAGTCGGCTTATGTGGCCCAGTTGGATGCCGATCGCCTCGTCTTCAGCACCGCACACCCCGCTCCCCAGCGCGGCTCCTATACTATCGCCATCCCGCCCGACACCTCTGGTCCCGCCGGCTACGGCTACGGAACCATGACCGTCTCTCCCGCTGGCGTCGTCAAGTGGAGCGGTTCCCTCGCCGATGGCGCCAAGGTCAGCCAGACCAGCGCCCTCTCCAAAGACGGTCTCTGGCCCCTCTATTGCTCAGTCTATGGCGGCGGCGGGGCCGCCATCAGTTGGATGCAATTCAACACGAACCGCCTCGAAAGCGACCTTAGCGGCCAATTCATCTGGATCAAACCCGCCGGGCTGTCCGCCAAGTCCTTCCCCGCCGGCTTCACCAATTCCGTCGAGGCTGTCGGTTCGGCCTTCACGCCCACAACCGCCGGCCCCATCCTTAACCTTCCCTACCTTGACTTGGTCTTCAGCGGCGGCGGCTTGCAAGTTCCTTTCACAAATACCTTCTCTCTGGGCGGCCTCAATCGCGCCATTACCGCCCCCGCCGACCAGTTGAAACTCACTTTCTCCGCCTCCTCCGGCCTCTTCAACGGCAGCACCTGGTCCGCCGGACTCCAACAGACCCTCACTTTCCAAGGCGTGGTCTATCAGAAGCTCGCCAATGGCGCCGGCCTGTTCCTGCCCTCCGGCCAGAGCGGACAGGTCTATCTGGGCGCCCCGCCCTCCAGCCAATAACCATCCCCATTCATCCGCTAAACCGCGCCCTAAGGACTTTACTATGTTGCGAAGATTCAAGCACCTCTGCTGGGCCGCCTGCCTGATGGCCGCAGCCCATTCCGCCTCCGGCTTCGCCTTTTTCGGGCCCTTCGAGCCGTACCAGGTCGCCTCCTTGGGTTATGGCGGCTCCTTTTGGAACGCGCCCCATAACCTGGGCGAAGAGTTCCGCTGGAACGTCCCGGTGCTCTACTATACTTTCGACCAGACCTTCCTGGACTACTTCGGCAACACCGGCGCCGCCGCCATCGATTCCGCCCTCAATGTCCTCAACGTTACCCTCACTAACCTCAGTTCCTTTAGCCCCGGCCTCGAGGAAATCCCGCTCGAATCCAAGCAGTTGAACTACACTGCCGCCGCCTTCCACATCTTCGACCTCAAGTCGATTGCCCTGCAAGGCATGGTCGTCGAGCTTTGCCTGGCCGACCCGGTAGCCTATGCCTGGACCTTGCGCAACCGCGCCCTCATCACCGGCTTAGCTTGTCCGGAGTACGAATACACCGTTATCCAACGCAATTTCGATCCCGTCACCTGGGACCCTTCCGCCTACGTCAACGGCGTCCTCTACACCTACTGGATCGACGAAATGTGCCCCACGGTCGATGAAGCTGTCACCGTCCCCACGTCCGTCGACCCCGATGCCCTGACCTTTACCCCCGTTGCCCGGATTACGGACATTTTCTCCAATTTCGACTATTACGGCTATTACTTTGCCGGCTTGACCCGCGATGACGTCGGCGGCCTCCGTTACCTCCTGAACACCAACAATATCATCCTCGAAAACGCCGGAAGCGGCACCCTGACTTCCGTCACCAACTCGACCAGCCAGTTGCTCTACACCTCCAACCTCACCGCCTTCGCTCAACTGGCCCTGACCAACAGCGACGCCCAACTCGCCGCCCTCTACCCCGGCCTGGTCTTCAGCGCCCCGGCCACCAATCATCCCGTCGTCATCACCAATGTCACTCTCACTCTCACCACTAACTTTTCCCCTTACGGTCCCAAAACCAATTCCCCGCCGGAACTGGCCTATACAACCAACTTTTCCCTCGCCGTCCAGTTGGATTATTTCCATTTCTACGGCAATCTCTGGGCCGTTGTCTTCACCAACGGCGCCTGGAATACCTTCCCCGTCACTGACGTCAATTCCTTCATCCGCCCCCAAATCGCCACACTCCAGACCATCAGCGTCAACCCCAGCAACACTCCCTACGCTGACTACAACACGCCCACCCTGTCCACGAACGTGACTGAGAAGAACTTCATTACCAACGACGTCGTGGGCGAGTTCTTCCTCGCCACATCCAACTACTGCAATATGCTCATCCTCGCCAACGAGCTGACTCAGACCAACATCGAAACCAACCTCATCTTCTCCGTCACCAATACCCTTACCTACACCAATACCACCGCCAGCACCAACACCGCCGGCACTACCAACCTCGAGCTCTACACTCAGAACCTGATCAATTACTACACCAACCACGTCTTCCTCGCCCTTCCCGTCACGTGCCTGGGAACCAACATCTCCCTCCGCGAGGGTGTCAACACCATGCAATTTGTCCGCCGGGATTACGATTCCCTCCTCAATCGCTTCTGGACGCCTATTACCAATACCTTCACCGCCGTCGCCGTAACCAATAATGTCCCCTACCTCCAAACCATCTCCCGCGTCGTCACTGCCCCCGATATCGTCTATTCCGCCGCCGACCTGGCAGCCCCCCCAACAGCCTACCCGCCCATCCCCACGGACGTCTCATATTCAACCCTGCAGTTCGACACCAACGGCCTCGTTGGCAATCCTCTGTCCACGATTTACGGCCCTGGCACCGTCAGCCTGGCGGCCCAAGGCGCCACCACCCTCTACTTTGTCTTTAACAAAGTCGGCCAACTCCTCTTCAACGGCCCGGGCGGAGATCAGGCCACGGCGTCCCCGGGTTTTATATGGGGCTCGTTCGACGGCACCACCAACCTCCCGGTCACTTATCCTATAGGCTCCAGCCTCACCAATTTCGCCGGCCAGGTCCTCCTCCAGACCTTCCCGGCGGCCCTCCCCGCGGGCTCGCTCGGCGCCCCGTACGCCTTCACTTATGTCAATCCCGCTTCCGGCCTGGCCTACACCAACACCTTCTCCGGCGCCGGCGGCCAGCCCCCTTACTCCTTCGCCCTTGCCGCAGGCTCGGTCCTCCCGTCCGGCTTGGCCCTGACGGCCAACGGCGTCCTCTCCGGCACTCCCGCCGCCTCAGGCGCCTATGCCTTCACCATCCAAATGACCGACGCCGGCCAGCGGTCCACCGATACGCCCTATTCGCTCACGATCGGTCCGTAGCACCCATTTTAATACTATGAAACGTTGCTTTCTCCTAAGCTTGCTGGTGGTCGCCCTTGCCTCGGTTGCGCGCGCCCAGCCCGCCCTGTTCTATGTGAACGATGCCGTCGTCCAGGCCCCGCCCGACATCCCCCCCCAGATCGATGCGATTAACTTCGTCAACGAAAGCTTCTTTTCCATCACGTTCACGAACCTCGACTATAACGGTGACACCCTTGCCTACAACGCAACCCTCTTCCAGCCCGTCGATACCCTCAACTTCACCAATGTCGGCTACATGTCGGTGGACCCGGGCATCGATTTCCTCACCATCCCGTCTCAAACCGGCCAGGAACGGATGGCCGCCAGTTTTTACAACACCGGCACTATCCATGTCGGCAGCGACACCAACCTCATCCTCATCGGTGCCAACAGCCTCATTTACGCCGGCCTCCCCCAAATGCGCGTCCAAGCCACCAATATCATCAACCCGGGGTCCATCTCGGTCGGCTATGACGGCCTCTGCAGTCTCGAGGGCCAAACGCTCGACCTGAGCCGCGGCTCGTTCATGATGACCAATTCCGCCACCAGCATCTACAACTCGATCAACAATGTTACCCTTTACAGTGGCGCTGCCTTTAACGCCGGCGTCTTCGGCGGCTACTGGGGAATCGGCACCAATGGATTCAGCCTCTACGAGCAGTTTGTCATCCCTCCGCCCCTGACGCCCCCTCATCTGGTCACCACACGCCAGGGCGCCGTTTTCGACCAGGAATTGGTTCTCGCCGCCAATGGCCTCTCCTACTGGAACCTGATGGGAGGCGGGTCCAACTGGCTCGTGCGCGCGGCCTTCGTCAACAACACCAACTCCGCCTTTGCCCCCAAGGTTTACTTCACCGACTACGGCTACACCGTCCTCGAATGGTCTCAAACCGTCACCAATGCAAACGGCACGACCCAACCCCAGTACCTCTACGTGCTCGATGAATTCCCGGACCTCACGACGGTCGCCCTCGGGATCAACGGCTTCGCCGGCGAGGGCATCAACCAGCCCACGATGATCCCCGACAACTACGACGTCTTTGAGAGCCAGGCCGCCTTCTTCGACCTGGGCGCCCCTGCCATCCCCACCACCATCCCGCAGGAATGGACGGAAGACGGAATCGTCGTGACCTATCCCATCGGTGAAACCACCAATGTCTGGACCGCTTATGAGGCGATTATGCCTCCTATATCCATCATCCTGAGCGACGTCGCCGGCCAGGATGTCACTAACGTCCCTGGCCGTATCGAAGCCAGCGCCAGTTCGACTATGGACCTCACCATGGCCCAGATCACCAGCCTCAATTACCTGTCAATTCAGGCCACGAACCAGTTCCTGGGCAGCAGCAACGCCCAGATTTCCGCTCCTTTCGCCGACTTCAACCTCCGCAGCACCAACGGCCTGCTCGTGATTTCCAACCTCGTCAAGTCCACCATCGTGCAGCCGGAAGGTTACATCGACCTCTGGAGCACCTGCGTCACTAACCAGACTGCCGGCATTACCAACGTCTATCATGTCCTGTTCGCCGATGCCCACGTGGCGCCGACTTTTCCCTCCCGCTCTGAATCCCTGCTCCTGACCAGCACCAACGCCCTGGGCGGCGATGACAACCTCGTCATTCACGACGTCTTCAACGTCACCCGCAACCTCCGCTTGGATGCCTCTCGCATCACTATCGCCACCAACGCCGCCGGGCCCCCGCCCCCGCCTACTCCCGCCGGCGCTCTCTACCTGGATGATGCCTCCATTCTTTGGCCCAACGCCACCCCGCGCCTTCAGTACCTCACCAACTCCGGCGCCATCCAGACCTATAACGCCGTCTTTTTCGGCGGCTCTCGCACTTCCCCCTTCTACAACACCGTAACCAATGTCCCCTACGTCGCTTTCATCAACCGCGGCTTCATCACTAACAACGGCAGTCTGATCTGGGCCAGCGACTTCGAAGACGGCGGTATCATCACCGCCGGCATCGGCGACATCCAATTGCAGCGGGCCCAGTACGCCGTCCTCACCAATGGCCTCCTCTCGGCTGTCAATGGCAGTATCGCCCTGAACAGCGGCTCTCTCTTTGCCAGCAATACCCTCTTCCAGGCCGGCGGCGGCCTCAGCCTTGGCGTCACCAATGTCTTGAGCGACGGCATCTCCAACCTCGCTCTCATTTACCAGGCCATTTACCAGGCCAATCCAATCGCCAACCCAACCAATTACCTCTACGCCCAGCCCACCAATGGCAACACCTGGAGCGCCGGTGACGGCGGCCTCAGCCTTTTGGCCAAGCCCGCCGCCGGCGACCTTCTCGGCACCACCATCAAGGTCAACGCCTCGGAGAACACCAGCGTTCCCATCGTCTGGGCCGGCGCCGACTTTGGCGCTTCCAGCGATGGTTTCCTCAATAACGCCGCCTTGGGCCGCGTGGTCCTCAACGGCGCCGATAGCAGCGTCTTCGCCTTCCTGGGCCCCGGCTCCGGCAGTAACGCCATCTACATCGACGACCTCGAACTCACGAACTTTACCGCCACGGCCAGCAACCCCAACGGCGATTTCTCGGGCCTCTCCGCCGCCAACATTACGGTCTATTACGCCCAGGCCAGGGGCAACGGCGTCGAGATCGCCGAGAAACTCAACGGCCACGCCAACGGCGGCTTCATCTGGGTCAGCAATTTCAATTGGGGCTACTTTTCCTCGACCAATCTCCTCTATCCGGATGGATTATACCATCGCGTCAATGCTGCCCTGGCCTCGAGCTGCGACCTCGTTTCCAATCCCACCAACAACGTTGTCAATTGCCAAAGCCAGGCCCCGATCTCCCCGGTTGCTGTTCCTCCGACCAACGGCGTGCCCACGGACGTGCCATTGCTCACCGCCGTCAACCTCGCCCCACAGAGCCAGACCGTCATCCAGGGCGCCTCCGTCACCTTCAGCGTGGCCGCCTCCTCGGACTGGCCTTTGAGCTATCAGTGGCAACTCAATAGCAACAACATCCCCGGCGCCGTTGGCTCCTCTTACACCATCAACAACGTCCAAGCCGCCGATGCCGGCATTTACTCCGTGGTCATCGCCAGCTTCGCCAACTCCGTCGCCACCAACGCCGGCGCCCTGACGGTCGAAATACCCCCCGCCATCACCGCCCAACCCCAAAACCTCACCGTCGCCGTGGGCGGCACAGCCGTCTTTTCCGTGGCCGCCTCCGGCACCCCCCCGCTGGCCTATCAATGGTTCTTCAACGGCGCCACCATCGCCGGAGCAACCGCCACCGCTTATTCCAAGACCAATGTCCAAGTTGCCGACGGCGGCTTGTACGAGGCCCTCGTTTCCAACCCGTTCGGTTCCGCCTCCAGCATTAACGCCACGCTCGATGTCGTGTCCCCCAACCCGTCCAACGCCAGCCCTAACCTCGCCATCCTGCCGCCCCGCGCCCCGCTCTCCTCGCAGAACGCCTCTTCCAATGCCTTCGCCTACGCCCTGGGCGCCTATTATGGCCTGTTCTCGGACACCAATGGCGTCTCTTCGGCCAGTTCCGGCGGCTTCAGCGCCAAGGTCACTCGCCACGGCGCCTACTCCGCCAAACTCACCCTGGCCGGGCGCTCTTATTCCAAGTCCGGCTCCTTCAGCCCCGATTCGAGCACCGCCTCGGCGGTGATTCAGCGCGGGTCGGGCCTGCCTCCGCTCAGGCTGACACTGCTCCTGGACTTGTCCGGCGGAGGGCAAATGCTCGGCGCCGTCGCCGCCTCCGACTGGTCGGCCACACTCCAGGCTTATCGCGCCGCCCCGGCCGGCCCGTCTCCCTACACCCTTGTCATCCCGCCCGCTAAGGCCGGCCCAGGCGCTTCGCCCGCCGGTTATGGCTACGGCACCATCACGGTCGACAGCCTCGGCAACCTCTCGTTCGCCGGCGCCCTGCCCGATGGCTCTAAAGTCAGCCAGAGCGCCATGCGCTCCGAAGACGGCTACTGGCCGCTCTATGCCTCCCTTTACAGCGGGAGCGGTTGCCTGCTCAGTTGGCTCGATTTTCCCGGCGCCGGCACAAACGCTTGCGACGGCCCGATCATCTGGCTCGATGCCGCCGGGGCCACCCCCGCCTACCCCGCCGGTTTCACCAACTCGCTGCCCGCCCTCGGCTCGCTCTACTCTCCGGCTGACGCCTTGGCCGGCTTCACCGGCGGCACTCTGGTCTTCTCCGACGGCAGTTCGGCTGGCGTCGGCACCAACGCCTTCAGCCTGGATGCCCACAAGCGTGTTCACTCGCCCGTCGACAGCAAATTGAGCCTCAGCTTTACCACTTCCTCCGGCTTGTTCAGAGGCAGCGCTTGGTCTGACCAGCTCCGCCAGACCCTCTCCTTCCAGGGAGTGCTCTGCGGCCAGGGCGCCAACGGCTGCGGCTTCTTCCTCGGTCCGGAGCAAAACGGAGGGGTCCGCCTGGACCTCGCCCAATAGACAATCTGAAGTGTACTTTTATGCGTAGATTCCAATCCAACGTGTATGGCATGCTCCTGGCCCTGCCTGGCTTGCCTGCTTTCACCGCCCTTTGCCTTCTGGCCTCCGGCCTGGCCCGCTCCGCCTGGGCGCAGGCCACCAACGATGACTTTGCCAATGCCACCGCCATCTACGGCGAATGGGGCAGCATTGTCGGGTGCAATACCAACGCCACCGCCCAACGCGGCGAACCCAACCACGCCGGCTTCGCCCCCACCTACAGTATATGGTACAAATGGATGGCCCCGGCCGACGGCGAGGTCTCCATGGACACCTTCGGCAGCCACTGCCTTAACATCACCTACAACTACTACGAGACTAATACCATTATTACCAACATTGTTGGCACAGTTACCAACATCTTCACCAACATAACCTTAATAACCTTCACCAACGCCTTTGCCGGCCCAATGGATACCATCCTCGCCGTCTATACGGGGTCCGACCTCACCCACCTCACCCAGGTCGCCGCCAATGACGACGTCTCCCCGTACCTCCTCCAGAAGGACCAGTATATGAGCGAGGGCTTTAACGATTTGCCATTCGGCGGGCCCAGCGGCCTCCGCTTCAATGCCGTCAACGGCACAACCTACTACATCGCTATCGACAGCAAAGGCGCCAGCACCGCCAACTCCAGCGGAATCAACACCATCTTCGGCTCCAGCCAGATCGCCGCGCCCAACGGGTTCCCTGTGCTCAATTGGGCCTATCACTCCTCCGGCCTCTTTCGCTTCGCCAGCGAGCAGTTCAACTGGAGCAGCCCCAATGGCGTCATCCCGATGTATTACTGCACGCCCTACGAGAGCATCCCGGACTGGGATGTCAACTATAAGACCTACTACAACTATTTCGCCACCGGCGTCGTCGTCACCGTCACTCGCCTGGTCGGTTCCACAGGACGCGTCCTGGTCGATTACGCCACCGCCGACGGCACGGCCATGGCCGGTTTTGATTACATGCCCGTCTCAGGCACGCTGGTGTTCGACGATTTCGAAATGAGCAAGGACATCGTTATCCCCATCCTGGGTGAAAGCGGTCTCCAGGAAGTCGCCCAACCGATGGGACCCCTCGGCTTCGATTTCTCTGTCTATTTGTCCAACCCCAGGCTCGACCCGGCCGAATCTCTGGAGGTCTCCCCACCGCGCCTCGATTTGACCTGGTCCAACGCCACGGTTCAGATCCAGAATTATTCCTTGATCATGGACGGCACCACCAACCGGGACGTCTTCAACTTCACCCACGTCCATTATCGTTTTCCCGAAGACGTCAATACCTACTACAGCAACTGCCTGATTACGGTCTATCGCACAGCCATCAACCCTGCCGGCGCCAAGGACGGCGCCACCCTTCACTACCGCGTCAACGCCCAGTACCTGGATAACATTAGCGCTGCCGGCTGGGACAACTTCTTCCCGCTGGAACCCGGCTGCGACTACGCCACTCCCACCCCGGCCCACCAAAACGCCATTAACGGCACCAACTCCGATTACACCCTCGCCGAGGGCGACGTCACAATCGGCGCAAACGCCACCTACACGACCATCTCCTTCACGATCACCAACGACACCTTTACCAAGTTCGCCCGAACCTTCAAGGTCTCGATCTGGAGGGACGCCGCGCAAGGCGGCGGCATTGTCCCGGTCGGCACCGCCGATGAATGCTATGTCACCATCCTTTTCAACGACCAGAACCCCCCGGCCGGCTCGGTCGATGAACTCTATGACCCTGATAATAATTTCTCCATGGCCCTCCCCTTCGTGCCCGTCTCCGACCCGGAGGACATGTACCAACCGGGGACCGATGGCCAGGTCCTGGGCATGGTTGTCTATCCCAACTCCTTTGTCGTCACCAATGCGGTGGGCACCAATACCGTCGTCGTCACCAACGTCGAGGATAAATCTGTCATCGTCGGCGGTTTCCATACTTTTAACACCACCTATCCCCGCAATGGCATCGCCCGCGTCAACGTGGATGGCACTCTCGACCAAACGTTCCTGGCCCCGCCCCTGGACGGCGCCAACGGTGTGGATGCCTTCGTCAGCAGCGTCGCTGCCGTGGCCAACCAGAAAATCCTCATCGGCGGCAACTTCGAGGCATTCAACGGGGCGGCCAGTCCGGGGGTCGCCTTGCTCAATAACGACGGCTCCCTCGATATTACCGACTTTAGTCCCGGCCTCGGCGCCGCCTTTGGCGCCGGCCTCGGCGCCACGGCTCCCGTGCGCGCCGTCCTGGTCCTGCCCAATGGCCAGTTCCTCATCGCCGGCGACTTCACGTACTATAACGGCGCCGCCTCCAGCCACATCGCCCGGCTCAACGCTAACGGCTCTCTGGACACCTCGTTCCAGTCCCCAACCATCACCGGCAACACCATCAACGCCCTCGCCTTCTCCAACGGCCATATCTTCATCGGCGGAGACTTTTCCGCCGTCGGAACCACCGTGTTGAACAACCTTGCCTGCCTCAACTCCAACGGCTCCCTAAACCTCGCCTTCGCCAACAACCTGGGCGTGGGCGTCGACGGGATTGTTCATGTCTTGAGCATCGATGCCTTGGGCAATCTGATGGCGGGAGGCGATTTCCTCACAGCGCAGGGCCTCTCTCGTCCCCGCATCGCCCGCTTCACCCCCGACGGCTCTCTGGACACTACGTTCGATCCGGGCATCGGCGCCGATAATACTGTCTTTACCATCCTTCCCCAGGCCGATGGCACTATCTACGTCGGCGGCGCCTTTACCACCTTTAACGGCACCCATCGCCTCGGCTTCACTCGCCTCTTCTCCAGCGGCTACGTCGATACTTCTTTCCTCGACACGGCCTACAACCAATTTGCCGGCCTGCACCGGGAGCGGTTTGTCGATCCGGTGGGGATCGTCTATGCCGCCGCCGTTCAGAGCGATGGCAACATCCTCATCGGCGGCGCCTTCCAGCAGGTGGGCGGCGGCCAGGCCAATGCCGCCATCCGCCTGGACCCCAGTGATTCCTTCTACCCTAATTACAACCAGAACCTCGATGCTCAGCCCAAGACCCGCGCCGGCCTGCGCAACCGCTCCAACTTTTGCCGTCTCCTCGGCGGCGCCTCCCCCGGCCCGGGCAACATCTTCCTCACCGACAGCAGTTACGGCGTCCTGGAAACCGAGGCCTATGGTACGATCGCCCTCACCCGCACCAACGGCACCTTGGGCTATCTCTCCGCCAACCTCTCCGTCCCTTCCGGCACCGCCCAAAGCGGCGTCAATTACTCCTACAGCGGGTCTGTCCCCACCTATCTGACCGCCTGGCGACTCTACGACTATTTGCCCGCTGCGCCCGCGGAGGCCCTTACCCGCTGCTTCAGCGATGGTCTCTTCGGCCTGAGCGCCAGCCCGACCGACATTTACGGCTCCGTATTCTTCGACTACACCGCCAACCGCGTCGTCGTCAACGTCATCAACGGCAAGACCCCGGGCCCCAACCTCTCGGCCTCTGTCCTGCTCGCCAACCCCTCTTGCGCCGACCAATTCTATCTCGGCGGCGAGACCGTCCCGCTCAGCGGCGCCCTGGGCCCTGCCTCCGCGCCCTTCCTGATCGTCAATGACAACTACTCTCCGGGCGTCTTCGGCTTCTCCGCCACGAACTACAGCGTCAACGAAAACGTCGGACTCGCCTTGATCGATGTCACCCGCACCAACGGCTCTTATGGCGCCGTCTCCCTGCACTACGCTACCACCACCAACGGCACCGCCGTTCCCAGCGTGGATTATTGGCCCACCAACGGAAACCTTTACTTCGCCGCCGGCGTGACCAACCTCACCTTCGCCGTTCCCATCATCAACAACACCAATATCCAGTCCCAGGACCGCATCGTCGGCCTGAACCTCGACTACCTCAGCTCCGGCTCCTACGCCCTGACCAACGCCAACCTCGTCATCATCAATGACAACTACCCCATCGGCTTCGTCAATTTCACTCAGCCCAGCTACTCGACCAATGAAAGCGCCGGCGCCATCGTCCTGACCCTCAACCGCACCGGCGGCTCCAGAGGCGACATCTCCGTCCTGTGCGCCACCACCAACACCGGCTCCGCCCGGCCCGGCGTCAATTACCTCACCGTTTCCACCAACCTCTCCTGGAACAGCGGCGACTCCTCCCCGCGCAGTGTGGTGGTCCCCTTGCTTGACAATGGCCTGGTCGGGCCCAACACGACCTTCCAGGTCAATCTCTCCGACCCTGTCGCTTATGGCACCAATGCCCCAACTATGCTCCTCGGCGCCACCGTCTCTGCCAACGTCACGATTGTCGATGACAACCAATACGGCACCCTTGAGCTCAGCGCCCCGACTTACTACGTCAACGAAGTCGGCGGTTACGCCACCATCACCGTCATCCGCACCGGCGGCGCCGCCCAAACCCTCACTGCCGATTTCGCCACCGCCGACGGCACAGCCGTCTCGACCGGTCCCCAGGCCTTTCGCAATTACGCCGCCACTAACGGCACCCTCACCTTCGCCCCGGGCCAAATCGCCGCCAGCTTTGCCGTGCCCATCTATAATGACGGTGTCGTTGACCCCGCCAACTTCTTCTTCACCGTTGGCCTGACCAACCCTACCCCGGCCGGCGCCGTCCTCGGTTTCCCCAGCACCGCCGTCGTCAGGATCGCCGACGCCCAGGCCGTCTATGCCCCGTCCGGTTCTCCTGACCCTAACTTTGCTCCTTCAGGCTTCAATGGCGATGTCCTCTCCCTCGCCCTTCAGACCAATGGCCAAATCGTGGCTGCCGGCGACTTCACTTCCGCCAATGGCGCGCCCGCAGGCCACCTCGCCCGCCTCAATGCCGACTCGAGCCTCGACTCGACCTTCCTCTACAACAGTTCCGGTGCTAACGCCGCCATTTACCAACTCCTCATCCAAACCGACGGCAGTATCGTCATCGGCGGCGCTTTCACCACCTTCAACGGCGTCGATCACTACCATTTCGCCCGCGTCCTCACCGATGGCACCATTGATAGCTCCTTCAGCCCTGGCGCCGGCGCCGACGGCAATGTGTTCGCCCTGGCTGAGGTCTTCCCGCCGGGCGGCACCAATCGTTCCCTGCTGGTCGGCGGCAGTTTTACCCACGTCAACGGCGTTTCCTTGTCCGGCCTCGCCCGTCTCAATGATACCGGCGGCGTCGACCCGGCCTTTGCCCCGGTCCTTAATTCCGGCAGCACCGTTTACGCAGTGGCCGCCTATCCTACCAACGTGCCCCACGCCGGCCAAATCCTCATCGGCGGCGATTTCACCGCCGTCAACGGCATCGGCCGCAACGGCATTGCCCGCCTTAACCCCGATGGCTCGCTCGACCCGACTTTCGACCCAGGCCAGGGCGCCACTAACGCCGTCCGCGCCATTGCCATCCAATTAGACGGGAACATCGTCGTTGGCGGCTCTTTCACCAATTTCAATTCTGCTCCCCTGAACTACGTGGCCCGCCTTACGCCCAATGGCTCCCTCGACCCCGTCTTCACTGCCAATGTCGGCCCCGGCGCCGATGACACGGTCGATTCCATCCTTCTCCAACCCGACACCCGCATCGTCCTGGTCGGCGCTTTCACCCATGCCAACGGCGTCAACCGCGGCCACATCAGCCGCCTCCTCCCCACTGGCGCCGTCGACCCCTCAATTAACTTCGGCTACGGCGCCAACGCCTACATCAACACCGTCGCCATCCAGCCCAACGCCATGCTCGTTGTCGGTGGCGGCTTCTCCTCCTTCGACCAGCAGCCCCGCTCCCGCATCGCCCGCCTCTTCGGCGGCTCGCTGAGCGGGGCCGGCGCCTTGACATTTACCAGCCCCATCTTCCAGGTTGACGAACTCTCCACCAACGCCCTCATCACCGTCCGCCGCACTGGCGGCACCGCCGGCGCCGTCTCAGCCAACTTCTCCACCACCAACAGCAACAACACCGCCGTCAGCGGCGTCAACTACTCCAACGTCTTTTCCACCCTCTCTTTCCCCAACGGCGAGACCTTCCAGTCCGTTCTCGTCCCGGTCCTCGATGACAACCGGATCACCCCGAACCTCACTGTCAATCTCTCCCTGGCCAACGCCCAGGGCGGGGCAGCCCTCGGCGACCAATACGTGGCCATCCTCCTCATCATCAACGATGACAGCTCCGTCAGCTTCTCCTCCACAAACTACTCCGTCCTCCAGAACATCCCCACCGGCCTGGCCCAAATCACGCTCGCCCGCAGCGGCGGCACTCGCTTCCCGGCCACCGTCAATTTCTACACCATCACCAATGGCTCCGCCCTCCTCGGCCTTGATTACCTGGCCGTTTCCAATACCATCACCTTCCCCGTCGGCCAGTCCAACGTCATTGCCACTGTGCCCATCCTCAACAATTTGGCCATGCTCAACGACTCTGTCGTCGACCTCCTCTTGACCAACGCCTCCGGCACATTCCTGTTCAATCCCTCCGCCGCTTACCTCACGATCCTGACCACCAATACCAGCCCGGGCGAATTCCTTTTCGCCCAGACCAATTACGCCGTGCCGGGAACCAATGGCGCCGTCGTGGCTGTCACCGTCGTCCGCACCAACGGCCATACTGGCGCCGTCACCGTTAACTTCGCCACTTCCTCCCAGACCAACTCCATCAGCGCCGTGCCGGGGGTCGATTACGCCCCCACCAACGGCACCCTCTCCTTCGCCGATGGCGAACTGAGCAAGACCATCTTCATCCCCATCTTCGTGGACCCCGTTCTCCATGGGAATCTCTTGTTCTCTCTGAAGCTCTCCAATCCATCCCTCGGCACCAGTATCCTCCCGCCCACCTCCGCCTCCATCACGATACTCAACGCCAACCAGGGCGTCGGCTTCGCCAGCGGCATCTATGTCACCAACGAAACCGCCCCCGCCGTCGTCCTCCTCATCCAACGCCTTCTTACCAACGGAACCACCACCGTCTCTTACGCCACCGCCGATGACACCGCCGCCGCCGGCGTCAACTATGTGCCTTCCAGCGGCACCCTGACCTTTGTCCCTGGGGAAACTGCCAAGTCCCTCAGCATCCCCCTCATCGATGACACGCATATTACAGGCAGCCTCTTTTTCCGGGTGAACCTTTCCAATCCGTCGGCTCCCGCCGCCCTCTACCCCTTTGCCTCAGCGCTGGTCAACCTCCTGGATGACAACACGGGCGTCTCCTTCACCAACTCCAACTTCGGCGTCCTCAAGAGCGGCACCAACGTCATCATCACCGTCACTCGCACCAACGCCGATACCGGCCTGGCTACCGTCAACTTCGGCACCCGCGACCTCACTGCCCTGGCCAATGTCGATTATTATCCCACCAACGGCATCCTCACCTTCAGCAACGGCATCGTCTTCCAGTCCTTTGCCGTGCCGATCATCAATAACCGCACGCTCGAGGGCAACCGCGACTTTGCCGTCTATCTCCTTACCAACGCCGCCAGCCTTGGCGCCGCCCAATTGCTCCCCCCCAGCACCGCCCTGGTTACCATCACCGATGACATCGCCGGCTTGAGCTTCTCCAGCCCCGCCTATCAGGTCAGTGCGAACTCCGGCCAGGCCACCATCACCGTCATCCGCACCGGCTTCACCAACTGCTCCCTTACCGTCGGCTTCGCCACTACTTCCGGCACCAACAGCGGCTCTGCCATCCCCGGCGTCAACTACATGCCCACCAACGGCACCCTCCTCTTTACCAACGGCGTAACCAACCTGAGCTTTTCTGTCCCGGTCATCGATGATGGCCGCGCCGATGGCGCTCACACGCTCCAAATCAGCCTCTCCAGCCCCACCGTCATCAACGGCATCCTCGGCTTCGCCGTCCTGACCACCCCCAATGCCGCCGCTCTGACTATCCTCCAGCCCCAAGGCAGCGACATCCTTGCTGCCGGCGCCGCCCTCACCTTCACCCGCTCCTTCACCAATCCCGCCGCCATCAGCCTGGCCACCGCCTCGGGAACCGGGTCCCCTTACCCCTCCGTCATTGCCGTCAGCAACATCTTCAGCCAGGTCGAGAACGTCGCCGTCCATCTCCCCAGTGCCTCTATCTCCGCCGCTGACAACCTCGCCGCCTTGCTGGCCGGCCCCTCGGGCGCCACTACCCTCTTGATGGCCAACGCCGGCGGCGCCAACCCGCTTTCCGCAGCTTCGCTCTCCTTTGACGATTTGGCCGCCAACACGCTCCCCGCCGCCGGCCCCCTTACCAACGGCACTTACACCCCGGCTTCCTATGACCCGGAGCCTATGTTCCCTCCTGGCGCTCCTGTCTCGCCCTACGGAGCCAACTTCGCCTCCTTTACCGATTCCAGCCCCAATGGCAACTGGTCCCTTTACGCCCTCGATGCCGCCGCGCCTTTCGCCGGCTCTCTCTCCGAGGGTTGGGCCCTCGATCTGACCTGCCTCGAAACCAACGCCGCCCGCGTCATCCAGCCCGGCGAAACCGTTACCATGCTCTTTGCCTTCCGCAACGCCGGCTCGAATGTCGCCAACCTCGTCGCCACGTTGCTCACCACCAACGGCGTCACCAATGTCTCCGGCCCGCAATCCTATGGTTTCATGCCATCCAACGGCCCCTCCGCCTCCCGCCTCTTTTCCTTCACGGCCGTCGGCACCAACGGACAAGTCATCTCCCCCACCTTCCAACTCCAGGAAGGCGCTATTCCCCTGACTAACGTGGTCTTCAATTTCGCCATCGGCAACACCACCACCACTTACTCCAACAACGCCCCCATCCTCATTCCCCAGTACGGCGCCGCTTCTCCTTATCCCTCGACCATCAATGTCAGCGGCTTCGGCAACCTCGTCTCCAAGACCACCGTCACCTTGACCAATCTAGCCCATACTTGGCCCTCGGACATCGATATCCTCCTCGTCGCGCCGACCGGCCAAAAATCCTATCTCATGGCCAAGTGCGGCGGCAGCGACACCATTACCAACGTCACCCTTACCTTTGACGACACCGTCACCAACCTGCTCCCCAAGGCCTCCCAAATCTTCTCGGGCGCCTACCACACCACCACATACGCCGCGGCCAACGCCCCGCCCCCGTTCCCGTTGCCTGCACCGGCCCCCACGCCGACGGCCCCCTACACCAATGACATGTCCGTCTTCAACGGCATCAATCCAAACAACACCTGGTCCCTCTTTGTCTTTGATGACACGCCCCTCAATGCCGGGATCATTTCCAACGGCTGGTTGCTCCACCTGACTACCTCCACCCCGATCCAGCCCGCCGCCGATGTCGGCCTGACCATGGCCGCCCAGTCCCAAAGCGTCATCCAGTACAGTAATCTCACCTTCACCCTCGACGTAGTGAATTACGGGCCCGGCATCGCCAGCAATGTCGTCGTTAGCGATGTCCTCCCCATCGGCTCAGTCTATTGCTCCAACTCCGTCTCCGTGGGCGAGGCCTCCACCAACGCCGCCGGTGTCTTGACCTGGAACCTCGGCACCCTCCTCAAGGGCGCGCAGGCCTCCATGGTCCTCACCGTCCAACCCGGCCTGGTCGGCGCCGCCACCAACAACGCCTCCGTTTCCACCATCACCACCGACTTCAATACCGCCGACAGCTCCGCTGCCGCCGGCGCTGCGGTCGTCGGCCCCACCGCCGACCTCGTATTGAGCATCGTCAGCATTCCTAACTCCGTCCCCTTGGGCGGCGCTTATACTCTCACGGCCACCGTCACCAACCTCGGCCCTGCCAGCGCGCCAGGCATGGCTGTCGTTTTCTATCTTGACCCCACCGCCGACTTCGTCTCCGCTTCGGCCCCAAGTTGGTCCTTGGACAGCATCAACAACATCGTCACCTTCACCAACTTCCCCGTCCTGGGCAGCAACCAGGTCCTCTCCGTCTCTGCCGTCGTCGAGCCTACTGCCCTGACCGAGAACCTGACCTACGCCACCTGTTACGCTGCCCCGAATGTCACCGATCTCTTCAAGAACAACGCCGACGGCAGCGTCAAGACTGTCGTCGTCTCCCCGCTCCTCGTCAGCGCGCTCACCCTCTACCCCAACACCCTGCTTCTCACTTGGCCTGCCGGCCAGGGCCTCTATGACGTCCAGGTTGCCACCAACTTGACCCCGCCCATAAACTGGACCACCGTCACCAACCCCGCCCCGGCCCTGGTCAATGGCCAATACATCTTCACCAACAGCATCGGCTCCGGAATCCTCTTCTTCCGCCTCAACCTTGCCACCCCATGATCGGATCACCCCCCTCGGCTGCCAATTACCGGCCACTTGACCTGACTATGAAGCCACTTACCGCGCCGTCCGCAAGTATCCCCTGTCCGCCGCCCCCCCTCGCCCCGCTGGGCCTTGGGATTTCGGCCTCGGGATTTCGGCCTTCGGCCTTCGGATTTCGGACTTCCTTCGGCCTTCGGCCTTTGGCCTCCACCCTTGTTCTCGCGTTCGCCCTTCAGAGCCTGGCCGCAGGCCCGCAGGTCCTCCCTGGCCACGTCCCCGCCGTCGTTGCCCGCCTCCAACCCCTGAACCGCCTTCCCGCTTCCCAGCGGCTGAACCTAAACATCGGCCTGCCTTTGCGCAACCAGGCCGAACTCACCGCCTTCCTGCGCGACCTCTACGACCCTGCCAGCCCCGTTTACCGCAGTTACCTCACCCCGGGGCAGTTCACAGACCGTTTCGGCCCCAGCCGGCAGGACTATCAGGCCGTCATTGATTTCGCCAATGCCAGCAACCTCAGAGTCGCCGCCACATCTCCCAATCGCCTCATCCTGAATGTCGAGGGCGCCGCCGCCGACATCGAGAAGGCATTCCACGTGAGGCTCTACCTCTATCAGCACCCCGCCGAGCCTCGCACCTTCTACGCCCCCGACACCGAGCCTTCCCTCGACATCACCACCCCCATCCTGCACATCGCGGGACTCAACAACTACTTTCGTCCCAAACCGATGTTCGTCCGGGAACCCGCCAATGTCCCTCGGGTTTGGACCCCGGACCTCGGCTCAGGCCCTAACGGGACCTACCTGGGGAACGACTTCCGGGCTGCCTACATTCCCGGCACCTCCCTCACCGGCGCCTTCGAGAGCGTCGGCCTCGTCCAGTTTGATGGCTACTTTCCCAGTGACATTGCCTCCTACGAAGCCATAGCCGGCCTGCCAAACGTCCCCTTGCAAAATGTGTTGATCGACGGCTTCAATGGCGTCCCGGGCCAGGGCAATGGCGAGGTCTGCCTCGACATCGAGATGTGCGTCAGCATGGCCCCGGGACTATCTCAAATCCTCGTTTACGAAGCCCCCAACGGTTTCCCTACCGGCCAAACCGACCTTCTCAATCAAATGGCTAATGACAATTTGGCCAGCCAGCTCAGTTCTTCCTGGAGCCTGGACGACGACCCGATCACATTTCAAATTGACAGGCAGTTTCAGGCTCAAGGCCAATCCTTCTTTCAAGCCGCCGGTGACGCCTGCTCATACTACATTGGCAACCCCGATTACCAAGACAATCCCTACGTCACTATCGTTGGCGGCACCACCTTGAGCACCTCCGGCCCCGGGGGCGACTATGTCTCTGAAACCGTTTGGAACCAGGGCGGCGGCGTGGGCACCGGCGGCGGCATCAGCACCAATTACGCCATCCCTCCCTGGCAGCAGAATGTCAACATGTCCACCAATGGCGGCTCCACCAAGATGCGCAATGTCCCCGACGTCGCCTTCACTGCTGAGAACATCTTCACAATCGCAGACAACGGCCAGGGAGAGCCCGTCGGCGGCACCAGCGCCGCCGCGCCCCTCTGGGCTGCCTTCACTTCGCTCATCAATCAGCAGGCCTTCGAAAACGGCGAGGCCCCCGTCGGTTTTCTCAACCCCGCCATCTACGCCATTGCCCAAAGCCAATACTATCCCACCACCTTTCACGATATCACCACCGGTAATAACACCAACGCTGTCAACACCAACCTCTTCTATGCCTTTCCCGGCTACGACCTCTGCACCGGCTGGGGAACCCCCAACGGCACCAACATCGTCAATCTCCTGGCCCCGCCCATCGGCGAGGTGCCCCTCCTGGGCTACGTCACCAATTACATCTACGGCGGCAACGGCAGCGGCTCCATTGACCCCGACGCGTGCAATAACCTCAATGTCGTTCTCACCAACTTCGGCGGCGTTACCGCTACCGGCGTCCGGGTTACCCTCTCTTCTCCAACGCCCGGCATCCTCATCGTCCAGCCGACCTCCCTCTATGGCACCATCCTCACCAACTCCGCCGCCACAAACCTCGTGCCCTTCGAAATCAGCACCGCCCCCACTTTCCCCTGTGGCGCTCCCGTCCAGTTCATGATCACCGTCAGCTCCGACCAGTCCGTCAGGCAGATCTCCCCGCGCTTCCGGCTCTCCACCGGCATCCCCGCCGCTCCTTTGCGCTATGATAATTCCTCCGACTTTCCCATCCCTGACCTCGGCCAGGCCGATTCCCCGATCGTTGTCTCCGGCTTCCCCTCCGCTGTCGTCAAGGCCACCGTCAGCCTCTTTGTCACCGATAATTACGATTCCGACCTGGTCCTCGAACTCATCGCCCCGGACGGCGCCAAGACCACCCTCTCCGCTAACAACGGCGGTTCTGGCCAGAATTATGGCCTCGCCTGCTCCTCCGATGACGCCCGCACGACCTTCGACGACGACGCCTCTCTGCCCATCGCCGCTGCTGTTGCCCCCTTCGTCGGCACCTTCAGCCCCGACAAGCCGCTCTCCGTCTTCATCGGCAAATCCGGAACCAATGTCAACGGCGCCTGGAAACTGCGCGCCATCGATCAATACCCCGAGAACATCGGCGCCATCAACTGCTGGTCTCTGTTCCTGACCCCTGCCGTTTGCCTTCCTGGCGGCGGCGAATGTCAGGGCGCCGATGTGGCCGTCTCCCTGTCCGCCGTCCCCAACCCGGTCATCATTGGCGACATCCTCACCTATTCCATCTCCGTCACCAATGGCGGTCCCAGCTCCACCAAGAGCACCGTCGTCACTCAATTGATCCCCTTCAATCTCCTCCAGTTCGTCACCGCCTCCCCCTCCCAAGGCTCCTGGAGCTTCTCAAGCGGCATCGTCACATTCGACCTTGGCCCCATGCCCGCACTCTCCGCCGCCACCGCCACAGTCACCTGTCTGGCTATCAACTCCGGCCAGTCCAATTCTACCGCTACAGTCACCTCCGACCAGCCTAACTTCAACCCGGTTAACAGTACCGCCACCGTCCTCACCCAAGTCCTCCCCCCCACTGCCGACCTGGCCGTCAGCATCTCTGCCGTCCCCAGTGCTCCTTTGGTCGGCGGCGCCCTCACCTACACCGTCACCGCCGTCAATAACGGGCCCAGTCCCGCCTCCGGTGTCATCCTCACAGACGTCTTGTCGGACAATGCTGCTTTGCTCTCCGCCACCGTCTCCCAGGGCTCTGCCGCCATCAGCGGCAACACCGTCGTTTGCGGCTTCGGCTCTCTCGTCTCCTCTGCCTCCGCTACCGCCACCTTCAATGTCACCACCCTCGCCTCAGGCTCCGTTACAGACTCAGCCTCCGTCTTTGGCAACCAATTCGACCCCAACCCCGCCAACAATACCAATGTTCTTGTGACCCCGGTCGGCGCCGCAGCCGCCCTCTCCGTCTCTGTCAGCCCCTCTCAAAACCCGGTCGTCCTCTTCAGCAACCTCACCTACTTCATCACCGTTTCCAACGCCGGCCCCAGCACCGCTACAAGCGTCGTGCTCACCCATGCCTTGGACCGCTCTCTTTCGTTCGTCTCCATGAAAACCTCTCAAGGCTCGATCTCCCAATCCGGAAACACTGTCACCGCAAGCCTTGGCACCATCGCCGCCAATGCCAGCGCCCTGGTCACCGTCCAAGTCGTTCCTACCATCCAGGGCCCCGTCCAAACCTCCTCCTCTGTCATCGGCGCCCAACCCAACCCTTTCCCCTCCAACAGCTCCGTGACGACCCTCGTCCAGGTCTCCCCGCCTTTCATCAGCATCGTCCCCGCAGGCGCTACCTTGGTCAGCCAGACTCCCGACGGCGCCATCGACAACGGTGAAACGGTCACCGTCAGCCTCCGCCTCCGAAATGCCGGCAATGTCAGCAACACCAACCTCGTGGCCACCCTCCTCGCCACCAACGGCGTCACACCCCTGCCCCCAAATAGTCCCCAGGACTACGGCATCCTCCCCCCGGGCAGCTCTTTCGCCGCTCAACAATTCTCCTTCACTGCCGGCGGCCCCCCGGGCTCCACGATCAGCGCCGTGCTCCAGCTCCAAGACGGACCGAACCTCCTGACCAATACTGTCTCTTACAACTTCACCCTTCCGTCCCTCCTCACCTTTTCCAACACCAACCCCATCGTCATCCTCAGTGACACCGCCGCCGCCCCTTACGCCCCTTACCCCTCCACCATCCAGGTCTCCGGTCTCACCGGCATCCTCAGCAGGGTCACCGCCACCCTCTCCGGCTTCACTCATAACTACCCCAGGGACGTCGATGTCCTCCTCGTCGCTCCTACCGGCGCCAATACCCTCCTCATGTCTCACGCCGCCGACCAGCCCGCCGATAACCTGGTCCTGACCTTCGAGGACGACAACTCCCTGCCCGCCATGCCTCGCTTCGGCTCGCTCTCCTCCACAGCCTACCGCCCCACCGCCTATGCCCCCGCCCCCATCTTCTCCAACCCCGCTCCGGCAGGACCTTACATCGCTGTCCTCTCCGCCCTCAACGGCATCAACCCCAACGGCCTCTGGTCCCTTTTCGTCCAGGATGATTACGCCGGCGATTCCGGCGCCATTTCCAACGGTTGGAGCCTCGCCCTTACCGCCGTCACCCCCGTCAACCCGGTCGCCGACCTTGCCCTGCTGGCCGTTTCTCCTCCCTCCCCGGCCCTGGTCTCGGACAATTTGAGCTTCTCCTTCATCGTGACCAACGGCGGCCCAAGCTCCGCCTCCAACCTCACCTTCAGCAACCCCGTCCCGGCCAATGTCCTCTTTGTCTCCGCCTATTCCTCCCAGGGCACTATTGGCCTGAGCGGCAATGCCGTCATCGGCAACCTCGGCTCCATCAATGCGGGCTCCACCGCCACTGTTGCTGTGGTCTTTGCCCCAACCCCCGCCGCCAAAGGCGTCCTGACCAATACCGCCACCGTCAGCGCCACTGAAATCGACCTCAACCCCGCCAATAACACTGTCTCCTCCAGCATTCTCCTGACGCTCCCCTTCGCTCAACTCACCGTCTCCCAGACGTTCACCCCGAACCCCGTCGTGGTCGGCTACCCCCTCACCAACACCATCGCCGTTACCAACCTCGGCCCCGGCGTGGCCATCGATGTCGTTGTCACCGACCTGTTGCCCACCAACACAGCCTTCGTCTCCGCCGCCGCCACCGCCGGTTCCTGCACTAATAATGGCGGCCTGCTGACCTGCGCCTTGGGCAGCCTCGGCCCCGATGCCGGCGCTTCCATCGCCCTGGTCCTCATCCCGCACGTTGCCTCCCCCGTCACCTTTGCCCCGGTTGCCTACACCGCCTCTGCTCAGACCAATCTCTCCACCGACAGCGTAACCAACTCCCTCACTGTGAATGGCCCCGCTCCCGCCCTCTTGCCAGCCGGCGCCGTTTTGCTCTCCGGAAACGGCCCCGCCAATGGAGGCCTTAACCCCGGCGAAACCGTCACCGTTTCTCTCTACGTGACCAACGCCGGCACCGCCGATACCTCGAGCAACCTCACCGCAACCTTGCTCGATTCCGGCGGTGTCACTCCCGCCGCCAACGCCCAAGCAGTCTATGGCGTCGTCCGCCACGGCGGCCCCGCTGTTGCCCAACCCTTCACCTTTACAGCCTCCAACATCGAACTGCCTCCCTCCTCCCAGCAGGGCGCCTCCATCACCGCCACCCTCCTTCTCCAGGATGTGCAAACCCTTGGCAATAATCTCCAGGCCACCAATCTCTACACAAACTCCTTCCTCTTCGTCCTGCCCCTGCGAGAAACCTTCGCAAGCCAACAATCCGTTAGAATCCCCGGATACGGCCAAGGCGCCCCTTACCCATCCACTCTCGTCATTTCCGGCGTCACCGGCCTTGTCAGCGAGGCCACCGTCAATTTCGTTGGCCTCTCCCACAACTTCCCAAGCGACATGGACGCTCTCCTTGTCAGCCCTGCCGGCACGCCCGTCCTCCTTATGGCCCATGCCGGCACCAATTACTCGATCAGCGACGTGACCCTCTTCTTTGATGACACCGGTGCGCCCTTGCCCGCCTCGGCCCAAATCTACTCCGGGACCTATCGGCCTACCGCCTACAGCCCCCGTACCCTGCCCTCTCCCGCGCCCCCGGGCCCTTATCCCACCATCCTCGCCAATCTCGATGGCTGGAACCCCAACGGCACATGGTCGTTGTACATGGTCGATGACGAACCGGGCGACTCCGGCACGCTCGACGGTTGGGGCCTCACGCTGACCATTGTCAATCCCCTCAATGCCCTCTCCGCCGATGTCGGCGTTTCTGTCTCCGCCCCCGGCGTTGTCCTCTCGGGCAGCAGCGTGACTTATTCCATCAGCATCTCCAACAGCGGCCCTTCTACCGCCACCGGTGTTACCGTGACCGATCCCCTTCCTGATGGCGTCCACTTTGAATCTGCCCTTTCCTCCCAGGGCAGCTACTCCCTTGGCGATGGCGTCGTCACCTTCAACCTTGGCGCCCTGAGCGCCGGCGCTTCCGCCAGCGCCTCCCTCTCCCTTTTGCCGTCGCAGTACGGCTTGCTGACCAACACCATAACTGTCGCCAGCCAGGAAACCGATCTCAACCCGGCCAATAACTCCGCCCAATCCGTTACTGACGTCCTTGGCCTGAGCATACGCCAGACCGCCAATGGCCAGTACCAATTGACGGTTGCAGGCGCGCCCGGCCAAACCTACGTTATTCAGTCTTCCCCCGACCTGTCATCCTGGACGCCCGTCTCGACCAACACTGCCGAAGCAGGCGGCCCCATTGTCTTCCCCATCACTCCCCAAAGCGCCAGCCGCGCCTTCTATCGCGTCCTCCAGCCAGCCCCTTGATTCTCATTCCCGGCGATTTCGCTTGCGTCATGGGCTGTCGGCCAGTAGTTTTCAGCGCCTTATTGGTGCGCACCCATAGCTCAATTGGATAGAGCATCTGACTACGGATCAGAAGGTTGCAGGTTCAACTCCTGCTGGGTGCGCCAGCATCTAACGGCGGGAAATGGGGAACGCTCCTTTAACCCACACCAAGGCTCGACTACTCTGGTTCCTCTATCCTTGGGCGGCGGAGGGCAACCGGCCCATCGCCAGCAGTATCCCATGGAGCAGGGCGTGCGGGTTGGGCGGGCAGCCGGGAATGAAAACGTCCACTGGAATTACAGCGTCTACGGACCCGCGCGTGGCGTAGTTGACGCCGAATATGCCGCCGCTGCAACCGCACGCACCCACAGCTACGACCAGGCGCGGTGCCGGCATCGCATCGTAGGTTTTCTTCAGCGCTTGTTCCATGTTGCGCGTGACAGGGCCAGTCACGAGCAGCATGTCGGCATGCCGTGGGGAGGCGACGAAGTGAATGCCGAAGCGTTCGATGTCATAGACCGGACTGTTCAAGCCGACGATTTCGATTTCGCAGCCGTTGCACGAACCGGCGTCCACTTCGCGGATGTGCAGCGAGCGACCGAAGATTCTGTCCACGCGCTCTTTGATTTGCAGGCCGATGGTGTCGAGCGATTCGCGTTGGGCGGGCGTCAGTCGAGGGTGCCCCGTCTTGGGGCTGGTGGGGGGCGAGACCATGCGGTCGTGGGTGCCGTCAGACTTAAGGCCGTAGCTGGCGCTCGTTACCAAATCGTCGCGGCTTCGCGCGGCGCATTCGCAGACGTTCGTCATGCGAATTGTCTTATCTACGTCGGCGCAGAGCCCACAAAAGATACATTTGGCCAGGTCAAGTCGAGCTAACCTCTGGCCGTTCAGGTCTTCATGCCAAATCGCACCCGTCGGGCAGATGGCGGCGGCGGGCCGGGCATCCTTCCAATTGGCCCAGTCAATCTCCGGTCGGCCGCGGGCATGGGAGGACATGTGGGGCGGAGCCGCAGGATAGCTCGTCGTGACGACGCCGGTGGAGAGGCTTTTGCCAAGGATGCCAAACATAGGTCAGCGGTCGGTTCCGGAATAGGACAGGTTGAAACTCTTGTTCACCACTGGGAAGTCGGGGACGATGTTGCCCAGAATCGCCTCGCTCAGCGCTGGCCAGTTCTGAAGCGACGGGTCCTTGACCTTGCACCGGGCCAAGCGGTTGCCTGGTGCGGTGCGAATCCAGTGGAAGATTTCGCCGCGCCAACCTTCCACGTAGCCGAGGGCCACGCGGTCGGCGGGCAACTCGCCCACTTCTGCGCGCACCGGGCCCACCGGCAACTTCGCGGTGAACTGTTCGATGAGCGAGAGGGACTCGCGCACTTCGTCCACTCGAACGCGCAGGCGGTGCCTAACGTCGCCGACCTGAAAGACGGGGACTTTGACGTTTACCTCGTCGTAGGCGGCGTGAGGAAAGTCGCGGCGCAGGTCATGGTCGAACCCGGAGGCGCGACCAGCAATGCCGACGACACCGAGATCGCGCGCTACTGCCGGCTTAAGTATGCCCGCGTGCTCCAAGCGGTCGAGGGTGGACGAGGAATCTTCGACGAGGCGCACGAGCGAGTCGAATTCGGGTTTCAACCCGGTCACTAATTCCCTGAGGGCCTGGAGTTGTTCGGCGTGCCAATCGTAGCGCACGCCACCCAGGCAGGCCATGCCGCGCAGGAGGCGGTTGCCGGTCAGGTGTTCATTGACGCGCAAAATTTGCTCCCTGAGCCGCATAGCGTGCATGTTCGCCGTAACGAAAGCGACGTCCGTGCAAATCGCGCCTATGTCCGCAATATGGTTGTAGAGACGTTCCAATTCAAGACACACCGAGCGTAACACCCTCGCTCTCGCGGGCGCCTGCACATCCGCCGCCCGTTCGACCGCGTGGCAGAAGGATGTGGCGTGCGCGAAGCTTGAATCGCCGGAGATGCTCTCCGCGAGCCGCACCCCGTGCGTCATGGGAATATTTTCGAACAACTTTTCAGTGCCCTTGTGGGTGTAGAAAAGGCGGACTTGCAGGTAGAGCACCGGCTCACCGGCGACGCTGAAGAGGAAATGGCCTGGCTCGATGATGCCCGCATGCACCGGACCCACGGGCACTTGAAACACGCCTTCGCCCTCCACTTCGCGAAACTTATGGCGCTTGCCCTGAAACGGTGGAAGCACAGTCTTCAAATTGAAATCCTTTCGCAGAGGATACACCTCCGGCCAGTCGTCGTGCAGGGCACAGCGGCGCGGGTTCGGATGGCCGATGAGTTTCAGCCCGAACAGGTCTTGAATCTCCCGCTCCTGCCAATTGACCGCGGGAATGGCATTGGTAAGCGAGGTGAACTCCGGCGCTTCCGGCGGCACTGGCACGCGCAGGATGAGAAAGCCGTGCGCCGCGTCGAGTGCCAGCACGTAGTAGAGATGGAACGCGCCTTCGCCCGCGCGCACGTCGTCGGCAAACACCGTCACCAAGCGAGCCTTCCAGTTTCGATAAAGGTGCGCGCAGAAGCCCGAGACCAAGTCCATCCCCCCTTGGAGATAGACCTCATTGAGCTGCGGTGCATGTAAGAAGCCGATCCGACCTTTGAAGCGGCTGGTGACCTCTTCGACCACGGGCCGGAGGTCGTTGGAAACGTGCGACAGGTTCATGGCTGGCCTCCGAACCGTCGCCCGCGGCGGACACATTTTACAGCCCGCCAGGCAATCGTCCCCGCTGCCGCGGCGGCTCCGGCTGGGACCGCCGCGCGCCGAAACGGCAACCCACCATGAGCAAACTTATATTGAAAACGCGCTCGTCCGTTCACGGTATCCCTCGAATGATGCTCGCGGCTTGCGTGATCAATTGGAGCAACGGCTTGGGCAGCCAGATGCTGAACACCGCCAGCACTGCAATCAACAGTGCCATCGCCGCCACGCAGCTAATGGGTGTTGATGGTCCGCCCGGTTGCCTTTCCGCCGTTCCCAATAGCAGGTGAGCGACGTGGCTGAGTAAGCCGGAAAAGACCGTGAGCAGAGCCGCCACGAACAGGCCACAGGCCAGAGGGTGGCCCGCTTGCATCCCTCCCGCCACGATGCTAAACTCAGTCAAGAAAATGCCGAACGGCGGAAGACCCGCAATGGCAATGACTGCCAGGGCGAGCAAAGTGGAAGAAGCCGGCATCGTCTGCAGCAACCCTGCACCCAGCGAGGGCAGTTCCAAGCAATGGTACTTTTGATGGATGTTGCCGGCGGCAAAGAAAATCGTCGATTTCACCAGGGCGTGATACCCGATGTGCAGCACCGCGCCGAAAACGGCCAGCGGGGCGGCAAGACCAAAACCCACGCACATAATGCCGACGTGCTCGAGGCTGTGGTAGGCGAATAACCGCTTCACGTTGGTCTGAACCAAGATGAACGGCGCCGCCACGCACATGGAGAGTAAACCGAAACCCAGTAGGAGATGTTGGCTGAAGGGCGTCCCCAGGCAGGCCGTGGTGAGAATGTGGAACCGCAACAAAGCGTAGAGCGCGATTTTGAGCGACACCCCGGAGAGCATCGCGCTCGTGGGTGACGGCGCTTCGCTGTGCGCGTCCGGCAGCCAGGTGTGCATGGGCGCGAGACCGGCCTTGGTCCCGTAGCCGATGAACGCAAACACGAAGGCCAGTTTGATGAGGCCGTGGTCGAACTGCGGCGCCACGGTCATAAGGCGCGACCAGTTGAAGCTGGGCAGCTTATCTGAGGCGTGCGGGCCTACGGCCGCCGCGTAAACGAACACCGTGCCGAACAGCGCCAGCGCCAGGCCAAGGCTGCCGAGGATGATGTATTTCCAAGCGGCTTCGAGCGAAGTCCGGCGGTTGTAGAGCGCAACGAGCAGGACGGATGACAGCGCGGTGGCTTCCACGGCAAACCACATCACGCCGAGATTGTTGGCCAGCACGACGAGGAACATGCCGGCCGCGAACAGCGGCGTGAGCACATAGAATTCGCGGAAGCGCCGCTCGGTCACGGCCCCGCCGGCCAGGTCGCGGCGGAGGTAGCCTGCGGCGTAAATCGCGCTGGCCAACGACACGACCGAGGTCACCAAAACCATCCACGCGCTCAAGGCGTCCGCGTAGAGGAATTCACCCCACTCCGTGACCACGCCGCCCTCCAGCACCTGGTGAATCAGCGCAATCCCCAGAGCCAGCACAAGGCCGAACGCGAGCACGCTCAACCCGGCCATCACCCGTCGCGACGGCACGAGCAGGCACGCGAGGCCCGCGACGAGCGGGACGAGAAGGATGGGTGCGAGCAGTGACATATCATCCCTTCAACTGGTTGAGCTTGCTGGTGTCCATCGAATCGAAGCTTTCGCGAATGCGATAAACCAGGATACCCAGCACCATCACCGCGACCACCACGTCGAAGAAAATGCCAAGTTCGACCACCAGCGGCATTCCGTAAGTGGCCAGCGCGACGGCGGCGAGCATCACCCCGTTTTCGACCGTCAGCAGCGCCAGCACCTGCGTGATGGCTTTGCGGCGATTGAACATGAGGAAAAATCCGGTGAGCACGAGTGTCATGGCGATACCCAGCGTGTTGTTGCCGAGCCGTTCCAGAGCCGTGAAGGGGCGCGCGACGATGTAACCCAGCAGCGTCAGCCCGCCACACAACAGCATGGACGTGGGCGCGTTGAGCAGCGGCTCGATTTCCTGGGTGATCCCAATGCGGCGCACCTGCCGGTCCAGCAGCCACGGCAAAAAGATCACCTTCCCGAGGATCGTCAGCACGGCGACGATATAGACGTGTGTAGCGTTGTAGAAGTAGGCGACGGTGCCAGCAACAGCCGCCAGCAACGCCGACTGCAACGCGAAGAGCCGGATGTTGGTCAGCAACATCCGCTGCACGACCAGCAGGAGTTGAAACACCAACATGCCGGCGGCGCAAAACGTGATGAGTTGCGAACTGATTTCGGTGGAAGTGGCAGCATTCATGGCTATCCAAACAAGAACGTGGACAGCAGCGCCAGCGTGGCGAGCGCGAACGCGGCACTCAACAGGTCGGGCACGCGGAATAGGCGCAGCTTGGCGTTGGTCGTTTCCACCAGCACCACCCCCGCCGCCAGCGCCAGCAACTTCGCCCCGAAGGCCAGCGCGCTCAGACCCAGCGCCGCAGGCGACGCGTTCGTGGCGATGCCCAGCGGAAAAAAGACATTTGAGAGCAGCGTCATCAGCACGAGTTGCTTGATGGACGCGCCCCATTCCATCAGCGCTAGGTAACGGCCGGAGTATTCGAGCAGCATTGCTTCGTGGATCATCGTCAACTCCAGGTGCGTGGCCGGGTTGTCGATTGGAAGGCGGCCCGTCTCGGCCAGCAGCACGATGAACAAAGCGGCGAACGCCATCGCATGAGTTGGATTGAACAGTTTCCACGTCGGCCCTTGGCCCGCTTGCACCATCTGGCTGAGGTCGGTCGAACCCGCGGCGATGGCGACGGTGAAGATGGCCAGCATCATGGCCGGCTCGGCAATGGCCGCGATGGTCATCTCGCGGCTGCTGCCCATCCCGCCAAAGGCGCTGCCGGGGTCCAGCCCGGCCAGTGCGAGGAAGAAACGCCCCAGCGCGAGCAAGCCGACCACCGCCAGCACGCCGCCGAACAAGCTCAACGGCGCTTGTGCGGTCAACATTGGCGCCATCAGACCCGCGAGCAGCGCGGAGAGGAATACGACGTAGGGCGCGACCGAGAACACCCACGAGGCGTGCTCGGAAATCACCATGTCTTTGCGCAAGAATTTGAGGAGGTCCGAGTAAGGCTGCCAGATGCGCGGGCCGCGCCGATTTTGCAGCTTGGCTTTCCAGTTCTTGATGAGGCCGCTCAGCAGCGGCGCCAGCAGAAGCAGCAGAAGCGTTTGCAGCAGGATCGAAATGATAGTGTTCATAACGCAAATAGCAGCAACAGCAGCAGCGTGATGAAGATATAGATCAGGTAAGCCTGAAGGCTGCCGGCTTGCAGCGCGCGCAACCGGCGCGAGCCATACAGCACCAGCGACCGCAGCGGGCGGTAGATGCGGGTCTGGAACATTTCCTCGACGTGGCTTTCGAAGCGGAGGTTCGTGGTGAAGTAAGGCGAGAAGTCGTATTCGCGCTGCACCTCGCGTCGCGGACGGAAAAGAGCTTTGAAAATCATCCGCAGCGGTTTCGAGAAACCCGTGGCGGTGTATTCCATCTTTGGCGTCAGGCCGCGCTGGCCGCAATCCCAGGTCGGGCCGACGCGCGTCCTGGCCCGGCGCGCGAAAAGCGCCCACAACACCAGCGGCACGGGCAGGAGGCAGAGGAGCATGAGCGTGATGCCGAGGGTCGAAACGGTGCCGGCTGGCGCGGCCCCGCCCGCGAGCACCAGACCGCTGGCCAGGGAGAGTTGCTGGCTCAGTTGCTGACCAGTCAATTGCTGCGTTACCGGGTCGAACAATTTCAGGACGACCGTCGGGAACAACCCGAGGAAGACGCAGGCCGCTGTGAGAATCCCCTGACCGAGCAGCATGGGCAGCGGCGCTTCGTGCGCGTGCCGGGCGTGGTCGCTGCGCGGTTGCCCCAGAAAGGAGATGCCAAACGCCTTCACGAAGCACGCCGCCGCCAGCGCGCCCGTGAGCGCCAGCATGGCGCCGCTCAAGGGGAACATGAGCCGGATAAGGCTCGGCGTCGTGCCGAACCCTTGCAGCAGCGCCTGGTAGGTGAGCCATTCGCTGACGAACCCGTTGAGCGGCGGGAGCGCGGAAATGGCCGCCGCGCCGACGAAGAAGAACAAAGCCGTCCAGCGCATTCGCTTAGCCAGACCGCCCATCTCCTCCATGTTGCGCGTGTGCGTCGCGTGCAGTACCGCCCCCGCGCCGAGGAAGAGCAGCGCCTTGAACGAAGCGTGATTGATGGTGTGATACAGCCCGGCTATCAGCGCCAGCGTGGCCAGCGCGGGATGGCCGGAATGCACGAACATCAGCGCCGCGCCCAGGCCCATGAGAATGATGCCGATGTTTTCGATGCTGTGATAGGCCAGCAGACGCTTGAGGTCGTGTTCCATCAAGGCGTAAAGCACGCCCAGCACGGCCGAAACTGTACCGAGAGTCAGCACCGTCACGCCCCACCAGTACGGCGGCGTCCCGAGGAAATCGAAGCAAACGCGCGTCAAGCCGTAGATGCCGGCTTTGAGGAGCACGCCGGACATGAAGGCCGACACGTTGGTGGGCGCGACCGGATGTGCGGCCGGCAGCCAGATATGGACTGGCACCATGCCCGCCTTGATGCCGAAGCCGAACAGAAAGAGCAGGAACACCGGGTTCCGCTGGCCAACAGGCATTTTGTCCCCGAGCGCATGGAAGCTCTCGAAGCCATAGCTGCCGGACCCCTGGAACATGAGCAGAAATCCCAAGAGGAGACACCCGGTGCCGATGTGGGACATGATGAAGAACAGGACGCCAGCGTTGCGGGTTTCCTCCTGTTCATGCTCAAAGCTGACCAGGCAATAGGCGGAGAGGGTCATGATTTCCCAGGCGATGAGGAAGAAGAAGGCGTTGTCAGCCAGGAAGACCAGCGTCGTGGCCAGCAGCAGCAAGCAGAAGAACGCGGCGAGGACGCCCACATTCTTCCGCCCGTAATAGCCGCGCGCGTAACCCAGCGAGTAAATCGAGAGCGCCACCGCCAGCAGCGAAATCAGCATCCCGAAGAAGCAGCCCAGCGCGTCGGCGTGGATGCTGAATCGCACGTAGGGAATCAGAGCGGGAAATAGCTCGAAGGACCGGCTCGCCGTGGCCGCGCCCGTGGCCAGAGCGGAGGCGCAGGAGAGCACACCGCAACACCCGCCCACCGCGGCCAGGCCGAACCCGATGCCGTTGGCCAACCGTTCGGCGCGTTGAAATATCAACGCTCCCACCATCCCTGCTACATAAGCCCACAGGGCAAAACTCAACAACGTGGCCGAGAGTCCAGTCAATGAGATTGTCATAAAGGCAGCACCGCCTGCCCCGCCGGGCTGGCGCCCGAAACCTCCTCCCGGCGGCCCAACAGCCAGGCCAGGTACGCCCGCCTGCCCATCCACAGCCGCTCGGCAATCCACGCTAGCGGCATCGTCGTCCGCGAACGTAACCCGCGCGCCAGCGCCACCTTGCTCGCGTCCCCTTTGCGCTTTGCCCTCAAAACCTCCTCGGTCCAACCCAGCCGTTTGAGGCCCTCCACGACCAAGCGCTCCGCTTGCGCCTCGGACGCCTCCTGCACCGCCTCCCCAAAGTGACACGGCCCAGGCCGCGCGCTCACCTGCTCCAGCAACCGGTCATCTCCGAAGATCGGCTCCTGCCGGTCGCCCCGGTTCATAACGTGGTAGATCGCGCCGGGGTACTGGATGCGCAATTGTCGCCCCATAGGTTCACCATAGCCACCCGCCGGGTCAGCGGTCGACAAAACATTACATTCTCGTTGACCCCTTTGTGATCCCAACTCGTATTTCGTTTTCCAATTCATCGCTAGGGTCGGGGTGCGAACGGCTCTCAAGGGATGAACCCGCAGTCTTTGAGCCAAGCCACAAAGCTCTCCTTCCACAGGGTCGCGGATTCACCACGTCCGTCGCCCAGGTCGAAGCCATGGCCGCCTTTGGCAAAGAGGTGCAACTCGACTCGCCCGCCAGCCTTGAGCACCGTTTGGGAAAACTCGACACAGCGGCTGGCCGGCGTCAGCGTGTCGTCAATGGCGTTCATGATGAACAACGCCGGCAGGGGTTTTGTTTTCGCCACCATCTCGCCGAACTCCTCCCGGAGCCAAGGATAGAACAATCCCGCAAAATTGACGTTCCCGCTGACCGGGTTGGCGGCTGCGGCCGGTTCGGGGCGAAAGACCGTGTTGAAGGCCAGGTTGCCCCCGGCCGAGAACCCGCAGATGCCGATTTTATTGGGGTCCAGATTCAGTTCAGCCGCGTGGGAGCGCAGGACGCGGACGGCCTGGCGGGCGTCAGCAAACACTGCCGGAAGATAGACCTCCCAAGGGTACTTCCGCTCGTCGCCTTGCCCGCCATTGTCGGTCCGGTACTTGAGCACGAGCGAGGTGATGCCCCT
>Ga0181524_10000369_pt1 | contig 54375 bp, 47 predicted proteins | sample PEATcosm2014_Bin_34_FD_119761 | JGI IMG/M metagenome (GOLD analysis project Ga0181524, IMG submission 119761) | Peatland microbial communities from MTU Mesocosm Facility, Houghton, MI, USA - PEATcosm2014_Bin05_60_metaG | ecosystem: Environmental > Terrestrial > Soil > Wetlands > Peat | place... | reverse complement strand
TTCTGAAATGCTGTACGGCGCGGGAGGTTTGGAGGGCCGCGCAAGGCCCTCCAAGGGGTTACAGCGGAAAGACGCGACGGGAAGGAGCGTCTTGGAGCGCCATAGGGGCGAAGCCCCTGTGGAAGTGCGGCATTTCGCAAGTCCGTTCGGACTTGCGAAATGGCGCACTAAGCTACGCCCAAAAATCGTCCTCGGCCGGCGGCGTGCCTTCGAGCGACCGCCACGCGAAGCCGCCGCCGAGCAGGACCAGTTCGTCCTGGAGCAGCCGCGCGTGCCGCGATTCCTGCTCGACCAGCGTCTCGAAGAGTTTGCGCGCGGCGGCCTTCCGGCAGCGCGCGGCGCAGCGGCGATAGAAACTTTCCGAGTCCTTCTCCGCCTGGAGCGCCAGCCGGAGCGACGCCTCCGGCGTATCCTCATGAGGGAAGCCGGCCACCTCGGCGCGGGAAATCGGCGCGCGCCGCAGTTTCCCGGGGCGCGTCAGGCCCTGGATCGCCTTGCCGAGCAGCCGCGCGTGCTCGCGCTCCTCCTCGGCGAGATAGCGAAGCTTGGCGCTCGTCAGACGGCTCTTCGTCTGGTCGGCCATCCGCGTGTAGCGCCTCAGCGCGCCCTGCTCCATGCGCAGCGCGAAGGAAAGCACTTCATACGGGCCGGCGTCCGCGACCCAATCCCAAATGCTGCGTCCGCTCATGGTTTCGTCTCCTCATCTCGAATCTCGCCGGTATACACGATCCGCGCGGGGCCGGCGATCCACGCCGGGCCTTCTCCGCGCCATTCGCCGGTCATTCGGCCGCCCCGCATCACCACCTCCACTCGATCGGCCGTCAGGCTGAGCGTCCGGCCGATCGCGGTCGCCGCGGCCACGCCGCTTCCGCAGCTGAACGTCTCGCCGACGCCGCGTTCCCAGATTCGCATGTGGACCCGCTCGCGCCCTTCCGCGCGGCACCACAGCACGCTCGTCCGCTCCGGGAAAAGCGCGTGGCGCTCGATCAGCGGGCTGACTTCCCGAAAGACACGCTCCTCCACCTCCGCCTCGCCGAAGATCGCCGTATGCGCGGTGCCGGTGGAGACGCAGGAGATTGGGAACGTGCGGCCGGCGATCTCGAGCGGATGCCGCAGGACGGCCTTTCCGGGCAACAGGACCGGAATCGCCGCCGGCTCGAACCGCGGGACGAGCAGAGCGACGGCGACCTCGAAGGCGCCCCGGCCCAGCGGACGCACCCGAGCTTCGTGCCGGCCGCGCGGCGTCAGCAGCACCCGGCGGCTTGCCTCGTCCGTGCCGGGGCCGACAAGGTACGCGGCGGCGCACCGCAGCCCGTTCCCGCAGAAATCTTCCGTGCCGTCCGGGTTGAACATCCGCATCAGCGGCGGGCCGCGTCGGGCGCCTTCCAGCGTCAACAGCCCGTCTCCGCCCACGCCGCGGTGCCGATCGCACAAGCGGATGGCCAGCGAGGGCGCGTCCCTCACCCGCTCTCGGCGGGCATCCACAAGCACAAGGTCATTTCCGCCCGCCTCGACCTTGATGAAATGAAGCGGCATGGATGACTCGCTCTCTCAACAGCTTTCAAGATCTCGTAATCGTAATCCTAATCGTAGTCGCCGTCGCCGTCTTCCGTACAGCAGGACGAATACCGATTACGATTAGGATTACGATTACGAAGAACAGATAGCCCTGCGCGTCTCGCTTGTTATGAAACCAGTCTTAATAATCAACCAGTCGTTCAAGCCGGAACGTGGCGGTGCGGCGGACGCGCTGGAACCACCGGCCCGTCGGGTCGAGCGCCGGGAACCACCACGCCGACGGGCGCAGGTCCGCGTGCGGCAGCCCTTCCGAGGCGAGGAGCGCGTTGCGCGCGAGCTGGAGCCGCGCCTTTTCCGAGGCGCGCTCGACAGTGAGCAGCAGCCGCCGCGCCGAGGCGGCCCGGCGTCCGCGTTCGAGCCGGAGCAGCCGCAGCGCGATCTCGCCCCTTTTTTCGCGGAGCCGGCGGAGCTCCTTCTGTTTCGCCTCGAGCGAGAGGAGCAGCGCTCCGCCTTCGCGCTCGGCCTCGGCGTATTCCGCGCCGAGCCGCGCCCGTTCGCCCGCCGCCGCATGGGCCGGCAGGTCCGCCAGCTTCCGCTTCAGCGGCCGGATTCTCTCCCGGTTCACCGCGCCGCGCCGCGTCTCGAGCATCCTGATCTCCGCCACCGCGCTGTCCTCGTGCGCGCGCAGGTCCAGCGCCTTGTGCCGCAGCGCGTCGGCCTGGCGCTGAATCCTCAGCAGAAGCGCGTTGGCCTCCGCACACTTGCGGAGCCGCCGGAACCAGACATCGTGCTGGTCATGGCCGAGGTAACGCACCAGGTCGCAAGCGCTCGCCATGCCTTTGAGTTCGCGCAGCAGCCGCTGCTGTTCTTTGACGGCGCTCCGCCAGCGGCGGCTGAACTCCTTGCAGTCCAGCGCCGGCTTGCCGAACGCCTGCGCGAGGTGCTCCGGCAGTCGCAGCGCCGCCCCGCAGACCGAGACTGAATCCCACGTGCGCAGCCGCATGCGAAGGAGCGGGTTCAGGCGGACGCGGACGCCGCTTTCGCGCATCGCCGTCAGCATCTGCTGCGTGCGCGGGAGGTATGCTGAGCCGGTCTCGGCGAAGATCATCACGAACTCGGCCGAGAGCATCGCGGGCAGGACGAGGGCTTTCCCCAGGAGCGCGACCCCGTCGCCGAGCGCGTCTTCCAGGAGCGCCGCCAGCCTTCGCACGTCGCGCACCGGCTCCGCCAGCGGCCATTGAACCGGCCGGAGAAAATCCACCGCGACGAACGCGGGCCCGACGCGCAGCGTGCCGCGCCCCCGGCCGGGCGCATAGACGTCGAACGGCAGCGCGCCCTCGCCGGAGACGGACAATCGGGCCATCGAGGATTCGCCGGCGGCGGCATCGTAAGCGGCGCGGCACGCGGCGGACACCGCTTCGTCCAGGAAGTGGCCGGCGAACTGGAACCGCGGCAGGTCGGCCGTCCGGCGGTTGAACGCGAGCAGTTCACGCGCCCCGGCGACGCTGACGTTGGGCGGCAGCGCGCCGAGGAACCCTTCGTAGAAACCGCGAAGCATGCCCGCGAAGAGCTCGCCGACCGATCCCGAAGGGTTTATCCTGAGCGAAGTCGAAGGGCGCTCCGCGACGAATTGTTTCACCGCCTCCGCATTGCAGGCGATCGTCGCGCGGACGGATTTCCGGTCCTGCGGGCGGACCAGCACGGCCTGCGTCCGGCGCGAGGCCCATCCGAGGAGGTCCAGAAGCGCGGGCGCGACGTCGCGCGCGGGCGTATCGCAGACGACCGCCTCCGGGCCGTTGCCGACGATGCCGCGCCAGCCGTAAGCCTCGGTGAGCCGGTCCAGCATCGGCTGCCGGGCCGGGCCTTCCGGAAGGAGCCGGTCGAGGCGCACTCCCGCCTCGGCCAGCGCCTGGCGCGTGGGGCACGACTCGGCGCCGAAGAGCGCGGAGATCTCCCCCGCCGCGATCCACGCGTCGCGCGTCGTGCCGTCGTTTCGCGGAACGATTTGCCACGCCGACCGGGACAGCGGCGACCGCACGCGGGAGAAATAGTCGAGGTCATGAATGCCGACGATCATCGGCCGGGCGATGCCGGCGGCGACGATCGCCTTCATCGGCTCGTCCCAGAGCGGCGTCTGTCCCAGCGCCAGCAGCGGCGCGCCGGGCGCGACGCGGTCGAGCTCGCGCGAGATTTCGCGGAGCGACGCCGCCTCGTGCACTTTCCCTGGGTTCATTGCCCGCGCGCCCATGCGTCCAGCATGAGGGAAACGGCGGAGAAATGCAAGACGCCCGGACTTGAGAAATGCTGCACTTAGCCGTTGAATTTGCCGAGGAGCAGCGTGCCGTTGTGGCCGCCGAAGCCGAAGGAGTTGCTGATGGCTTTGACGACCTTGACCTGGCGCGGCTGGTTGGGGACGTAGTCGAGGTCGCAGTCCGGGTCGGGCGTTGTGTAGTTGATCGTGGGATGGATGACGTCGCGCTGCAGGCTTAGGACGGTGGCGACGAGTTCGACGCCGCCGGACGCCCCGAGGAGGTGGCCGATCATGGACTTCGTGGAGCTGATGGCGACCTTGCGAGCCGAATCGCCGAAGGCGATCTTGACGGCGGCGGTCTCCGCCTTGTCGCCGAGCGGCGTCGAGGTGCCGTGCGCATTGATGTACGTGATTTCATCCGGGTTGGACCGGCCGTCGCGCAAGGCGGCGGTCATCGCGCGGGCCGGGCCGCGGCCGCTGGGATCCGGCTCGACGATGTGCGTGCCGTCGCCGGACATGCCGAAGCCGAGGAACTCGGCGTAGATGCGCGCGCCGCGCTTGCGGGCATGCTCGAGTTCCTCGAGGACGACGATCCCGGAGCCTTCGCCCATCACGAATCCGTCGCGCTCCTTGTCGAACGGGCGAGAGGCCTTCTCCGGATCGTCGTTGCGCGTCGAGAGCGCCTTGGCGGAGCAGAAACCGGCCATGCCCAGCGGCGTGATGGCGGCCTCGCTCCCGCCGGTGAGGATCACCTCGGCGGCGCCGGACCGAAGGGTGGTGAAGGCGATCCCGATGGAGTGGCAACTGGAGGCGCAGGCGGTTGTTGCGCAGAGGTTCGGCCCGTGAAGGCCATAATAAATGGAGACGTGCCCGGCGCAGGCGTTGCCCATGAGCTTGGGCACCAGGAACGGGCTGACTCGCGTCGGGCCGCGCTCGAGAAGGCGCTTGTGCTGTTCCTCGATCTCGATCAGCCCGCCGATGCCGGTGCCGATCATCACCCCGCACCGCGCGCGGTCTTCCTTCTCGAAGTCCAGCCCGGAATCCTGCACCGCCTGCATCGCGGCCACGAGGCCCATCTGCGAGAAACGGTCAATCCGGTCCGTCGTCCGCTTGTCGAGCCAGCGCCGCGGATCGAACTGCGGAATCTCGCCGGCAATCTTGCAGCTGAAGTCGGCCGCGTCGAAGCCGACGATCTTCCGGACCCCGGACTTCCCTGCGAGCAGCGAGTTCCAGTAGCTCTCCACGTCCAGGCCGATGGAGCTGATGACGCCCAGCCCGGTGACGACGACCCTTCGTTCCCCGCCCAAGTGGCCTCTCCTTCCGCGAGAGCGTCAGGCGCTCTTCTGGCTCTTGTTGCCGGCGTGCTCCTGGACGTACTTGATGGCATCGCCGATGGTGACGATCTTCTGGGCCTCTTCTTCGGGGATGCTCACGTCGAACTCATCTTCGATATCCATCATCAGCTCGACGGTATCGAGGCTGTCGGCCCCGAGGTCGTTCACGAACGACTTCTCCGGAACGATCTCCTCTTTCGGCTTATCCATCTTCTCGGCGACGATCTCGATAATCCGCTCGGCAATCGCATTCTTGTCGGCCACAGTCTGCTCTCCTTTCTAACTTACATTCCCATGCCGCCGTCCACATGCAGCACGTGACCGGTGATATAACCGGCCTCCTCGGTCGCGAGGAAGAGCGCGGCGCCGGCGATATCCTTCGGCTCACTCAAGCGCCGCAGAGGGATCATGGACATGATCGCCTCCTTGGCCTTGTCCGGCAATTTATCGGTCATGGCGGTCTTGACGTAGCCGGGCGCGATGGCGTTGACGGTGATGTTGCGCGACGCCAGCTCGCGGGCCGCCGATTTGGTCAGCCCGATCAGCCCCGCCTTGCTCGCCGAATAGTTGCACTGGCCGGCGTTCCCGATGACGCCGACGACCGACGCGATGTTGATGATCCGTCCGCTCGGCTGCTTCAGCATATAACGAGCCGCCGCCCGAGTGCAAATGAAGGCCCCGCGCAAATTGATGCCGAGCACCTTGTCCCACTCCTCGTCGGTCATCCGCAGCAGCAGGTTGTCGCGGGTGATCCCGGCGTTGTTGACCAGGATGTCAATCGAGCCGAAGGCCGCCGCGATCTCCTTCATCAGCGCGGTGATCTGCTCGCTGTTGGTCACGTCGGCCACGTAGCCCTCGGCGCGCGCGCCGGTCGCCGAGATCGCCGCGGCCGTCGCCTTGACCTCCTCCATCACGTCCAGCAGCGCGCAACAGGCCCCCGCGTCGGCGAAGGTCTGCGCCATGACCTGCCCGATCCCGCGCGCCCCGCCGGTGATGACGGCCGTCTTGCCCTTCAACGGACTGCCTTCTCTAGCCACAACTGCCTCCCAATTCCGCAATCCCCAATCCGCATTCTGCAATATCCACTCAGACGTCCAATCCCGCCCTCAGCGCCTCAACGGTCGAGACGTTCGCGACCTTGCAGCCGGGGGCGATGCGTTTCATCAGGCCGGTGAGGACCTTTCCCGGCCCGACCTCCACGAACCGCGTGCAGCCGTCCTCGATCAGCCGCCGGACGGACTGGCTCCAGAGCACCGGGCTCTTCACCTGCCGCGCCAGCGCGATGCGGATCTCGGCCGGCTCGAGCACCGGCGCGGCGGTGACGTTCGCGATCACCGGGATCGCGCACGGCTTCATCGGCGCGCCGTTCAACTCCACCTGCAGCCGTTCCGCGGCCGGCTCCATCAGCGGCGAATGGAACGCGCCGCTCACCGCCAGCGGCAGCACGCGCTTCGCCTGGCGCTCACGGGCCAGCTCCGCCACCCGGGCGACCGCTTCGCGCGTGCCGGACACGACCACCTGGCCGGGGCTGTTGAAGTTCGCCGCGACGACCATTCCGACTTCGCGCGCCTGGGCGCACAGCGCCTCGACAATCTCGTCGTCGAGACCCAGCACGCTGGCCATCGCGCCCGGGTTCTGCGCGCACGCCTCCTCCATGAACCGGCCGCGCTGCTGCACGAGCCGCAGCGCGTCCGGGAAGGCCAGCGCGCCCGCCATCACCAGGGCGGAATACTCGCCGAGGCTGAGCCCGGCGACCTCGGAACACTCTTTGACCCGCTCGGGACACGTTTCCCGCAGCGCGGCCACGATCGCGGCGCTCACCGTCAGGATCGCCGGCTGGCAGATCGCGGTGCGATCCAGATCGGCCTGCGGCCCGTTGAAGCATACGGCCGCGACATCCCAGCCGAGGACTTGCCCGGCCTCCTCAAAGACGCGCGCGGCGGACGGAAACGCCTCCGCGAAGTCACCTCCCATGCCGACCGTCTGCGCGCCCTGTCCTGGAAAGAGAAACGCAAGTCGGGCCATAATGTCCCTAAGTCAGAAGTGCGAACGATGAGCGATGAAGGACTTCCTCACTCATCATTCATTCTTCTGAGTTCCCCGTCACCACCGGACCACCGCCGAACTCCAGGACAGGCCGCCGCCGAACGCCACGAGCACGACGACGTCCCCGCGCTGGATGCGGCCCTGCCTGGCTGCCTCGTCGAGCGCAATCGGCACCGACGCGGCGGAGGTATTGCCGTAGCGGTCTATGTTCGTGTAGATCTTGTCCATCCCGACCCCGAGGCGCTCTCCGGCGGCCCGCAGAATGCGGCTGTTGACCTGGTGCGGGACGATCAGCGAGACGTCCTCCATCGTCAGGCCGGAGCGCTTGAGCGCGCTCTCGACGAGCTCGGCCATCTTCACGACCGCGAAGCGGAACGTCTCGCGGCCGTTGATCTGCATGTAATGCAGACGCTTGCGGACGGTCTCCTCGGTGGCCGGGGCCGCAGAGCCGCCGGCCGGCAGCTTCATGAAATCGCCGCCGGAGCCGTCCACCCCGCAGTCGGAGGCCAGCACGCCGCGCCCGTCGGTGCTGGCCCGCAGCACGGCGGCGCCCGCGCCGTCGCCGAACAGGATGCAGGAACTGCGGTCGGTGTAATCGGTGATGCGCGTGAGCGTCTCGGCGCCGGCGACCAGGACGGTCTGGCTCGGATCGGCCTCGATCAGCCGCGCGCCGACGATCAGGCTGTACAGGAACCCGGCGCAGGCGGCGGAAAGATCGAAGCCGCCGGTGGCCTTCGCGCCGATCTTCTGCTGGATCATGCAGGCGGTCGAGGGAAAGAGGTAGTCGGGCGTGATCGTGGCCACGATCAGGAGCGAGACTTCCTCGGGGCGGACCTTCGCGTCGGCCAGGGCCCGGCGGCAGGCCTCGGCGCCCAGGTCGCTGGTCACCTGGCCCTCCGAGACGATGCGCCGCTCGCGGATGCCGGTGCGCGTGAAGATCCACTCGTCGGTCGTGTCCACCATCTTCTCCAGATCGAAGTTGGTGAGCACGCGCTCCGGCACATACGAGCCGGTCCCGATGATGGCCGCCCTGACGCGTGGCTCGCTCATTCTTTCTCCGTCGAGAGCATGCCCACGCTGTCGCGCAGCGCGGCGGTGATCGAGCCGCTGACATTCCCCCGGACATACGCGATCCCCTTGAGGACCGCGTTGCAGACGGCGCGCGCGTTCGAGCGGCCGTGGCAGATGATGATGCCGCCGTCCACCCCCAGGAGCAACCCGCCGCCGTAGTCCGCGAAGTCCACCCGGCGCTCCAGGTTGAGCAGCACCGGCCGCATGAGGTTGAAGCTCAGCCGCCCCCACACGTCGCGGAAGATCGCCGTGCGGAGGATGTCGGCCAGCATCTCGCCGTAACCCTCGATCGCCTTGACCAGCACGTTGCCGACGAAGCCGTCGCAGACGACCACGTCGTGCTGGCCGCGGAAAATATCCCGCCCTTCCGCGTTGCCGACGAAATTCAGCGGCGCCTGCGCCAGGAGCGCGGCGGCCTCGCGGACCACCGGCCCCCCTTTCGTCTCTTCCTCGCCCACGTTGAGCAGTCCGACGCGCGGCTTCTCGATCTGGAAGATCGCCGAGTGATAGACCGAGGCCATGATGCCGTACTGACACAGATGGATCGGCTTGCAGTTGAGGTTGGCCCCGATGTCCATGATCGTGCAGTGGCCGTTGGCGGACGGCGCGCTGATGGCGATGCCGACGCGGCGCACGCCGGTGATCGGCCGGAGGCAGAGCTGCGCGGCGGCCACCATGGCGCCGGTGTTGCCCGCGCTGATGGCGACGCCCGCCTCGCCGGTCGCGACCATTTTGACGGCGCGGACGATGGAGTTGTCCCGCTTCTTCTTGATCGCCTCGACCGGCTTCTCGTCCATCGCGATCACCTGCGAGGCGTGGACGATCAGGACGTTCGAGGGGATGGACTGGCCGGCGGCTTTGAACTGGGCTTCAATGGCGGCAGCGTCGCCCACGAGAGCGATCTCGTGATCCGGCCGCGCTTCGGCGGCTTGAATGGCCCCGAGCACGGTCTCCCGCGGCGCGAAGTCGCCGCCCATTGCATCGAGCGCGATCCGCATCGCTTACGATTTCTCCATCGAGATCACTTCGCGGCCCGCATAGTAACCGCAATTCGGGCAAACCGTATGCGGTTCCTTCACCGTGTCGCACCGCGGGCACAGGGTGGTGCCGCCCTTGCGCAGACTCTGATGCGTGCGGCGCTTGCGGCCGCGCGTCTTCGAGTGCCGTCTTTTCGGAAGCGCCATCTGACAACCTCTCCAAAAGGAACCGACGCCCGCCGTCAGCCTTCAGCCGTCCGCCGACCGCTTGCGTTCAACGTCCGTATGCGAGTTTTCCGTCTGAGGGCCCGGCGATTTCCCGGAAAAGGCCGCTCTCCCGCTCGGGCGCGGCTGCCGAACGACCTGTGTGGGCATGCGGATATAGCAGGCCCGTATGCTATGCGAAAACCGCCGCGCTGTCAAGCCGCTCTGCGGACGCGCAAGGAATTCCGGCCTTAGTGCGCCGCCGGGATCACCAGCTCCGTGCCGACTTTCAAGTCGTCGGGATCCGGCCCGATCTTCGCCTTGTTGGCCTGGTAGATTCGATCTATATTCGCCTTGCTGGCGGAGCCGTACGATTTCTGAGCGATGGAGCTCAACGTGTCGCCCGTTGCGACGACATATTTCCCGGCCGCCGCCGCGCCGGTCCCGCCCGCTGCGGGCGCAGGACCGCCCGAAGCCGTTGCCGCGGCCTCCGGAATCACCAGCTCCATGCCCTCCTTGAGCTTGTCCGGGTTCGGGCCGATCTTGTCCTTGTTGGCGTCGTAAATGAGCCTCCACTTCGTCGTGGTCTTGTAGAACTGCTCGGAAATGCTCGACAGCGTATCGTCGTGCTGGACCTTGTAGGTCTGCTTGGCCACGACAGGCGCAGGCGGAGGCGGAACGGCGGCGGCCGGCGGCAGGGTCACCGTACCCACCGGCTCGCCGACCGTCATCATCGGCGCAGCGCCGGTCGCGCCGGCCATCGGTCCGATCTCGCCGGGGACGCCCATCGGCGGCGAAACCGGCACCACAGGCCCCGGAAGCTCATTCTCGCTGGCCGCCGGCCCTGTTTCCATGACCGGCATATTCCTGTTGGTGTGCCGGAACCACCAGAACACGGCAATGAGCGCAATGAGCAGCACGCCGATCGCTATCCCGATCTTCACATCCCGCTGCATCGGAAATCCCTTTCCTAAATCAGCCCTGCCGGCGCCTTGGCCGCATTCAAGCGTTGCGGCCGACACGCGTTCTTATTTTCGATGCCCCCTTTGACTCCCTCGCGCGAAACGCCGGGTCTTCCCCGCGCGCCGTCGCGGCGAAACGGTTTCAGGCGCCACTGAATGTAACGATTCGCGCCAATTTCTTCAAGCTGGCCGTTGCCGATTCCCACCCGATCAGGATCGGGCTAGCGATGAAGATCGAGGAATACGTGCCCACCACCACCCCCACGGTCATGACGAAGGCGAACCCGTGAATGACCGGCCCGCCCATGATGTAAAGCACCACGACGACGAAAAGCACCGTCAGGCTCGTCAACACCGTTCGCGACAGCGTCTGATTCACGCTCGTATCCACCAGCGCCGCATCCACGCGCCGTCTCACCCCGCCCATGTTCTCCCGGATCCGGTCGAACACCACGATGGTGTCGTTGGCGGAGTACCCCATCAGCGTCAGGAACGCCGCGATCATCGTCAGGTTGACCTTGATGTCGCTGAACCCGAGGAAGTTCCCGATCGCCGTTCCGGAGAGCGCGTCCGCCACGCCCACCGCTCCCAGAGTGAAGCAGACGTCGTGCACCAGGGCAATGACCGTCGCGAGGCCGAACTTCGACTCGCCGAACCGGAACCAGAGATAGAAGATCATCGCCACCCAGCTCATGAGGATCGCCAGCACGGCCTTGTTCCGGGTCTCTCCCGCGACCGCCGAGCCGATGGTCTCGATGCTGCGGAACGGGTCGCTCAGCCTTTGCTTGACGGCCTCGACGATGGCCGTCTGCGCGGCGGCGACCTGCTGCGCGTTCCCGGTCAGCCGCAGATACACCTCCTTCGTCTGCGCCTTGCCGACGGCTATGGTATTGATGTTGCCCTGCACGACCATCGCGTCGCCGTATCCCGCGGTGACGAGCGTGGCGTGAATCTGCTGCTCTTGCACCGGCTGGTTCAGCGTCAGCTTGAAGAACTGGCCGCCCTGGGCCTGCTCGGCGGCCCACTCCGGCGGCTGCGCCGGGGCGACCTCGACGGTCACCGCCTGCTCCGCGCTCTCCGGCGTCAGTTCGGGCCTGAACTCAGTCACCAGGTCTTCCTTGATCTTCTCGATGGTCTTCTCCTCTGAAAGCGGCGCCATCGAGACGTAATAATCCTGCCCTTCCACGTTCAGCGGGACGATCGAGTGCACCGTATCCATCCCCGGCCGGGCGTCCAGGATGTCCTGCAGCGCCGTCTGCGGCTGCGGATCGTGGAGGGTGATGTGGAGTTCGCCGGTAGCCGGCTCGGTGAAGGACATCACCCGCAGGTGAGTCTCCTTCGACTGCGCGATCGTATCGAGGTCGCTGTCCTTTCCATAGATGGCCATGTCCCGGCCGACTTCGGAACCGGCGTCTTTGCCGAATCCGGTGACGCGCAGATCCTCCGGAAGGACCTCGCCGGGTCTTATCTTCAGGATGTCGCGGTAAATCGCCTGACGCACCGCCTCGGTGGAGCGAGTTCCCGCCAGGTGGATCGGCACGTACCTCCGGCCCCCGCCGGCGCCTTCGCCGTGCGTCGCGTCCTCGCTGGTCACCGGATCAATCGTCACCACGACGGTCTCCTGCCCGATCAACGATTCGAGCGCGTCGAGGACGGCGCCGATTGAGGTCTCCGGGTGGAGCTCGAGGGCGGAGGCCTTCAGCTTCACGGCGAATTCCGAAGGCAGCCGCTCCTTTTCCTTGTCCATCAGCGTGAGCCTGCGGATGTCGGATTCCGCATATCGCCGCTTCGAGAACAGGTCGCGAAGCGCCAGGGGGCTGACCGGCCGCGCCAGGTGGACGCTGAAATCCCACGACTTGGGATCGGGGTTCTTTTCCACCGTGCCGTAAAGCTGCTGCGTCTTCAGGAGATCAACGAAGTCCTCCCGCATCTTCACCTGCCGCTGCTCGTCGGTGAGCTGGCGGATTCGAATCGAGAACAGCTTCGCCTTCTCGGCCTGCAGGCCCGCCTCGGCCGTGGACCAGACGCTCTGCACGTCCGCGCCCATCGGGAAGAGCTTGGCGACCCGCTCGCGGAAATCGCTGATCGGCACGCTGCGCTTCAACTCCATCTCCGCCCGGAACCCGCCGGCGAGCTCCGTATCCCGCTCATTATTCCACCGCGCCAGGAAGACGCTCAGCCCGGCGATCCCGAAGAACACCGTGCCGGCGATGCAGATGTACCGGTACTTCGAAAACGGGATGTTCGGCCGGCCGAAAAGGTGCATCATGTGCAGCCGCGTGAGCCAGCCTTTCTCCACGACGACATCCAGGAGCCAGCGCGTGACCCAGAACGAGGTGAACAGGCTCAGGACCAGGCCCAGGATCAGCGTGATGGCGAACCCCCGCACCGGCCCGGTGCCGACGCCGAACAGGATCAGCGCGGTGATGATCGTGGTCAGGTGCGTATCGAGGATCACCAGGAAGGCGCGCTCGTACCCGGTGCGGATCGCCAGCCGCAGCGTCTTCCCGCGCTGGCCTTCCTCGCGGATGCGCTCGTTGATCAGCACGTTCGCGTCCACCGCCATGCCGAGCGTCAGGACCAGCCCGGCGATGCCCGGCAGCGTCAGCACCGACTGCATCCCGGCCATTCCCCCCAGGACCAGCAGCAGGTTCACCAGCACCGCGACGTCGGCGATGGCCCCGCCGACCAGGTAGTAAACCGCCATGAACGCCACCACCACCACCAGCCCGACCAGGCTCGCCCGGATTCCCGCGCGGATGCTGTCCTCGCCGAGCTGCGCCCCGACGGTGTTGTTCCATTCCAGTTCGATGTCCGCCGGAAGCTGGCCCGCCCGGAGCGTGGTGACCAGGTCGTCCACTTCCTGCTTGGTGAAGCTGCCCGTGATGACGCCGGACCCGGCGATGCGCGAGCGGATCTCGGGCGCCGAATAAAGGTCCTCGTCGAGGATAATCGCCAGCAGCCGCCCCGCATGCTGTTCCGTGCGCTGGTATTGGTCCGTCAGCCGCTCGAAGTCCTGCCGGCCCTTGCCGCGGAACGAGAAGGCGACATCCGGCATGCCGGTCTGCGGGTCCGTGGTCGCCCCCACCTCGCTGAGGTACTCGCCGGTGACGTAGGCCTTGTTCTCCACTAGGTACCATTCGCCGTTCCGGACGTCGGCGGGCATTTCCTTCACGTCCCGGAAGGTCGCCTTGTGCCAGCGCCTGATCTTGCCCTGCGCGTCGCGGTCAATCCGGTGCGTCACCGGGTCGCGCGCGGGCAGGAACGGCGTCGTGTTGGCCACGCGGTCGCCGAGCCGCGCCGCTTCCTGGTCCTCGGCGCGTTCGTCCACCAGGCAAAAGCGCAGTTGCCCCGCCTTGCGGATGAGCGCCTCGATCCGCGCCGACTCCTCCGCGCCCATGCCCGGAAGCTGGATGTAGAACCGGTCCTCCCCGCGCGGCCGGATGTCCAGCTCCATGCGCCCGTCCGGGTCCACGCGCCGCCGGATGACCTCGATCGTCCGCGCCACGATGTCCTTGCGGTCGGCCGCGCCCATCTCCGAAGTGCGGATCTTGTAGAGCAGCTCGCTCCCGCCCTTCAGATCCAGCCCGAGCGGGATGCGCGTCACCCAGTGCGTCAACGGCTTCCCGTCCGGCCCGGTCTCCGTGATGCGCTGCGGCCGGATCGCGATCGCGCCGACCACCGCCAGGATCAGCACCAGGGCGAGCTTGAAGTACAGCTTCGGCAGTATCTTGCCCATCATGATGGAAGTGGGACTCCTACTGCTTCTTCCCTTCGGCCGAACCAGAATCCCTCGTCAGGATCTCATGGATCGCGCCGCGCCGGAACTTGAGCGTGGTGCCGCGCTCGCGGTCCACGAGGAGGATGACGTACTCCTCCTTGGGGCTGACCGCCTCGACTTCGCCGAAGAGGCCGCCGATGGTGACGACCTGGTCGCCGCGCTCGATCTTGTTGAGCATCTCCTTGCGCTGCTGCTCTTTCTTCTTCTGCGGGCGAATCATCATGAAGTAAATGATCGCGAAGATGGCGATGATCCAAACAAAGAACATCGGCGAGAAGGGCGATCCGGCCGGTCCGCCGGCGCCGCCGCTCGGGGCGCTGCCGGTGCCGGCGGCCTCGGCAAGGATCGGCATGGTCAGGCTCAGCATGGCGCTCCCTTTCAACAGAAGTCAGAAGTGCGAAAGGTGAATGATGAAGCGCTTCATCATTCATCACTCATCGTTCGCACTTCCCCGAAATCGTTCCGGAACTCCCGGAAACGCCCTTCGAGGATCGCCCGGCGCATCTCGGCCATGAGGCGCATGTAATATCTGAGGTTGTGCAGGCTCAGGAGCGTCAGGCCAAGCATCTCGCCGGCCTGGAAGAGATGCCTCAGATACGCGCGCGAAAACCTCCGGCACGCCAAGCAATCGCAGGACGGGTCCAGCGGCCGCTCGTCCGCCTGGTGCGCCGTATGGCGCACTTTTACCCGACCACGGGTGGTAAATGCAAGCCCGTTTCGCCCGCAACGCGTCGGAAGCACGCAATCGAACAGGTCCACCCCCTGCGCCACGCACGCCACGATGTCCTCCGGCCGCCCCACCCCCATCAGGTAGCGCGGCTTCGCCGGAGGCAGCCGCTCGATCGTCCGGGCGGTCATTTCCAGCATCAGATCGAGCCCTTCGCCGACGCTCAGCCCGCCGATGGAATAGCCCGGCAAGTCGAGCGCGGCCAGCCGGTCGGCGCACTCGCGGCGCAGTTCCGGGTGCGTCGCCCCCTGCACGATCCCGAAGAGCGCCTGGTCCCCGCGCCGGTGCGCGACCTTGCACCGCCCCGCCCAGCCGATCGTCCGCTCCATCGCCGCCCGGGCCGGGGCCTTCTCGCACGGGAAGGGCGCGCATTCGTCGAGCGGCATGATCACGTCCGCCCCGATCTGGTTCTCCATCTCGATGCACCGCTCCGGCGTCAGAAAAATCTCCCGCCCGTCCAGGTGGCTCCTGAACAGCACGCCCCCCTCGGAAATCGTCCGCAGGTCGGCCATCGAGAAAATCTGGTACCCGCCGCTGTCGGTCAGGATCGGCTTCGACCAGCCCATGAACCGGTGGAGCCCGCCCATCTGGGCGACCCGTTCCGCGCCCGGCCGAAGGCCCAGGTGATACGCGTTCGCAAGGATCATCTCCGCGCCGGTCTCCTCCACCTGCCCCGGCGTCAGCGTCTTCACCGTCCCCTGCGTCGCGCAGGGCATGAAGAGCGGCGTCGGCGTCACCCCGTGCGGCGTCACGAACTCGCCCGCCCGCGCGCCGGTCTCCGGGTCTTGAGCCAGAATGCGGAACTCGAACATCATAAATGACCTCGTGCTCGTCCTCGAACTCGTCCCCGTCCTCGAACTCGTCTTCGTCCTCGAACTCGTCCTCGTCCTCGGCCGTTCGTGCCGGAAATTCGAGGACGAGGACGACGACGAGGACGATTCCCTGCGGTGGTGCTTTTCTAATAAAGCTTCCCGATCGCCGTATTGCGGTAGTAATGCATCAGGATTTCCCGGTAGAGTCGTCCCACCGAAGCCATGCCGCGGCAGCCGTACTGGCACATGCCGGCCCCGTGCCCGAAGCCTCGGCCGGTGAACCGGAACTCGCCGCCCTCGGCGCGGCACTGAAACTTTCCGCTCTCGATCTCCATCCGGCCGACGGCACGCCGGAAGTCCGCGATCGGGACGAGCGCCGACCCGCCCGGCCAGACCAGCTTCACCATCCGCCCGGTGCGCTCGTCCCCTTCCTCGGCGCTGACGGCCGTGATCGCGCCGACGCCGATCCCCGCCGCCTTCAACTTCGAGGCCAGCTCCGCGGCGGAAACGGTCGCATTCCATTCATAGTGGCTCGAATCGGTGCAGAACCCGCACGGCACCCCCGTCAGAAAATTATATTCCGGCTTGCCGAGCGCCTTGCCCGGGCTTTCCGTCTCGCCGCCGCAGGTCGAATGATAGAACGCCGGGAACAGTCCGCCGTCGTGCAGCAGCACCTCGCCGCGCGTGGCCTCAACCGCCTCCACGATGGACGGCTTGGCCTTCCCGGCCGCGTACACCTGGTCCTCCACCGTGCTGGTCAGGTCGTACTCGAAGGCGGCGCGCTGCAGGTGATAGAAGATCGCCAGCGTCCGCGCCGCGACCGCCTGCGCCTTGAGCGCCTCGGCCGGCCAGTCCGCCGGCATCTCCCCGCCGACGACGCTGGGCAGGTAGCGCTCGACGCCGACCAGGACGATGACCGTCACGCGGCCCGCCGAGCGCAGCAGGCGGATCGTGCCGGGATATCCGCGCCCGCCGACTCGAACCTCCCCGCCGGATTCGGCCTCGATCTCCAGCGACGAGCACTCATATACGGCATCGCCGAGCCGGATGCCGCCCGGGACGATGGCGGCTTTCGCCGCCGCAAGCCGGGCGTGGCGCTTCGCCTGCCCATCGGGAAACAGCACCACGCGGCACTGCCCCGCGCATGAAATCTGCGGCGCGGCCGGTTCGTCGGAAAGCCACACCCGCAATATCGGCGGCCGCTCGAACTTCGGCGGCACGATGATCGCCGGCAGCGCCGGCTGAACCGGCGGCGCCGGCTGGAGCGGCTGGAGCGGCTGCGGCGCAGGCAGCTCTTGCGCGGCCGGCGGCGCGGCCGGCGCAGGCGCCGCGCCCTCCGGCGGGTGCACGCAGCCGGACAGAATAAGAGTGCAAAGTGCAAACTGCAAAATGCAAAGTGTAAAGCTTGCCCGCCGGGGCGGGTGGAAAGTGGAAAGTGGAAGATGCTGAATAGGCGGCGCTTGCGAGTGATCGCGCGCGGAAGCGCGCCCCGTTCGGGCGCAGCCCGATCCTATGCTCATTTTGCACTTTGCACTTTGCACTTTTCACTCCGCACTCTTGGGCCCGCCGCCTCGATACAACTCCCGCCCCGTATCGCGGAATCGCTCGTATTCGCTGAAGCAGCAGCCGCAGTACGGCTGCAGGTAGAGCTGCCTGCGCCGCGCCGCCTCGTGCGAACGCTCGTGAAGCGGGCGGAAATCGCGGTACAGGAAGCTCGCCCCCGCCTTCTCCGCCGCGCGCTCGCCCGACTCGCGCAGAAGTTCATGGTCCTGGTGCGGGCTTCCCAGCAACGTCGTCGTAAACGCGTCGAAACCCATCTCCTTCGCGCGCTCGGCCGTCCGGCGCAATCGCAGAAAATGGCAATTGCGGCAGCGCTCGCGCCGGTCGGGCCGGTAGATCTCGCGCACGAACAGCTCCAGCCCGTACTCCTCAACGATCTCGACGGGCAGGTCGTCCTTCTCCAGGAACACGCGCAGCGCCTTCGTGCGCTTGCGGAATTCGAGGAGCGGGTGAATGTTCGGGTTGTAGAAAAAGCCCGCGACTTCCAAGCCCTCCGACCGCAGCACGTCGAGCGGCCCGATCAGGCACGGTGCGCAGCAGACGTGGATGAGGACCTTCATCTCAGCTCTTGAACAATCCCCCCTGGCTGTTGCCCGGCAGGCCCTTCCCGTACTCGCGGAACGCCTTTCCTGCGGGCACAAGGCGGCCGCTAGAGCGCGGCATTGGACGTCGCCCTTATGAACTCGCCCATCATGGACCCGCCGTCGTATTCCTCGGGCGTGAGGGTCACGATGTCGAACGGAAGTCGGAACCTTCTCATGGCGCGGATTTCCACTTCTTGGGTGAGGCGCGCGCGCTTGAAAGCATCCTTTCCTCGAAATGAAGGCGAAACGATCGCCACGTCCACGTCGCTTTCCTCGGTGGCACCCCCCCGAGCGCGGGAACCGAACAGAACAACCTTGGCTTCTGCCAATCCTGACTCGGCAACGCGCCGCTCCAGGTATCTCACGATTTCAGCATTTCCTTTTCCAGCCATCGAACGGTCTACCGAGCTTGTCTAAGTGCATGTCGCCTCAAGTACGATGACATTCATTTGCGAATCGTCCTCGTCCTCGGCGTTATCGTCCTCGTCCTCGAACAGAAACACCGAACGACCGAGGACGGGGACGACGACGAGGACGATCACGATGTCCGGGCGTGCGATTACGTCATCGAATTTATGGCCCAGAGCACTAAGAATCTAGTGCATCCACTCTTGCGGCGTGTTCGCCATGCACGACCTCATCAACTTCCAAACAGCCCGCCCCGGCCGGCGCCGGGAATGTCCTTTCCGTACTCGCGCATCGCCGCCTCGGTCGGAACCCGCCCGCGCGCGGTTTTTTCGATGTAGCCCAACTGGATCAGGTACGGCTCGTACACCTCTTCGATGGTGGACTCCTCCTCGCCGACGGTGACGGCGATGGTCTTGAGGCCGACCGGCAGCCCGCGCAGGCGCAGGATCGTCTGCAGGATGCGCCGGTCCATCTCCCCCAGGCCGCGCTCGTCCACGCCGAGCCGATCGAGTCCCTCGTGCGCGACCTTCTCCGTCACCACGCCGTCGGCCTTGACCTCGGCGATGTCGCGCAGCCGCCGCAGGAAGCGGTTGACCAGCCGAGGCGTGCCGCGCGAGCGTTTCGCGATCACCTCCGCGCCCGCCTCCTCGATCCGCATCCCCAGCGCCTTCGCCGAGTTCAGCGCGATCGTCCGCAGGTCCTCCCACGGATAGAAGTCCAGCCGTTCCAGCACCCCGAACCGGCTTCGGAACGGCGCGGACAGAAGCCCCTCGCGCGTCGTCGAGCCGGCCAGCGTGAACCGCTTCAGCGGAATCTGCATCGAGCGCGCCTTCGGCCCCTGGTCGAGCATGATGTCAATCCGGAAATCCTCCATCGCCGAGTAGAGATACTCCTCGACCACCGGGCTGATGCGGTGGATTTCGTCAATGAACAGCAGGTTGCCTTCCTCGAGCTTCGTCAGCAGCCCGGCGAGGTCGCCGGCCTTTTCGATCACCGGGCCGGAAGTGGGTATCATCTCCGTGCCCATCTCGTGCGCGAGGATCGAGGCCAGCGTGGTCTTGCCCAACCCCGGCGGGCCGCTGAAGAGGATGTGGTCGAGCGGTTCCTTCCGTTTCTTCGCCGCCTTGATGTAGATGCGCAGGTTCTCCTTGATGTGCTCCTGCCCGATGAAGTCCTTGAACCGCTTCGGCCGGAGCGTCTGGTCCAGCGCAAAGTCCTCCGCCCCGCCCGCCCCGGTCAGGATGTTCTCGCCCACGCGAATCTCCGATCGCGGCTTACTAAGTGCTCTGGGCCATTAATTCGATGACGTATTCGCACGCCTAGACATCGTAATCGTCCTCGTCGTCGTCCTCGTCCTCGGCAGTTCGGTGCTTCTGTTCGAGGACGAGGACGAGAACGCCGAGGACGAGGACGATTCGCGGATGAAAGTCATCGAACTTGAGGCGACACGCACTAAGCTTCGTCTTCCCGTTCGTCCATTTCAGTCCATGTCGTCCGCGCCGTCCATATTCCTATTTGGCTTGCAACCGTCCTCACACCTGCCGCAGCGCCTGCCGGACGACCTGTTCGAGGTTCGCGTCGCGGCCGAGTTTTTCCATCGCGCGCAGTACGGCCGTCTCCGAGGCCGAGCGGGTGTAGCCCAGGGCGAGCATCGCCGCCACGGCGTCGGCGGTCAGGTTCGACGCCGCCCCGCGCGTCGCGGGCTCTTCGAGCAACTCGCGCTCCATGTCGCGCCGCAGCTCGACGATCACGCGCTCGGCGGTCTTCCGCCCGATCCCTTTCACCCCGCAGAGCGTGCTGACCTCTTCGGCGGCCACCGCCCGCCGGAACTCGTCCACGGAAAGCCCGTTCAGGATCGCCATCGCGGTCCCCGGCCCGATGCCGGAGATGCCGATCAGGCGGACGAAGAGCCTGCGCTCTTTCTCCGAGGCGAAGCCGAACAGCTTGAGCGCGTCCTCGCGCACGTGCAGATAGGCCAGCAATTTCGCGCGGCCGTGCTCCGGGAGGGCGGCAAACGTGGAGATCGGAATGGAGAAGCGATACCCGACGCCGCCCGCCGCAATGACCGCCTGCGCGGGCGACTTGAACACCAGTTCGCCCTCAATATGGTCGTACATCAACCTGGGGCCGTTCTATGACAACCAAAGCGCCACGCAGGCATCGGCAATTGGGAGATTCGAACAAATGCGGTGCTCAATTCCCCAGTTACCCAATCTCCGAATTTCCTTTTTTCCTGCCGTTCTTCGTGTCTGGGTGCCTTGGTGGTAAAGTATCGCCTCTAGTCGCGCGTCTTCAGCGACAGACCGTAGCTCGCCAGCTTCTGCTTGACCTCGTTCAACGAGGTCTGGCCGAAATTCGGGCACGCGAGGAGGTCCTTGTCGGTCTTCTGGACCAAGTCGCCGATGGTCTCGATGCCGAGCGTCCGGGCGCACTTGAGGCTGCGGACCGAGAGGTCCATCTCGCCGATCGAGCGCGTGAGCGCGTCGGACAGTTCGGGGGAGGCGATCGCCGCGGGCCTCGCCGCCGCATCCGCCCGGCCCATGCCGAAACGCAGCCCCTTCGACTCCAGCAGGTCGCGCAGCTCCTTCAGCGAAGTCTCGCCGAAGTTTTTGGAATTGCCGATCTCCGTCTCGGTCATCCGCGCCAGGTCCCCCAGGGTGCGGATATTCATCTTCTCCAGGCAGGCGCGGCATCGGGCGGAGAGCTCGAACTCACTCAACGGCACTCGGAGCATCACGGCGGTGCGATGCTGTCGGCGCTCCACCGCCTCGTCGTAGAACATATTCAGGCTCGCCTCGGCGTCTGCGCGGTAGAGCCGCGCGCGCGGCTCCTCCGCGTTGCCGGCCGTCACGCGCGCGAAGGTCCGCGCGGCCCGTTCGTACTCGCCCCGGTCCTCGTACAGAACCCCGAGATTCATCAGCACGTTCGTGTGGAGCGGGCGGACCTGTGCGGCCTTCTCGTAATAATCGAGCGCCCGCTCGTCGTTGCCGCGCAGGTCGTTCCAGTAACCCAACCGGAACAGCGCGCCGACGTGCTGCGGATCGAGTTCCACGGCCCGCTCATATGCCTCCATCGCCGACTCGTAGTCGGCGCTCTCTTCGAAGCAGCGGCCCTTCTGGTAATGGAGTTCCGCCTGGCCGTCGTGGCTCTTCTGGAAGGCGCGGATTTTCGCCAGCGCCTCTTCGCGGTTGCCCGCGCGCCGCAGCGCTTCCGCCTCCGCCATGCCGCAGACGAACGCATCCTGCCCCGCCTGCGCCGCCCGGCGGAAACTCTTGATCGCCCCGGCGTACTCCTTCGTCTCCAGGCGGCACAGGCCGAGGAAATAGGCCCCTTCCGCGTCATCGCCCGCCGGCTCGAGCGCAGCCGCAGCCTCCGCGTATTTCCGCTGAATCCAGAGCCCGACGCCGGCGATCAGGGCCGACCGTACGCGCACTTCCGCCTCGCGCGAACTCTTGTAGCGCTGCTGCGCCTCGCCGACGAGTTTCTCCAGGATCGCCATCTCCCCCGAAATGCTGTACGCCAGCTCGCGCGCGTGCAGAAAATCGAGCCGACCCGCCTTCGGGTCTTCCAGGATTTCGCTGATCGCGGCCTTCTTCCCCTCCGCCATGCGGTATATCCCTTTCAATCTGACATCGCGCCGCCGGTCTTCCGCCGCCTGTGAATCCCGGCCGGAATGCGTTCTTTCTGAAGGTTGCAGCCCGCCGAACGTATCCGGCATTTATAGCAGAATCAATTCCCGAACGCAAGGCGCACGTTCAGAGACGGAAAAGCTTGCCGCCGTGGCGGAAGGCCTACCGGCGCGTGAGACGGCCGGTCCGGAACGGCAGCGCTGTCGCCGCGCAGCCGAGAAACGGGGCGGCGAACCCGATTGCGCCGATAAACGACACTTTAAAGAGAAATGCGACTATATCTCAAGGCCCGCCTTAAGACGCTTTTACTATCCGGGGCATTTCCACTTTTTTAACGCAGTGAGGACATTTGATCTCTTGGGCATAGTAAAGTTCTGCAAGCTGCCGCTCGTCTGTCTGAATCTTGCGGCCGCACTTCGGACAATCCAGCAGAGGCAGCTCAGGAAGCGGTAACTCCACATGCTTTTGATTAGTAAACCGGCTTGATTGAATAGCCCAAAGGATGAAGCCTATAGCTCTTTTATAATGGGCCTTCCCGATTTCCGCGGCTACCTCGCTCGTCAAGAGGGCCATAAGCACTTCACAGATGTCCAGCGCGTAGAACAAAAGATAAGGCAAGGTATTGTAGATGTGTTCCCATTGCGCATGGCGTTCAGCTTCCCCCGAGAACACGAAGTTGAAGTTCTGTTGTTCGGTCGTCAGACCCGGCTTGGTCGTTACCAGGTGCATCGCTCTATTACACATGGCATCATACCCGAAGTGAGCATTCTTGTTGAAGCGCATGTCGTAAAGAAAGGACGCGGTATACGTCTTCCTGTGTACTGTCCGGTCAATCGCCTTCTGAATAACAGCTGTCATCTTCTCAGGACTACAGCCAATTGCGTTGAAGGACAGCTCCTTAGATGGCTTGTAATAAAACGTATTAAGTAGCCCCTCTGGGTCAGCAAGCATCCACTCCAAGTAATGTAAGTTCTCACGCAGGGGCTTCCTTAGAAGCGCGTAAGCAACCGTCAGCTTAGCTTTGCGTGAGCAACTAAGGGCTTCAAAAACAAAGTGGCAGAAGTCTGAAAGGAGTGCTGGGAACATAGTCTTGAGCACCACCTCGCCAAGCTCTTGGCTGTAGCCCTTTTCCTCAAGCCAATCCAGTATGAACAAATCAGGATTCTCTCGAAGCTCTTTGGCCTGCTCTGGCGACGCAAAATTGATCTTGGTGAGGAAGAGCCTGCGCCGCTCTCCTTCAACGATGAAATGGACCATGCAATCGTGGAGATAAAGGCTGAATTCATGCGAGAATGAGAATTCACTGGGCAGAAGATTACGTGGCCGCAATGCCTCGGACATTTGAGTACTCGTTTCAGGCCATTTTTTCGGCGAAGCTGCCGTCGAGAATTTCGCTCACAGTAAGTGGGATGATGTGCCGATGGTCCGAAAGGATGAAGCGTCTGGCCTCATCGAGCGCGTCCTGGGTGAAGCCGAACGCGACGAAGTAGCCGGTCTTTCGCTTGTCGCGCGTCATGACGGCTTCAAAGCTCATGATTTCGGGACGCCCGGCCTTGTCCTCCTGCTTGACCTGGACGGGATACCAGTCGTCCATGAAGCCAAGCGCGGTAGGATCGGAAGTCGGCGGCGAGTCCGCGAAGAAGAAGCGGCCGTCAATGCCTCTGTCCGCGCCCTTCGGACCGGGAACCGCGTGGAGCTGTCTGTTGACCCAGTTCTGAAACTCATTGGGCGGAATTTTTCGGAGCCTTTGTTCGGTCCAGGGAAGATCGCGGATTGCGAAGCCGCTTCCGGCGGCGCGGAGCGCTTCGCCCTGGTCGAGTTTGCAGACATCGCGGAGCCGCTTGGCCATAACATTGCAGGCAGTCGGCGACATATCAATTCCGATCCACGGACGACCAAGCGTCTCGGCTGCCACGAGTGCGGTGCCGCAGCCGCAGAAGGCGTCGAGAACGACGTCGTTCGGATTGCTGCTAAGTTTGATGATGCGTTCAAGCAGCTTAACCGGCTTCTGCGTTGGGTAGCCACGACCTTCAGCGCCGGCACCTTGAACTGGGCCGATATCATCCCATATCGAACCGACGGGAACGCCATGTCCTTCGTCAAGGTAACGTTTTTGTCGTGGAACTGCGCCTGGCTTCGACTGAACAATAAGGCCCTTCTTCCAAAGCTCGTCCATCTTCTCCTTGCTGAAACGCCAATAGCGCGTAACTCCAAGGAATTCGTAATGCGGGTTTCCTTTGGACGGCGCTGCTCCGCCAGGCGCGCAAAGATCGCCGAGAGAATATCTCCGGCCTGTCTCTCGTTCAACGTGTTTGTAAAACTTTTCGATGTAAGCCTCGTCGTAAAGGCGGTACTGGTGATTGAACGTGTAGTCCGGCCCACCGACGTAAAGAAGGATCGCATCATGGACACGGCCCAGATGCTTGGATCCCTGCTTTGCGTCACTATGCGCAGACTGCCTTTTCCAGATGATTTCGTTGAGGAAGTAATTCTCCCCGAAAATCCCGTCGAGCATTACTTTGACGTAGTGCGAAGCGTGCCAGTCGCAGTGGTAATAGAACGAGCCGGTAGGTTTGAGGACCCGGTGAAGTTCGAGGCATCGCGGACGCATGAAGTCAATGTAGGCTTTGGTGCTTTCGTGCCGGTCCTCGAAGGAGCGCTTCTCTTTCTTCTCGCCCCAGAAGACTTCGTAGTTGCGGTTGGAGTTGAAGGGCGGATCAATGTAGATGAGGTCCACGCAGGCATCGGGCAACTTTGGGAGCAGGTCGAGGTTGTCGCCGCAGTAAATGACTCGGGTGTCCACGAGCGACGAGGACTTCGGCATGGCTGCTCCTTTTGCCGTTTTTTTGCTTCACCAGATAAGCAGTATTGCATCGAATCAACCAGAACGAAAAAACAATAGCCGAAACAGCCGGTGGTGTCAATGAAACTCGTCACCAGCAGACTGGCGCAGTTGTTCGCCGTAGGGCGCGGCAAGGATGTACGCTCCGGCGCCAAGGCAAGGTGTTCAAAATCACATGCGTCTTCATGACAAAAAACGCTTGACAGGAAGGTCACATTTATGGTATAATATTCTCGTCGCATAACTTGTGCTATGAATAGCTTAGGACTCAAAAAGGCGATTTGAAAAAACGAACCCAATTCGTTGTAAGACGTTGCAATACAGTGTGTTGCGACAGTATTATCGTAACATACTGCACGTCAGTGAGTTGAGACAAGACAAGGCAAGCATCGCAAGGGCATTCTTCGAAGCGTTAGAGGACGGGTTGCATCGTCAGCAAATTCGCGGCAGTTGCTCGCCGTAGGGCATGGCGACGATGCGCGTGCCGCCGATACGCGTGCGCAGGACTACGCGGCCCGGCCGACCAGGCTCAGGGCCGCCTTTCTTCACCGACCCGATCCGCACGGCGTCAGCCCCGAGCGGATGGCTGCGGAGACGCTCAACGAGCGAGCCGGCGGCCTCCTCGGCGCAGAAGATGATCAGCCGGCCCTCGTTCGGCACATAGAGCGGATCGAATCCGAGCATGTCGCACGCGCCGGCGACTTCCGGCCGGATCGGCAGAAGTTTCTCCTCGACCTCGATCTCCACCTTCGCCGCGGCGGCGATTTCGTTGAGCACCGCCGCGGTCCCCCCGCGCGTCGGGTCGCGCATGCAATGGATGCCGGCGCGTAGTTTAACCACCAAGTCACCAAGGCACCAAGAACGGCGGGAATCTTCAGACGAACTTCGTTCCGTTCCTAGTGTCTTGGTGTCTTGGTGGTATTGCGGACTTCCGTTTTCGGCGAACAGGTGCGCGACGAGTCCGCCGAGCGGCGCGGCGTCGCTCTGCACGGGCGATTCGAACTCGATGCCGCTGCGCTGGCTGATGATGGCGATCCCGTGGTCGCCGAGCGTCCCGGTGGCGATCACGGCGTCGCCGGGCCGGACTTCCGCCGGTGAGAGATTGACGCCGTCGTAGACCGCGCCGATGCCCGCGGTGATAAGGAAAAGGCCGTCCGCCGCGCCGCGCTCGACGACTTTCGTGTCGCCGGTCACCACCGCGACGCGGGCCTCCGCAGCCGTCGCCGCCACCGACTGAAGCACGCGGTCCAGCGCCGAGATCGCCAGCCCCTCCTCGATCACCAGCGACAGGCTCAGCGCCAGCGGTTCGGCGCCGACGGCCGCAAGGTCGTTGACCGCGCCGCAGACGGCCAGCCGGCCGATATCGCCTCCGCGAAAGAATATCGGCTTGACGACGAACGCGTCGGTGGTGAAGGCCAGCCGCGACCCGCACGGCGCCAGCACCGCGGCGTCCTCCAGCCGGTTGAGCGTCGGATTACCCAAATGGCGCAGGATCAGCCCGCCGATCAGTTCCTGCATCATCACGCCGCCGCCGCCGTGGGCGAGCATGATGCGCGGCTCCTCGGTCCGGTCGGCGGACACGGCGCTATCCTCAGAAGTCAGTGGACAGAAGACGGAACCACGAATGAACCCACGCCGAACGCCGAATTTCGAGCGCTGAATTACGACGTGCGGAAATTGAAATGCGCCGCGCACGCGCCTTCGCTGGAGACCATGCAGGCGCCGACGGGCGCGGCGGTGGTGCAGCGCGCGCCGAAGAGCGGGCATTCTTCCGGCTCGATCAGGCCGCGCAGCACCTCGCCGCAGCGGCAGCCGGCGGGCTCGCGTCCTTCGGGCGTCTTCAGGTCGAGTGCGCGGACGGCGTCGTGCTCGCCGAATTCCTCGCGCACGCTCAGGCCGCTGCCGGGCACGCCGCCCAGGCCGCGCCACTCGGTATCGCACGGGGCGAAGCACTCGACCATGGCGCGGCGCGCGGCGAGGTTGCCCTCGGGCCGGACGACGCGCGAGTACTGGATCTCAATCCTCGGCTTGCCCTCGGCAACCTGTCTGAGGAGCATCAGGGTCGCCTGGAGGATGTCGAGCGGCTCAAAGCCGGCGATGACCGCCGCGCGGCGGTATTCCTTCGGGATGAATTCATACGGCGCCGCGCCCAGCACCGCGCTGACGTGGCCGGGCAGGATGAAGCCGTCGAGCGCGACCGCCTCGCTCGCCAGCAGCGCCCGCAACGCCGGCGGCACCACCTTGTGGGCCGAAAACAGCAGGAAATTCCCGGCGCCGCGGCTCCGGGCTTCGAACAGCGTGACCGCCGAGAGCGGGGCGGTCGTCTCGAAGCCGACGCCCAGGAACACCACTTTCCGGTCCGGCTCTTCCTGCGCCACGCGCAAGGCGTCGAGCGGCGAATAGACGATGCGCACGTCGGCGCCGCGCCCGCGCTCGCGTTCGAGGCTCGATTCGGTCCCGGGAACCCGAACCATGTCGCCGAAGGTCGTCACGGTCACGTCGCGCCGCCGCGACAACTCGACGGCCGCATCTACATAACCCATCGGCGTCACGCAGACCGGGCAGCCCGGCCCGCTCAGCAGGCGGACGGTCTCCGGGATCAGCGACCGCAGCCCCGCCCGAAAGATCGCCATCGTGTGCGTGCCGCATACTTCCATCAGCCGCACCGGGCGACCGATGGCAGCGGCGGCGTCGCGAATCTCGGCCGTCAGCCGGCGGACCAAATCGGGATCGGCCTGCAAGAGCTGGTTGAGCGGCTCCGGCCCGTTCGGCTGCGGGGACAAGGGCGCCGGCGTGTCAGGCGCCGCCATGGGCAAGTTCCTTCAACAGTTCCAGCGTGCGCAGGGCCTCCTCCGGCTCGTATTTCGCGATGGCGAAACCGGCGTGGAGCATGACGTAGTCGCCGGCTTTCGCACCCTCAACCAGCGACAGGTTCGCTTCGCGGATATTTCCGCCGATCTCCACGCGCGCTGTAGCGCCATGGATTTCAATGACCTTTGCAGGCACGGCCAGGCACATAGAAAAGCTCCTTACCGCCAAATCAACGCGATTGTACCATTAATGGCTTCAGGTTCGCTCCAGTTCTACGAAGTTTTGTCGTCAGGCCGCTAATGTAATCGCGCAGTCGTCCGATAATACAGGCAAGAGCTAGTCCGACCAGGCACAAGGACCGGCATGCCCGAGGTGTGTCATGCGTGGAGTAATATGGCGAGAACTCAGGGCTGGAGGGCCGCTTTCGAGCGTCGCGTCCAGCCGGAAGCGCCGGCTTCAGGCTTCTTTCGAGGATTGGCATGGATTTGCGAATTTCGGACATTTGTGCTATAATGTGACGCCGTGTGGCAACTCGCAACGCAACTCCTTCCGTTCGCTGCTGGCTAAGACCTTACGCCATTACAAGATAGCAGCCGAATGTACGGAAATATCAAGACGGCACGGCCTTTGCAAACAGGCAATACGCGCGTAGAGGAGTTGTTCAGAAATTCGGCATCTTAGCCTGTGAAAGGAGGCCAAACCGTTCCGGACGAGTTTAGTTCGCTTACTCGCTGTTTTTTTGCAGGAAGGAAGCTTCAATGAGAAGACTTAGTCGAGGCCCGCGCCGGAAAGGCGCGTTTACGTTGGTTGAGCTGATGATCGTTGTCACGATCGTCGCCATTCTGGCCTTGATCGCCATTCCGCTCTATTCGGCGAACACGACCGCCTCGATCATGGCCGAGGGTGTGGCAGGCGCCGGCACGATCCGCAGCGCACTGCGCATCTACTACTCCCAGAACGGCACCTACACCGGCGCGACGATGACCACCCTGGCGATCGGCTCGACGGACCTGCAAGGCAAGTACTTCGCGCAGACGGACTACACGTTGCCCACCGTCACCTCCTCGACCTACGTAATCCAGGCAGGGCCGCCTTCGCTGTGCAGCCGGCCAAACATGCCGTACTACCAGATCAATCAGCTCGGTTCGGAACTGGGCACGTATTACACCAACCAGTAACGGCGCGGCCCGAGAGTATCGGGCCGGCTGGCTGGCTTGTTTGAGGAGGATGGAAAATGGCGAAACTCGCTAAGAGGATGCGGCGGAAAGAAGCATTTACGTTGGTTGAGTTGATGATCGTGGTCACGATCGTCGCCATTCTGGCCTTGATCGCCATTCCGCTCTATTCGGCGAACACGACCGCGGCGATCATGGCCGAGGGCGTGGCAGGCGCCGGCACGATCCGCAGCGCACTGCGCATCTACTACTCCCAGAACGGCACCTACACCGGCGCGACGATGACCACCCTGGCGATCGGCTCGACCGACCTGCAAGGCAAGTACTTCGCGCAGACGGACTACACGTTGCCCACCGTCACCTCTTCGACCTACGTTATCAAGGCAGGGCCGCCTTCGCTGACCACCCGGGCAAACATGCCGTACTACGAGATCAATCAGCTCGGTTCGGAACTGGGCACGTATTACACCAACCAGTAAGTGAGGGCGATGCCGGGATCGAGACGCCCCGGCTTTTCTGAGGAGCGCAGGGAAGCAAGCAAGTTCTCGCGGCGAACAAGGGCCAGGGATGGGACCGGTGGAGCTGACGATCGTTGCCGCCGTTGTAACCCGACCCGGCCCTGGGCGCCGAGTCGGAGGCGATGAGAAAATGCCTCGGCGCGACCGTCAGCCGCGCCGGGGTATTCGTATTCGAGACAAGCCGGAGTCCGTAGCGCAAAGGCGAAGCCGAGGCCGCGAATAAAATGTTGAGCGCCGGCGCTCTTGCCGTCTTCGACCGGCGGCGCGTCGCGGCTTCGGCTTGTGAGAAAAAGCACGCACTGCGCGGTGAGGTTGTGATAAGGACCCGCGCTGCCGTTGTTACGCGGGCATCAGCAGCAACGGGGTCATGACGCACGAAGGCAAGGAAATGAAGCGCTCAGCTACCCGCCGTCAGCCATCTGCTGAAAGCGGATAGTCCCGAATGGGAGGAAAACAAGGCGCATGATCTTTGGAAACGCCACGACTCTAGGCCTGGACCTCGGCGCCACCGGCGTGCGCGCCGCCGAAGTCGCCTGGCAGGGAGGCCGTCCGATCCTCGTGCGCTGGGCGGCCGAGGATTTCCCGGCCGAGGTGACCGACTGGCGCGACACGGACCGGCCCGCCATGGTAGCGGCGATTCGCCAGACGCTCTCGCATGCGCGCATGGACAAAATCAAATGGGCCGCCCATTCCATCAGCGGCGACTCGGTCGTGCTTCAGTACTTCAACTTCCCCAAGCTCATGTCCGAAGACATCGCCGAGGCCGTCCGCATCGAAGCCGAGACCGTCCTGCCGTTCCCCGCCCAGGCCGCACTCATCTCCTACGTGCTCTACCCCGAGCAACGCGCCGCCAGCGGGAAAGCGCGCAGCCACGGACTGGCGATCGCCGCCGACGGCCAGTTCGTCAACGCGCGGATGGATATCCTCCGCGAGGCGCGTCTCGAACCGTTCTGCATCGAGACCGACGCCACCGCCTGCTGCAACGCCTTCCTCGCCACGCGCGGGTTGAAAAACGCCGGCGCCGGCGCTACGGCGCTCGTCAACATCGGCCACCGGCGCAGCAACTTGGCCGTCTTCAACAGCACGGGCACCCTGCTCATCCGCGACGTCCCCTGGGGCGGCGCCGATTTTACCAAGGCGCTCAGCGAACTCATGGGCGTCCCGCTCGAAAAGGCCGAAACGGCGAAGCGCACGGATTGGAATGCAGGGGACGCCGCCGGGAATCCTCAACCTGAAAGCCGTGTCCAGGAAACGGTCCGCTTCGGCAGCAAGGAGCTCGTCGGCCGCTTGCACGACACCATCGAATACTGGATGAGCGAGCAGCTCGCCGTCAGCCTCGAACGCGTCTTCATCACCGGCGGCGGCTCCCAGGTCCACGGCCTGCCGGAGCACCTCGCCGACTCACTCGCCGTCCCCGTCGAGCGATGGTCGCCGCTGCTGGATAGCGAGAGCCGAACCCCCAATGCCGAATCCGGCCTCCGCGATCCGAAATCCGAAATCCATAAGTGGACCTATCGCATGGGCGTGGCCTTCGGTCTCGCCCTGCGGCGGTTCGGTGAAAAATAGAGCGAAGCTGAAAACTCTTAACGGATAGCTGACAGCCTCCTAAGGAGATCGTTCCTGCAATGGCCAACGCACCGAACGAAGTCCGCCTCTTCGAGGTCAACCTGATCAGCCATCAGGTCAGCATGCTGCTGCGCCGGAGGGCCTTCCAGCAACTTTCCGGGGTCGCGTCCGCGCTGATGCTGGCCGCCGGAGCGGTCCTGGCGATCTTGATGGCCATGCACCTGTGCGCCGCCCTCCGCATGCGAAGCGGAACCCAGATCAAGAACAAGGAATTGGCGGACCTGCAGAAGATCTGCGCAGACCTCGATAATCAACGAAAGATCGCGCAGCGGCGCGCGGACGCCGTGGCGCCGCTGATGCCGATCGCGCGCCAGCGCGTGGCATGGGCGCCGAAGCTCGCCGCCGCCGCCGCCGACCTGCCGCCCGGCGCCGGCCTCCTCAGCGTCCAGGCCACCCAGCGCGATGTCTTCCTCGCCCGCACCTCCGCGTCTGCCGGGCAGGACGAGGCCGGTCTGCCTCAGATGGCCATCGCCATCCTCTATCTGCCTTTGCCAGGCGGCGAGGGCAACCTCAGCTTGTATGCGGAGCACCTCAGGAATGATAAGACGTTCATGAACAAGTTTGACTCCGCCCAACTGGTGGCCATGGAGCAGGATTCCTGGGAGAGCAAGCCGGTAGAGGTCCTTCACATCCACGCGCAGGGAACCCCGAAATAGGAGGATTGCCACAGAGGCGCAAAGGCAGCCGGGACGCACCTGGCCGCGTCCGAAACCGGGCTTCTCTTCGTGCCCCGGCGCCTCGGTGGCGAAACGAAAATGAAAGGTAGCTGGTCACTTGTGCTGGTGATCTTCTTCACGCTCGGCGCCGGAGCGGCCGAACGCTTCAGCTCTTTCTACGTCCATAGCCTGGAGGCCAAAGACAAGGCCCTGGCCCAGCAAGTCGAGAAGATGAGAGTCCGGACCGACGGGGCCGCCGCCGAGACGAAGAAGTACCAGGAGATCGAACGTCTCGCCGCCCGCGTTCAGGACCAGATCCGGTGGGAGTCGGACAGCACTCGCCTCATGCGGTCGTTCGGCGACATCGCTGCGAGATTGGGCGTGAAGCTCGTCGAGACCCGCACCGTCACGGGCGGGGGGGACAGCACGCTCGTGGCCGGAGGCGCCTACCGGAGGATGCGCATTGAGGCGCGCCTCCAGGGTTCGTTCTGGAGCCTTCTCCAATTTGTGGACAACATCGAGCGCAACGCCCAGCCGATGGTGGTCGAGGGCCTCACCATGACGGCCAACCGCGACAAGAGCGGCGCCGGCGAACTGAACATGACCGTTTCTGCGCTTTCTCCCGTCCCGCTTTCGACGGGATCGGGCGCAATGAAGGGGGATGCAGGATGAGCCCGCGGAACAAACTCATTCTCCTCGGGTCTCTGCTGGCACTCCTGGGGATCCTGGCTTACTTCCAGTTGGGACGGTCGAAAGAGCCGGCGCGCAGCGAGAACGCTCCGCCGCCGCCGGCGATGGCGACCGCGCCGGCGGGCGCCGGCGACGAAGCCAAACCGGCCGACTCGGCCCAGGATTCAGGGCCGTCCACGGCCGATCTCCGCGAACTGGCCGACTGGCTCGACGTCCTCGGTCCTACCGGCGCCGTCATCGCAAAAGGCAGCGCGCCGGTTTTCGGCCTCGGCGCGAAAACGCCTCTCGCGGGGCCTGATGCGGCCTCGCAAGACCCCGCGCAGATATCCTGGCTGACCGAGCCGGGCAGACTCGATGGAATTATCAAGGTCGGCGACGGCCCCAGCAAGGCGCTTTTCCAGGACGAACTCTACCAGGTCGGCGAGAGAGTCCGCGGAACAAACTTCGTCATCGTCGCCGTGGAGGATGATGTCGTGACGCTCAAGAATGGCGACCATGTGATCCAGCGCTTCTGGGATGAGTGAAAGGGATCCGATGAGAGATGGATACGACTCGATGAAGCACAGGCGCGGCGGCGGCAACCGCCCATCCGGCGTGCGCGCCGCGGTGGGCATGCTCGTGCTGGCGGCCTGCGCCGGAGTCTGCGGCGCCCAGCAGGAAGCGCCCCAACCGGCGGAGGCCGGGTTCGCCCGCACCGCCTCGAAACAGGCCGAGTACAAGGGCCTGGATACTGTGGTCAGCTTTCGGGTCAGCGATATGGATCTGGCACAGGCCCTGCGCCTGCTGCACGACGCCTCCGGCGTCAACTTCGCCATGAGCGGCGAGGTGAAGGGAAAGGTGACGTGCAGCATCAAAGACAAGACCGCGCGCACCGTCTTGAACGCCTTCCTGGAGCCGAACGGTTATGATTACGTGGAGAAAGACGGCGTACTGATCATCCAGGTGGCGGGCAAGGGCACCAAGCCGGTAGGCCCGGCCGCCGGCATGCAGCAGGGCAAGATCATCCGCCGGTCGTTCACCATTCCATACCTGGGTACCGAGATACTCGCCGAAGCCGCAGGCGGCGTCGAGGGCGGCGGCGGCGCCGGCACCACGGTGACGCAGACCGGCGCCTCCAAGCCCATGGACGAGGTTATCCGCGAGATGCTCTCCCCGGCCGGGAAGATGGTCTTCTACGACCGCGAGCATCTCCTCATTATTGAAGACTACGAGCAGGTCATCGAGAATATTTCCGCCCTGGTCGAGCAGCTCTGGGCGGTGCCTACGCAGATCTTCATTGAGTCCAAGCTGCTCGAGGTGGACCTCACCGACGACACTGCCATGGGGCTGCAATGGCAGTTGGCGGGGGCGCCCGCCGACCGCACGGACTACCCGAGCACCTCGACCACGACCATCGTCCCCAATGGCCTCCTGCTCGGGAATTCGGGAACGGCCTTGGGCGGGTACTCGCCCGCCGTGCCGACCTACACGGGGCAGAATGGGAACGGGTTCGTTTTCGGCATCTCCAACCAGCACCTGGATGTCTTCCTGTCCGCGCTCGCGGCGCGCGGCCGCGTGGATACGCGCAGCAACCCGCGCCTGTTGGTTGTGAACCATCGCAAGGCCACGATCGTCGCGGGCGAGGAAGTGCCGTACCTGACCAGCGTTCAGAGCACCGGCGCCCTGCCGATTCAGACCTACTCGTTCAAGGAGGTCGCCGTGCACCTGGAGGTCACGCCGCACGCCTCGGAAGACGGCATGATCTTCATGGATGTCCACCCGACCGTGAAAAATGTGATCGCTTACATTGGAACGCCGGCCCAACCGGTCCTGAGCGTCCGCGAGGCCTCGACCAGCGTCGTCATGCCGGATGCCACCACGCTGATCATCGGCGGCCTGCTGAAACGGAACATCAACAAGTCGTTTCAGGAAGTGCCGTTCCTCGGGCGGATTCCGCTGATCGGCTGGCTCTTCCAGCAGAAGGCCGCCTCCGACGAGAAAGACGACCTGATTTTCCTGGTCAACCCGCGCGTCCTGACGCCGAAGTTAATGAAGGAGTTGGCCCGGCAGAACAATGCGGAGAGGTTGCGCAAGGACCTGGATCCCAGGGACAATCTCCGGACCGCCGAACCGCCTGAACACGTGGGCGAGTCGCCGGCGGACAAGTCGAAGTGGTGAGAGAGAGGGATGAAGTGCGAGCGATGCCCGATGAAGCCCTTCATCGGCCATCCGCCGGGCTTCTGAGATAGACCCTTATGCCCATTTTTACGTTCGCAGCCGTTGACGAGGCCGGGAAGGCGGTCTCCGGCGCGCGCGCGGCCGCCACGCGGCAAGAGCTCATCAGCCGGCTGCGCGCGGAGAACTTCGTCGTGACCTCCGTCGCCGAAGAGAGCGCCGCCGGCGCCGCCGACGCGAAGGGTCCCGGCCAAGTCGCCGCGGCCCTCGAGGCCGTTTTCGCCACCAAGGTCAAGCAGGCCGACCTGATGATCTTCTCGCGACAGTTCGCGGCCATGCTCAAGGCGGGCATTTCGCTGACCGATTCGCTGCACACCATCGCGCACAGCGTCAACAATCCGCTTTTGCACCAGACCCTGCAGACGGTGCGCTCGGACGTGCAGCGCGGCCAGTCGCTCACCGAGGCGATGCGCAAGCATCGGCGCGCGTTCGACCCGCTCTTCCTGAGCATCGTGCACGCCGGCGAGACGAGCGGTTCGCTCGCCCAGAACGTGTCGCGCCTCTCGCTGTACCTCCAGCGCCGCGAGGTGTTCCGCCTGAAGCTGCGCGCGGCGACCGCGTACCCGAAGTTCGTCGTGGTCTTCTTCTCGCTCCTGACCGGCGCCATCTTCCTCTTCCTCATTCCGAAGTTCAGCGACCTCTTCAAGTCGTTCGGCGCGAAACTGCCGAGCCTCACCGCCCTGGTCATGAACGCGAGCCTCTTCATGAGGCATTACTTCCTGATCATCCTGCCCGTTCTCATCGTGCTGATCGTGACCCTGCTGTTGCTGCGGCGCACGCCCAAGGGCGGCGCGCTCGTGGACCGCTGGGTCCTGAAAATCCCCTTCTTCGGCCGGTTGTTCCTCCATGCGTCGGTGGCGCGCCTCGCGATGACGCTGAGCACCTTGCTCTCGAACGGCCTGCCGCTGACGGACGCGCTGGAGATCGCCACCGGGACGATGGGCAACGCCGTGCTCGAAGAGGGCTGCCAGCGCGTCCGTAAAGAGGTGATGAGCGGCTCGAGCCTGGCGGAAAGCCTCAGCCGCGTCGAGGAGTTGCCGCGCCTGCTGCCGCGCATGGTGCGCGTGGGCGAGGAGGCGGGCACGCTGAGCGGCATGCTCGAGGACGTGGCGACCTACTACGACCAGGAAGTGGATTACGCGCTCGGGCGCATCGCCTCGGTGATCGAGCCGATCCTGATCTGCGGCATGGGCGCAGTCGTACTCGTGGTGGTCATAGCGGTTTACCTGCCGATCTTCAGCATCGGACAGATGATGCGCGGCGGGCATTGACGGATGTCCACGGCCGCATTCGGCAGTCGGCGTTATAAGGAGGTCGTTCGCGGTGGCTGCTTCCTCCGCACCGAATAGGACGGCGGTCAACGAGCCCCGCCCGGCAGGCGCGCCGGCCGAGGGCGTCCCGCCGAACGCGATCCCCGGGAAAAACCCGCTCGTCGCCGCGCGTTCTGAGGCGGCGGGCGATTCGGACCCGGGGACGAACGGCCAGGCGACGGGCCAGCGCTTCGGCGAAATTCTCGTGGCGCTGGGCTACGTCACGCAGGCGCAGATTGAACAGGCGCTCGAAAGCAAGGAGGACGCCCACGCCCGGCTGGGCCTGCGGTTGCTTCGCAAAGGGCTGATCAACGAAGCGCAGCTCGCATACGCCATCAGCGTGCGGCTGCGAATCCCCTTCACCGATTTGGCCGAGCTTTCCGAGACGCAGCCGGCGGCGATCGCGTCGGTGCCGGAACGCATCGCGCGCCGGTATTCGCTGATTCCGCTGCGCATCGAGGGCAACCTTCTCGTTGTCGCCATGAGCAGCCCGGGCAACGTTTACGCGCTCGACGTGGTCCGCGCCGTGACCGGCTACGAGGTGAAGCCGGTGGCCGCGCCCGAGTCCGCCATCCGCCAAGCGCTCGAGCGCTGCTATGGGATCCGTTCCGAACTGCAGAGCAGCGCCTCAGAGCTGGCCACCACCGGGACCGCCGGGGAGATCGCATTTAGCGGCGAAGAAGAGTCCGTCACGGACACCGAGCAGATCCTCAACGAGGCCGAGGACGCGCCGGTGGTGAAATACGTGGACTCGCTGATCAACGACTCCATCGCCGCGCGCGCCAGCGATATCCATATCGAACCGGGCCGCGAGGCGGTCTCCGTTCGCGTGCGAGTGGATGGCCGCTTGCGCCAAACGATCCCGCCGCCCAAGCAGATGCAGAACGCCGTGATCTCGCGCATCAAGATCCTCTCGCGGCTGGACATCGCGGAGAAACGGCTGCCGCTCGACGGCCGCATGCGCGCGAGGTTCCAAGGGCGCGAGGTGGACCTGCGCGTTTCCACCCTGCCCTCGATCTACGGCGAGAAGGTCGTGCTGCGAATCCTCGACCGGACTTCGGTGCAGCTCGACCTGAACAAGCTCATCACCGACGCGAACTTCCTGGCGCACCTGCAGAAGATCCTCGCCCGGCAGAACGGCATGATCCTGGTCACCGGACCGACCGGCAGCGGCAAGACCACCACGCTGTACGCGAGCCTCCAATACGTCAAAAATGTCACCAAGAACGTCATCTCCGTCGAAGACCCGATCGAGTACCAGGTCGAAGGCGTCACGCAGGTCCACGCCCGGCCGGAGATCGGACTGACCTTCGCGCGCGCCCTGCGGTCCATCCTCCGCCAGGATCCCGACATCATCATGGTCGGCGAGATGCGCGACCTCGACACGCTCGAAATCGGCATCCGCTCCGCCCTCACCGGGCACCTCGTCCTGAGCACGATTCACACCAACGACTCCGTCTCCACGGTCACGCGCATGGTCAACATGGGCACCGAGCCGTACCTGATCGCCTCGACGCTGATCACCGCCGTCGCGCAGCGCCTCGTGCGCTCGATCTGCCCGCATTGCAAGGCGGAATACGACCTGTCCGACCCGGTCCGCACGCGCATGAGCGAGATCCTCAAGCAGGACATTCCGAAACGGCTCTGGCGCGGCGCCGGTTGCGGCAGTTGCGCCGGGAGCGGCTATCGCGGACGCGCCGCCGTCTTCGAGTACTTCCACCTCGATGAGGAGTCGAAAGAGCTCGTCACGCGCCGCGCATCGGAAGCCGACCTGCGCGCGTACCAGAGAAAGCACTCCTCCGGCAGCCTGCTCGAGAATGCCTTGCGCAAGGCCATCGCGGGGATTACCACTTTGGACGACGCTTTCGAAATGGAGATGTCTATCTGAGAGAGCGGCCGATTTCCAAATCCCGAATGGCCCTGCCCGTAACGCCCTCTCGGACATTCGGAGGCCGGCAATCGTGAATCGAAAATCTCCACAACGAGCTGTGAGATATGGTGAAAGACGACTCAAAGAAACCGACGGTGGACCTTGGCGCGGTGATGAAGCAGGCGCTGGACACGAAGGCGTCGGACATCCACCTCATGCCCGGCCGGCCTCCGATGCTGCGGATCAACGGACAGCTTACCGCGATTCCTGACGCCCCGGCCTTGTCGCCGCAAGATACGCAGACGCTCGCTCAGGAGTTGGCCAAAGAGGAGCAGTGGGCCAAGTTCGAGAAGACGCGCGAGCTCGACCTCTCCTCCAGCCGCTCCGGCCTAGGCCGATTCCGGGTGAACCTCTACTGGCAGCGCGGCTCCGTGGCGATCGCCCTGCGCCTGATCCCGCACGAGATCCCGTCGTTCGAGCAACTCGGCATCCCCGTCATCCTCAAGAAATTCGCCATGTACGATCACGGCCTCGTCCTGGTCACCGGGCCGACCGGCAGCGGAAAGTCCACCACCCTCGCGGCCATGCTCGACCACATCAACGAGAACAGGACCTGCCACATCGTCACCATCGAGGACCCCATCGAGCACCTGCACCGGCACAAGCAGTCCATCGTCAACCAGCGCGAAATGCACGACGATACGCTCTCCTTCCACGAAGCGCTGCGCCACGTCCTGCGCCAGGACCCCAACGTGATCCTCATCGGCGAAATGCGCGACCTCGAAACCATCCAGACCGCCCTGACCATCGCGGAGACCGGCCACCTGGTCCTCGCCACGCTTCACACCGGCGACGCCCCGCAGGCGTTGGGCCGCATCATTGACGCCTATCCGCCGCACCAGCAGGCCCAGGCCCGCACGCAGCTCTCGCTCGTCCTGGTCTGTGTCATGGTCCAGCACCTGATGCGCAAGAGAGACGGCACCGGCCGCGTGCTGGCTTTCGAGCTCATGGTCGCTACGCCGGCGATAGCGCACCTCATCCGCTCCGGCGAGACTCAGCAGATCTACTCGAGCATGCAGAGCGGTGCTTCCGAAGGCATGAGCACGCTCAATGCCTCGCTCTTGAAACTCTACCGCGACGACCAGATCACGCGCGAAGACATGATGCACATGTCCACGCATCCGAAAGAGATCATCGAGCTGCTTGGAAAAGGCTAGATCTAACCCGCCCGGCTCCGTGGCAGGCGCCGCCGCACAGACGTGGCCGGCGGTCTATGAGACGTCTCCTCCATCCCTCTCGTGATGTTTATCCTGGGCGAGCGGCCTGCTGGTTATCAGGCCGACGCCCCTGCCCTTGTTGCCCACCGCATTGTAGAACATATAGTAGGCGCCATTCTCATGATTCCAGACCAGAGAGACCTTGTGGGCAAATCTATCGTCCAGGCCGGACGGGTTGCCGCCGCTCTTGTAGATTGGGTCTGGATCAACGGTCCAATCATATAGATCGCGTGAGAAGGCGGTCATGATATGCGCGCCGCCGCGCCCCACGCCGAAAAAGAACATGACCCAGTGGTCCTTGTCCCGGAAGACCTTTCCATCGGAACAGAAGGTTTGGTTATAACTGCCCTCCGGCCCGTTGGGGATCACGGGATTGCGCTCAAATCGTTTCCAATGGATAAGGTCTTCCGAAAGAGCCAATCCGATTTGTTCGATTTCCCCGGCGGCGGCATTGTAGAAATTGTAGTACTTCCCCTGATGTTCCAAAAGCCATGGCTGGTAAATGCAGTCTTTTTCCCATCTGCCACAGTCCGACTGATGCACTGAAAGGATGGGGCCGTCTTTCGCCCGCCGCCAGGTCAAGCCATCGTCGCTGGATGCGACTCCTTCGTAACCCGGTCGCAACTCGTATCCTCCCTGGCGAGGGTAGGCCCCGTAAAGCGACCAGTACCGGGCTTTATGTTTTTTCAGAACCCTTTGAGCCTTGATGTCATAATCCTCGTAAAGGAAGCCTCCCAGAACGACGCCGCCGTGATCGAAGGCGCCTTCCGGTCCATAGCCCATCGCAAGCCGCAGGTTGGACCAGTTCACCAGATCGTCACTTTCGGCTGCAAATGACTGGTAGCCATCGCCATCAAAACCGATGAAGGTCATCCGCCATTTTTCGCCGTTCCGCACTTGAAAGACGCTGGGCACATCCGTCGAGCGAACATTTTCGAAACCCTGGATGTTGGGTTTCGCAGGGATGACGTGCTCAGGATAGTAATGCCAGTTTCGGTATGGCGCTGACCACTGCTTGACCCTCTCAGCGTCAATCGTCATAGATTCCTCCCCCGCAAAATGGACGAAATCGAACCTGGCTCGCCTCTTCAAAGGCTATCTACCGGGCGCTCCGCGGTTCAAGGAGTACTGACTCGTCAGCGCAGAGCATTGAGGAACGTTCGAGATTCAGCGCTCCATATTCGATCCGCGTCACTCGTCCGTAACGGCGATTCAGGAGCGCGTCAGGCTAACGATTCGCCATGACAGCGCGATAGCGGCTGACGACCTCGGCGGGGTTCCCGATCTCGACCAGGCGGCCGCTGTCGAGGAGCGCCACGCGGTCGCAACTCGTCTCGACATCCTGCAGATTGTGCGTGACGAAGACCATCGTCACGCCCCGAGCGCGGAACTCCTGGATCTTGCCGATGCACTTCCGCTGGAACGCCTCGTCGCCGACCGCGAGCACTTCGTCAATGAGCAGGATGTCCGGGCTCAGGTGGACCGCGACGGAGAATCCCAGCCGCGCCACCATGCCGGAGGAGTACGTGCGGAGCGGCTGGTCCATGAACTCCGCCAGCTCCGAGAACTCGATGATCCGGCCCATGTTCTCCATCACGCGCCTGCGCGTCAGCCCAAGCAGGATGCCGTTGAGGATGATATTGTCGCGGCCGGAGAGGTCCGGATGGAACCCGGCGCCGAGCTCCAGCAGCGGCGCGACGTTGCCGCGCGTCTCGATGGCGCCCGCGCTCGGCCTCAGCACGCCTGCGATCAGCCCGAGTGTGGTGCTCTTGCCCGAGCCGTTGCGGCCGATGATCCCGAGGCACTCGCCGCGCGCGACCTCGAACGACACCGCCTCGAGCGCGGAGAACATCTTCGCTTTCCTGCAGAGCGCGGCGATATATCGCGGAAGGTGCAGCAGCAACCCCTTCATCCCGTCGCTTGAGACGCGCGAGACGGGATAGCGCTTGCTCACCTCGCGAAAACTGACGGCCGCCACGCTAGACAATCTCAGCGAACCTCCATTGCAGAGAACGGTAAATCCACCAGCCGGCGGCAAAGGCCGCTGCCGCCCAACCGCACGCGGCCGCCAGCGCCGTCAGCGGCGCTGTCCCGTGCAGGAACATCTCGCGCCAGCAGATGATGATCGGCGCCATCGGGTTCGCGTATTTCATCCACGCGAGCCGTTGCGGAAACATGGATTGATCGTAGATCACCGGCGTCAGATAGAACCAGAACGAGACGCAGATCAGCGTCATCCGTTCCAGGTCGCGGAAGAACAGGTTGCAGCTCGCCAGCGCCAGCGCCGCGCCGGTCGTGAACAGGAACTGGACGATCAGCATGAGCGGCAGCAGCGCGACCCAGGCCACCGAGGGATAGTGCCGGTAATAGACCATGAACACGATGATGACGGGAATCGAGATGACGAAGTGGATCGTGTCGTTGAGCACGCCCGCCACGACCAGGAAGTGGCGCGGGAAACGGATCTTCTTGATCAGGGAGCGGTTGTCCAGGAAATAGTAGTTCGAGGAGGTCGCGGAATTGGCGAACCATTGCCACGGGAACAGGCCGGTGATGAGGAAGAGCGCGTAGTGCTCCATATCGCCGACCCGAGGGATCTTACACACGGCCGCCAGGAACAGGAAGATGGTGGCGAAAGCCAGCGGGTGCAGCACCGACCAGAGGTAACCGAAGGCGGTGCTGTGATAACGCAGCTTCAGTTCCTTGGACACGAGGACCCAGATGAGATCGCGATAATAGGCCACCTGGCCGGCGCGCATTCCAGGCTCCGGTCTGAACGCTGCAATGAAAACGTCTCCGCTCGACGCATGCGGCCCGCGAGGACAGCAGGATTATATACGTGAAGCATGACCGTCGCAATCGGCCGTCGCGGAAGGTGGGCGTCGGCTCTTCAGCCAGGCATCCTGTTTTCAGCCCGAGTCCTGTCTCCCGCAGACATCCAGAAACGGCTGGTCAAGCCAAAGCGTATACTCATCCGCCCGGAAGTCCTGCGAGACGCGTTTCCGCGCCGCATCACTCATCGCCCGCCATCGCTCGGGCGGATGGATGATGGTTTTCACCGCCTAGACGAATCTTTGCGCCGAAGAACTTCGCTCCGCGGCGAGACGAATCGCCTCCTTCAGCCGCTGGATCATCGCGCCCTTTTCCTCCTCGATGTTGATAGCCGAGGGATCCCAGTTGACCCTGGCCCTGAGCCACTGCCTCGCGAGGCCCCGCAGCAGCGGGACGTGCAATAGCACGTGCATAGCCGAACTCGGCTTCGGATACACGGGTGCGCCCATATCCTTCAACAGAGAAATTCGGTAGTCGCCCGCCTTGCCGAAGAAGACCACGGGGATTCCCATCGCGATGCAGGGCAATGCGCAATGGAGGCGAGTGGTGATCACCAGACGGGCTCGCTCTCGGTAGGCTCGAAGAAGATCTCGCGCCATGGCCAGCTTTATCTCGTCGTCGAAAAAGTCTGACATTGCGTGAGACAGCCGCTCAGCCCCGCGTCGGAGGCGCTTCGGAACGGGTAAGCTACGATCCGCGTCAACCAGAAAGACTTCTCCCCGTTCCGGCTCGCTCGTCCTTCTCGGAAAGGTCAGCGTCAGGCACTTGCTGTAGTAAGCATCAATTCCACTGGCCGCAAGGAGGTCTCGGGTTTTCAGGTCTCTGCAGCCGATCGGCTCGTGCCTCCTCAGGTACCTCAAAGACCGCTCGCTCAACAGGTGCTCGCGAGCGGCGGCATCATCAGCTATGTGGAAGCCAAAGAACACGGGGATGATCGCGTCCGAGGGCGGCCAGTTCTCGGGATGATGGCTGAACCATCCATTCAGGATGACAAGGTGCTTTTCATTCTCCGACACCCGGTTCAAGGAATCCCGGTCGAACCGCTTCCTGACCGGTGGTATGAACTGCTCAGCGGCAAGGCTCTGAATCTGGTCGCCAAGATTGCCTGACCGGCGGTACGTTAGACCTCCGTATTGCAACAAGCTCCCTTTCGAGCCTTGACAACACTTCGATCAGGCGATAACCGATTCATTTTACTGCGCCGGCGGACTATAGGCAAACTGCATTCGTCCCGTCCCCCCACAATTATATCCTCCTGCCGCGGACCCTCGAAGTTCCCCAGCAGGTCGCTGAAAAAGCCCTTTAGCCCTTGCGCGGACAGGATTGTCCGCGCTGCGCAAAACCAAGCAATTTGAGTGCGCGAAGCGGGAGCTAACGGAGGGCTGCCAATGGCAGCCCGGAGACCCGCGCAGACTTCTTCAGCAGTCTGCCAATTCGCCGAACTGGAGCACATGATTGTAGCGACGCATATAATTGTTCAGGCTGAATTTCTCGGCGGCCAGTCGGTGCGCGGCGCGGCCCATCTCGGCGAAGAGGTCCGGATGCTCGTAAAGGTAGCGCACCTTCTCGGCAAGGATCGCGGGGTCAACCAGCTTCGGCGGTTCCAGGGCATCGGAGGAAGGGTTATACACCTGTTCTGGAAAACCGGTGGCCTTGCTGTCCGACTCGCGGTAAGAATCCAGCGGCAGCGTCGGCGGCACGCAGAGGCCGGTCCGGCCATCGAGCACAATCTCCGGGAGACCGTCCACGGCCGCGCAGATCACCGCGCAGCCTGCGAAAGACGCTTCAGCCACCTGATTCCCAAACGGCTCCCGCACCGAAGGACAGATGAATATGTCCGTGTCACGATAGAACTCGGCCATGCGCGACAGAAAACCGTGAAAACGGGTGAAGGCCGAAATCCCCAGCCGGTCCGCCAGTCGCCGGAGGTTTCCCTCTTCGGGCCCTATGCCGGCGATATGCAACTCCGCGGCGATTCCCTCCCGGCGCAGCCGGTGCAGCGCATGAAGGGCCAGCGCGAAGCCCTTCAACGGTACGAGCCGGCCGGCGACGCCCAGACGCAGGGAGCGCCTGTGGACGAGCGCCTTAGGGACCGGTTCGGCGGCCGCGACGTCGCTCCGAATGGGGTTGTAGAGCACGCGGGCGACGCCCTGCGGCAAACCGCAGCGCAGTTCCAGCATACGACGTGCGGCGTGAGAGATGCACAGGATGAGGTGGAATCGCGGCCACAGGTCGCTCATCGGCGCTGTGCGGGCCGCTTGCCAAGCCTCGCTCCGCTCGTAGTAGATGATCTTCAAGCCCCGCCGGAGACATGACATGAAAAGCCTGGTGTGCCCGAATGCGTTATAGGCCACGACCACATCGGGTTTCACGGTGCGAAGTATCCGGCCCAGGTTCCATCCCCGCAGGAAACGGGGCCAGGCAGGCAGCTTCACGCCGTGCCAACGTTTCGCCCAATGCGCGGACCGGGCGTGTTGGGCGACAACCTCCGCGACCTCCGGCCGGCACCGGCGGCCTAACATGAGCACGTGGTGATCCAGTTCCCGGCTGGCCGGATGCTGCAGGTAAGTACAGAAGCAGGTTTCGATGCCGCCGATCGTATGCGGATCCAGGGCGTGGAGAACGCGAGCCGCCTTCTGCCTGGCTGTCGGCGAATGGCCCCTTCTTTCTGCCGGGTCCTCGTTCATTGCGCGAGAGCCTTGCTGACTTCCACTCTTAACGCTGCGGCGGAAGCGGTTCCGGTTCGACAAATAAGACCCGGAAGAACATGCCGGATTATAGAGGTCCGGCATGGCGCTGGCAACCGCCTTTCGGAGAAGGCGCGTCGCGTCTTCAGCCCGGCATCCTATTCTCAATCCGAGTTCTGGCGAAGGCCTCGCGCCTCACCGCAACCACGGGCTGAGAATCTCGCGGATGTCGCGGCACAGTTTGTCCCAGTTGAAGAGGGTGACGGCGCGGCGGCGGCCGTTTTCCCCCATCCGGCGAGCCAGGTCGGGGTCGGACAGAATGCGCACGGCCGCCCGGGCCACTTCCTCGGGCGCGTCTGGCCTCACGAGCAGGCCGGTGACTTCGTGCTCGATGGCGTCCTCCGCGCCGCAGCCGCGCGTCCCAATGACCGGGCGCCCGGCCAGCCCGGCTTCAATAAGCACGATGCCGAACCCTTCGCACTCGCCCGTCGGCGTCACACGGCTGTTCAGGACGAACAGGTCGCACAGGTGGTAGTACAGCGGAAGTTCCTCCGGCGCGGCCACGCCCGCGAAAATCACCCGATCGCCCACGCCGAGTTCCCGCGCCAGCCGCTCAAACTGCTCCTTGGCCGCAGGTATTCCGACGGCCAGAAAAATGGCGTCGGGCACCGATTTCAGGATCGCTGGCATAGCTCGGATGGTAACGTCCTGGGCTTTGCGGAGGCTGACGCGCCCCACGGTGAGCAGAACGCGCTTGCCCTCCAGTCCCCACCGGCGGCGCAGCGCCGCCGGCGACTGTCCCTCCGGCAGCGCCGCCAGTACTGCGCCGGGTGTCACGAGGCGAACCTTCTCCGGCGGCACGCCCAAGCGCGTGACCAGGTTCGTCGTGTAGTGGCTGTTCGTAATGACGGCGGCGGCGGCCATCAAGCACCGCCGGGTGCGTTCGAGCCGCCGCGTGTTGGCGTCGAGGTACTCGCTGCCGTGCCCCAGCACCACCCAAGGCAGCTTAAGGTCATGCGCTACAGCCGCGACCATCCACGTCGCCCGCTCCCCCGACGCGAGGAGGCAGGCCGGCCGCTGCCGCAGGCACCACGACCTCAGCCGCCGCCGTTGCAGAAGCATCCCGATCGGGCCGGATGCCTCGCGCGCATAGCGGACGATCGGGAAGGGGGCGCGCGCGTCGAAGGCCGTCGCCGCCTGCGCGGTGACGTGTTGCGACGGACACAGCACGCGCACCCTGACGCCCAGTCGGCGCAGTCCGTCGGCGACATGGAATGCGTGCTCCCCGATGCCGCCGGGGCTAGGCGGGAATTCTCCCACCATCAGGATGACGCCGCCGGTTGGTTCCATCTATGATCCGTATCAGGCGCGGACGAAGACATCCCGGACCGAAATCCCTCCGACGTAAGGCTGTGGCCCTCGGAATCGCGGCGATATTATATCCCTCCTTCGTCGTTGTCAATCGGGGCACAATAAGGCGGGGATGATACGTGATGGATGATGATCGCAAGCCGACTGAAGAGCATCACCAGGCGGCAGCAGCGTAGGCCGCCGGTTCTTCCAAGAACGTGGCGCCGCCCTGAAGGAGAAGAAATCACACGCCCCTTTCATTGTCGCGGCGAATGACTAACTGCTCAGCCCCTTTTGGGGCCGTTGTATGCAGAGTCCGGGAAGATTATAATCCAAAGAGTATATTGATGGTTTCTGAATCGAGGAGAACCGAAGATTGTGTTCGGGCGATGAGGCTTGCCGCTCGCCAGCGCAGGCAGTGCGACTTTCCGTCTGCATCGTGACGTACAACAACGCGGCGACCATCGCGGACTGCCTCCGCGCCACGCAGAAGGCGTGCGAGGGAATTGCGGCGGAGATCATCATCGTGGATAACGCCTCCGCCGATGGAACGGCGGAGGTCGTCCGGCGGCACAGGCCGGCGGTGCGGTTCATCGCGGAGCCGGTGAACCACGGTTTTGGCGCGGGGTGCAACATCGCGTTGGGGCGGGCGACGGGAGAGTATGTCCTCTTCCTCAACCCGGATACGGTGCCGGCGCCCCACAGCATTTCCAGGATGCTGGCTTACGCTTCCCAACACGCCGAGTTGGGTTTTGTCGGGCCGCGACTCCTCGGAAAGGACGGAGAACTTGAAAAACATGTCCGGTCTTTCCCGACTTTCCGGACGGCGCTGCACCAGCACACGATCCTGGGATCCCTTGGACTCTTTGGGAAAACCTACTCGGAGTATCGTTGCCGCAATTTCGATTACACGCGGAGCGCCCAGGTGGAACAGATCAGCGGCGCGGCCATGCTCGGCCGCCGGGAGACGGTGCGCCGGCTGGGCGGGTTCGACGAGCGGTTCTTCATGTATTACGAGGAAGTGGACCTCTGCCGGCGCATGAAGCAGGAGGGGGTGCCGATTGTGTACCTTCCGGAGGCGGTCATACAGCACATGGGCGGCGTCAGCGGCGAACCCGTGCTCCGGCTTGTGCTGCGCGAGCGGCTGTGCAGCCTGATGAGGTTTTTTTCGAAGCACGAGGGTCGAAGGCGGACGCGGCTCTTCAAGGCCGTCTTCCTGCCGGGGCTGCTGGCGCGGCTCGCGCTCCATCTCCCCAAAGATTTGCTGCGAAGTCTGAGGTACTTTGCGACCGGCGACAAGCGACGTCGTATCTTGAAGCTCCGGCAGGCTCGAGCGAAAACCTGGCTGCTTCTGTGGGACTGGACGAAGGTGCTTATGGCCGAATGACGATTTCCGAATGTTGCGCAACCCCTGGAACTCGCCAGGCGAATAGTCGAAGACGCCTTGACCATGAAGTATGACATAGAAGCCGACTACAGTCCCACAATGGCCTGCAACTTTCGTTGTACGTACTGTTTTAACCCGCCGAGCATTCGCAACGCGGAGCCAGCCCTTCATGGCGCGAACGACCAGTGGGAGGAAGGTTTTGATGCCACCGGCAAGACCTGGTTGATCCACACCACTGGAGGCGAGCCTTTCGGGATCTCCGGCTTTGTCGCTCTTTGTGAGCGGTTGACCCGCCGCCACTTCCTGTCAATCAACTCGAATCTCTCCTATCGCTCTGCTGATGACTTCGCGCAGAGCATCCATCCTGGGCGGGTCCACTATATCCATGCTTCACTTCACTATGAGGAACAACAAAGACGGGCCTCTTTAGATGCTTTCATGGCTCGCGTACACAAACTTCGTGATGCGCAGTTCAATGTGCTGGTATCTCAGGTGATGACGCCGCAAATGGTGGACAACTTCCCGGCCGTCTCGGCCTGCCTCGAGTCCCACGGCTTGTCCGTCATTCCCAAAATATTGCGTGGCCGTTTCGGGGGAAAAAACTATCCTGACGGGTACACTGCCGACCACAGGGCCCGCATCCGGGAATATCTAGCGGCAGCCCGGCTAAAGTATGCAGCGGTAATTGAAAGGATGAAGGAGCCCCCCACGATTCACATGTTCTCCGACAGCCATCTTCTCAACGGAATAGGCAGCTATCACGGAAAGCGGTGTGGCTCCGGCTACAATTTTGTGAGGATCGCCCCGGATGGGACCGTCTATCGGTGTGGTTCCGGGAAGCGCCTCGGCAATCTTCTCCTGAAGAATGTCAGGTTGCTGAATGGTCCCAAGCGCTGTAACGCTTCCTACTGCCCCTACTTCTGTGAAAAATACACGTCCCCGCAGTTCTTGTCAGAGCAATCCTCCCTCCGGATGCGGGCGGGACGAGCTTCGGGCAAGGCCGCCTGTCTTAGAATCGCGGGAGTATGCCGGAGCATGCCATCTCTCCTGCGCCGGATCGCGCGATCCTTCATAACGCGCTGATATTTTGGAAACCGCTCGATCAAAGGCCCGCTGATTACGCGGAGTTCGCCAGCCCGAGCGCGGCGGCGACCGTGTCATCGCGCACCAGCTCGCCCATGCGATCCTCCGGCACATACACCTCGCGTTCGTACAGCTCGCGGACGCCCTCCTCGCCTCTGGCCTTCCAGACGTTGTACACGCGCTTCTTATGAATTCCCCAAGCTTCCGGCAGTGCGCTGCCCTCATAAGCTTTGGAGTGGTCCACGCATTTCTGCAAGTAATGCGCGAAGCCGCGCCACTGGTAGTGGCAGATTCGCATCTCATCAGGCAAAAGCCGGCGCTTGCGGCCTCCCTGAACGGCAACGCGGTGGTTTCCCTGCTCGATCTTCAAGTAGCGGGCCGTCTCATGGAAGACTTTCCGGAATCCTCCATCGGGCGCGCGCTCGCGCCAGCGCATGCGCGCAATCGGGTCCGCCTCGCCGGCGTTCTCGGCGCAGCACGGGCGCATGCGGAAGGACTGCACCCACAGCCGGGAATACCACCGGCGCCGATACCTTTGCGCGACGGCGTGGAAGTCTCCGATCCAGAACTCGTCCGCATCGCTATTGATGACCCAATCCGCTCCCCGGTCGCGGGCCATGCGGATCATTCGGTCAACCCGCTTGAATTGCGTGTGAAACGGCGTGGGATCGTCAAGGATGATCACCCGTTCGGACTCGAAGGCAGCCAGCATCTCGCGGGTGCCGTCGGTGCTGCCGTTGTCGGTGACGATGAGGAATTCAATCCTGGGCAGATGGTAGGCCACGTGCTGGCGGATAATGTCGGCCTCGTTCTTGCACAGGAGGGTCATGGCGATCCGCGGTGGCTGCGGACTCGCCCACCTCTGAGCCGGCCGCCATTTCTTCAACTCACGGCCGACTGAACACCTCAGCCTGTTGAGGACGGTCCTGGAATTGTCCGGCATGTCGCCTCCATGGTTTTCAGGCGTCCGCACAACGGCCGCAGGCAAGCCCTCGGTCGTCGCTTTCGAGCCTGCCTCCGAAGGCCCTCACCCGGTCGTACCTGAAGAGCCTCCACTACGTCGCGCGCGTCATCGAATCACGGGGGTCCCGCAGCTCCATCAACGGCCCCCCGATTAAGCGGAGTTCGTCAGCCCGAGCGCGGCGGCGACCATGTCATCCCGCACCAGTTCGCCCATGCCGCTCTGTGGTTTCCCTGCCCGGTCTTCAAGTAGCGGCCTGTCTCATTGAAGACAAAATCGCAGACCCTTTTCATTATATGAGGCGAATGATGGACTGCACAACCCCGCTCGGGCGCCGTAACATTCACATCCAGGGAAGCGCAAACATAGACGACATTTTGACCGTTCCTGAGTCGGGGAGAACCGGAGATTCTGTTCAGCCGATGAGAGCTGCCGCTCGCCAGTCCGGGTAATGCTACTCTCCGTTTTTCATCCCGCCGTCAAAGCCGGTTGTTTTTCGGCCGCCCGACAGGCCATAATAGTTGGGGCGCAATTTTCGAGGAGGCGTGATGAGCGATCAAGCTTCGCCCGCCGGGATCGCGGAAGAACTCCTGGCGCTGGCCCGCGAGCGGGAATTCGACAAATTGGAAGCGGCCTGGATGCAGCGCCTGGAGAAGCTCCGCGACGGCGACCCGCCGGAGCTTTTCGCCGTCGCCGAGTACCTGGTCCGGAAGAAGCATTCCGACGCGGCGGCGCTGCTGCTCTGGTCGCTGGTGGCCGCGGTCGCCGAGAGGGGCGACCTACGCGAGGCGCTTCGCGTGGCGGGGCGCGCGGCGGCCATCGCGCCCGAAGCCCCGGCGCTCCGCGACGAATTGATCTCGCTGTACAGGCGGTTCGCGCCTGACGTGCCGGAGCTCGACGCGATTATCGAGGCGGCGGGCCTGCGGAGCGGGAATGTCGCGGAGGCGCTGCGCTGTGTCGAGGAATGTCTGAAACTCCGGCCGGGGACGTTCGTGATCCACGCCCGGTCCCGGCGCATCGGCCGCGTGATCGGTTTTCAGGCGGGCGGGTTCGCGGTCGAGTCGGAAAGGGCCGTGCAGGTTCTCTCGCCGGCGCAGGCCACGGCGCAGTGGGAGCAGGTGGACGCGGAGGATTTCCGCGCGATGGCGGCGTTCAATCCAGAGGGGCTGCGCCGGCTCGCGGCCGAGGACCCGGCGCAGCTCGTGGAGCGTACGCTGCGCGTGTGCGGCGGGCGGGCCGACTTCAAACAGCTCAAGGCGATGTTGATTCCGGACGTCATCCCGGCCGAAGGCTGGAGCGCGTGGTGGAACTCGGTGCGGGTGGGCCTGAAGCGCAACCCGCTGATCGAGGTCTCCGAGGGGACCCAGCCGCAGTTCGCGCTGCGGGCGGCGGAGGTCGGCTACGCGGACCGGCTCCGGGCCTCGTTCGCGCAGGCGGACCTGTTCGGGAGGGTGAAGATCGTCCTGGCTTACCTGGCCGAGGTCGAGGCGGGCCACGAGGGCGATCCGGCGCTGGCGGCCGAATGGGGCGGCGAACTGCTGCGCGCCGGGCGCGAGGCGGCGGATGCCACCTCGGCGCTGGCGGCGCTCGCTGCGGCGGAAGAGGTCCGGGCGCGCTACAGCCAGGCGCCCGACCCCCGGCCCGACCTGGCGCGCAGGGCCGCCGGCGGCGTGGAGCCGGCCGCGCTGATCCAGAACGCCCCTTCGGAGGAGATCGCGCGCGCGGTACTGGAATCGCTCAAGGACGCCTGCCCGGAGCGCTTCCATGAGTTCATCGCGGCCGCGTTCCCCGCCGCCTCGCTGCGCCTGTGCGACTGGATCAGCCGCGAACTGACGCGCGCCGGCCGGCAGGGATTGCTCGCGGCGGCCTGCGAAAAGACCGCGGCGGCGCCCGATCAGTATCCGGAGGCGTTCGGCTGGGTCTGGCGATGGCTGCTCTCCTCCGAGGAATCCGCCCCGGCGCGGCTGGACCGCGTTTCGGCCACTGTGTCGCTGCTCGAGCTGATGAACCGCCTGCCGCGCGCGCCGCGGCAGGACGGCAAGCGGGCCGAGTCGCGCGAAATCCTCGGCAAGCTGCGCAGCCTGATCCAGGGCGGCGATTGCCGCCTGGCGCGCGCCGTCATCGCCCGGACCGATTCGGCCGCCGCGCGCCGGCTGCACGAGACGATTGTCTCGAACGAAGGTCTTCCGGGCGAAACGCGGCTGGAGCTGCTCAACGCCCTGCGCGAGCGCCATCCCGAGGAGTTCGCGGAAAAAAAGAATCTCTGGGAAGACGGCTGGGTTTACTCCACCGCCGCCGGGATCGCGCGCCGGCAGGCGGAGATGGAGAAGCTGGTCAATGTGGAACTGCTGCGGAACTCGCAGGAGATCGGCAAGGCCGCCGCGCGCGGCGACCTGAGCGACAATTCCGAGTTCCGCGCCGCCCTCGAGGAGCGCGACCGCCTGACCGAGCGCGCCAACCGCATGCGCGACGAGCTCCGGCACGCGCGCATCCTGGACGCGGCCTCGATCGCCGGCCTCGAGGTCAATGTCGGCACGACCGTCTGCCTGCGCAACATCGGCACAGGCCGGGAGCGCACCGCGACGTTCCTCGGCCCGTGGGACGCCGACCTGCCGCGGCGGATCTATTCCTATCTCGCTCCGCTGAGCGGCCGGTTCATGGGCAAGAAGACGGGCGAACGCGTCCGCGCCTCGTTCGACGAGGGCGAGGCGGAGTACGAAATCGTGTCCATCGAGAAGGCGGTGTGAGAGGATGCGTTGACAGCCATGGGGCAGTCTCATAGAATATAATTGCCTGCATTTCGCGGACGTCCTGAGGGTTCCCCCATGCAAGTCACGTGCAGTTGCGGCAAGGTTCTTAACGTGCCCGAAAACCTCGCGGGCAAGAGCGGCCGCTGTCCGGCCTGCAAGAAAATCTTCCAGATGCCCGGCGCGGCGCCGGCGGGTCCGGCGGCCTCGAGAATTCTGGTGACGTGTTCGTGCGGAAAACAAATGGCCGCTCCGGCCTCGGCGGCCGGCAAGAAGGTGCTCTGTCCGAAGTGCAGCAAGGAACTCACCGTGCCCGGCGGAGCGGCGAAACCGTCCTCCGTCGCGGCCGGCGGTTCGAAGCGGAGCGCGCCGGTGATTACGCCCATGCCGCCCCCGGCGTCGTACGCCTCGTCGGCGCCGACTGCGCCGCGCAGGCCCGCTCCAGCTCCGCGGGAAGATCTGACATTCGATGTCGAAGCGGCGCCTCCGGAACCGCCGAAGCCGGCGCTATTGCCCGCGGATTCGGCCGGCGGACACGCGGAGAGGGAAGAATACGGTCTCAGCAAGCCCAAGTGCCCGAACTGCAAGGCCGACATGCCGCGCGGCGCTCAGTTCTGCGTCGAGTGCGGCACGGCCCTCGCCACCGGCGCGAAAATCCACGGCGCCGCCGCGCCGACGGCAAAAACAAAGAAGCTAATTCAGATCGATCCCGAGGATAGAAAGAAGCTCATCTACGGCGTCATTGGGCTTATCCTGCTCGGCCTGTTGATCTGGTACGTCAACAAGCCGAAGGGGATGACAGCGGCCGAGCAGAGGGCGGCCGCTCAGGCTGTGAAGGGGCCGCCCGGAATGGCGCCTAAAACAAGGGTGGGTTCGGAATGAGCGCGGTCGGCGGCCGTCATTCCGGGTCCATCTTCGCCCTCCGACTCTTCTGCGCCGGCCGAACCGACGTAGCTGAGAAGGAGTAGTCCGCTGCCTACTCGTGCAACTCGACCACGTCCTTGTCCCGCAGGAGGTGGTCGCGCTTCACATAGATGCCCTCGTATTTCCCGCTGCCCCAGATGCGCGCCGACTTGAGGGTCTGCTCGAACTCCCGGTGGACGCCGATCGCAAGCTGGATCACGGTGCTCCCGACCGGGAGCGTGTAGGGCGCGTCGAGGTCGGGCTTCTTGCCCGGCTCCTTCGTGTAGACGCGGATCAGCCGCAGGAAATCGAAGAGCCGCGCCGGCAGCGCCTCGAGGCCGTTGCCCATCGTGGCGGAGACCGGCCAGATCTCGAACCGGCCCGAATAGAACTCCCGCAGGGCGTCGAGCCGCGTCGCCGCGCCGGGCAGGTCAATTTTGTTGGCGACGATCGCCGTCCGCCGGAACGCGTGGAGTTGTTCCGCGGGGTCGGCGGGCGCTTCCGAGACGAGGCAGACTTTCACCGTCTCGAGCCGGCGGATGACGACCTCCAGCGCGTCGAGCACGGCCTCGTCGCCGAGGTCCGCGATGAGGAGCGCGGCATCCGCCCGGCGCACCAAGTCCGGCAGCCAGGGCTCGAAATAATCCTCGGTCACGGCGGGCGTGTCCACCAGTTGAATCTGGATGTCCTCGAAGCGCGCCATACCCGGTTGCGGAACCTGCGTCGTGAAGGGGTATTCGGCCACGGCGACGGTGGCGTTCGTGAGCGACTTGAGCAACTGCGACTTGCCGGCGTTCGGCGGGCCGAGCAGGATCACCTGGCCGGCGCCGCCCTTCTCAATCTTGTAGACCGGCGCCGCGCGCTTGCCGGCGGGGCGGCCTTCCAACTGCTCCTTCCGCAGTTGCGCCAGCCGGCGCTTCAGGTCGGCCTGCATGTGGTCGGTGCCCTTGTGCTTCGGGATCAGGGCGAGCATGTTCTCCATGCAGGCGATCTTTTCCTCGATCGTCCGGGCGGCTTTGAATTCCTTCTCGGCCTTGATGTATTGCGGCGTGAGATTTGCGGGCATGGCTTCAGGTCTCTGGTTGAGTGCGGGTTCGCCGCTATTCTACAAGAAACCGCGCGCCATGCAAGCGAGGTGAAAGCGGGCGAAGGTTTGACGCGCCGCACGGCGAATCGAACCGGCGTGTTTCGCGCGCGGGCCAGGGAGACCTTTTCGATTTGCAATCCTCCGGCGGAGATGATACGATTTTTCCAATGTGAACTAAGGGAAAGAGGAGGCCGGCGACTGCAAGGGTGAGCGAAAGAGAGCAGGGAAAGGTTCAGGGCGGCGGGATAAAGGTGGGAGAGGTGAAGAAACAGGCGACGATCGAGACGTACCGGAGGCACGAACAGGACACCGGGTCGGCCGAAGTGCAGGTGGCGCTGATCACGGCGCGCATTGAGCACCTGATGGAGCATCTCAAGTCGCACAAGAAGGACCATGCCTCGCGTCGGGGGCTGCTCAAGATGGTGGGGCACAGGGCGCATTTGCTCAAGCACCTTTCGGCGGCGTCGCCCGACCGGTATCAGGCC